>Ga0209804_1000417_pt1 | contig 35720 bp, 36 predicted proteins | sample GraSoiAngelo_139_FD_185896 | JGI IMG/M metagenome (GOLD analysis project Ga0209804, IMG submission 185896) | Grasslands soil microbial communities from the Angelo Coastal Reserve, California, USA - 14_0929_12_20cm (SPAdes) (version 2) | ecosystem: Environmental > Terrestrial > Soil > Grasslands ... | reverse complement strand
CAGGAAGCGGCGCAGATTGTCCTCGCGATTCTTTGTGAAGCCCCGCGAACATCGTGCTTTCTGCCACGGGCACCAAGCTTCTCGACTTCGGAATCGCTAAGCATGTTTCGCTGCCTCTGGCGCAAGAGGGAACAGTTTCGGGGCCACCCGCTCGATGCACGCTCCGACCTCTTTTCCGTGGGGGTGATTTTCTACGAAATGCTGACCGGGCAGGCGCCGTTTCCGGGCGAATCGTTTGGAGAAATCGCGCATTCCGTTTTGCAAGGTTCGGTGCCGGCGCTCAGGCTCGCCCGCCATTTCCGCCATGGGACACATTGCGCATCGTGCGCTGGCGCGCGATCCCAGGGATCGACCGGCGTGGGCCCGCTTGGGCCGCGCCCGGTGGCTCATCGACAAGTACAAGGCCGGCTCGGAGGAGGCATTGCGGTCGGCTGACGGAGCGTTTCAAACCGCGCTTCGCCTGAATCCCGATCTCACCATGGCGCACAACGCTTACACGCAGCTCCAGGTGGATCAGGGCCGCTCGCTCGACGCATTGAAGCGCCTCCTGGACCGCGGCCGCCGCCGCAGTGACGCCGAGCTTTTTGCCGGCCTCGGCCACGTCTGCCGCTGCTGCGGCTTGCTGCAGGCGGCGCTTCGCGCGCAGCAGGAGGCTCACCGGCTCGATCCGTCCATCCTCACCACAATCAATCACACCTACTTCATGCTCGGCGACTACCAGAAAGCCCTGGATACTTCCGGCGGCGATTTCGGCTATGCCGAGGGCGTGATGCTCTCCGCCCTGGGCCGCACCGAGGAAGCCATCGCCAAGCTGCGCCGGAGCGAAGAAATCATTTGGCGTCTCGGCAGGCTTTACGTGATCTCCTTGCGAGCGCTGCTCGAAGGCAATCGAGAAGAGAGCTTGCAAGCCTGCGAGGAGCTGCGCAAAGCCACGTTCCGCGATCCCGAAGGAATCTACTAGCTTGCACGGCAGCTCAGTTGCCTTGGCGAGCAAGATTGGGCGCTGGAAACGCTGTCTCGCGCCATCAAGCACGGATTTTTCTGCTATCCGGCTATGGTGCGCGACCCGTGGCTCCATGCTGTCCGCACGCGACCGGAATTCACGGCGTTGTTGCGGCAGGCCAACGACCTCCAACGCGAAGCCACCGCAGCCTTCGCCGCTGGTGGTGGAGAGACGCTGCTTGGCCTCCGGCCTGAAGCCTATTGAAGCCACCCCCTCCTCGCGACCAGTTCCATAATGGGAAGGATAGCCACACCCCGGCAGTTTTCCTAACTAAGAGTGGCAAACAAAGGAGCTAGACTACACGGAACTTGGATTGGAGTCGAAGGAGAGAGAAGTACCTACACTCCGTGGTTCCGCCCCGAGGCCTGCTGAAGTTGCCCGGCTCGTGGCACGGTTAAATGATCATTCTGCGGTAAGCAGGTTTTGGGCGAAGGGCCATTCGGAGTCGATCCACTGGGCTTCGCAGCGGAAGCCGGTGCGCTCGGCCATCTCGGGAATCTCTTCGGCTTTGTATTTGTGGGAGCTTTCGGTCCAAATGGTCTCGTCTTCGTCGAGCACGATGCGCAGGCTGGCGGCGGGAATACGAACGCTCTGGCGAAGGGTAGAGCGCAAATGCATTTCGATGCGGCGGTCGGAATAATTCCAACGAGCCTCGTGGCAGAAGCAGCTCAAGTCGAAGTCCGCGCCTAGCTCGCGATTCAAGCGCGCCAGCACATTCGAATTGAAAGCGGCGGTGACACCTGCAGGATCGTTGTAAGCAAGAAGCTGCAGGTCGACGGCTTTCTCCAAGTCCGTTCCGAGGAGCAAAGCATCACCGGGGCGAAGAATTTCACGCATCTCGCGCAGGAACCGGTCGCCGGCATCGCGGTCAAAATTGCCGATGGTGCTGCCGAGAAAAAGGACGAGAAGATGGTCGCGCTCGCTTCGTCCGTCCGCGACCGTGCGTAGCCCCTCGAGATACGGCTTTTCGTGACCGACGACGCTGACCATATCAATCTGCGCCAATTCTTTTTCGCACGCAGCCAGCGCATGGGGAGAAATTTCAATGGGGTAGTAATATGTGATTTGCCGCCGCGACAATGCTTCGAGAATCCAGCGCGTCTTTTTCCCCGAACCGCTGCCAAGCTCCGCAACGCGCACGGGCGAGGGAACGCGCGAAACGATTTCGGCGGCATTTTCTTGAAGCAGACGAGTATCAGCCCGCGTTAGTCCATATTCGGGTAGCACGCAGATGGCTTCAAACAGCGCGGAACCCACTTCATCGTAGAGATATTTCGAGGGCAGTTCGCGTTGTCCGGATTTGGTTAGGCTATCGCGCACGTCTGCCGCAAATTCCGACACGTGCTGGAGCGTTAAAGCAGGCGTCGCCATCGTCTCTCTCCTGAGCTGTCCGAGCTGGGGCTGAGCTGGTGGTCTGCTTTTAGTCCTCGACGCAACGGAAGGTTGCGTAAACATACGGATAATGCGGTTGGAACCAGTTGCGGAATGAACGGCGCAGCATGCACGCGGCGGTGCGCGGGGAGCCGCCTTTCATCACATAATGCCGGCCGTCGAAGAAATTTGCCGAGTAGCCCGGATAGAAAGGCATCGGCGTGAATCCCGGAAACGGCGCGAACTCGGTGCGAGTCCACTCCCAACCGTTTCCGACAAGATCATAAACGCCAAACGCGCTCGCACCGGCGGCATGCGCCCCGACCGGTGAAGGATCCCAGGAGCGAAAATCAAAATTTCCGTGGCGCTCGCTAGGTGGCTCTTCGCCCCAGGGATAGGTGCGCTCCTGGTCGCCCTTTGGCGTGCCGTACGCCGCGCGATGAAACTGCGCCTCGGTCGGCAGCTTGCGCCCGAGCCAATTGGCGTAGGCGGTGGCTTCTGCGTGGCTCACGTACACCGGCCATTCCAGGGGCAGACGAACTTCGCCGAACATGGTTCGATACAGCCAGAGATTGCCGTCAGCCCTCCAGAACATTGGATGCTGAATATTCTCTTTGGTTCTCCAGGCCCAGGCCTCGGGGGTCCAAAGTTTGCGATTTTGGTAGCCTCCAGCCTGAATAAACCGCAAAAAATCGTGGTTTGTTACGTTATGACCCTCGATGGCGAACTCCGGAACGGCCACTTCGTGCTCGGCGAACTCGTTGTCCCAGCCGAATTCAGGATCCTGGGAATTGCGAATTCCCAGCGTGGCGCGTCCGCCGGGGATTTCGACCAGGTGCGATTTCACGTGCGGGGCTTTCCAAGCGGCCTTCTGGGGGGGACAAATCTTTTTGTGCGCGGGAAGCCGGTGCAGCATGTAGGTGAGGGTCTCGGCGTGCATCAGCCGATGCTCGATGGCCACATGCAGCATTTGCAGCAAGTGGGGGTGGCCTTCTTCGGGGCGCTGAAGTGCGTGTTCGATGGCGTGATCGAGTTCTTCGCGCACGCGCGTTTTGTAACGTTCCACTTCCTGGCGGGTTGGCCAATCTCCCGGCGCGTCGGTAGGCAGGCTGCCGCCGTCAGGATCGATCCCGAACGAAAAAAGCTGATCGAAAGACGGATGAAAAGAGCGGAGACCGAAAGCGCGCTGCGAAAGCAGGTTCCAATCGAAGGCTTCGACGTGGCCTAGGTAAAAAATAATGCGATGGCGCTCGGCGATGGGCCGGTCATACATGGCCTCTTCGCGGACAAGTTGCAAAAGCTCATCGGTTCTCCCCCGGGCTTTCAGTAAACCGGTATGAAGATCGTGCCGGATGCGGACGGCAGTGGCGGCAAGTGCTCCCATAGCGTTGGCCCCTTCCGTTTGATGCCAGGCCCCAGAGAAGGATGCGCCAAAAATCGGCGTCGGGAGGCAAATTACATTAGTATGTTCGCGCTGGGAATTGAGGCTGTCAACCGAAATGAATGCGAAGACCGAACATTTTTCGAGAAATTTGATTGAATTTCGCGATGTGTCGTATCACATAAACGATATTCTGAGGCGCGAGGTGATTTCCAGCGTGTCCCTGGCAGTTCCAATCGGGGAAACGCTGGTGCTTCTTGGGCGGAGCGGCAGCGGCAAGACTACCCTGCTGCGCCTGATTAACGGGATGTTGCTTCCATCGCGGGGACAAGTGCTGGTGCAGGGTGGCGTGACTACGGAGTGGGATCCTATTCGGCTGCGGCGTGGAATCGGTTATGTGATTCAAGAAGCGGGGCTGTTTCCACATTTCACGGTGGAGGAAAACGTGGCGCTTGTTCCTTCGCTGGAGAAATGGGATCGCTGCCGCACGGCGGCGCGCGTTGGCGAATTGCTTTGTCTCGTAGGGCTTGATCCGAGTGAGTTTGCACGGCGGCGCCCGCGAGAACTTTCGGGCGGGCAGCGGCAGCGGGTGGGTGTGGCGCGCGCACTGGCGGCCGATCCGCCAATTTTGCTGATGGACGAGCCGTTCGGCGCTTTGGATCCGGTGACCCGTGCGGAATTGCAGCGGGAATTTCGAACGCTGGCGCAACGGCTGCAAAAGACGATTGTGTTTGTGACGCACGACTTGCGCGAGGCGCTGCTGCTGGCGTCGCGCATCGTGCTCTTGGAAGCGGGACGAATTGCGGCGGTCGCGCCGCCTCAAGAATTTTTGAGGCTGGAACATCCCGAAGTGCGCGCGTTCGCGGCTTCGCTGGAAACAAATCCGGGAGCGCCGGCGTGAGCCCCGGTTCGAGCGGGTGGTCCTTCTTCGCGGAACATCGCGCGGAGATTCTTGGCGCTACGCTCGATCATATCGAGCTTGTCCTGATTTCCATGGTGATCGCCATGTTTATTGCCGTTCCACTGGGGATGTTCATCGTGCAGCGGCCGGCTCTGCGCGCGGTGTCGATTGGCATCGCGAATATCTTTCAGACCATTCCCAGCCTTGCGCTTTTCGGTTTCCTAATCCCTATTCCCTTCATTGGCGGCATTGGTAAACGCACGGCGATTGTTGCGCTGGTTCTCTATGCGCTTCTCCCGATTCTGCGAAACACATACGTAGGTTTGCGTGGGATCGATCCTGCCGTCCTTGAAGCTGCAGAGGCCATGGGCATGACGCGCGCGCAAATCCTGTTTCGGGTGCGGTTCCCGCTCGCGCTTGCCGTCATCCTTGCGGGCATTCGAACGGCCACCATCATCACCATCGGCATCGCTACGATCGCGGCGGCCATCGGGGCTGGCGGACTTGGCACGTTTATTTTTCGCGGCGTTGCGCTGGTGAGTGATTCGCTCATTCTGGCCGGTGCAATTCCCGCGGCGCTGTTGGCGTTGGCCGCGGATTTTCTTCTGGGAATGCTCGAACGTCGATTGAGGGTCGTGTGAAGACCAGACGCGTTCTTGCCTCACGTTCTTCTTCCCTGGAAATCAAAAAGCAGATCCCTCGCTACGCTCGGGATGGCAAACCTGGCAGCCGTCCTTGTGCCATACATGTCTCTCTAATTCTTTATCTTGTTTGCCTGACTAGCGTTGTTTGTTTCGTTTCTAGCTGCAAGAAAAAGCCACAAAACAGAGTCACGATTGGGTCGAAGTTTTTTACGGAGCAAGTCGTTCTGGCCGAGCTTGTGGCGCAACACATCGAGGCGAAGGCGGGCATCAGGGTAGTTCGGAAGGCGAACCTTGGCGGTACGCTATTGGTGCACAAAGCGCTGCTTTCCGGCGACCTCGATTTGTACGTTGAATATACCGGCACAGCGCTGACGGCGGTTCTCAACGAGGCGCCGCAAGGAACTTCCGCGGCCGTCTACGAGCGCGTCAAGAAACTATATGCGGAGAAATTTCACCTGGAAGTGACCGAGCCGCTGGGCTTTGAGAACACGTTCGCGATGGTGATTCGCGGAGACGACGCGAAGAAGATGCACATTCGCACGCTCTCGGATTTGCCTTCTATCGCTCCGCAATGGCGGGTGGGAGTGGGGTACGAGTTCCTGGAGCGGCCCGACGGTTTTCCCGGGCTCAGCAAGCGCTACCGTCTGCAGTTTGCGGAATCGCCCAAGGTCATGGACCTGGGGCTAATCTATCGCGCGCTGCTGGACCATCAGGTGGATGTGGTGGCCGGGAATTCCACCGATGGGCTGATTGACGCGCTGGGGCTCGTGGCGCTGGAGGACGACCAGCATTATTTCCCACCTTACGACGCGGTGCCCATCGTGCGCGCATCGACGCTCGAGCAGTTCCCGCAACTGCGCGCGGCCCTGGCCGATCTTGGCGGGAAGCTTTCCGCAAGCGACATTCGGAAGCTCAACTACGCTGTAGATGCACAACACCAGGACGCTGCCGTTGTGGTGCGAAGTTTCCGCGAGGCAAAAGGGTTGTAGCCAGAACACGCAGAACGAAGCTATTGCCGAGAATTCAGTTCGTTGTAGATTGCCGCAAACCTAGAAGCACAGGTCGGAACCTACCGAGGCACGTACACCATCTGACCCTAAGCGTAGGCGTAGCGGCGTCAGACGGACCAGCCCTGGCGGTACTCGCGGCGGAGGTAGTCGTTGGCTTGTGGCAGATTGGTGACGCGCATGTTTTCGCCGTCGTAAGAGATTTTTCTGCCTGCCTTCAACGCGACGATGCCGAGTAGCATGACTTCGGTGAGCCGCGCGGCGTATTCGAATGGGCAAGAAGCTTCAGCCTTGCCTTTGGACGCTTCCACCCAATTCATCTCGTGTGCTTCGCCTGGGATGCGCGGGAGCTTCTGGGGCGGTTTGCCAAACGAATCGTGAAGCGATTTGGGAAGCAACCGCGGATGCGCGCCGTAAGTTTCGTGGAGCAGCTTGCCTTTGCTGCCGATGAGCAACGCGCCGCCTTCTTGGTTTAGCTCTTCGTCGCCAAGTTCTTCAGGCTTGTGGGGCTTCAAGCCGCCGTCGTACCAGGTGAGTTTTACTGGCGGCAGCGGGCCGCGGGCGGGGAATTCGTAGAAGGTCATCGTTGCATGGGGATAGGAAGCGCCGTTGAAAGGGGTTGAGATGGTCTCGACACTGGCCGGCATCCCTAAATTTAACGCCCACATGGAATGGTCAATCAGATGCGCGCCCATGTCTCCGATGGCGCCAACGCCCCAATCCACCCAGCCGCGCCAGTTGAACGGGTGGTAGATGGGGTGATACTCGATGTTTGGCGCCGCTGCGCCCAGAAAGAGATTCCACGCGAGCGTGTCGGGAACAGGATAATTGCCGGCCATGGCCGCAGCCAGCCGCTCCGTCACGCCTCGGCCGTTCCAGCTGAGCTTGTCGGCCGGTTCCTTTAGGGCCTCCGGGCGGGGAATGCCTTGCGGCCAAAAGCCGAGAGGGCGATTGGTCCAAATGTGTATTTCGCGGACTTCGCCGATGGCGCCAGCCCAGATGTATTCGACGGCGGTGCGCGCATCGTCGAGGGAGTGGCCCTGGTTGCCCATCTGCGTGGCGACTTTGGTCTCTTTTGCGCGCTGGGCCATTTTGCGAGCTTCTTCGACCGACCAGGTGAGCGGCTTTTGCACGTAGACGTGTTTGTGAAGATCCATGGCCGCAAGAGCGATGGGAGCGTGCATGTGATCGGCGGTGGCGACGAGAACGGCGTCAATATCCTTCTGCTTTTCGAGCATCCCGCGATAGTCCTTGTAGCGTTTGGCTTTTGGGAGATGCTCGTTTTTGAGCCGGATCATATTGTCCAGCCGCGCTTTGGTTTTCGCGGCATCGAAAGGCGCTTGCGGTTGGCCCGTGGCTGGCGGTGAGGGAGGGCCTTCCAAGCGGTCCCGGAGTCTCTGAATGTCTGTGTCCAGGCGTTCGAACCCCTTGTCCGCGTAGCCCCAGTCCACATCGCACAGGGCCACTATGTTTTGGCTGGCTAAGTTGATTAGGTTGGCGCGGCCCATCCCGCCAACGCCGATGCCAGCGATGTTCAGCAGGTCGCTCGGGGGCGTGAAACCGCGCCCCAGCACGTGCCGGGGCACAAGAGCTGCGGCCGCGCTGCCGGCCGCGACGCGGCTGATAAATTTTCGCCGCGTCAGGCTCTTCTTTTCGTCGCTGCTGTCGCTTGTGGCTTCTGCTTTTCTTTCCTTCTTCTGTTCTGGTGCATCTTTGCTCATGAGTTCCTCCCTCATCCCTCGGCGCCACAGACATTATCGCTCGCTCTGTCAATCTTGGCGACCATTAGTCCTGGTTGTACGGTCCTGTAGTATGCTCGGGGACGCTCGGAGGCCCTGTTACATCGCTAAGAGGAAACAGCAATATGAAACTCGCCATTTCGCGGAGGACTTTATTGGGGTGGCTCGCAGCTAGTGTTGTTTTTCTGCTTCTCCCGTATTTTGCAGCGGCACAGACTCCATCACCTGCTCTGTTGGTCCTCGACAAAGAGGACAACACGCTTTCGATTGTGGATCCCGGCACCTCAAAAACAGTCGCGCGCATACCCACTGGCGAAGGTCCGCACGAAATCACGGTTTCCGATGACGGCAAACTGGCGTTTGTCGCCAATTATGGGGCGCGCACTCCGGGGAACACGCTTTCCGTAATGGATTTGGTTGGGCAAAAAGAACTGCACCGCGTGGAGCTCGGTGCATTACGCCGGCCGCACGGAATCACGTTCGCGGAAGGCAAAGTCTGGTTCACCGCGGAGCTGAACCGGCTGATTGGACGCTACGATCCTACGGCGAATCAGGTTGACTGGCTTCTAGGAATTGGGCAGAACGGCACCCACATGCTGGTCTTCTCGAAGGATCGATCACAGATTTTCACATCCAACATTGGGTCGGATTCCATCACTTTGTTGCAACGCGACTCCACTCCCACTGGCTGGAGCGCCGCGAATATTGCAGTAGGCAAAGGCCCGGAAGGCGGGGACATTTCGCCGGATGGGCGCGAATTCTGGGCCGCGAATTCTAACGATGGGAGCATCTCGATCGTTGACATTGGCGCGAAAAAGGTTGTGCAGACGCTCGACGTGCAGACAAAACGGTCAAATCGTCTGAAGTTCACTCCTGACGGGAAGCTTGTCCTCGTGTCTGACTTGGCAGGCAATGAGATGCTGGTTCTCGATGCTAAATCGCGGAAAGAAATCAAACGCCTCAATCTTGGCCGCCAGCCGGAGGGCATGCTTATTCTTCCGGATGGCACACGCGCGTATATTGCCGTCGCGGGGGAAAACAACGTTGCGACTCTCGATTTAAAGACTCTCGAGGTCGCTGCAGCCCGCATTCCCACGGGGAAGGGGCCCGACGGCATGGCGTGGGCCGTGCGTCACTAAACCCAGAGTCGTGCGTTCCCCTACAGCTGGATACGGCAGCGAGCGTTGCGCTGGAAGGCTCGGAGTGGTTAGACTGCGCGCATGAAACCATCACAAATATTCCTCGCCATCATCCTGCCGTTTTCCTCTGGGGCAATCACGGCTGAAGCGCAGCAGCATGAGTCTATTTTCTATATGACGCGCGAGCCGAAGTCGGTGCGCTCGTTTCTGGCGCACGCGGACAAAGTCGACATCGTGTCACCCAATTGGTATTCCGTGGACGCGAGCGGTTTGCTGTCAGGCGGGCCGAATCCAGAAGTGCTGGAAACGGCGCGCCAGCGCCATGTACCGGTCATGCCGCTGGTGGGGAACGGCGGGTTCGTGCAGGAAGAAGTCCACAAGTTTTTCGCGAATGCAGCAGCGCGGCGGGAAGCTATCGCCGCCCTAGCCCGCGCGAGCAAAGACAACGGCTATATTGGTTTCCAGTTGGACATGGAAAACGTCAACTGGACCGACCGCGACGCGCTCTCGGATTTTGTTCGCGAAACGGCGGCAGCGTTTCACAAGGAGAACTTGCAACTCTCCATCGCGACTATTCCCAATGCTCCGGGGCATCCGGGAGAAACAGGATTTTCCACGTGGATTTACGAGAACTGGCGTGGGGCGTATGACCTGAAGGCTATCTCGGAGTCGGTGGACTTTCTCTGCCTAATGACTTACGACCAGCACACGACTTGGACCGTCCCTGGCCCGGTTGCTGGATGGGTTTGGACGGTCGCCAATCTCGAGTACGCTCTGAAAGTCGTGCCGCCTCAGAAACTCGCGCTGGGAATCCCTTTGTATGGCTATCACTGGTTTGCGGGCACGCCGGTCAAAGCGCCAGACAAAGCCGGCGACCGGGCCAACCCGACTGCTGAATACATTTCGACCGACGATGCGCTTGACTTGGCCAAAGCGTACGGCGGGCGTGTTGAGTGGGACGCGCAGGACCGGTCGGCCTGGCTGTACTTTTACAGGGACGATGAGCGCGAGTGGATCTTCTACACAGACCTGCGCACGTTCAAAGAGCGCTACGCGCTCGTCAAGGAGCGGGGTCTGCGCGGTTTTGCTTCTTGGGTGCTCGGCACAGAAGATGCAGGGATTTGGGATCTGCTTCCAGCCCACAAGTGACTTGTCTTTCGCCCGCTAGAAGGTCTGGATACCAAACTTCTTAACACAACCAAAATGGAGCTTGGGTAAGGGGAATCCCTTCATTAGATTGCCCGCTGCAGTGATCACAAGCGTGCAAGCCCAAACTTCAGCAATCTCGATACGCAGGGCGAGCCTTGGGGATGCTCCAGGGATTCTGGCTTGCCTTCGCGAAGCGTTCGAGGAATTTCGGAGCCGCTACTCTCCCGAAGGGTTTCTGGACACCGTGTTGACGGCGGAGACACTTCGGGGGCGTCTGGAAACAATGAGCGTGTTCCTAGCGGTCGATTCTGGGAATAGCGTTGTGGGCACAATTGCCTGCCATGTCCTACGCACGGCCGAAGGACATCTTCGAGGGATGGCGGTGTGCCCATCGATGCGCGGAAAGGGAATAGCCGCGCAATTACTGAGCAGGGCCGAGGCAGAGCTAGGTTCGCGTGAGTGCAGACGCGTTACGCTGGACACCACGGAACCGCTTCAGCGCGCAATGCGGTTTTACGAGAAGAACGGGTATCGCCGGTCCGGAAAAGTCTCGGACTTCTTCGGGATGCCCCTGATCGAATATCAGAAGTTTCTTTCCTAAAAGAGTCTGGACCCCATTAAGGGCAGCAGAATTCTTATTTCTCGGCGGTTTGCAGAACTTGACAATTCTCGACGCAGCGCCAGGCAAGCATCAGGATTTCGGCTTTCTTGTGAGGCACCTTTTCGCCGGCCTCCGGTGCCACAACAAGAGATTGAGGGCCGTCGGCCAGATTGAACGTGCATTCGAATTGCAGAGACTGCACGCCGCGCTGTTGGCAGGAATTCTTCTGAAGAGCAGTCTCGAGCGCGTCCGGCTGCGAATGCAACTGATCCGCAATTTGCGACGGCAGCATGGCCACAACCATGGGCACCGGAGACTTTATTTTGATGCTGACCTGCTCGCCATCGTGATCCGGCTGGAAGCCGCCATAGACTTTCAAGAAGGACGTCAGCTGGTATTTCTCTCGGACCTGCTCCATCCAGCGGAATTCGGGCTGCACGCAATTCTCGACGCAGTCCCAGCGGTAATACTGAATGTGCAGGTCGTTGGGATCCTTGAATTGCCGCGGCGAGGAACTCTGGCGCGTGCTATTGAGCACGGCGGCGATTCCCGAACCGACGGCGCGAACCGTATTGTTTTGTGTGGCCTCCATGGTGTTCAGCACGACGCCAAGTCCTGCAAACACTGGCGTCTCGGGACTGTAGCGCTCATCCCGGATGATCAGGGTCATGGGTTCGACCGGAAGTTGGCAAACATACGTGGTTTCAACGACGTGCTCGCGGAGGCACGCCTGCGGCAGGCTCGCAATGGCCTCGGGATGTTGCAGTGCCGCGTTCCAGTCCCCTTCTGGTGTCATGAAGATGGTGACCGGCTTCTGCGCCTTAATATCTACGTGATTGTTTTGGCCCGGAGCGTTCGGGTGGTAGGTCCGGCCCGTGTGATAATTTGCGGGATCGAGCCGCACGGTCTCGTCATTGGCGGGCAGCCAATTGAAGATTCGTTGCTGCTGTGCGAAGGAGGCCCCCGCAAACGCGGCCACGGCCAGGGCAACCAGAAGGAACCGGGTCTTTTCGCTTCTCATAGTTACTCCTTAACTTCATTCCAGCCTAGAGGAATTGTCTTCGCAACCATCGCGCGAAGAGTTTGTGGCTTGCGAGTATCCTGTCCCAACGGCCAGTAAGAATTTTTGATTCGCGTGTTTGTGATGCTCACTAGCTGAGCGACCACCCGATTAGCGTCATGGCGAGAACCAGGACGAGCATGCCCGTGCTTACGATGCTGAGGGTTCTGCCGTGGCCGAGCAGGTAGTCGCGGGATTCGGGGTCAATGCACAAGATAATGGTTACGACCAGGACCACACCCCAGGCCAGCATCGCCGGCAGGCCTTGATACCTCCCGATCATCGAGAGAAACTCGCCAGGAGGCTGCCCTGCGGGTATCCACCAGGGAATCATGGGCGCTACGCCCGCGGCGAGCGAAAAAGTCAGTAGCTTTCGCGTGAGCCAGCCCTTGAGCTTGGGCCGCGCTTCCTTCCAAATGAAATAGTCCCAGGCGAGTAAACCCAGCGCGATAGGCACCCAGCCATAAAGGGCAGCTTTCTGGTTGAACCAATACCAACCGCGGAACAGGAAACGGCCGCGATGGGAGTCGGCAAGGCGCGGGAGAAGGAACAGTCCGAGAACGGTGTTGCAGAGGACGGCCACCAGGATGGTGACCAAGCTCATGAATTGAAACCAATATCGTGTGGGCACCTTCTTGCAGCGGGTGCACACGGATTGTTTAGGCAGAAAGTTCAGTCCACAGCGATCGCAGTACACAGTATTCTCCCGTAGGGAGGGGATTCGAACTAACTCGCGCCCAGTGTATGGCTTGCGGGCCGCCAAAACTACTGGCCCGAGGAACAGTTTTGGGGTTGGCGTGCTGTATAGTACTAAAGTTTGCCACCAAAGGGCGGCGGTGCGGGCAGGGACAACCCGAAGTTGCTGAGAACCGAGGGCGTTTGATAGAGTGCGTCTTTGCCGCAGCGGTATTGTTCGCAGGCCGATCCTGCGGGAGGACAGCTTGGACATCCCCAAGTACGCGCTCGATATCCTCGTTTGCCCTGTGTGTAAAACCAAGGTGGAGCTCCTTGCCGATGAGTCCGGATTGAAATGCGTTTCCTGCCGGCGCGTTTATCCGATTCGCGACGAGATTCCCGTGATGCTTCCCGAAGAAGCCACGATCGCGGAGGAAAACCGGAGCAAATAACAGGAGTCCTCCCAGCCCGCATGCCCACCCCTCTTGCCAAGTCCATGCCACGTCTGAAGCGGATGCTCCCGCGGTTGCGCGGCAAACGCATCGGCGTCCTCGGCGACATAATGCTGGACTGCTACTTATGGGGCACATCTTCGCGAATCTCGCCGGAAGCGCCCGTGCCGGTGGTAGATTTTGTGGACGAGAACGGCTGCCTCGGCGGGGCAGGAAACGTGGCAGCTAACCTCGCAGCGCTCGGTGCGAAGGTGGAAGCCTTTGGGGTGGTCGGGGCAGATGAAGCGGGGCGCGCCATTCAGAACTGCCTGCGCGAGGCGAACATAGCCGAGAGGGCGGTTCTTGCGGAAGCCAGGCGCGTAACCACCGTAAAGACACGGATTATCGCAAAGCACCACCAGGTCGTTCGAGTAGATCGCGAACGGCGCGAGCCGCTGCAGCCGGAAACGCAGGAGAAGCTGCTGCGAATGATGTTCGCCGCCCTCAAACGGCTGGACGCGCTGGTGCTTTCGGATTACCACAAAGGGCTGATTACGGATGATTTTGCCGATCGCGTGCTCAGAGCGGCGCACCAGTTGAAAGTTCCGGTGTTCGTGGGTGTGAAAACGCCGCGTCTCTACGCCTACCGTGGCGCGCGAGTGGTTGCATGTAACGCCAGGGAAGCGAGCCTGTTGGCGAATCGGTCTTTGGATGACGAAAAATCGTTTGAGGAGGCGGGCCGGATGCTTCTCGCGCGCTTCCGATGCGGAGCCGTCGTGATCACGCGCGGAGAAAGCGGAATGAGCGTGTTTGAGGAATCTTCCCCGAAGCAGGTGCACATTCCTGCGACTGGTCTCGAGCTGACCTATGCTCGCGTGGGGCAGCCGGGAATTGAGCGAGGGGCAATGGGCAGGCAGGTCTTCGACGTGACAGGTGCGGGCGACACGGTCTTGAGCGTGCTCGCGCTTGCGGCGGCGGCGGGAGCGTCCATTGTGGACGCGGCCGTGCTCGCGAACATTGCTGCCGGTGTGGTCGTAGGCAAGCTGGGCACTGCCAGCGTCTCAACAAAGGAGTTGGAACATGCGCTAGAGGAAGTTCGCGGGTAGCAGCGCTACGGCGGGAAGCTGAGAGATTTGTCGGACATCACTACCCACACGCTCACAATTTTCGTTTTTCGGCTCTTTTCCGCGTCGGAGGCGTCGGGCATCGGCGAATAAGGGCTGACCGCAATACGCACGTCCACGGCGTTTGCACCGCGCGGCGAACTCGTTTTCAGGATTTCGTAGCTTTTCACGGGGCCGTAATATCCTTCAGGACCCCAGTCCGCAAGAAAATCCTTCTTCGTATAGCTTGGCCCGGGCTTCCAAAGCTGGTATGCCTGGTCGGTGTTCCCCGCAACCAGCGTGTCGAAGAAACGTTCCGCAGCTTTCTTTTCGGGATAGTAGCGGAAGACGAAATAAAAGGTAACCATGGCAGCGATGACGACTGCCGCGATGGTAAACGGTATGGCTCGTGATTTATGGGGTGTGACGGGAGGTGGATCCAGCAGCGTCATTCGGGTGTCTCCTGCCCCGCGAGCATGAGAAGCAAAAGTATAAGTCGTTCCAGAAAATTCCTGGGCGTTGCGAGCAACATTGAAACCTTACAAAATTTGGATGCCCGAGTAAATGGCCGGCGAGGCCTGAATTCTACCGGTGGTGCGATATCTGGCGTTGCGTGAGCTTACCCTCCCTTGCAGAGATGACGAACTAGGCTTCCAAAGCGCCGGCGGCGCCTTCGGGTAGCTCGATCTCGTACTTGGTGCGGGCTTTTTCGCGGTGCATTTCGAGCGCGAGCTCGATGAGCGTGTCAATCAATTCGCGAAACGAAATGCCGCTGGCTTCCCACATTTTTGGGTACATGCTAATCGAAGTGAAACCGGGAATGGTGTTCACCTCGTTGAGATAGATTTTGCCGCCCTTCTTTTCGAGGAAGAAATCAACGCGGGCCATGCCGCTCAATTCCAGTGCGCGAAACGCCTCCACCGCGTATTCCTGAATCGTTTTCACCTGCGCAGGCTTGAGCTTCGCGGGAATCAGGATCTGCGAGCCCTCTTCCAGGTATTTCGCCCTGTAATCGTAGAATTCGCGGTGCGGCACAATTTCGCCGGGAATCGAAGCCTTGGGATCATGGTTACCGAGCACGGAGACTTCGATTTCGCGCCCCACGATGCATTTCTCGACCAGGATTTTCATGGCGAATTCGGCGGCGAGATTCAAAGCGGGCGCCAGTTCTTCACGGGAGTGGACTTTGGTCATCCCAACAGAAGAGCCGAGCGTTGCCGGCTTGACGAACATGGGGTACTTGAATTTCTTTTCGATGGCCTTCTGAATTTCTTTGGGATCACGCTCCCAATCCGCACGCTGCACGGCAATCCAGGGCACAACAGGAATTTTGGCGACTTGCAGGAGTCGCTTGGAGACATCCTTGTCCATGCCGATAGCGGAGCCAAGAACGCCCGCGCCCACGAAGGGTAGGCCAGCGAGGTCAAGCAATCCCTGGATCGTCCCGTCTTCGCCGTAGGTGCCATGCATCACAGGAAAAACGACGTCCATGCGCTGGCCGCCGCTGCTGCGGTCGAGCGGAATTAGCGCCGCGTCGGTCGGGTCGGCGGCCATCACCACGCGCTGGCCGCCCTTCAGAACCTCAGGCAGCATTTTTTGCGCCGCGCTGCCCACGAGCCAGTGGCCTTCTTTAGTGATGCCGATGGGCACGGCTTCATATTTGTCCAGGTCGAGGCCGCGGATCACGGAAGCGGCGGAGGCCAAAGAAACTTCGTGTTCGCCGGAGCGCCCGCCAAAGAGAATGCCAACGCGGAGTCGTTTCTTGTTGTCAGGGGTCATAAGAGTTCCCAGTTGTCAGTTTTCAGTTATAAGTGAAAACCTGCGATTGGGGCAGAGGTTGTTTTTTGTCGCGTGCGGAACTGTCAATGGAGAATCTTAGTCAGCGGCCAGACTTTTGTCAGTGTTCAGAGAAAGAGAGGCCCAGAAAAAGGCTTGTCAGGGACCTTGCTAGCATTTCCCGTACGGACCGGCTGAAAACGGAAAACCGGAAACCGGGAACCGATCAAAGGATCTTCTGACCCAGTGCGGAGAGGACCAATTCGACACCGAGAAGCGCGGTGCGGTTGTGTTCGTCGAGAATAGGGTTGATCTCCACCACTTCCATCGAAACCATGGACTCCGTGTCGGCAATCATTTCCATGGCGAGATGCGCTTCCCGGTACGTCGCGCCGCCGCGAACGGGGGTGCCAACTCCTGGGGCATCGGTTGGATCCACGAAGTCCATGTCCAGGCTGACGGCGACGCCGGCGGTGTCGTCCATGGCGTATTTCAAAGCTTCGGACATCACGTCGCGCATACCGCGCTCGTCGATGTCGCGCATGGTGAAGACATGGACGCCGGATTTCTTGACGATTTTGCGCTCCTGCGCGTCGAGGTCGCGCGCGCCAACGATAACGATGTTGCCAGGCTCGGCCTTGGGCTTGAAGCCCCCCAACTCCACGAGTTCCGTCGCGCCGTAACCCATAATCGCGGCAAGCGGCATGCCGTGAATGTTGCCGGACGGTGAAGATTCCGGCGTGTTCATGTCGCCATGCGCGTCAAGCCAGAGGTAGCCGATTTCCTTTTTCTGAAGGCGAAAATGCGAAGCCACGCCGGCCGCCGCGCCGACCGCGATGGAGTGATCCCCGCCAAGCACGAGCGGGAGGAAGCTCTCGCCCAAGGATTTTTCGACCGTCTTGCAAATGTCCCGGCAGGTTTCCGCAATTTCCTGAAGATACTTCGCGCGCTTTTCGCCGACGGGCATTTCTTCGGGCTGTTTCACTTCGAGGTTACCGATGTCTTCCACCGTGTGGCCGAGCTTTTTGATGGCGGAATGCAGGCCCGCACCGCGGAGGGCGGAAGGGCCCATGTCCACGCCGCGGCGGCTTTGGCCGAGGTCCATGGGGACGCCGATGATGCGAACCTTTTGCGCCATTTCTTGTCCGTGACTGGTGACTTGCGAAAACCGTGCTGGAACCGCGAGGTACGCGCTGCCATCGAATCCAAACTACTTTCTTAATTTCCACAAAACTCTTGAACCGCGGGAGGACGTTGAACTACCCACGCTAAGGATACACGCGGTAAATCATGCGAGGGAAGGGAATCACCTCGCGGATGTGCTCGGTCCCGCAAATCCATGCCACCGTGCGTTCCAGGCCAAGCCCAAAGCCAGAATGCGGCACGCTACCGTAGCGGCGCAGATCGAGATACCACTGGAACGCTTCTTCCGGCAGGTTGTGTTCATGTAGGCGCTGAACAAGCAAGTCGTAATCGTGGATGCGCTGGCTGCCGCCAATGATTTCCCCGTAGCCTTCCGGCGCGAGCATGTCAAAGGCCAGCGCCAGTTCTGGCCGCTTCGGGTCGGGCTGCATATAAAAGGCCTTGAGCGACGTGGGATAGCGATGGACGAGCACCGGGCGATCGAAGGAACTGGAAATAATGGTTTCTTCGTCGCCGCCGAAATCGTCGCCAAATTTGGCGGGATTGCCATTTTTGTGGAGAACAGCCACAGCTTCTTCGTAACTGATGCGCGGGAAAGGCGGCTTGGCACATTCCAATTTCTTCGGATCGCGTTTGAGTGTTTCCAGTTCACACGATTTGTTTTTGAGGACTCCCTGGACGATAGCGCTCACGAGGCCTTCGCCCAGGGCCATGGCTTCGTCCAGCTCGACATAAGCGGCTTCGGGTTCAAGCATCCAAAATTCCGTCAGGTGGCGCCGCGTCTTGGATTTTTCGGCACGGAACGTGGGGCCGAACGTATAAATCTTGCCAAGCGCCATGGCCAAAGCTTCGCCATAGAGCTGGCCGCTTTGGGTCAGGTAGGCTTTCTGGTCGTCGATGTAATTAACCTCGAACAGCGTTGAGGTGCCCTCGCACGCCGCAGGAGTGAACATCGGGGCGTCTGTGAGCGTATAGCCTTGGCTGTCCATGAATTCGCGCGCGGCGCGAATGGCTTCGGCGCGAATGCGCAGGATGGCTGCCTGGCGCGGCGTGCGAATCCAGAGGTGGCGGTTGTCGAGGAGAAAATCGACGCCGTGCTCTTTTAGCTGGATGGGAAACGGCGTGGATTCGGGAACCTTTTGTACGACCTGCAGTTTCGTGACGCCAATTTCGTAGCCGCCGGGAGCGCGCTTTTCTGAACGAATTTTTCCCGTGACGATGACGCTGGATTCTTGCGTCAGGCCTTTCAGTGATTCGAACGCCTCTGGGTTTTCTCTAAGCGAGGAAACGCCTTGGATGATGCCGGTTCCATCGCGAAAAATGGGGAAAAGCAGCTTGCCCGACTCGCGCAGATTGTAAAGCCAGCCCTGGAGCGTAACTTCCTGCCCTTCGTGTTTTCCCGCTTGCTCAATCGTGATCGTGGTCATAGCGCGATTCTCTGCGTGATTCGCAATCGGCTAGTTTAACAGAGAAGGTTGCACTCTAAGAACGGGCGGCCGCTTGCGATGGTCAGCGGTTGGCCAGTGTCTTGATGACTTGTGCAGTAGCGGCGAGGAAACGGTCAGCCGGATCCCCATGCATAGGCAAATGCAGCGCCGCGAGTGCGATTTCGCGCGTGAAGGGAGCTTCCCGGGTGCCTTCGGTGGATTCTGCGAGCCATTCAGAGAGATCTACCTTCAAACCAATCCCGCCCTTGGAGTCAATTCATTGGTTGGTGCTTACTGTGGGGTGCGCCCAGTCTTTCTCAAACTTATCAAGCGACTTGCGGGCAGCAGTAAGTTGTTCGGCGACCGTGGGCACTTCGAGGCCGGTTTTTTCTTTCAATTCCAGGACCAGCGGCAAGCCATTTTGTGTCCCGGACTTGAGCAGTTTAACGGCATCCGGCCAGTGAATCGAGCCGTGGTAGGGCGGCAAGTGCTCGTCCTTTTCCCCGTGATTGTCGTGAAGATGCACGGAAGACACCATCTCCCGCAGCGGCGCAAAGCTCTTCTCCAGCCGTTCTTGTTCGGGAAATTCCGCGAGATGCGCGTGGCCAACGTCGAAGTTGAAGCGCAAGCCACTGAGCCTCGTTTCATCCACAAAAGCGCGAAGGTAATCGGGACTCCCCATCTCGCTCGTCGTGTTCTCCACGCAAATAGTGACTCCGGCGTGCCGCGCATGCAGAATCAGGTGCTCCAGCGAACTAAAGGCCGCATCGCGCTTTCGCTGGTCGGCCGTTTCCCGCGAGCCGCCCATGTGCAGGATGAGCCGCGCGTAAGGCAAGTCCTCCGCGACATCAATCACCCGTTTCAGTTCATCCATCGCCTCAATCCGCCGGACGCGCTCGACTTCGCAAATCGATAGCGGCGTCCCGCTCTCGCGCATCGCGCTCAGGTCTCGGCTGGTGGGCGCGTGGAGCGACGCGAGCTGAAGGCTCCGCACTTCCAGCGCTCCGGCCATCGCCCGAATTTCCTGTTTCAGCGTGTATTCGAAATGGCTGCGCGTGCAGAAAATTTCAATACCCTCAAATCCTCCGTCCGCGATTTGCCCGAGGAGTTCCGGTGTCAATTTCTTGGAAATGAACAAATACGTCGAGAGCAGTCTCTGCATGATTTTCGCGTTTGATGGATGAGCCTTCAGCAGTTTACCGTGGTTTCGCTCGAGCCTCCCTGCTCTCTCAGGTCCCTGTGCCGAATCATTCCACCCTCAATATCCGACAGCCGAACCTTGGTCGCGCGGATCGGCCGCGCCCAGCCGCTCCCCGGTTTGCGGATCGATGCCAATGGCATTCACCAGGCCCATGTGCTTGCTCAGCTTAGCCTCGCTGCCAAGGCTCGGAGTGTAATACCAGCCGCGCTCCACCTCGTACCCGCTGGCGCGTAGAGCTTGCTCCACGCTCAGCGGAAACTCCGCTTCCATGCGGATGCGATCCGGGAACCATTGATGATGGAAGCGAGGCGCATTGATCGCCGCCTGCGCGTCCATCCCGAGCCGCATCCAGTTGAGAATGCTCAGCAAAGTCACGGAGATAATCGTCGGTCCGCCGGGCGAGCCGGTAACGAAGCTGAGTTGGCCATCTCGCAGCAGAATCGTCGGCGTCATCGAACTGAGGGGGCGGTGGCCGGGCGCGATGGCGTTGGCGTCAGACTGCATCAGCTCGTAGAGCGAGTTCGGAGCTCCGGGCTGCGTCGTGAAATCGTCCATCTCATCATTTACCAAAAAGCCGGCCGCGCAGGTCACGTGCGAGCCGTAGCTGTCGTTCAACGTGTAAGTGCTGGCGACTGCGTTTCCCGCGGCATCCACAACGGAAAAGTGCGTGGTGTGGCGGCCTTCCGACCGGCGGGCGGCGAGATGCGGCGCAGCATCAGGATTTGCGGAAGCACCGCAAGTGTGCGGCGTTCCGGCGGCGACGGTCTTGCTTGGGCTGGCCTTCGCGGGATCAATCGTTGCTGCTCGTTCCTTCGCATGGCACGGATCAGTTAGGCCGGCTACGGGAATCTTGGAATAGTCCGGATCAGCCAGATAAGCGGCGCGGTCCGCAAACACACGCCGCATTGTCTCCGCGACCATGTGTACGCTCTGCGGATCGTTCCAGCCCTTCAACGGCATGTCTTTCAGCATGTTCAGAGCTTCAATAATCGCCACGCCTCCCGAACTTGGCGGGGGAGCGGTTAACAGCTCCCAGGAATGCCCGCCGCTGTCGTATTTTGCGTGCAGAACCTCCCTGACTTTCGGCTTGTAATTCGCAAGGTCATCGAGCGAGAGGATTCCGCCGTTTTTCTCCATTTCCTCCGCTAGCACGTGCGCCGTTTCACCGCGATAGAGTTCTGCCGCGCCTTTCTCAGCGATACGTTTCAGGGTTGCTGCAAGTTCGGGTTGCTTCAACGCCTCCCCGCCTCTGAACCTCCGCCCGCCGTTCAGGAAAATCCGCTTGCTTGTCGGAAAAGCTTGCAGGCCCGGACTTTCTTCCTCCAATTCCGCGGCCAGTTTTTCGCTGACCGTGAAACCTTCTTCGGCAAGGCGAAGAGCAGGTGCCATCACGTCGGCGAGTTTCATGGTGCCGTAAGTCTTCAACGCCAATTCGAGGCCTGCAACAGTTCCCGGTACGGCCACCGAGCGATAACCAATCACCGAAGCTTCTTCGTCCAGCTTGCCATCCTTGCCGATATACATATCGCGCGTGGCTTTTCCGGGAGCCGTTTCGCGGTAGTCAAGAAACGTGGTCTTGCCGTCCGCCAGCCGGATGAGCATGAAGCCTCCGCCGCCAATATTGCCTGCAGCGGGTTCAACGACGGCCAATGCCAACGCGGTTGCCACTGCCGCGTCCACGGCGTTGCCGCCGCGCTTCAAAATCTCCACTCCTGCCTGCGATCCAAGTCCCTCGTCTGTAACCACCATCCCATGTGCGGCGCGGACGGCCTGCTTCGGCCAGCCTTTCGGTGTTTCCGCCTGAGCCGCAGGCTTCGCCGCCGATTGGCCGGAGGCCCGCCATGAAGGAACCAACGGTGCAGCCAGAAATGCGAGGAAAGTCAGCAGAATTGCGTTCCGATTTGCGATCATGACAAAAAAACACTAAGGGATTCGCACCACAGCGTCAAGGCCAGCGACACCAAACCTCGTCTCCGGGAAGCGAATCGAGAGTTCCAGATGTCAGGCGTTTGAAGCGATCAATCCTCGCCCAGGAATTCAACAATAGGTGGCCCCGGGAGGAGCCCAGCATTCGTGCCGCGCACAATCAATTCTTTCACCGCTTGTTTGCCCTTTTCGCCATGGCCGAGCGTCCATTTGTTCACGTACATCCGGACAAACTGATCCGCGAGTTCGGCATCCATCTCGCGCGCAAACTGCATGGCGTAATTCAACGCTTCTTCGCGGTGCTCCAGGCCATAGGAAACGCTGTCGCGAATGGTTTTGGCGATTTGGCGACCAAGCTTCGGCCCCAGCGCGCGCCGAACGGCGTTCCCGCCAAGCGGCAGCGGCAGTCCCGTCTGTTCCTGCCACCATATGCCCAAGTCAATCACCTTGTGCAAACCCTTTTCCGGGAAGAAAAGCTGCCCTTCGTGGATAAGCAGGCCCGCTTCGACTAGATTGTTCTGCACCGCATCGATGATTTTGTCGAACGGCATCGCCACCGGTTCGAAATTAGGTTCGAACAGCTTCAGGCTGAGATAAGCCGAAGTCTTCAACCCAGGAACGCCAATGCGCTTGCCGGCCAGTTCCTGCGGCTTCAAGGCTCTTGGGGAAACGACAACGGGACCGTAGCCCTCCCCAAAGCTGGCGCCGCAATCCAGCAGAACGTATTTGTTGCGAAGCTCCGGATAAGCGGCAAAACTGATGGCCGTAACGTCGTAGGTTTCCGCCAACGCCGCTTCATTCAGCGATTGAATGTCGGAAAGAACGTGCGTGTATTTGTAGCCCGGCGTGGACAGCTTGTGGGTCGCCAGCGCATAGAACATGAATGCATCGTCGGAATCCGGCGAATGCGCCAGCTTGATTTCGACAGTCCCTGGTTCAGTCTTGGAAGCTGCTTGTTGGCCAAGCATGGGCTGGTGATTCCTCTTCTGGTGCGATCCCGGTTGCTTCCGGGCCATCCCCCCCCAATTCCAAGAGCCGGGGACGCTGCGCCGGAGTCCCTGCTAACTTGATTCTCTGGCCCAATTTTTCCGATGGCTCCCCTAGGTTGGGAACGCTCAATCGGAAGACGTACGGAATGCGCGTCGCAGGGGCTTGCCTGACGCGGCGCCGGATAATCTCTTGCCCAAGAAGCCTAGCACATCCCGCCCAGCCGCGACAACGTCACTCGGGGTCGACAATCTCCCTGCATACTCCGTCAAAACCGAGAAATATGCGCCAAAAATGCAGCCTTCGGAATGGCTGTTCCTGCCAGGCGCCGAATGGACAGGACCTCTCATTTTTAGCCTGACCCGAAGGCCAACGTAACCCATTCGGAGAGTACCGCACCACACAAAGCTCGAACCGCTCCTCAGGACGTGGCTTACTGAGGCTAGCCCACGCCCCGCCCTTGAAGTGAGGACATCAATGAAACACAAATGGCTTGTGATCGGAGGAGCAGGAATCACTATGTTGCTTGGCGCCGCCGGGGCTGCCGGGCATTCTTACAATCCTCTCAAGTGGATCAAGAAGAGCCCGGGACCGACCGCCAACGAGCAACTGGCGGCCGACAAAGAGCAAGAGCGAAAGCTCACCATGCAATTGCAGGCTTTGCTGCCTCCGAAAACAACTTTAAGAGAAGCGTGCAGCGGATTCCTTAGCCTGGAAGATTGTGTCGCCGCGCTTCACGTGAGCCGCAACGTCAAAATCAAGTTCAACTGCCTGAAATGGGACATGACCGCGGCTCGTCCCAGTGGTGATGTGAAGGCCTGCGAAGCTCCGCCCAGAGACAAGGCCGTGTCCTTGGACAAAGCCATCCGCCTCCTGAATTCGGATGTCGACGCCAAGACGCAGGCGAAGAGCGCCCAGAGACGGGCCCGCGAGGACATCAAGGACGCCACGTCTTAAACGTCCCCCAACAAACTTAGGGTGGAGCACCTCCGGACAAGGCTCTGTTGCCGGGCGATGATGCTCCACCTTTTCAGACAGACTCCGGGTTGATCCTCGATGAGCAGCTGCAACCATGCTTTCTGCAGCTGCCTATCTTTCTGCAACTTTCGGCCGGTTGCCGGCTTGGGACCGCTCGGGCGGTTCGAACGCTTTTGCAGTGACGAGGGTCACGATGGCTCGTGGCAAATGCTAGAGGGAAGACACCATCCGCGCGATGGCGTCATCAAAGGTAGCTTTTCCGTCGAGGTACGGCTGCCAGAACCTTTGCAGCAGCTCGAGGTAACTCTTCCATCCGCGCTGGTACAGGCCTTCGCGAAAGGCGTAGGCCTTGTATCCGTCTCCGGAATTGCCGCCACCTTTTTCCTTTTCGGCGCCGTTTGCCAAAGGGAGAGTCAGCACCGTTCGAACGACTTCGCCAGTGGTGTAAAAGACCAGCGCGTGCCACAGATCCCGCGGGATGGGTTTGTCGCGCTGGCGGCACTCGCGGATGATGGCCGCCTGCACGGCTCCCGCAATCCCATGCGAGCCTTCGTGAAAAAGTACCTCGAACGCCGAGGGTCCCTGATTGCGTGGATCCAGGCTCGAGATCGTGACACGAAGCGGATCGACAGTGGTGTAGGCGCCGGCCCAATTCGCATACGCAACCACGTCCACGCGGATTTTCTCGTGGGGCCACCGCGTTTGGTAAATGTCCGCCAGGCGCTCCGCAACTCCCTCTCCCTTCTCGCGCACCGGCGGAGCCACTTGCAGAATCCAGTGGCGGTTGGCTTGATCGTGTTCGGGCCAGAGACGCGCGCGGTAGACGGGAGCGGTTGCTTCCAGCACTTGCGTCAGGCTCGGCGGCAATCCGGCATCGCAGAATTTACGCTTCCTGCCGGAGAGTTCGTCGCAATCCTCGAAGTCGCCGAGTTGGTCCTTCAGCTGAATCAGTTCCGTCGTGAAGAGCAGATCTTTTTCAGCGTAATTGGCGGCATAATAGGCGACCGCCTCATCCCAGGTCTTTTGCTCCGCGTCCGTCAGCCCTTTTCCTGCGATCAACGACTTAGTCGTTGCCGAGCTGGACTTGTTCGCGGTCGCTACGCGAGAAGCAGCCGCTTTTCGCTGCCTTGCTTCGTAATACAGCGTGTGATGAAGGTTGATCCAAAACCCGCTGTGCAGCTCAAAAACGGGTAGCTGGGCTTCGGTGTAGTTCGTCTGCGACTGAGCCGTGACGCGAACCGGCGCGAACAGGCAGAATGCCAGCAGCGCACAAAAGAAACGGAAAAGGATTCGTTGATGGCGCACCATAGGAGGTCGAACGATAGTAGCGCCAAGTGAACGCCAGCACAAAGAAAGCCGTTTTGCGTAAGAAGTGTTCAGGAGGGCTACTCGACTTGCGGATCCGTCTCGGCACCGACCGCACCCTGGCGGTCTGCCGCATGGAAGCCGCCGTTCGAATCGCGGAAGAACGACCGCCGCCCCGTCCGGCCATACTTCTGTGGAGTTGCGGACAATTCGTATTTTGCGGGAGCCCCGAGATCGCTGGCTCCGGCAATGACGCAGCGGAAGGCGTACCCGTTCTTCTCGCCCTTCGCGAGCTCGGAATCCAGCAGGCCGGCAGCTTCGGCACTGGGCTTGCCCCGCGCCGGCGGCGCAAGATTCGCCAAAGATTCCGGAAGGCGCAGATATTTCTTGCGATAGGATTCAACGGCGGAAGTAATAGTTTTTAGCGACTCCAGAGCATCTTTTTCTGTCGCCTCGATTTCAGATTCATCCCATTCCACTTCGAGCGCCGGAAGGTCCAGAAGAAGAACCCCCAGGGAAAGCAGCTTCCATTCGCTTTCCTCGCGCACCAGTCCCATGTTGATTTGGTGCGCGCTTGCCCCCGTCGAATCGGTAGCTTCCTGGAGCTCCAGCGGCAAAAACGCGACGTTATCGTGGATGTCCGCGCCGCCGATTTGCATTTCCGTCGTCCCGCCCGGAGTTTCGCAGCGCACGATGGGGCGCCCGGAAGGATTCGCGGAAATCGCGGCTTTGCCGGGTTCACCGAGGAGAACGAAGCGTTTCATCAGCGCGAGGCGAGCGGCCGGCGTCATGCGAGAAAAGGAATCTTTGTTGCGAACCGTGAGAAAACGCGCGAATTCCGTTTGGTTCTGGGCGCAAGCTGCGGCCAGCGCATTGCTCAAAGCGCTGCCCGGCGCGCTTTGCGCAGAAGCCGCGCTGGATGCGCTTGCCGAGTTGGGCTCCGGATTCGAACGTGAATCTTGCGCGAAGCCATTTGCTGCGGCCAGCAGTATGCCGCCGAACGCGCCGAAAATGCGTTTTTGGTATCTCATCTGGCTCGACAATTCATTTTGACCGCATTCATGGCGAACAATGGTCGATCATTCCTTGGAAGCGCCGAGGATCGCGGCAAGATTTTGCGTGAAGCTCGATCGCGGTAGCACTTCGTTGCATCCTGCGGCTTGCGCTTGTGCCGCCAGTTGCGTCTGCACGTGCGACAGAAATCCCACCACGCGAATGTCTTTGCTCTTCTGTCGCACCTTTTCGATTGCCTGCAACGGCTGGCTGCGCGCGTTCAAATCCACGATCACCAGTTTGGGCGCGCTCTCCATTAAGCCCATCAGCGCATCGCCATTCGTTGCCACCTTCACTTCCACACCGAGCTGCTTCGCGGTCTCCGCCAGTTTCATCTGGAAGAACAAATCGTCCATCAACGCTATAACTCTTCCCATGTCTTCTTTTCTCCCCTGCTCGCCACTGACATTATGCGCTACTTCTTCATTCGCTGAAGGATTGTGAGTAAACTGATCCTCTGCGCGCTATACCGGGAGGTGCCTCATGCAACCAGCCTCTGCCATCGAGATCCAGCCTGCCATTTCGCTCTTAGAAAAGACGCCGCAACTTCTCGAAACGCTGCTTGGCGACTTGCCGGGCGAGCTTCTTCACTGGAAGCCAAAGCCGGACCGTTGGTCCATTTGCGAAGTGCTGGCGCATCTCGCCGCGCTCGAACAGATTTACGCCGAACGCGTTCTGCGTATCGTGGCGGAAGATTCTCCGAAGCTGACGAGATATGACCTAGACGGCGCGAAGTCCCGCGACGAGTATTCTCGCGGCTCCGCCGGCGAAAATCTGGCGCTCTTCACGCGCACCCGCCGTTCAACCCTTGCCATGCTCACGGGATTGCCGGCTTCCGCGGGCGCCCGCACCGCCGTCCATGCGGAGCTCGGCGCCATCACGCTGGCGCATCTGCTCAACGAATGGGCCAATCACGACCTGGGCCACTTGCGGCAGATCGCGGAGCTCTATCGCGCGCACGCGTTCCATCCCAATTCCGGCCCGTTCATGAAGTACTCCAATCCCCAGCCCTGACTGCGAACATGACTTCGAGCCACTCGCCTGAAGAAGCGCGGCTCGCCGCCTGCGGACCACGCGACGTTACGCTCTATTCGCGTCCCGGATGCCATCTTTGCGAGGAAGCCAAAGCCGCGATCGCGCCGTTGCTGCGTGAATTCGGCGCCGCGCTCCGCGAAGTCAACATCGAAGAGGATGCAACTCTGAAGGAGCGCTACGACTGGGACATTCCCGTGATCTTCATCGGCGCGCACAAAGCCGCGAAGCATCGCGTCGACGTCGCGGAATTTCGCCGGCAACTCGAGGAAGCATCTTCAAAATGAAATGCCAATGAGATTGAAATGAAGTTTTTTTAGAACGGAATACTCGAAAGCCTCAAACTTCCAGGGCCGATTTCAATTTTCTATTTTCCAATTTCGATTCTAGTGCTCAGCGCTTGCACTGTGCGCGCCAACCGTTTCGTCTGGCACATCGCCTTTGCGGCCGCGCACGCGGTCGTAAACACTCAGTTGGCTAACGGAACCGAGAGCTTCGTTGTAAAAGGTCGGAACACCGAGAGCGGTTCGCAACTCTTCGTTGAACTTGCGCAGATTTTGCAGGTGCGAGGCCAGCGCCGGAATTTTCAAGCCGTCATCGGTCAGCAAAAACTTCTGGTAGCCCGCGTCCCACAGCCGCGTGAACTGGCCCTTCAGCATGATCGTGGGCATGACCGTCATCTGATAGCGTTCGCCCGCGCCTTTTCTGAATTCCGCGCCGCAGCCGTATTTCTCGACTCGCACGACTCCCCGCGTGCTGCCTACCGCGAACCCCAGCGCCGCCAAACCTTCCATCGCTTTCGGTGAGAACCGTTCTTCGACATTCCACATAATGGATCCAGAGTAACGATTGCGGCGGTTTCTGTAAAGCGCACTAAGGTCGGCCACGAATCGGGCGAACCACCGCGTGGCTGGGTGACACAGGTCAAACCGTGGTATACCTCGGCGCTAGGCGTGCGCATCCAATTCGGAGTAAAATAGTCGTATATCTGTGCCTGTACGTCGCTGTAGGGGCGAGCATTATGCCACCATGGACGCGTGCGGGGTTTAGGGCAAAGCCAAGCTCTAAGACATGGGAATCACCGGTCAAATCGCGACATCTGCCGTCAAATCAACGACTCCACCGAGCCGTAGCGGCGAGACTTTGCTCGACCGCATTGGGAATACGCCCCTGCTGCGGCTGCAGCGAGCGGGCAAGGAGTTCCCCAACGTGGAGTTTTATGCCAAGGCGGAATGGTTCAATCCCGGCGGGTCTGTTAAGGACCGCCCCGCGCTGAGCATGATTCAAGCCGGGCTGGCCAGCGGTGCGCTCGCTCCCGGCAAGACCATCATTGATGCCACCAGCGGTAACACGGGTATCGCCTACGCCATGATTGGCGCGGCGATGCGTTATCCCGTGAAGCTTTGCCTGCCGGACAGCGCTTCGCAGGAGCGCAAGCGCATCCTCGAGGCGTATGGCGCGGAACTGGTCATCACGCCGGGCGACGAGGGCACGGACGGCGCGATTCGCAAGGTGCACCAGATTGTTGCCGCAGAGCCCAACAAATATTTTTACGCCGACCAGTACAGCAATCCGGCGAATTGGCAGGCGCATTACCGCACTACGGCGAACGAAATCTGGGCGCAAACTTCGGGCCGCATTACGCATTTCGTGGCCGGGCTGGGCACCAGCGGCACTTTTGTCGGAACGACAAGGCGATTGAAGGAATTAAATCGCGAAATTCGCTGCGTCAGCTTGCAGCCCGATGCGTCCTTCCACGGCTTGGAAGGCTGGAAGCACATGCCCACGGCGATTGTGCCGGCGATTTATGATGACAAGCTCGCGGATGAGAATTTGCCGGTCTCGACGGAAGACGCGTATCGGCTGGCAAAGCGCCTGGCGCGGGAAGAAGGCTTGCTCGTCAGCCCCAGCGCGGCCGCTGCGCTGCTGGGTTGCTTCGCAGTAGCCGCGAGGATCCCGAAGCAGCTGGGCGCGGTGATGGTCACGGTTTTTGCGGATTCCGCGTTCAAGTACCTGAACGAACGCTTTTGGGACGAGGACTAGACGAAGGGTGGACATGGCGGGCGAAACCACACTTTGGATCAGCAGCCACTTGGCGGAGAGAATCCGTGCGCATGGCGCGGAGACGTATCCATATGAGTGCTGTGGCGCGCTCCTGGGACGTGACGCCGAGGCCACGGATCCGGAAGCTGTGCGCGAAGTTTTGGCGCTGTTCCCGCTGTTGAATCGCCGCGACGATTCGGCGCGCAATCGTTTCTCGCTGACTGGGCAAGACGTGCTCGATGCGGATCGAGCTGCGCAGAAACAGGGCATGGAAGTGATCGGGTGGTATCATTCGCATCCGGATCACCCGGCGCGGCCGAGCCAGTATGATCAGGATCATGCGTGGCCGTGGTACAGCTATGTTATCGTCAGCGTGCAAAATGGCGCGCCGCAGGACATGACCTCGTGGCGGCTGAACGATGACCGCCAAGCTTTTTCGCCCGAGGGCATTGAGATTCGCCATCGCGCCGCAGTTTGAATTTTGTTGTGGCAGGTCTTTAGACATGTGTTTTTTAGGATTTTGTAGAGACCGGGCATGAGCCCGGCGGTTTTTCTTCAAGGATTTAGGGAGAAAATGAAATGCCTGTGAAAGTCATGATTCCAACGCCGCTTCGGCCGTACGCGGGGAAGCGTGCTTCGGCGGAGTTCAATGCCGGAACGGTCGGCGAAGCGCTCACTTATCTCACGACCGAGTATGCGGACCTGCGCAAGCACTTGTTCACCGAAGACGGCAAGCTGCGCAGTTTTGTGAACGTCTACGTCAATGACGAAGACATTCGCTACCTCGCCAAAGAGAACACGGCGACCAAGGATGGAGATACGATTAGCATTATTCCTTCCATTGCCGGCGGCGGTTGTTGTTCCCGGTAGCCTTTCCATCGGCGAGATACGCTCCCCACGGGGGAGCGTGCGCAGGCCCGGAGTGTTTCAGGTTCGTTCGATTTCATCGTAACCGATACCATTTGCCAAGAAATCTTTGATTGGAATTTTGCTATTCTGAAGGAATCCAGAAGGGCAGGAAATTGCAATGGCTACAACCACTCAGGCGCAGCCCGGAACAAAGCCGGCTGCGACGCTTTCGAAAGAAGAGATTCTGCGCTATAGCCGCCATCTGATCATGCCCGAAGTCGGCATGGAGGGGCAGCTCAAGCTGAAAAACGCCAAGGTTTTGCTCATCGGCACGGGCGGGCTCGGTGCGCCGCTCGGTTTGTATCTCGCGGCGGCGGGTGTGGGCAAGCTGGGCCTCGTTGATTTCGACGTCGTGGATTTCACCAATCTTCAGCGGCAGGTTACGTTTGGCACCAACGACGTGGGCAAGCCCAAGAGCCAGGCAGCCCGCGCGCGGCTTTCGAATCTTAATCCGGACATTCAAATCGAAGCCATCGAAGCGCAATTGACCAGCGCGAATGCGCTCGAGCTGTTCAAGGACTACGACGTCATCGTCGATGGCACGGACAATTTTCCGACTCGCTATCTGGTGAATGACGCCTGCATTTTGCTTGGCAAGCCCAATGTTTACGGCTCCATATTCCGTTTCGAAGGGCAGGTAACGATTTTCGGCATGCCCGATGGCCCGTGCTATCGCTGCCTCTATCCCGAACCGCCTCCGCCGGGGCTCGTGCCGTCTTGTGCGGAAGGCGGCGTGCTTGGCGTTCTGCCTGGAATCGTCGGCTCGATCCAAGCGATGGAAGCGATCAAATTGATTCTCGGCAGCGGCGACAATCTGATTGGCCGCTTGCTTTTGTTCGATGCGCTGGGAATGCGCTTCCGCGAACTCAAGCTGCGCAAGAATCCCAAGTGCCCGATGTGCGGTTCGAATCGCACCATTCACAAGCTCATCGACTATTATGAATTCTGCGGAGTTCGCGGCGAGGAAGCTCCCGCGCCCAACGTCCAGGTTCCGGAAATCACTCCCCGCGAACTGAAGGCGCGTCTTGACCGCGGAGACGACCTTTTCATTCTCGATGTCCGCGAGCCTCACGAATATCAGATCTGCAATTTGAAGGGGCAACTGATTCCGCTGGGGGAATTGCCGCGCCGCGTGCATGAGCTGGATTCTTCGCGAGAAATTGTTGCGCATTGCCGCAGCGGCAAGCGCTCCGCCGAGGCCGTGGACTTTTTGCGCAAGGCCGGCTTCCGCAAAGTGCTCAACTTGAAGGGCGGCATCCTCGCTTGGTCGGATGAGGTGGATCCGTCCATCCCCAAGTATTAGAGACCGAAGTGCCGTTAGAGGGGCGCCGTGGCGTGGGCTTGAGGGCATACTTTGTTCGCGAGCTAGGAGAAAAAATGGCGGCAACCAAGATCACCATCAGGAACAACGGATCCATACGCGTGGAAGGCGATTTTGAAATTGTGGATCCGCAAGGGAAACCCTTCGGGCTGGCGGGACAGACCGCCATTTCTCTGTGCCGCTGCGGCCACTCCGCAAATAAGCCCTTCTGCGACGGCTCGCACAAGACCTCGGGGTTCACCGACACCGTCGTCGCGCGCGATCTCCCTCCGCCCAAGCCTAAGGTGTGATTCGAAACACTCAGGAGAGCCAAACTCCTCTTTGTTCCGCTCTGCTTTGTCGGGCAAACCACTTTGATGCGTTGACGCCATCGAGATAGCGCCACCAGCTGCATGGCGGTGAATCCTGTTTGCTTAGCGGCGCTCGTTTCAAGGCTTGAGACTGTCTCAAGCTGAGACGCCGACAGGATTCTCACTGATACTGGCCCTTTGCCCGGTAACTCTAACGAAACACGAGCAGATAGCGACCCAAACCGGAAACTCGCTACTTTTCATACTGTCTCGCCCGTGTGAATCCACTTCGCTCCCTAGCCTGCTGATGTCTGTAAGTTTTTTAGTTTCAATTTCTTATGAGCGCAGATTTGGCTGCCGAAAAAGGCCACAAACTTGCTCTTTCTGCCGGTTGGCCGTGTTTCTTTGGTAGTTTGGGGGATTTTGTGGGAAGTTGGGCCAGTATTAGCGGGTTTCTCGGAAGCAGCCGTCAGGCGCTTTGCGCGCGGAGTTTTCGGTGGCGCCTCCTTTTTGCCACTGCACTAACCTTGGTGACGCTCCTTTTCGCTGCAATCTTCTATTCGCGGCAAATCACGGTGGCGGCTTCTCCGCAAGCTTATCTGTACCTCGAGGTGGGTGGAACGCTGCTTTGCTATTGTTATGCAGCGAACGCCCTGGTGCGGTTCCGCGGAACGCACGACCGTACTGCGCTGATCTTTTCCTTCGGATTTGCAATCTCCGGAATTATCGAGACCATGGGCTACTTCGGATTCAACGAGGCGTTGAATGCCGGAACGTTGGTGCTCTCCAAAGTTCCGGTGGGGTGGATGGTGAGCCGGACGCTGTTGGCCGTCCTGCTTCTTGCGGCCCTTGCCGTAGAACGCTATATGCCCACGGCGCGGAAACCGAGCAGGGAGACCGCTGCGGTTTTGCTCGTGGTGGCCTTGGCGGCGTACCTGACAAGCGCCGCGTTTCTGGCGGCTCCGGCGGCGCCGGTGGCGAACTCGAAAAACATTCTGTCGCGTCCTTGGGATCTGCTTCCCGCTGCGCTCTACTTGATCGCAGCGGTGTGCTTCCGGCTGCGCATCAAGAGCGAAAAGGACAAGAAGAGCAGCGCGAATCTCCTTGATTATTCGCTGCTCATCGTGGCTTCCCTGAACGCGATCTGCCACCTGTTCTCGGTGTTTTCGCGGCAGCTTTTCGACGGCCCATTTTTTCTCGCGGAGTTGAGCAAGACCTCGAGCTACATGGTGATGCTCGCGGGTGCTTTGCTGGACCAGGCGCGGTTGTTCGAGCAAGTGCGGACCATGGCCGTGAGCGATCCGCTCACCGGCCTGGCGAACTATCGGCGCCTCATCAGCGTGCTCGAGGCGGAGCTGGACCGTTCGCGCCGCACGCAGCGTCCGTTCAGCATTGTGCTTCTCGACATGGATGGCTTGAAGACCGTCAACGATCGGTACGGACATCTTACGGGCAGCCGCGCGCTGGTGCGCATCGGAAAAGTTCTTCGCAACCACTCGCGCGCCATTGATACGCCGGCACGCTACGGGGGCGATGAATTTGCTCTGGTTCTGCCAGAAACCGGCAAGGACATCGCGACGCGCGTGGTAACAAGGATTCACGAACGGCTAGCCGCCGAGACCGAGGCTCCGGCGTTGTCGGTAAGCGCCGGTGTCGCTGCCTTTCCGCAAGACGGCGACACGCCGGAAAAGCTTCTTGGCTCCGCCGACCGCGCCCTGTACATCATGAAGCACGGGGGCCGGAGCAGCGTGCAGAATCTCGCGCGAATCGCCGCGTGCCTGTGAGGATGACCATTCGAAATGCCGCTCAAGACAAAATTCGTTTTTCACCGGGCGGAGAAGCGCATTCCGATGGAAATTCCTGTGCTGATCGACGGCCATCGCGAGGCGCCGGGCATGGAATCGACGTTTACCGAGAACGTGAGCGCGCGCGGGGCGCGGGTGATCAGCGCGCGGTATTGGGAGCCGGGCGAACCGCTGAAGTTCGCCTCGCGCACCGGAGAGTTTCGCTCCTCGGCACGAGTAGCCTACTGCCAATCTTTGCAAGGCGACGGCTTTGCGATTGGCGTGGAGTTCCTCAACCCGAAAGGGCGATGGGTCGTTCAATCCCCAAAATAGCTTGACGCGCAAGCGGCGAGCGGATAGGAGAGCAACGGCTGGAACAAAGAAGGAAGTCAGATTACTAGCGCAAAAGTATCAAAAGGCGAAGCGCTTGGCGGAAACAAACGAACCGCCAGGCGCTTCGCCCTTTTTAGCGGTCAATTTTGTGGCTCAGTCCGCGATTTTCTGGCGATGAGCATGAGGCATTCGCCGAAGAGAAGGGAGAAGGAATGCAGGGCAGAGCGAATCTCTTTGTTGTGTTTTCGCTGCCCGGAATCTTTCTCTTTTCGGAAAGCAATCAGCGTGTACAGCCAAATCCATGGCACGTAAATGGAATAGACGTAGCTGATGGGCTTGACGTGGGTGTGGCGCACTTCGCTGAGGCGGAAGCCCGAAACATGCAGCTCGTAACGCAATTCAGGAAACGTAACCAGGCCGATATGATGAAGCGGATGCCGGGAGGACTCGTTCAGCGGACGCGCATCGCGGCCGAAAAAACCGCTGCCAAAGAAGCGCACGCGTGACCGCAGCGCCGTAATGTTTGGAGTGGTTAGCACGAAAACGCCACCGGGTTTGAGAATTCGGCTGACCTCACGCAAAAACGAATAATGATTCTCAAGGTGCTCAATCCCTTCGGTGGAGATCACCGCATCGAAACTCTGTTCGGGCCAGGGAAGCCCGGCGTCCAAATTTACTTTCCGAAACGCGGCTCCGAGATGCAGCGCCGCTTCGGCATCAATGTCCGCACCAATCGCCTCAAAGCCGCGCTCCCTGAGAGCAAGCGTGAGAGAGGCTGAGCCCCCGCACGGCGCGTCCAGAATACGCGCCCTCGAAGGCAGCCCAAGCGTGAGGAGGTAATTCAAAACAGCTTGCTGAATCACAGTAAGGTTCGACAAGTTCAACTTTTACACCGCTTTTCGAAGACGTCCTCGTAGACCTGGATGGTGCCGTCGACCATGCGGGCGGCCGAAAAGCGTTCCTGCACTTCGCGGCGGCCGGCTTCGCCGAGTTTCTTTCGAAGGCTCGCGTCCGTCATCACTCGCAACATGGCAGATGCGAACTCCTTTCCGTCCGGCTGAACGACTAGCGCTGTTCGCTCGTGCTCTACGACTTCCGCCAACGCTCCGCGATTTGTCGAGACTGAAGGCAGCCCCGCCGCCATTGCCGATTGCAGCGCCGTGCCGAGGCCTTCGAATTCGGAAGGAAAAACGAAAGCGTCGAGCGCGTCGTACACTCCAGAGACATCATTCACGAATCCGGGAAAGAGCACGGCTTCCGATTGGCCAAGTTTATTCGTAAGCGCCGCCAATTCGCCGCTACATTCGCCGTCGCCTGCGAGCAAGAGCCGCGCCTCGTGGTGAGATTTTCTGACTGCCGCAAGCGCTTCGATCAAATGCCGCTGCCCTTTTTCGGGCACAAAGACGCTGACACAGCCGAATAAGAACTCCCCATCCTTGACGCCCCAATGGCTTCGTGCGCTACTTTTTCGTTCTGGTGAAGGCAGAGGCGGAATTTCCACTCCTTCATTCACGACGGAAATCCGCTCCGGCGCGATACCGCAATCGATCAGGCTTTGCGCGACATTCCTGCTGTTGGCTATAAACCGTTCAACTGATGCGTATCGAGCGCGCGAAACCCAGCCCCTTCTCAGCGGAAAGCCAATTCTGCGCGAGAGTAGCAGCGGTAGCTTTTTGTGCGCACCGGCCAGCCATGCTGCTGTCAGCGCGTGAGGCTCGTTGAGATGCACGAGGTCAAAGCGATTTCCTGCGAGCAAGCCGCCGATCGCCGCGGCCGCCCAAGCGAGCAAGCCCAACCGCGGTACATCGTGCACCGTAATTCGAGCTTGCATGCTGCGCACTTCTAACGGCGAATCGCGCGCCGCTACGAGCTCGACTTGCAGCCCGCGCTCGCGCAAGCCACGCAGCGTCAACAGAGCCTGGCTCTGGCCGCCGCGCCACTCGCGTTCCAGGTCCACGTAGAGCACTCTCATAAGGTTTTCATTGCGGGACTACACTGCTCCGCATCG
>Ga0209804_1000414_pt1 | contig 35872 bp, 24 predicted proteins | sample GraSoiAngelo_139_FD_185896 | JGI IMG/M metagenome (GOLD analysis project Ga0209804, IMG submission 185896) | Grasslands soil microbial communities from the Angelo Coastal Reserve, California, USA - 14_0929_12_20cm (SPAdes) (version 2) | ecosystem: Environmental > Terrestrial > Soil > Grasslands ... | reverse complement strand
CGAAACGCTGACCAGGGGATTGGCACTCGAACTGGCGCCGCGCAAGATACGCGTCAACGCCATCGCTCCCGGTCATACAGAAACCGAAGGCAATGTAGCCGCGGGGACCTTTGAGGGTGGTGCCGGCGCCGTTCTGGCTGGGAAGACACCGCTCGGCCGGCTCGGTCGCGTCAGTGATATCGCCCCGCTGGCGGTATTCTTGGCATCAGACGAATCAGCCTGGATCACCGGGGAAGTCATTCGTGCCGCAGGCGGTCTCGTTGTAGCCACTTGAGTGCAATGTGCTGACCTCGCAATAAAACATTCGGGTGAACGCAGTCAGGGCAACACAGAGAGGAGAATCCTATGCAACTTCAAGATGACTACTTGGCTGCCTATCGCAGCCTGAAGCTGACGCGAGATGCCAACGGTGGCGCGATTAGGTAAGAGTTGACCATCCAGGATTAAAGTAACGACAAGCGTAATCCAACCGCAAGCGGTCGACTGCTGGCGTTTCGATACGAGTTCCGCGGCGCATTGGCTTACCGAACTCGATCGGAAGCTCGGAGCTTCTTTAATGCCATGGCGGCCGAGTGCGACTTGCCCCAGTGGCACATGGTCTCAAGCAACGGCCGCAGGGATCTCCCCAGAGGAGTAATCGCGTATACCACCCTCGGGGGCGTGTCTGCGCACACGGTACGTTCGACGATACCCGTGCTCTGCAGGTCGCGGAGTTGCTGGGAGAGCGTTCGTTGCGTGATTCCCGTAATTGCGCGCTTTAGTTCGGAGAATCGCTTGGTGCTTTGAAAAAGTTGCTCGAGAACTGCAGCCTTCCAGCGCCCACCAACGATGCGTGCGGTAGTCTCAACCGGACAGAGTTCCGGGCGCTTGGCCATGATGGACCCGGTTTCATATTGTATACCATGTATCTCATACGTGGCACGTATCTCCGTGTAACGATGCCCGCCTCGCCTTCATCTATCTTGACCACGGTGATATCAGGGCTGGACTCCCAATCAGCACGGTAGGCCTCCAGCACGAATCGTCGAAGCCCGGAACGGGAAAACCAGGAAATAACTTCGGAGAAGGACATGCAACTTGAAACAAAGCATCGATGGAAGAGCAAGACGCTCAGCAGCGTGACGCCGCCGGGGATCACGGCCATTGCGCTGGCGGCTGTTGTCGGCCTCAATGCCGGGTGTTCCAGTTCGGCTCAACTCAAGGCTCCGGCGCCGCCGGAAGTGAGTGTAGCGGAAGTTGTCTGCAAGCAAATCGGCGATAGCGATGAGTTTACTGGCCGGCTCGAAGCAGTCAACGCTGTTGAAGTACGTCCACGCGTTTCCGGGTATTTGCAGAGCGTTCATTTCAAGGAAGGCGCGATTGTTCGACAGGGCAACCTCTTATTTCAGATCGATGCGCGCCCCTTCCAGGCAGAAGTGGACCGTCTAAAGGGCGATCTGTCGCAAGCGAAAGCGCAGCGTTCGCGAGCGCAAAGCGATTTCGAGCGTGCCGAACGACTTCACAACAATGATGGGATGTCAGCCGAAGAGTACGACCGGCGCGCCGCAGTCCGCAACGAAGCCGAAGCTCGCATCGCGTCCACGGAGGCAGCTCTTCGTGGCGCGGAACTGAATCTGGAGTTCACGCGTGTGACGGCTCCGATTACGGGCCGAGTGGGGCGGGCGGAGATCACTGAAGGGAATCTGGTCGAAGGTGGAGCTGGGCAGATCAAGCCTCTGACCACTCTCGTTTCGCTCGATCCAATCTACGTCTATTTCGATGTCGATGAGCAGACCTACCTCAAGTACGCGCGTGTCACGCAAACCCACGGGACACCTTCGCACGAACTGCGCAGCGAAGCGCTGTTAGGCCTGGCGGATGAAGACGGATTTCCTCACGTCGGCCAGGTGAGCTTTGTGGACAATCAGGTCAGCTCCTCTACAGGAACGATTCGCTTGCGGGCTACTTTTGCGAACAGGAATTTGGCTCTAACGCCCGGGCTCTTTGCCAGGATTCGGTTGCAAGGAAGCGGAGCGCACAGTGGCTGCCTGACAAGAGACGAGGCCGTCGTTACGGACTTGAATCAAAAATACGTGTTTCTGCTAGGCAAAAACAACACGCTCGAATATCGCCCTGTCAAACTCGGCCCGATGGCGGACGGTTTGCGCGTGGTGCGCGATGGCTTGCACAGGGGCGACATTGTCGTAGTCAGTGGTCTCCAGCGTGTGCGTCCAGGAGCCACGGTCACACCCCAAAAAGTTTCCATGGCGGTCCAAGGTAATGCATTGGGCGATGTATCCGCGCAAACCGCCGTCGTGGGTCATGAAAAGAATTCGCGCGAATCGAAAGCGCAGGATTAATTGGGAACCGTCATGAATATTTCTAATTTTTTCATCAAACGTCCTATTTTTGCCGCCGTGATTTCCATCATCATTTTTGTCATCGGAGCTCTCGCCTATTTCCGCCTTCCCTTGAGCGAGTATCCGGAAGTCGTACCGCCCACTGTCGTGGTACGCACGAGCTACCCGGGCGCAAACCCCACTGTCATTGCGGACACCGTGGCCTCGCCGCTCGAACAACAGATCAATGGCGTCGAAGGCATGCTCTACATGTTTTCGCAAGCCACTGCTGATGGAGTGATGACTCTGACGATCACCTTCGGTCTGGGCACGGACCTCGACAAAGCGCAAGTGCAAGTGCAGAACCGTGTATCGCAAGCGCTGCCGCGATTGCCGCAGGAAGTCCAGCGCCTCGGTGTAACCACGGAAAAAACGTCGCCGGATTTGCTCATGGTTGTCCACTTGGTGTCTCCGGACAACCGCTACGATATGTTGTACCTGGCGAATCTCGCCATTCTCCAAGTGAAGGATGAGTTGGGCCGCCTCCCGGGCGTTGGCAACGTACAAGTCTTCGGCGCCGGCGATTTCAGCATGCGTGTGTGGCTCAACCCAAACAAATTGGCCTCGCACAACTTGACGGCCACGGACGTGGTGCAGGCGATCCGCGAGCAGAACGTGCAGGTTGCGGCGGGCGTGCTTGGCGCTCCACCGACAAATACAGGAAGCACGGCGTTTCAATTGCTTGTAAACACCCAGGGGCGCCTCACGACGGAGGAAGAATTCGGCAACATTATTGTGCGCGCCGCTAAGGATGGCCAGATTACGCGCATCCGCGACCTGGGCCGTGTCGAACTGGGTTCCAGCACGTATGCCCTCCGAAGTTTATTGGACAACAAGCCTGCTGCGGCTATTCCCATTTCGCAGCGGCCAGGCTCGAACGCGCTCCAAACCTCGCAACAGGTACGCGACACGATGGAGCGCCTCAAGAAATCATTTCCCGAAGGCGTGGACTACAAAATCGTCTACGACCCGACGGTTTTTGTGCGCGAATCGATTCAGGCAGTGGGCCACACGTTTATCGAAGCGCTGATCATGGTCGTGCTGGTTGTCCTCGTTTTCCTTCAGACTTGGCGGGCGTCCGTCATTCCGCTGCTGGCTCTTCCTGTCTCGCTGGTTGGAACGTTTACGATCATGCTGGCGCTGGGTTTTTCGCTGAATACCCTATCGCTGTTTGGACTCGTGCTGGCGATTGGGATTGTCGTGGACGATGCGATCGTCGTCGTCGAAAACGTGGAGCGAAATATCGCCTTGGGTCTCGAACCCCATGAAGCCACGCGCCGTGCGATGGAAGAAGTTAGCGGACCAATCGTGGCGATCGCCTTGGTATTGTGCGCGGTTTTTGTTCCCACTGCGTTCATCGTGGGACTCTCGGGCGAGTTCTACAAGCAATTCGCGCTGACCATTGCCATCTCCACGGTGATTTCCGCGTTCAACTCGCTCACGTTGAGTCCGGCGCTTGCGGCGCTCTTGCTGAAGTCTCACGATGCCAAGAAGGATCGCTTCACGGGCGTCATCGAGTTTGCGTTTGGTTGGTTTTTCAAGCTGTTCAACCGCTTCTTTGGCCGCGCATCGGGTGGTTATGGAAAGCTTGTAACGCACACCCTGCGTTCCAGCGCGATTGCAGTGGTGGTCTACACCGGTCTGATCGGGCTGACCATTCTCGGCTTCTCGCGCGTGCCTACGGGATTTGTTCCCACGCAAGATAAGGGATATCTCGTGGCGTTCGCGCAGTTGCCGAATGGCGCGACACTCGATCGCACTGAAGATGTAATTCGCAGAATGTCTGACATTGCGATGAAACATCCGGGAGTGCAGAACGCCGTTGCGTTTCCTGGGCTGTCGATCAACGGCTTCACCAACAGCCCGAATTCCGGAATCGTATTCACACCCTTGAAACCTTCGGAGGAGCGAAACTCTCCTGAACTTAACGCCAATGCCATCGCGGCGGATTTGAACAAACAATATGGGTCCATCCAGGAAGCCTTTATCGCCATCTTCCCTCCGCCGCCTGTTCAAGGAATTGGCACGGTAGCCGGGTTCAAGCTTTACATTGAAGATCGTGGTGGCATGGGCCTGGAATCGCTGTACAAAGAGACGACTTCGACCCTGCAGAAAGGCAACCAGACACCGGGCCTGGCCGGCGTGTTTTCCAGTTTCGATATCAACGTGCCGCAAATCGATTCCCATGTGGACCGCGAAAAGGCGAAGACCTACGGGATTCCCCTCAGCGACGTGTTTGACGCTATGCAGGTTTACCTGGGTTCGCTTTATGTCAACGACTTCAACCGTTTCGGCAGGACGTACCAGGTGAATGTGCAAGCGGAGTCGCCTTACCGGCTGGAGCCGGAAGATATCAGTCGACTGAAGACAAGAAACCTTGCCGGAGAAATGATTCCCCTGGGATCCGTCGTCACCGTCAAGCCGATTTACGGGCCGGACCGCGTCATGCATTACAATGGATTTCCAGCCGCCGAAATTAATGGCGCGGCTGCGCCGGGATTCAGCACCGGCCAATCGGAAGCCGCTATTGCCGGGATATTGGACGGTCAGTTGCCGAATGGAATGAAATACGAGTGGACGGAACTCACCTACCAGAAAATTCTCGCTGGCAACACCATGGTTTACATTTTTCCGCTCTCTGTTTTCCTCGTGTACCTCGTGCTTGCCGCTCAGTACGAGAGCTGGTCGTTGCCTCTCGTGATCATCCTGATTGTTCCAATGACTCTGTTCTCCGCCATCGCCGGTGTCTGGCTCCTGAATGGCGACAATAACGTCTTTACCCAGATCAGCTTGATTGTTCTGGTCGGCCTGGCCTGCAAGAACGCCATCCTTATCGTGGAGTTTGCCAGGGAGAAACAGCTTCAGGAAGGGATGAACAGATTCGACGCGGTCCTGGAAGCGTGCCGCTTGCGTTTGCGCCCGATCTTGATGACATCTCTCGCCTTCACTATGGGCGTCATTCCTCTGGTGCTGTCTACCGGAGCTGGTTCAGAAATGCGCCGTGCCATTGGCGTTGCAGTATTTTTCGGAATGCTCGGCGTCACGGCGTTTGGCTTGGTGCTGACTCCGGTCTTCTACGTCCTGGTTCAGAGATTGGTTGAAGGGCGCGAGAACAAGAAAGTCGCTGCGAACGCAGATTTGGCTGGCGCGACCTCGGTGGAGGCGTAAATCGGTGCTGACACGCTTTCAAGAAACTTTCGCGCTCTTTGCCGTGTTGCTGGCAAACGGATGCGCAGTGGGTCCACATTACAAGTCGCCGCAGCCTGCCGCGGTAAAATACCACGCCGCGGACGCGAACCTGGAGACGGAAGCGCCGTTCGATTCGCGCTGGTGGAAGCAGTTTGAAGATCCGGTCCTCGATTCGCTAGTGGACCGGACACTCACTTCGAACAATAGCATTCGAATCGCACGCGCCCGGCTCGCCGAGTCCCGCGCGGTGTTCGATGAAAGGAAGCTGGACCGGTTTCCTACGGTGCCCGTTGCTGCATCCTACCAGTACAGCAAACAACAGATTCCTGGCTTCGGGGACCAGCGTCGCACGATTAATACCTTTACCAGCGGGTTCGACGCCTTCTGGGAAGCGGACTTGTTCGGACGGGTGAGCCACGGGGTCACCGCAGCTCGGGCCGAGAACCAAGCGTTCCAAGCCGACCTTCACGATGTGCAAGTCAGCGTGGTTGCTGAGCTTGCTCGAAATTATTTCGAGCTTCGCGGTGCGCAATGGCGTCTCGCCGTGGCCGAGCGCAGTCTCACGAACCAGCGCGAGACTCTGCGTCTGACGCAACTTCGCCGTGACGCTGGCGTGGGTGAAACACAGGACGTTGCAAGCGCCGCTGCCCGCGTAGCCGCGATTGAGTCCACCATCCCTTCCTTTGAATTTGATGTGTCCAGCGCGGAATACCGATTGGCGGTGCTCACCGGGACGCGCCCCGGCGAACTCAACGCCGACCTTGCACCCCGCGATTATCCGGCAATCGCCAAGACTCTTCCCATCGGCAATCCGGGGGAACTTTTGCAGCGGCGGCCCGATGTGCGTTCCGCCGAACGAAGGTTAGCCGCAGCCACCGAGCGTCAAGGAGTTGCGGTCGCAAGCCTGTTTCCTCAGGTTAGTGTTTCCGGATTCCTCGGATTCCTGGCTGGGCGAGGCAGCCTTTTTTTCACCGGAGACTCGCGAGCATGGTCTGTGTCACCTGGCTTGTCGTGGTCCGCGTTCGATTTAGGCCGGGCACGCGCTCGCGTACGTGGTTCAAACGCCGCTACGGAAGAGACGCTAGCTCTCTATGAAGAAACCGTGCTCCGCGCCCTTGAAGAAACGGAAAACGCACTCGCGAATTACCACGCACAGCAGGCGCGACTCATCAAATTGAACGATCAGGCTCGCGAGAGCAAGCGTGCCGCCGACATTGCCCGCTTGCGCTATCGCGAAGGAGTCGTCGATTTTCTCTCCTTACTCGATGCCGAGCGGACTCAGTTGCAAGCCGAAGATGCCGTCGCCGAAAGCGAGAAAGATGTCTACGTGGCGGTAATCGCCCTCTACAAGGCTCTGGGAGGAGTACCGAGCTAACACCAGCGCAGCACTGTCCGCGCGCCTCAGTGATCTTGCGCCGTCTCTCTACCGGGTGGTGCAGGCGCCATCTTCCGGCGCTTCCGCATCACGGAGCTGCAGACGGCAGAGTGTCCTAAGCCGCTGCAGCACTTTTTGGTCTGGACATGCACAAACACACGTCTCGGAGCGATACATAAAACTGCTGCGAGATCGTGATTATCGGTTGGATGGGCCGAGAAGATTGGAATAGGGTTCGAGCTTACGGGCTGTTCCGGCGGCGAAAAGTTGGCCAAAACCCCTTCAGTTGGCCGACTTGGCCAACCCATTCAGTTCCGAAAACCCTGTTAAGTCGTTTGGAATCTGGTGGACGAGAGGGGATTCGAACCCCCGGCCTCCTCGTTGCGAACGAGAAAAAATCTATGATAAGGCGCGGTGCCACAATCACTTAGATTTTCTGAGGGCTTCTGAATCGCCCCACCCGCCCCCACCAAGTGTTTCATTGCAACATGTTGGCTTTCCAGAATGACGTGGCGGTAAGAAGGCGCGCCATCAAGACCTACCTCTGTAGCGATTAGTCGAGCGGACTCGGCAGCGGTATCGCAGCGCAATACCACAAGGATGTTTGCTGGAGGGGCATACGGGCTTCGCCAGCGATGTTTCAGGGTCACTTAACGTCCAACGCGTAGCCCGACGGCCGACGCAGTCACGTGGGCCGAACTTGCTTGCTCCGAGAGGTTGTAAATCGATCGATGTGATGCTAAAATAGATCACATGAGAAAAGCTTCGATTCGAGATCTCCGCTACAGTTTCAAGAAGATAGAGCGCCTTTTGTATCAGGGCGAAGAGATTCAGATCACCAAGCGGCGGCGCGTGATTGCCCGCTTGATCCCCGAAGGCGTGCGAAGTGCGGCGCAGATGCCGGACTTTCTAGCACGACTGCGCTCCACCTATGGCGACAAGTTGCTGAAGGTCAGTGGCGCTGAACTGGTGGCTGAGGATCGGAGCCGCTATTGAGGATCTACACTGACACAAGCTTTCTGGTTTCGTTGTATAGCCCCGACGCCAACTCCGCCGCGGCGGTGCGAGCCGTGAAAGCCTCTGCTGGGGAACGATTCGTGACCATTCTTGGCGAGCTTGAGCTTCTCAACGCCTTCGGACTCCGCGTATTTAGGAAGGAAGTGACCGAAGCGCAGGCACGATCATCATTGAGTGATTTTGAGAAGGATTTGCGCGACGGCCTCTTCCAATTACGCGGACTGCCTGACCCAGTTTTCGAGCGTGCTCGCCAGCTGTCCCGCCAAACTACACCTAAGCTTGGCACACGCGCCGCCGACGTCTTGCACGTAGCTGCGGCGATCGAACTGGGTGTCGACTACCTTTATAGCTTTGACCACCACCAGCGAAAACTAGCGCAGACTGTTCGCCTCAAAGTGAATTGAGAGCCCCGTTTCCCATCGCAGCGTGTTGCCCGCAAGCTAGCTATATAGGTGCGCACAAATAATTCGATATCAGAATTAAAAAAGCGCCGAAGCCTTCGATCGCTTGGGAGCGACGTCGCACGTGATGGAACCTGTCCAACAGCGCGTCACGAAGATCTTGAGGTTGTACGAAACTCACTGATTATGTTGAAGTGGATGCGACTGGCCGAGACAGCGTCTGTCCACGCAGAGAGAAGGAGTCGTGACGGTAAAGATCAGCCCCAGTCATCACGAGCAGGAGGGCTAGGCAGTTTATTCATGATCTGCAGGCTGACCGAACCTCCATCACTGGAATGCCGGCTACCTGTTGGCTAGGTGAAGAAAATAAAAATCTGGTGCCGGGGGACCGGATCGCAGCACGTGTGTATACCACTTTGGTCTATCGCTCGCCGCTTGAAGGGATGAAGGGAGTTCTAATTAGGATCCGGTTCCCTAGTCCTCTCGGCGATATACTGTCGTGCATGTCTCTTCGTAATCGGTTATACAGAATTTTATGTTGCGTTCTATGCGCCTTGTCCCCCGTGGGAGCGATGGCGCAATCAACTCACTACTCCGTGAAGCTGGTACCTGATTTCGAGCGCCACGTGTTGTTGGGGGACGAGACGATCGAATTTCAAGCCAATGCGGGTGAAGTCGAGTGGCAGAAGCAAGCAGGCTTACACATCGTCGCTTCGAAGGCTGCTAAGGGGGCGGTGACGGTGGCCAAACAGTTGGTGACTGTGCGCGTGCTTTCCGCCGGCAGACACAGTGTCCGGTTCAAATTTGAGGCGGCTGCAGGACGAGGCATCAAATGGTTTGAGGACAACGCGGGGCTGGCGACGGCGTTTTACTGCGAAACGTGGATGGTCTGCGACAATTCCCCTGGCCAGCGAGCCACACTTCAACTGGAGCTTGTAGTTCCGTTCAAACACTTGCCCCAGGGAGCGAGTGGATTCCGGGCCGTAGGACCAGGGCGCCGGGGAAAAGAGTGGGCCGGAGATGATGGCCATCACTTTGTTTTTGAGCAAGACGATCCGGTGCAAACGTACTTGCTCAGCTTTGGCATTGCGCGGCTGGAGGTCGCGATGGATGGCAGGTATTCGATTTACGCGCAGAGAATGGGCGCAAATAACGTGGCATTCGCCAAAACGGCGGATGCTTACGCGTTTCTGCGATCGGCCGCGTCGATCGACCCGATGAATCCGCACTACACACAAGCGTTTCTGCCGGGGCCGAGCATGGGACAAGAGGCCGCAGGCATGGCGCTCATGTCGCAAGATGACCTTAGCGATCTGTTGGACAAAGATGACGTGCAATTAATGGCGCATGAGCTGGCTCACCAGTGGTGGGGCGTCACCGTGGGGATACGGTCGTGGTCCGATTTCTGGCTAAACGAAGGATTCGCGGAGTTCATGTCCAATGCCTATATCGAAATGCACCAGGGGCGCGCGGCGTACAACCAGAAAATCGTGGAATTGCAAGGCCGGATGAGGAAATTGCGCGAGGAAGGAAAAGATCGTCCGTTGCATTGGGAAAAGTGGAAGGACGCACATGAGGCGTTGGGGCCAATCCCGTACGTAAAAGGTGCTTTATTTTTGGAGCGACTGAGGACGGAGCTGGGCGACGAGATTTTCTGGCGAGGGATCGGTTTGTACACGTCCGGCAACGCGCGTCGACTTGTGGACTCCAGCGATTTCGAGCAGGCAATGGAAAAGGCGAGCGGCCGCGATTTGAAAACGATATTCGATGAGGCGGTCTATCACTGAAATTTGGGGTGTCGCGCGGGTGGTCTCGGATTGCAGGTATCGCTCCGCCTGCCAGCTCCTGGTAGAACGCGGTTACCGGAGAACTGGAATCAGGCCGTTAGTGGGCCAGCGGCACTTGTCGGTATCAGGAATGGTGGACGAGAGGGGATTCGAACCCCCGGCCTCCTCATTGCGAACAGTGGGGAAAATAAGCTAAGGCAAGGCGCCACAATCACTTAGCTATTTTCACGAGGCCCTTAATTGGCAAACCTGGCAAACCGGTTTTCTCTTTGTCTTTTCAATACAGACGGTGAGAAGGCGGATAAAATCACGGGCGGTGCCTGTGCCTGTAACGACGACAAAGTCATTTTCGAGAACCCTCTGATCTACTCCGCAGCCGTGTTTCGCGTTCCAGGCATGAATTAGGACTCAAGGGTATGGGACGGTACGTGCCCCGCTCCGGGTGGGCTGAGCAAAAAAAACTTCACGCGAAAGCTGCTGCGGAAGAACAGCAATCCATCACACTTGTCAACCAGAGTCTCGACGAGCGAAAAATTGTAGTTTTGCGCTCAGACGCCTCGGACAAAACCGCGAAGCAAAACGAGTCTGACGATCACTTCCGGTTAGCCGACAAACGCCGAATATCGCCGGCTCGTCGTGGAACCGATGCTATCCCGTCGCTCCTCAGTCCGGGGCGATCGCCTCAATCACGCTCTTGCCGACTCTGGTTGGCACAATTCGAGAAATCTTGAATCCAGCCTTGGCGCATAGCTCGTGCCACTCCGGCTCGGTGCGCTCGCGACCTCCGGGAACCGTCAGCATCACCAAATCCAGCAGCTTCGCGGGATGCGGGTCGCAGCTTTCGGGTAGCACGGCATCAACAACCAGAAGGCGCCCACCGTTGCTGCCCGCAAGCGCCTTGCGAATATTGCGCAGAATCTTCAACGCATGCTCGTCGTCCCAATCGTGGATGATGTGTTGCAGGTAGTAAGCGTCAGCACCTGAAGGGACCCCTTCAAAGAAATCGCCGGCCATTGGCTCGCAGCGATGATCGACGCCCATGTTACGCAGCATGCCCTTCGCGCCTTCCACAACGTGGGGCAAATCCAGCAGTATTCCCTTCATGCGCGGATGTTTCCTGAGTGCCTCACCGATAAAGTAGCCGTGCCCCCCGGCTACATCCATCAGCGTTTCGATACCCGAGAAGTCGTAGGCGTCCAGCACTGCTGGCGCGAACTCGCGACTAATGGCGGTCATTCCCTGGTTGAACGCAGCCTGAAGTCTCGGTATTGACGCGACGCACTCGAACGCCGGCTTATCATAAAGATGCTCGACAGCCGGTTTGCCGGTCTCGACCGAGTACAGTAGATCGGTGGAGACGTGAATCATGAAAGGGTCAGCCGCCCATAGCACCAATCCATGCACGCTGCCTGGCACGTCGCGGCGCAGCGGCTCGGCTCCAGGCGACAAGGCAATGATGCGCGGCTCAGGCTCCGCAAAAATCCCGATGCTGATGAGTGCGCGCAGCACACGGTACAAGGCATCGGCATTCGTGCCTGTGCTCGCCGCCAGGTCCTCTGCAGAACGCCCGCTATTCGCAACGAGGTCTGCGATGTTCAGTTTCGCAGCCACATACAGACAGGCGGACAGCTGAAATCCAGTGGCGATCTGCATCAGTTGCTCACTGGCGTTTGTTGCCACGCGCGCCGGAGACTCCGCAACGGACATTCCCATCGTTAACCTTCCCCCTAGAAAGTGAGCCAGTATTCTGCAATAACCTGAGCCCGTTTAACAGCAATATCGTGAGTAGTGGAACGTCCCGAAAAAAGCCGAGTTGTTGGATTCGTGACCAGATCTAGAATGTGGCGGTCCGCTGGGAAGTAAGAATGGAGGAGATACGACATGACGAATCAGAGTTCATTGATGGCGTTGCTCGCGCTGGTATTAATGATCGGTGGCGCAGCATCCGTTCAGAAGAACGGGCACGCCGAGGCTGCCTCCGCGAAGAACGAAGCCGAGATCAAAGCTTTGTACGACAGGTGGGCTAGGGCGTTCGAGGCTGGCGACATCGACGGAATAATGTCCGTTTATGCGCCCGGAGATGCCGTAGTCGCATACGACGTCGTACCGCCGCTTCAGTACAAAGGCAAGGACGCATACCGGAAGGACTATCAAGAATTCCTGAACCAGTACGACGGCCCCGTGCACGTCGAGTATCGCGACATGCGAATCGTCAGCAGCGGCGATGTGGGATTCATCCATGCCCTGGAACGGTTCACCGGAAAACTCAAGAATGGCCAGTCATCTGACTCATGGCTACGAGCGACGAGCGGCGTGCAGAAAATCGGTGGACAGTGGCTGATCGTACACGATCATGTCTCGGTGCCGGTAGATATCGAGACCGGGAAGGCTGCGCTGCATCTTAAACCGTAAGCCGCTGTGACTTCAGAGGACAGCGTATTCAAGCAAGCCGCCGATCTGGTTGCTTTTGAAAAGCGATCAAGGACGGTTGACGAGCTACTCTTCCCTTATCGGATTGGGGAAGAGTTGCCGACCAAACGTCCCCTATGCGAGACCTGGGCGCGAATGTCGCACCGCGACCCGAACGGCGCGCCGGATCGCAGACCCATAAAAGTCGGCGAGGTTTGGGAGAATCCCGTTACAGGGGAACGCTCGGTGATCCTGGAGCGTCCCTGGGACAACCCTGCTAGCCGCGTGACCGGCGAGCTGACAGCACTCGTTGGCGCGCGTGTGATGGGGGAACACCGCCATCCTGCTCTTGTGGAGCAATTCACCGTGCTGGAGGGGGCCTTAAGCATTTTGAGATTTGGTGGACGAGAGGGGATTCGAACCCCCGGCCTCCTCATTGCGAACAGTGGGGAAAATAAGCTAAGGCAAGGCGCCACAATCACTTAGCTATTTCAACGGGGCCTTGAATTGGCAAGTCTGGCAAGCCGGTTTTCTCTTTGTCTTTCCAGTGCAGTTCGACGGTGAAAGGCCGCTAGTGTCCCGTCCCATTTAAATATTGACAGTACGCTTGGGGTGCTCTATTATTGTAGGCGTGTTCCCCAGTGCACCAGCCTTGGCGGTCGACGGAGCCCAGAAGCGAGAGTTGGAATCCCTGGCTCGTGCCGGCACCACTCCGCAAAAGCTGGCCCGGGAGTGTGCGGTGATCTTACTGGCCAGCCAAGGAATCCCCAATCACGCCATTGCCCAGCAAACCGGGCTGTCTCGTCCCACGGTGATTGCCACGCGCAAGCGCTTCCTCGCCCGTGGCCTCGAAGCCCTTCGTCAACGGCAAAAGCGGAAGCGGCGGCGGTCGGTGCTGACCCCGGAGGTGGAACAGAAGATTTTGGACACCACCCTGAAGACCCGACCAGCCGATGGAACCCACTGGAGTGTGCGCGTGCTCGCCCACCAGCTGGGAATTTCCCGCATGATGGTACAGCGCGTCTGGCAACGCTATGCCATACAGCCTCATCGCGTGGAGAAGTTCAAGATCTCCAATGATCCGAAGTTCGAAGAGAAGGTGCGCGACGTGGTGGGCCTGTACCTCAACCCGCCGGATCGCGCCTTGGTACTCTGCGTGGATGAAAAAAGCCAAATTCAGGCCTTGGACCGTACTGCTCCGCTGCTGCCTTTGCGTCCCGGGTTGCCCGAACGGCAGACGCACGACTACACGCGGCATGGCACGACCACCCTTTTTGCGGCTTTCAACATCCTGAACGGGAAAGTCATCGGAAGCTGTCTACCGCGTCATCGGGGGCGGGAATTCGTTAAGTTCTTGAACCAGCTGGAAAAGGAAGTTCCACCGGATCTGGAGGTGCACTTGATCCTGGACAACTACAGCACGCACAAAAGCGCGGAGGTCGAGCGCTGGTGCAAAAGCAAAAAGCGCCGCCGCTTTCACTTCCATTTCACGCCCACCAGCAGTTCCTGGCTCAATCAGGTGGAGCGATGGTTTGGATTGATCACCGAAAGAATGATCCGTCGCGGAACCTTTCGTAGTGTGCATGAACTGGAACAGGCCATCTACCACTGGCTGTCCACGTGGAACGACCGTCCCAAGCCTTTCGTCTGGACGGCCACGGCGGACGTCATTCTCGAGAAGGTGCGCCGCTGTAAAGAATTAAATGGGACGGCACACTAGCTTGTCGTAGACTAGCGTTGCTTGCTCTACCGAAGGGAAAGAGCGGGACTTCCAGAAAAGGCCCTCAGGAAAGGCACCGCTTCTTTTGGATTCGACACGCCGCAAGTTTCTACGTTCGCTCTGCCGTTCCGCGCTTGTCCTGCCACTTGAAGGGGTTCTGGCTCTTGCACGAACTATCCAAACGAAGCAAGTCACCGCAGGCCATTCCATGCCCGCATCACGCGAGTTCGTCGCGCCTTCGGAAACGAAACTCGCTGTTACTTTTATGAACGTTGCTCGTGAATCTGGCCTCCATGCCAAGACTTTTTTCGGCGGCGAGCACAAGAATAAATTCCTTCTGGAGACCACTGGTTGTGGTGTCGCTTTCTATGATTACGACAACGACGGCTGGCTCGACATTTTCCTCGTCAATGGCACACGCCTCGAAGGCTTTCCCGCTGGTGAGGAACCTACCAATCATCTCTTCAAGAACAATCGCGACGGCACTTTCACTGATGTGACCAGGAAAGCCGGCCTGGTTCATTCGGGCTGGGGGCAGGGAGTCTGTATCGGAGATTACGACAACGATGGCTTCGACGATCTCTTCGTAACGTACTTCGGCAAGAACGTTCTCTACCACAACAATGGCAACGGCACGTTCGCTGACGTGGGCGAAAAAGCTGGCGTGGCTGGCAATGGTAAACGCTGGAACACTGGCTGCGCCTTCGTCGATTATGATCGCGACGGCTATGTCGATCTGTTTGTCGCAAATTACATCGACCTCGACCTGAAGACTGCGCCAGTCCCCGAATCCGGTCCCTGCCTTTACAAAGGCTTGATGGTTGCATGCGGTCCTCCGGGCCTTCTCGGGGGAAAAAACATTCTCTATCACAACAACGGTGACGGCACCTTCACCGACGTCAGCGAAAAGACAGGCATTTTGAAAGCCAACGGGACGTACGGTCTCGGCGTGCTTGCCGCCGATCTTGACAATGACGGCTGGCCCGATATTTACGTGGCGAACGATTCTACGTCGAGCGCGCTCTACCAAAACAAAAAGAACGGCACGTTCACCGATATCGCTCTAGAAGCGGGCTGTGCACTCAGCCCCGACGGAAAGCCTCAAGCGGGCATGGGTATTTCGGCCGCTGACTACGACCTCGACGGGAATCTCGATCTCGTCAAAACCAATTTCGCAGGCGATACGCCTTCGCTCTACCATAATCTCGGCGGCGCCAATTTCGAAGACGCCACTTTTCAGAGTGGCCTGGGCAAGCACACGCAATATCTAGGCTGGGGGTGCGGCTTTTTCGATTTTGACAATGATGGCTGGCCGGACATTCTCATCTGCAACGGTCACGTCTATCCGGAAGTCGAGCAGCTCAAGACCGAAGCCGGCTACCCGCAGCGCAAGCTGCTTTACAAGAACCTGCGCAATGGCCGCTTCGACGACGTTTCTTACGAAGCCGGGCCCGGCATATCCGAACCGGCCGCCGCACGAGGATGCGCTTTTGGTGATTTCGACAACGATGGCGACTTCGACCTCGTCGTCAATACGGTCAACGACTTTCCGCAGCTCTTGCGCTGCGATTCACGCACTGACAATTACTGGATCAAGATCAAAACCATCGGTACAAAATCCAATCGCAGTGGCATCGGTGCTCGCCTCAAGTGCGTCACCCATCCCCCGGGCGAACCCAAACCCCACCAGCAAATCGATGAAGTGCGCAGCGGCGGCGGCTATTTTTCACAAAATGATTTGCGCGTGCACTTCGGCGTCGGCAAAGCTGAAAAAGTCGAACTCCTCGAAATCCGCTGGCCTAGCGGCCTTGTGGAAACGCTCAAAGACATAACCGCCAATCAAGTCATCTTCGTCAAAGAAGGCGAAGGCATCATTCGCACCATGCAATTCGGTGCCACCGGACCCTCCAAAACCCCAAAGTAGACTTACGATTTGCGGGTTCGCCGCCGAGTCCCTGAGGCCTTTCCTTGTCCCCTCTGCGTTCACTCTTCTCTCCGCTCTTCTCATTCCCGGATTTAGCTACCGGGCATTTTTCTTTTATCATCTACCTCTCGGTCTGGAGCACCGTGCATGAGATGGAAGACCGGCTCAATCCTGCTGTGGCTCACGGCCACGCTTGCCGGCGCTGCGCAAACGATAAGTCTTCCCTTTGGCGTGTGGTCGCGTGCGTCTGACCAGCCCATTCTTTCTGCGCAAGGTAGGTCCTGGGAATCGGCGGGGACGTTCAACCCTGCAGTTGTGATGCACCACGGGAAATTCGTCATGCTGTACCGCGCGCAGGATGCTTCGGGGACTTCGCGTCTCGGCTACGCGGAGAGTACGGATGGAATTCACTTTGCGCGCAGGTCCGAGCCTGTGCTTGTTCCTGAAGCGGATTACGAAAAAGATGGCGGCGTGGAGGATCCACGCCTGCAAAAATTCGGCGACACTTACTATCTGACTTATACCGGCTACAACAAGAAAGATGCGCAGCTCTGCCTAGCCGCGTCACGCGATCTGATCCGCTGGGAACGCAAAGGGGTGATCCTCCCTGCCTATAGAGGAAATTGGAACAAAGGCTGGACGAAGTCGGGCGCAATGGTGCCGGAAAAAATCGATGGCAAGTACTGGATGTATTGGCTTGGCACGGCCACTGACAAGACCGACCAGATGGGCCTCTCGCACTCCACCGACTTGATTCACTGGACGGAGGCGACACAAACGCCTGTGCTGCCCAGGCGTCCTGGGAGGTTCGACTCGCGCGTGGTGGAACCGGGCCCGCCCCCAATCCTCACCAAGCAAGGCATCGTGCTGATTTACAACGGTGCCGACGACCAGCTTGTGTATCGCACCGGAGTGGCGATCTTCGATTCTCACGATCCGCGAAAAGTGCTGTATCGTTCCGACGTGCCTATTTTCTCGCCAGAAAAAGAATGGGAAAAAGTCGGCCAAGTGCCCAACGTCGTGTTTGTCGAAGGTATGGTTCGTCCAAACAGCCATTGGCTTTTTTATTATGGCGGAGCGGACAAATATGTCGGCGTGGCAGAAGCCTCGGCGGCCATTCAATAATCATGAGCCTTTCCGCAGCGCCGCTTCGAGCCACTTACTTCTCTAGCAGGCCGGCTTGGCGACGCTCCTGCTCCTATTTTCGAATGCGCTCGCTTTAGAGCCTATGGGGGTCCGGATTTGCTGAAACTCCGGAGCCTTCCTTGAGGGTGTGGATGGAATCGACAGAGAGGTTTTCAAAGCGCTCAACGAGTCCGCTCGGCCAGCGCACTTCGACCCATTCGATCTTCGTTGCGGCCCCCAATCCAAAATGAACGCGCATGTCGTTGTTCGAGATGTAGCTGGAGCCGCTGCGAACTTCGTCCATAAGGGCGCGCCCGCCAGCTTTCACGGTAATCTTAGCTCCGATGCCATCCCGATTGGACCGGTATTTCCGCGACTCCGAAGAAAAGGAAGTTCCCACGGTATGCAGAGCAATCCAGTGGTGGCTGTTGCGCAGATCGTTCGCTAACAACATCGGCAGAGCATTCATGTTGCTGATCACCGCAGAAATGCGGCCGTCGTTCCAAAGATCGCCGACGGCCAGGCCGCGCGCAGAGCTTACGGCACTGATCGCAGGGCCGGCGCTCGTGGAGATGTCGGTGAAGGTTCCGTTGCCATTGTTGTGATAAAGAATCTTGGGCTCACGAAAATTGCTGCCGAGATGCTGGCTGTCGACTTCGGGGTACACGTGGCCGTTCACGAGTAACAGATCCGGCCAGCCATCATTGTCCACATCAAGAAACATCGTGCCCCAGCCGAGGTACTGCGTGTTTAGGCCAAAGCCGGCGGGAAACGTTTTGTCGTCAAACGTGCCATCGCCATTGTTATGTAAGAGCGTGGAAGTGTCGTCAGAGAAATTGGTCTTGAAAATATCGAGCCGCCCGTCGCCGTCATAGTCCGCGACCGTCGAGCCCATGCCCGCCTGCTCGCGCCCGTCGTCATTGAACGCGGCGCCGGACACCACGGCGACGTCCGCGAACGTTCCATCGTGATTGTTGTGATAGAGAATGCTGGCAGTACTGTCGCAAGCCACGAAAATGTCAGGCCAGCCGTCGTCATCATAATCCAGTGTGGACACGCTGAACGCATAGTGCCCGTTGGTCTGATCGATTTTTGCTTTTTTGGTCACATCCTCAAACGTGCCGTCACCGCGGTTGTGGTACAGAATGTTTTTCGCCCACGGCAATCCTCGCGGCCCGCACATCACCGGCACGCCTTTCCACATGCAGGAAGGCCGCTCGCCCGGCGCAAGGGCCATGGCGGAGTCATAGTCCACATAATTCGCAACCATCAAATCAAGCTTGCCGTCGCGGTCGTAATCGAGGAAGGCACAGCCTGTGCCCCAAGCCTTGCCGTTGCCCGCTACCCCGGCCTTTTCGCTGATATCAGTAAACGTGCCGTTACCGTTGTTGTGGTACAGGACATTCTTTCCGTAGTAAGTGACATAGAGATCCTCGAAACCATCGTTGTCGTAGTCGCCCGCGCACACCCCCTGGCCCCAGCCGGTATGCTGCAGGCCGGCCTTTTCCGTGACATCGGTGAAGGTGCCGTCGTGGTTGTTGTGGTAGAGATGGCTGGTGGGGGCATTGCCGGAGGGAAAGCCTTCCAGCTTTGTACCGTTCACAATGAAAATGTCGGGCCAGCCGTCGTTGTCGTAATCGAAAATCGCAACTCCCGTGCCCGTCGTTTCGATGATATATTTTTTCGTTTTTTCACCGCCAAAGATGACGGGAGCGTTGAGCCCGGCCTTTTCAGCGATGTCGGTGAAAAACGCGATTGGCGCGGCAGATTTGACCGGGACTCGACCAGCGCCCTGCGTCCCAGACTTGGCTGTGTATGCGAAAAGGCAAACACAGAATCCCAGCAGAAAAAGCGACCGGAGAGAAGAGAAACGGAGAGTCATCAACCACCAAGAATAGTAAGGTGGAGGCGGGCACGGGTCAACCCTGTGGGCAGACCGGAATCGCCTTGGTTCGAGGAGAATGGTCTTCCGCACACATGCTAAGATTTTTGTGCAGTTATGGGTTCCCTCGCGTGAAATCGAATTTGGTTTGTCACCGCGCACGCTTTCTTCCATGCTGCGCAGTTTCTTTTTTTTGTTCTTTTGTTGCAGTGGGAACGTGCAAAGCGCAGTCGGCGGGCTCCACACCTTCCGACTCCGCCTCGAGAGCGACAACAATCTATAAGCAAGGTCTGGCCGCTCTGCAAAAAGGCGACTTGGATTCCGCGCGCGCGGCATTTGAGAAAGTTGTTCGCCTCGTACCGCAAAGTCCGGAAGGGTACAACTCGCTCGGCTGGGTTTTCCTCGCGCAGGACGACGTAAACTCCGCAATCAGGCAATTTCAAAGCGCCCTGAAACTAAAACCCGATTTTGAGCAGGCGCACGTAAATCTGGCAAACGCGCTCATCCGCAAAGGAGATTTGGCAAGCGCACTTCGCGAGTCGCAAGAGGCTACACGTTTGGCGCCCGGCGATTCGGAAACGCATCGGACCCTGGGGCGGGTACTTGATTTCTCGAAAGACTTTGATGGCGCGATCGTCGAGTTTCGCCGAGCGATCGAGCTTGAGCCGCAAAGAGCTGAGTTGCACGACGACTTGGGCACGGTGCTGATGCAGAAGCCGGACCCGCAGCAAGCAGAAGCAGAATTCTCTGAGGCCCTCCGCCTGCAGCCCAACTTTGCCAAAGCTCTCTTCCACATGGGTGTCTTGCAGTATCAAAGACAATCGCTAGCAGAAGCGGCTCAGCACCTCCAAGCCGCGGCGCAACTGGAATCCTCGGATGCTGGAGCTCACTACTACTTTGCGCAGGTTCTGAAGACACAGAACAAGACAGCCGCGGCGATCGACGAATTGCAGGCGTGTGTAAAGCTCAATCCGAATTATCCCGACGCGCAAAACAGTTTGGGCTTGCTGTTGCAGCGCGCGGGTGAGACCGAGCAGGCCATCACGGCTTTTCGCCAAGCGCTGAAATTGCAGCCGGACAACCCTGACGTTCACAACAATTTGGGGCTCGCGTACCTGCAGAACGGTGATGCTCAAGGAGCCGTCACCGAATTTCAGGCAGCAATCCGGATGCGTCCGGGAGACAGCGGCTACATCGGGAATCTCGGGGCAGCGTATCTGCAGGTTGCGGACTTCGATGCCGCAGCCGCCAAATTCCAGGAAGCTCTGAAACTCTCGCCCGAAGACGCTACGCTACACTATGACCTCGGGCTGGCGTGGAAGTTGAAAGACAAACTGCCCGAAGCAATCGCGGAGTTGCGCAAGGCTGCCGCACTGGATCCCGGCCAGGCCGACGCACACTATACCCTGGGCGTGACCCTCTGGCAGCAGGGCGACTTTGACGCGGCTGCCGAAGAGCTTCGATCGGCGACTCAGGCTAAACCAGACTACGCAGAGGCCTACTATACGCTTGGCACAGTGTTGAAGCAGAATGGCGATTTGGCAGCAGCGGCAGAGGCTTTACGGGAAGCGATCCGGCTGCAGCCGGAGTTTGCCGGCGCACACACGACACTGGCTGCCGTTCTGCGGCAACTCGGTGACACAGAAGGCGCCGCTGTAGAGAGCCGCGCAGGAACGGACATCGCGAAGCAGAAGACCAGCGAACAAGCAGCACTCTTTGCGACGAATTCGGGACGGCGCTTGCTCAATGCGGGCGATCTCGATGGCGCGATTTCGCAATTTCGCGCGGCAATCCAATCGGTGCCGGCGTATGCTCCCGCGCACTACCAGCTCGCCTTGGCTCTCCAGCGAAGAGGCGACAAATCCGGGGCGGATCAGGAATTCAAAAAAGCAGTTGAACTTGATCCGCGATTGAAGCCCCCTGCACCATAAACCGCAATTTCCATTCAGCTCAGGTTGGCTCTTTTCGCAGGGCGACGAGTTCCGGCCCCACGGGCACTCCGCGTGCGACCTTCACGCGAATCACCGCTTCGAATGGTTTCAGCTCTCCGGAATTCGAAACCGAGAGCCGCTGCAGCAACTCCTCGAGCGAGTTTTGCTGGCAGACGTACTCGACGGCAGCTTGCGTTCCGATCGTGGTAGTGCCTGCCAGTATCAGCAATGAATGCGCCGGATCCAATCCGCGCTTGAAAGCGATGACCGAGTAATCCTCCGTAAGAGCTTCGGCCGGCGGCGTGGAAAGAAATTCCCGCGGTTCTCCAGGCTGCGGATGCATGTTGACGATCTTCACGTTCCCTTGAGAAATTCCAGCAGTCACCCCTTGGAACACAAAGTCTTGCGTACTCGGAATTTCACGCAGCGTCAGGTTCTCGGATGGCGAACCAATGAAGATCAGGTCATTGTTCTTGGCGTCGTCCAGCGAAAAAAGACTGCCGCGCTTAACACGCAGATCCTGGTGGAGCAGATCGAAGACTTTATCAAGAGCATGCACCGCCAGAACTTCTCCCACGCCCGTGTAGTGATCGAGGATGTGCGCTCGGGCGTCCTGCGTGGCGTTGTAATAACGCATTCCACTGTCCGGACGTCCCACGAAAGCCGCATTGCTGAAGATGACCCAGGGCTCCTGCGGGCCCGTGAGAAACCCCTTCCAGAAAACGCGCAGCGCCGCCGGAACCTCTGCGCCCTCGCTTGCCGGGTGCGCCTCGACAGCCCTCCGCGCCAGGAGCCGATCTGTGGCCACGGCCGCCACGGCGGTCAGGACAATCGAGAGCACAACGAACGCCGTGAACCATCTCCGGGGGAACTCCACATTGTTCGCAGAAACTCTGTGCCCTTCCGAAGTAACCCCTCCGTTGTTTCTGAACGCCGCCGATGCGCGCGCATGGAAAGTCAGGGCATAAGTACCCTTGGGCATTTCTACTTGGATCGTATCTTTGGCACCCTCCGAGGCATAGTACTCTGCCAGTTTTGTCCGCAGGCGGCCGGCTTGGACCCGTACCATCGAATCCACATGCGGGTCAAAGTCCTGTTGGCGTCCAAAAACTTCCGTTGCGATTTGGTACTCCTTCGGGGAAGCGCCCGGGTGATCCACGGAATGATCTGCGAGGTAGCGAAGCAGCTTGCAAAGTGACTCCGAGCCATGAAGCGTCCGGCTGGTGAGCAATTTTTCAATTTGCTCAAGGTGCTGGTTTCTGTTGTTCACGGGAAGCCACCGGCAGAGGATTGTAACACCGAATGTAACGGGCTTCGCATCTCTTTGTGCCGTGGCCATTTATCTCGCGTAACCGTATCAGACCCCTGGAAACTTTTCTCGTTACTCAAAAAACTGTTAGAAGCCATCATAATTCTTCGCCGATCTCGGCCCTGGCATCCGTGAATGTGCCCGGATATCGCACAGGGAGGCCGTCTTTGTGGTGCGAATAGGCGTGGCGAAGGTCAGTAGAGTCGAGGAGTTTGGGGGCTGTTCACTACGAACGCATTCGTTCGATAGGTTGCCGCTAGATCCAAGCCGCTAGATCCAATTTGTTTGCAGCGCTTTCTGGGCGCTGTTTAGTCGCATCCCGGCGGCTGCGATTTTTTTCTGTCTCGAAATCAGTTTAGCGCGGTTAACCGACAGCCTCAGAGGCAAGCATTTGCATTCGAATCTCGGAAACCTTGGAAAATGCAAAGAGCTTTCAGGAGGCGTGTAATGAGAAGGCAAGCAACTCTAGGTGGGGTTCTACTCTGCTGTTTGGCGTTCTTGTTGTGCACCAGAACGGCTTCTGCCCAAGCTGTGTATGGGAGTGTCATCGGCACGGTAACGGACCCGCAAGGCAATGCAGTAGCTGGTGCCAAAGTCACGGTAACTTCCACAGCCAAGGGCACACTATTCGAAGGCACCACAAATGATAGCGGCAACTACACCATTACGCACCTAATCCCGGACACGTATTCCATCAAAATTGAAGCCGCGGGATTCAAGGCGTATGACGTGGCCAGCATGCAGGTCTCCGCAGACACAGCGGCTCACGTTGATGCGCAACTTCAGGTTGGCGCGGTAACCCAGACGGTAGAAGTGACCGGCGAAGTGCCGCAGCTGAAGACCGACCGGTCAGATGTTGCGATTACTTTTAACGAGAAATATGTCGAAGACCTGCCAATTCTAAACAGGAATTTTACGAATTTCGAATTGCTTTCTCCAGGAACGCAGAAGTTGGTGGGCTGGAGCCACGCAGCGACAGAGAATCCGCAGGGAGGACAGCAGATTTTCGTCAATGGGCAGCACTTTAGTGGCACAGCCTTCGAATTAGACGGCACGGATAACCAGGACCCCATTTTGGGGATTATTGTGGTCAACCCGAACCTAGATGCGATCGAAGAGTCGAAGATTACACTACAAAATTATGACGCGGAGTTCGGCAAAGCGGTGGCTGGCGTCGTAACGGTACAGACGAAATCCGGAACGAACGACTTGCATGGTAGCGGATTCTACGATTGGCGCGGAGACGGCCAGCAGGCCCGCGATCCCTTCAAGAACCCGCCGAGCGTGCCCCTACCTCACGCCAGCTTCAAGGGATTTGGCGCGGCGGCAGGTGGTCCGATCATCAAGAATAAATTGTTTGCTTTCGGCGATTACCAGGGGACTCGGCAGACCGGCGGTGTCACCAACCAACTGACGATTCCCACCGCGGAAGTGATCAGCACTTGCAACCCCGCGACGAATGCGACAAGCAAGACTCCGGGTTTCTGCGATTTAAGCCAGTATCTAGGTGCCGCCGGAATAAACGGTACCGGCCAGATATTCGACCCGGCAACGGGTAACTCCAGTGACGGTTCAGGCCGCACCGCTTTCGCCGGTAACATGATTCCCATTGGGAGGATCTCCCCTGCAGCTGGGAAGATACTCGCTTTGCTCCCCGCGCCGACTTCGAGTGGCGTAATTAATAACTTCGTGAGTTCGGGCTCGGGGCCGTACAACCAAAATAGCTTTGACACCCGCATAGACTACAGCGCACCTCGGGGCTTCACCGTCTTTGGGCGCTTCAGCTTGGATTATTTTTCACTCTCCGGCAAAGGGGCACTTGGAGTCCTTGGCGGCCCAGGTTTCGGGCCGGGAGGCTTGAACGGCACCTCCAAGGTGCACAACTACAGTCTGGCCACCGGTTTTGACAAAGCCATTGGTACCAAGTTGCTCACCGACGTGCGTTTCGGGTGGTTCCGGTATAATCCGCAAACCGCGTATTCAGACGGCAACACGACACCGATGACTACTTTGTTCGGCATACCGGGCTTGAACCGCGGCACCTCGGACACCGGTGGTTTGTCCCGATTCCACTTCAACGGGAATGGTCTGAGGAATGGTACCGGTGGCAACATTGCCGGCGCTGATTCGGGATCTTTCGGTGACGGTTTGAACGTCGGGCGTTGCAACTGTCCGCTAACCGAAAAGGAAGATCAATTCCAGGTAGTCAATAACTGGACGCGTATCCAAGGCAACCACCAGATCAAGTTCGGTGCGGACATCCGCTATGCAAAGAATCTACGGGTACCAAGTGATGCCAATCGTACTGGTGAGCTAAACTTCGATTCAGGAGACACGTCGCTCCAAGGCAACAATGGTCTTGACCTCGCTGCCTTGCTTCTTGGCGATGTCACCAGCTTCAATCGCTTCGTCAGCACGAGTTTGAACGCTGCCGAGCGCCAGAAACGCTGGTTCTTTTATGGCCAGGACACGTACCGTGTTACGCCCAAGTTCACGTTTAACTACGGCCTGCGCTGGGAAATCTATTTCCCTGAAACCGTCAATGGGAAGGGCAACGGCGGTTTTGCAAATATTGAAGAGGGAGTAATCCGCGTCGTTGGTTTTGGGAACAACAGCCTCAACGGAAATACCAACAACACGTTAAAGGCGTTCGCGCCTCGGATTGGAATTGCCTACCAGTATGATTCGAAAACCGTCGTACGTCTCGGCTACGGCCGGAGCTTTGACATCGGTGTGTTCGGTTCTAATTTTGGTCACGTGGTAACGCAGAACCTGCCGGTTCTAGCCAACCAGGACCTCTCGGACGCCAGCGTCAATGGCGGCACCAACGGTCGCAGCGCGGTCTTCACTCTCGGGTGCGGGCCCACATCACCAGCCGCGTACTGTACGGGCCTAAACCTAGGCCCCCCAGCACTCACGCCGATTACTATTCCAGCCGATGGCATCTTGCCGCTACGTGGACCGCAAAACGCCGTTGATCCCAGGGTCCGACCGCGAACACAACGCTTGCCTACCTTGGATGCTTGGAACGTAACACTCCAGCGGCAGCTCACCCCGACGATCAACATCGAAGTGGCTTACATTGGCAACAAGGGCAGCCACACCTTTGCAGGTAACGGCCCGGCATACAACGCCAACGAAGCCGCAATTGGTTCGGGCACCTTCGCTTACAAGTGCACGCCCAACCCAGCACCTAATTTGGGAACTTTTGATTGCAAACAAGGCTTCAGTGCATCCATCCCTGCAAACGACCGTCGCCGCTTCTTCTTAAACGGTGTTCCAGCCTTTACCTATGCGAACTTCCCGGGCATCACTTGCTGTTCCAGCGATATAGGGAACTACTTTGGCAATGATGCAAGTACCCATTACGACGCGTTGCAGGTAAAGGTTGAGAAGCGCTTTAGCCAGGGCCTGCAGTTCCTCGGGCACTACACTTACTCCCATGCTTACAATTACGATAGCAGTTACTTCTCCGTGGATCCGAGGTTCGCGTATGGACCTGACGATTTCAACCGCAACCATGTCTTCGTGGTTAGCACCGTCTACGAGTTACCCCTTGGGAAGGGCAAGAAGTATATGGGTGACGCTGGCCGGGCCGCGAATCTTCTGATCGGCGGCTGGCAGATCTCGAACACTTCCAACTGGAGCGGCGGCCTACCCTTCACTCCTTCCCTCGGACATTGCAACGAGATTTCGGATGCCGGTCCCTGCCGGCCCGACCTGCTGCCGGGGAAATCGTTCAGCACTGGGTTGCACCGCGATGCCAGCGGAAACCTCACCTGGTTCACGCCGGTAACGTCTTTAGACCAAGCGCTTCCAGAGATCCCCCTCTCGCCTACTGACATTACCGGCCAGAACAACTCCTGCACGCTTGCTCGGCCCACTTCCGGAGCGTTCGCCCTCCCGGCTTGCGGCCACATCGGCAACGCAAAACGAAACTCGCTCCGCGGCCCTCATGCGTTTTTCTCCGACCTCTCGCTATCGAAGAACTTTTCGATTACGGAAAAATACAGGGCGCAGTTCCGCTTTGACGCCTACAACGTCTTCAATCACCCGGTCTTGGGCTTTAGTTCGACCCAGGGCAATACTTGCGTCGACTGCGTCGGGGCGGGCGTAATCAGTGCGATCGAAGCCGACGCTTCGCCGAATGCACCCAACGGCATGCGCCAATTGCAGTTTGGCCTCAGGTTCACTTTCTGACCGAGGACAAGGACACCCCACCACCCCGACGGGGGGCTCCCCGTTTTTTATGTTCTAATTTGGTTTGACCCTAGCTGGAACTTTCCAATGCCCGCACTCAGACTTTGTATCGCCTTGACTGCATTGCTTGCACTTTGTTCGGTGCTCCAAGCACAATCGCAGCCCGCACAGGATGCGTCAAAGCAAAATGTGGCGCCGCAGTCTTCACCCAAGGATCCCAGCTTGGAGCAAGCCACTCGCCTGATGCAGCAAGGAAAAAATGACGAAGCACTGGCCCTCCTCGAGAGCATCGCCGCTGCGGAACCTTCACGGCGCGGCATCGCTCGCGAAATCGGCATTGCGCGCTATAGGAAAGGTGATTTTGTGAAGGCTGCGGCCAGCTTCAAGAAAGCTTTGGAGGAAGATCCTGGCGACAGCGAATCCACCCAGTTGCTGGGTCTTTCGAATTACCTAGCGGGACGGCCTGCGGAGGCCATAGCGCCTTTGGAAAAAGTTCAGACGTGGTATCCCAGCGCGAACGTCGATGCCGCGTATATTCTCGGCATCTGCTACATCCAGACGAAAGATTATGCGAATGCGCGCAAGGTTTTTGCGAAAATGTTTGCCGTTTCTCCCGATTCCGCCGCCAGCTATCTTTTCACCGCGCGCATGTTGCTGCGGCAGGATTTCGGACCCGTGGCCGAAGAATACGCCAGGAAGGCCGTCGAGCTCGATTCGAAACTCCCGCTGGTCCATTCCCTGCTGGGAGAAATCTACCTCTACAAGTCGCGGATTCCAGAAGCTACGGAACAATTTCAAAAGGAATTGGAGTTGAATCCGGGCGACGCCACGGTTTACTACAAGCTGGCCGACGCCTACACGCGCTCGCAGAAGTACGAGGAAGCGGAAAAGTTCTTGCAGCGCTCTATCTGGCTCGACGCCACGTCCACGGGGCCCTACATCTTGATGGGAAAAGTGCTGGAGAAAAAAGGAGAGACAGCGCTGGCGGTTCGCGCTCTGCAGCGGGCGATAGCGATGGACCCGAACAATTCCATTCCGCATCATTTGCTGGGACTCGCTTACCGTGACCTCGGAAAGGCGGAAGACGCGGAACGTGAGCTCAAATTGTCGGAACAGTTGCAAAATCACATGGAAGCAAAACCGTAGGCAAGGATTCAGAGCCAATCCAGGAGTGAAGCCGTGTTGAATCTCGCCAAACGATCTTACCTCGCTGCCGCCCTCGGCCTTTTCCTGGCTGCGATGCCCTCCGCAGCGCAGCGGAGCGCATCACTGAAAGCCGCGCACAGGCGAGCGAATGCAACTGCGCAAGATACGTGGTGGAAACACGCGGTGATTTACGAAATCTATCCACGCAGCTTCCAGGATTCGAACGGGGACGGGGTCGGCGACATCAACGGCATTACTTCGCGACTCGACTATTTGCATGATCTTGGCATCGGCGCCATCTGGATTACACCGATGTACCCCTCGCCGCTCGTCGATTTTGGTTACGACGTCTCCGATTACACTGCAATCGATCCGCTGTACGGCACGATGGCTGATTTTGATCATTTGGTGGCCGAAGCAAAAAAAAGAAACATTCGCGTAATTATGGATTTTGTTCCGAATCACACTTCCGACCAGCATCCTTGGTTCAAGGAGTCGCGCTCGTCGCGCAACAACCTGAAGCGCGACTGGTACATCTGGCGCGACGGGAAAGGCCCCGGCCAGCCTCCCAACAACTGGCAGTCCTGGTTCGGCCATTCCGCGTGGCAGTTCGATGCCACTACGGGTCAGTATTACTACCACCATTTCTACGTCCAGCAGCCGGACTTGAATTGGCGCAATCCCGAAGTGCGCAAGGCCATGTACGACGCCATGCGTTTCTGGCTGGATCGCGGCGTGGCCGGTTTCCGGCTCGACGCTGTTTCCCGCCTGTTCGAAGATCCGAACCTACACGACGATCCGATTCTTCCCGGCAAGAATGCTTACGGCGACCCAAACATTCAACATAAATACACGGACAATTTGCCGGGAATTCACGATGTCCTGCGCGAGATGCGGCGGGTGGTCGATTCCTATCCCGGGAATCCTGTGCTCATCAGCGAAGCGGATGAGCCGAACATCACAGAGCTCACGAAAATGTACGGCGCAAAAGGTGACGAAGTCCAATTGCCCATGGATTTTCAGATTGCCGACGTCAACAAACTTTCTGCGCCGGAGTTTCGCAGGTTGCTGGACGAGGTCGACCACAACGCCGCTCACGACCAGCCGCTCTTCTTTTTCAGCAACCACGATCAGCCGCGCCAGTGGGACCGCTACGGCGACGGTGTTCACAACGATCAGATCGCTAAACTGATGGCCGCTCTGCTTCTCACCACACGCCAGACACCGCTCATGTATTACGGCGAAGAAATCGGAATGAGGACCACGCCGCCCACCCGCAAGGAGGATGTCCAGGATCCCATCGGAAAAATCGGCTGGCCCGAAGAGAAGGGCCGCGATGGCGAGCGCACACCAATGCAGTGGGACAATTCCAAGGATTTTGGCTTCAGCACGGCGGATCATACCTGGCTGCCAATCCCTCCCAGCGCTGCCGAATACAACGCCAGCGTCGAATCCAAGGACCCTCGTTCCATCTTTTCCCTTTATAAGCGCTTGCTTGCACTCCGTCAGAGCGAACCTGCTTTGCAGAACATGCGCGAAGGAAGCTATGTGCCTTTGGACCGTGAAGATCCTTATGTACTTGCCTATTTGCGCAAGAATCCCGGTAGCAGTGACTCTGTTTTGGTCGTGCTCAACATGAGTGGGGAAGAGCGCACCGTAAAACTGGATCTCGCCTCTCTTGGACTCAAAGGCGATTCAGCAAAGCCTTTGCTTTCGGCGCCAGAAGCTGGACAAGCTTCGATGTCTTTGGAGCATTTTGCGGTCGCTCCGTTTGGCGTGTTTGTCGGATCGGTTTACTGAACCAAGAAGGCCGCCTGCGGCGATAATCCGTAGCTCAATTCAGCGACGCGCTCCACGCTTTTGTACGCCTCCATTGGCTGCAATGCCTGAATCTGGCTTTTCCAGTCGAAAAAAGTTCCTGCCGAAACGTTGTAAACTCTCGGTGCTGATCTGCGGAATCGTTTCCGACAAAGCCATGAGCCGGTCCAGCTCTCGGAATGGATATGGGCGAAACGCCGCGTCCGCCATGCTGAAGGTCGCCGCGTTCGCCGCAATGCACACCGCCAGCGTGAGCGCCGCAGTCACCGTGAAACTCGGGCTCTTGAGCAGCACTCGCATTCCGTAGCGAACTTCATTGAGGAAATTCATGGCTGCCTCCTTAGGCCGCGTCGCACGCCGTTCCGGGCCCACCGCGTGTATCTCTATTTCTCTATCGTTGGTTCTGGCGCGCCGGTTCCTCGCAGATTGAATCCGGCGATCGCCGCCGCCAGCTCCTCCGGCGCCACGCGCTCCGCTGGCGCCTGTCTTAGCCAGTGCGACACCGACTCGTACATAGCGCCCACCCAGCAGTTCGCCGCCACCGCCGGCTCCATGGGAGCCAACCGGTCCGCCGCGGCCCGCAACGCGTTTTCCACGCTTCGCGTATGGCTCGCGATCAGCTCATTCCTCACCGCTTCCAGTCGCGGCCCGAGCCCTGAAGATTCCACCAGCAGAATCCGCGCCTCGTCGGGATGGCGCGCCAAAAACTCCACGAACGCGGTCACTGCTGCTCTCATCTGCGCCAGCACGTCCGGCCCAGCCTCCGCAATGGCTTCGTTCAACGCCGCTGCGAAAATGTCCCCTTTGTTCCGGAAATAAAAATAGAAGCTTCCAATGGAGCTGCGCGCCGCCGCCACGATCATCGGCACGGTCGTCAGGTGATATCCCTTTTTGCCAAACATGCGGATCGCTTCGCCCGGCAGCTTGCGCCGCCGTGCCTGCTTCCGTTCCGCCATCTTCGCTGTCGTTCGGTAAGCCACGTCGGCCTGTATGCCCTTCAAGAACAGATGACATATCATTCCATTGTTGCCCAGGCGCAAAATGGCTCATTCATTGGGTACAAGGGGTACAAGCACCTTCCCAAAAGAGGCATTCGTATTAGGAATACGGTATTTACCTGCTATTTTTCCGCTCCAATCCCTGCTCTTAATCACAGGGGCCAACTGGATGGAGCGGCCGGGCGCACGCCCCAGGCAGCGCATGGCCCGCGGTCACTCCCATCCATCCGGAAGCTAAGGATCGGCAGCGATTCTGGTTTTTGGGGCTCGAGGGTAACGGTTCTAGGGCAGAGTTAGTTCTCAGACCAGAGGGGTTCCTCAGAACAAAGTCTGCTATCCCGGGCGGGCCCGAGTAGTTGCATGTTGGGGGAGATCTCGCGATGAAACGCCGAATGGGGTGGGCAGGTATACTTATCGTCCTGCTATGGGCAGCGCCAACAAGGGCTGACACCGGAGTCATCGTTCGAACGACGAATCTGCAAGCCCTTCAGACGCTCTGCGCCCTTCCCGCAACCTGCACCGTGGTCGGAGGATTGGATGGCACTTTGGGCCAACTCTTCCTGTTAACCACACCACTTCCCCTGCAAACCCTTCTGGGGCTCCTCGGACCGGTCACGGGATTCGTCAGTGCGGAGGTGGATCAGCTAATCAGCCTGGTTGGTCCGCTCCTGGTACCCTCGCCCCTTCCCGCCACACTGCTGCAGGACAGGGCGCTCGTGCCCTACCCCGCAAATTCCATGACAATGGTGTGGAACAGTTATGCCAATCAGCAGGCGTCGGCCATCGTGGAGGTCCAGACCGCCCAAAGCACATTCAACGTGACCGGGACGGGAATCGTTGCCGACATTGACACCGGAGTGGATCCCACCCACTCGGCTCTGCAAGGTGTTCTGCTACCGGGCTACGACTACACGCGCAACCAGCCTAATGGTTCTGAATTAAACGACGTTACGCCCTGCCCTTTTGGCTCCTGCCCACCTCCTCCCTGCAGTTCCGCCACTTGCCCGGCACCGGCACAAGTCAATCAATCGACCGCAGCGGTGCTCGATCAGTCGACGGCGGCTGTGCTCGACAACGCGCAATACGCCGCATTCGGCCACGGGACCATGGTGTTGGGCATTGTCCACTTGGTGGCTCCCACCGCCAAACTTTTGCCCCTGAAAGCATTCAAATCGGATGGGACAGGCCAACTCTCCGACATCCTGCGCGCGATCTATGACGCGGTGCAGAAGTACAACGCGAACGTGATCAACATGAGCTTTGATTTCCAGACCGCCTCGCAAGAATTGTCCAATGCCCTGACCTATGCCAATGGGCTTGGCACCATCTGTGCCTCATCGGCGGGAAACGACGGGATGCAGGAGACGGTTTTTCCCGCGGCACTGCAAAGCGTGGTGATGGGTGTGGCGTCAGTGGGTTCGACGACAGCTACCGAGAGCACGCGGTCATCGTTCTCGAATTATGGGAATGCGATCGTGTGGGTGGCGGCGCCGGGCGAGGCGATCGTAAGCACGTATCCATACAACACGTATGCCGCAGGATGGGGGACTTCGTTCAGCGCGCCATTTGTTTCGGGCGGAGGAGCCTTGTTGCGCGGACTGAAGACCAGCATGAATCAGCTAGAAGCTGCCACTGCGGTGGCGCATGCCGCTGCGCTGACCGACTCGGGCATGGGCAACGGGAGGCTCGATCTGGTTCCGGCGCTGCAGTCCGTGTTCGGCGTGGGCGGTTCGCCGGATTACAGCGTTTCCGCGGCGCCAAGCATGCAAACCATCCCAGCTGGGGCGACGGCGAATTACACGGTGTCTGCCGTCCCTACAAACGGCTTCAATCAAGCGGTAACCTGGAGTTGTACGGGCGCCCCGCCGGCAGCCGCGTGCGCGGTGTCCCCTTCGTCCGTGGTTTTGGACGGGTCGAACCCGGCAAGCGCCACGGTCACCTTGACAACACTGCCCCGCGCGTTGGTGCCCCCGGTGGTTCCGCGATATGGGCCTCGAGTGGACCTACGCCCGGTGTTGGTCGTGGGAATCACTTGCCTTCTGCTCGTGTTGATCCGTTCGAACCTCATCCCTGCTTCGCGCCGCCGACGCAGGCTTGCTCTAGCCACCGCTGTCGCGGTTGTCGCGCTTTGCAACCATTCTTGCGGCGGCGGTTCTGGCACCGTCCAGGGACCGGTATCACCGGGGCTATCTTCGGTAACGCTCAGTCCCGGCAGCGTAAACGGCGGTTCTTCCTCAACCGGGACAGTGACTCTCAGCGGAGCAGCTCCAGCCGGCGGTGCCATGGTAAATCTCTCGAGCAACAGCACCTCGGCAACCGTCGCCTCGAGCGTGACGGTTGCTGCCGGAGCCACCAGCGCCACGTTTTCTGTGAGCACGAGCGCGGTGACGGCTTCGACTCCGGTCACCATCTCCGCCTCTTATGCCGGCGTAACGACGACGGCTTCCCTCACCGTAAGTCCCCCGGGCACTCCAGCTGGCAGTTACACGCTGACGATTACAGGGACGTCAGGAAACCTCAGCCACGCCACGACGGTTCAAGTCACTGTAAATTAGGGTGCGCAAAGACTTGGTCATCTTTTTATCTCTTTGAGGGATCACCTTTTGAGTGAATCCCTTCGTTCCTCGTTTTCGACACCGATCAAGGGTCGTTCCCGGGCATGTTGGAACGCGAAATTCGACTCCCATGACTCAACGTCTATCCCTCTTGGTCATCTGTCTGCTTTCGATCATGGTTGCCTTCCTCACGGAGTTCCTTCGGTTCGGTCGAGGTCTGCCTTTGCCCGAGGCCTCGTTAAGTCGCTGAGAACCTATTCCTCTTCCTCCAAAAACAGTTGGCGTTCTACCGGGAGCGTGCTTGAATTCTCCGGGAGCCATATCCATCAGCCGAGAATCATAATCCTCGTGCAGGGTCATCACAGCTACGTGATGGAGCCAAACCTTGTGTTTCTTATGCAGAGGGGAGTCTTGTTGCTATTGCATCTAAGTTCAAGTTCGCCGGTATGGCTGTGTAATAGTCGATGTCGCCTGTGCTGCGTGGTACCCCGTAGAAATGAGCTAAGACGAGTCCGCCGATGCAGTGCAGGTCGAGCGGCTCCTTCAGCATGTCGTCGAGATCAGATAGGAATTCTATCCACGGCGAAGGTAGCCGCCCGATCTGGTGGACGAGAGGGGCTTTCCAACCAATTACCTCGCGAGGCAGTCGCCGTCGGGGCACGCAGCATGAGACTCTCGGTGAAGGATCGGGGACACGATTCCCCGTCATGGGACAGTCGCTGCCGTCCATCTACCATCAAGTTCGGAATTGTTTCCGAAAGGCGACAATTCGGGGTCAATCTCAGCTCCAGGTGTGCGATGGGCGATTCGGGTGCCCAAAATCATGCACCGACCGCAAATCCTCTCGCATCGAAGTGCGTTAGGAGGAACTGTTATGAAAGCTGCAGTCGTTCCCGCTGTCAGCAGTTCGTGGCAGATCAAAGACGTTCCGCAACCTCAACCCGGACCTAATCAGGTACTGGTGAAGATGCATGCGAGCGGCATCTGCTATACCGACGTGCACGAAACACTCGGACACATTCCAGGGCCATTTCCCCGAATCCTCGGTCACGAGCCGGTCGGCGAGATCGTTGCCGTGGCGCCCGACGTCACGACGCGCAAGGTGGGCGACCGCGTGGGCACCGCATGGATTCAATCGACGTGTGGACGCTGCGAATGGTGCCAGCGCGGCCGCAGGATGTTCTGTCCCTACCTGAAGGGCACCGGGCTCGAAGCACAAGGAGGCCACGCCGAATACATGCCGATGAACGCCGACGCCACCTATCTGATTCCCGACAAAGTTTCCTACGAACAAGCAGCCCCGATCTTCTGCGCCGGTTACACCGTGTATAGCGGGCTCCGCTGTGCCGATCTCCAGCCGCATGAGCGCGTGGCCGTGCTCGGCATCGGCGGCCTTGGGCACCTGGCAGTGCAATACGCGAAGGCTGCAGGTTTCGAGACCATCGCCGTTTCGCACTCCCCCGATAAAGACAAGTTGATCCGCGATCTCGGCGCCGATGAAATTGTTCGCGACGGAAAAAGCCTCGCCGCAGCGGGGGGCGCAGACGTGATTCTCAGTACCTCCAATTCGACGAAGTCCATGGTGGACAGCATTCAGGGACTGCGACCAGACGGCCGGCTTATTACCATGGGCGCAGACGCGGAGCCGCTTACGATTTCTCTGATGGACCTCATCTCGAAGCGCATTCGTGTCATTGGCAGCCAGCAAAACGGCCCCGAATATCTCTACGAAGCTCTTGATTTCGTGGCGCAAGGAAAAGTGAAAACGATCGTCGAGACGTACCCTTTGGCCGAGGCTCCGAAGGCATACCAGCGAGTTGTGGATAGCAAGGCCCGGTTCCGCGCCGTCCTCACAATGTAGTCGGTGATACGAGCAGTCACCGCCGTTTTCGGGCGGATCAACGGGCAACGCTTCCATAATCCGATAAGGGAAGGGTGCCGACCATTTGTTCAGGATGCAAAAGTGAATGTTGACGCGCTGTTTAAACGCTCTTTAGCATAAGGAGCATAAATCGAGATTTTCATGCGCGCGAGGCGCAATTCACAGCGATGGACGTTCGGGGGTACCGGGAGTCGGATCAAGAACAATGGTGAATATGAGCAGACTGTCTAATAAAGTGGCAATAGTGACGGGCGCATCCAAAGGCATAGGCGGTGGGATTGCAACGGCCTTGGGAGCTGCGGGCGCGCGCGTGGCCGTGAACTATTCCTCCGACCGTGAAGGCGCCGAACGCGTCGCTCAGGCGATCACCGACAACGGGGGCGAGGCGATCGCGGTCGGGGCCGACGTGTCCAAGGCCGCAGATGTCGCGCGGTTATTCAAAGAAGTGCATTCCGCGTTCGGAAGATCGGACGTTTTGGTTAACAACGCCGGGGTATTCCGCTTCGGCGCCTTCGCGGAGATCACCGAAGAGAGCTTTCACCTCCACTACAACATCAACGTTCTCGGTGCGATTCTCACCGTGCAGGAGGCGATCAAGCGGTTCGGGACCAACGGCGGTAGCATCATCAACCTCAGCTCTATCGTCGGCTCGCATCCGGTGGCGGGAGCCCTGCTGTACGCTTCCACGAAAGGCGCCATCGAAACGCTGACCAGGGGATTGGCACTCGAACTGGCGCCGCGCAAGATACGCGTCAACGCCATCGCTCCCGGTCATACAGAAACCGAAGGCAATGTAGCCGCGGGGACCTTTGAGGGTGGTGCCGGC
>Ga0209804_1000412_pt1 | contig 36062 bp, 35 predicted proteins | sample GraSoiAngelo_139_FD_185896 | JGI IMG/M metagenome (GOLD analysis project Ga0209804, IMG submission 185896) | Grasslands soil microbial communities from the Angelo Coastal Reserve, California, USA - 14_0929_12_20cm (SPAdes) (version 2) | ecosystem: Environmental > Terrestrial > Soil > Grasslands ... | reverse complement strand
GTCCTGCCCGCGGACACAGGAAGCGAAAAGCAGAAAGCCGGACGCGATTGTATGATGAACTTGGCTTCCAGCAATCTCCCCCCTCGCCCCGAGGGATGCGCTGGATTGCACCCTGAGGATTTTGCTGCAACTCTAGATGTATGAGGTCCACGAGGCCATCTTCGGCAGGCAAGTGGGGTATGGCCCTCCTAGTAATCGTCGGCCAAAGTATTGGCGCTCCCGTCCCTGCCCCGGTCTCGCATCTGCCGGCGAAGCTGCAACTGGACGTTAGTCGGCTGGCGCGTAAGGTATTCGATAATGAAGTCCAGGCGCAAATCCACGATCAATCTTTATGGTGTTACCGCAAGTTGAAAGAAGAGGGAGACAAAGAAAAGCTTTTCGCTGTGTGCGAGACAAAGGACGGAGAAATTGAAAGGATCCTGGAGGTGAACGGCCAGGAATTGAATCCCAAGCAGTGCCAGGCCGAGGATCAGCGCATTCAGAAAATGCTGGATGATCCAGACCAGATGCGGCAACAGCGGAAAAAGTTGGAGGAGGACGGCAAGCTGGAACGAGATCTGTTGAAAATGTTCCCGGAAGCCTGCCGATTTCAGTACGCCGGCATGCAGGGCAATCTCATCAAGCTGGAATTCACCCCCGATCCTAATTTCCGTCCCTCGAGTCGTGTGGCGCAGGTCTTTCACCATATGGAGGGAAGTCTGCTGGTAGACGGTGAGCAGAAGCGCCTGGCGGAAATCGAAGGGCAACTGACCAGCCCGGTGAAGTTCGGATGGGGATTGTTGGGACACTTGGACAAGGGCGGCAAGTTCCTCGTCAAGCAGCAGGACATGGGATCGGGACACTGGGAGTTGACCATGCTGGATGTCGAGATGAATGGAAAAGCGTTGCTCTTCAAGACCATCTCCGTGCGAGAGAAGGAGATCGATACAGATTTTCGACAAGTGCCGGAGGGCATCAGGCCTCAAGAGGCCTTTGAGCTGCTGCGCCGGGAATGGCCGCTCGCGTCGTGCCCCGAAGCTGACTGCAGCAAGGCCCCACGCGTTGATCCAAATTAACTTGTAGATCGTCCGGTCAGCTCGAAGTTGGGTTCAAGGTCGCATTTCTCCGCTCGCGCAGCCGAAAAGCTTTCGCCTTCCGGGTCGCAAGAGCCGAAGCTCGAGGCTTCGCGAACCTCCTTCGATGCGTACTAAGTCCCTTGCTACCTTGGCGATGGACAAATCAAGATTTAGCTTGACTTCTCATGGGACAGGTTTAACATAAGGCGTATTGGAGAGTGATCCCGTGCCATCCACCACGACGAAGAAGTTCACTCCTGAAATTGATGCGCAGCTGTACGAGGAGATGGTTGCGGTTGCCAAGCAGAACGGACAGCCACAGCGCTACGTGCTGGAGCGGGCATTGGAGTTCTACCTCCACAACGTGGTTCCATCCCATCGCCTAGTCCGTCCAGAGGTGCTGGAAGCTTCCCGCCGCTCCAACGAGCAGTACCGGAAGTTGTACGAGAAGCTGGCCCACACCAAGTAAATGGCCCAGCGTGCCTACCTCACCGTAGCCGAAGTCCTAGCCATTCATCATCGGCAGATCGAAACCTACGGCGGTTCCCACGGCCTGAGAGATGTAGGGGCTTTGGAGGCCGCCGTTTTCCGCCCTCAAACTGGCTATTACAACAACCTGGCAGAAGAGGCCGCGGCCCTGATGGAGTCGCTGGCGAATATTCACCCCTTCCTCGACGTCAACAAGCGCGTCGCATTCGATGCCACTCACACCTTCCTACTGGTGAACGGCCTCACCATCGAAGCAGATCCCGCAGAAACCTACGCTTTCATGGTCGACGTGATTGCCGAAGGCAGGTTTCGCTTTTCCGCGATCCTCGATTGGCTCAACGGCCACATCAAAACTCTATAGCTCCTCGGTTGCCCCTCTCAACATTCTACGTTGGGTGAGAGGGAGCCCCTTTTGACGAGCGATGCAATCTTGCTCGGGGAAGGTGGGATGCCAATTCGGTCGCTGTGGGCCCCACCTATGCTCTTACCCGGGAATGCGTCAAATCCTGCGTCGAAACTCGCGATCCGGCGGATTCCAGTTTGTTATAATCATCATCAGGGCATGCGGATCTGTGAGTCCCAGAGCAGAACGGGTTTCGAAGTTGTGGGCGCGAATTTCGATGACTTGCCTCTCCGCCCGACTCTCAAGTTTAATGAACACGTTGAACGAACTCGTCGATATTGCTTCTGATCGCGTGGTAGGTTGAAACAGCTCATGTGTGGGTTGCCGCGGCCTTTACGGGCTCTTCCGGAAACTTCTTAATTCTTAGCCGTTCTGAAGGATCCGATGCCGACAGTCAGCCGATTCGTTATTTGGGAAAGGCCTCCGGATTTCCGCAAGACCCATCCGAAACTGGCGAGCGTGCTCGGCGAGGTTGGTATCGAATCGCTCGACAGCGTCCATGGCCGAGAGCCTTCGTTTCTGGGACGAGATGTTTCGGATATCGAGCGGCTGCTTGTAAGCTCACATCTCGGCATGCTAGCTCACGCATGGTGGCCGCCAGGAGAAGCCACGCCGGACTGCATGCTCGATCAAAGCGTGGAGGTTCTCGAACTCAACGCACGATCTAGCACCTGTCTATCGAACGCCGGGATCCGGACGATCCGCGATCTCCTGCGGCAAAGCGACAACGATCTCCTGCACATCAAGAACCTGGGCCGCAAATCCTTGCGAGAGATCCGAGAGAAGCTCGCCATCTTCCAATGCGAAGGCGGCCTGCCTCCTCCAGAAATCCGCATCGAACCGGGCTGGTTCCCTCTTGCGGCTCTGCTTTCCTTCGAAGCTCTTGGCATACCAACGAAAACCACGAGGATCCTTCGGCAGGCGGGAGTCGACGATGTGCACGATCTACTGATCCGAAGCCCGTCGGAAATCCAAGAAGCATTTCTGTCGGATTCGAGAGCCTGGCGGAAACTGCCTGCGCAACTGGCCTGCTTCCGACTGTTTCTCGGCACACCGCCGCCCTCCTTTGTAACAGCCTATCTGCAGAGCTTCCGCTCGGCCTTTCGTGGGGACATCGAGAGCGCCCTCCCGCACCTGGGCCGGACCCTGAGCGCCGCGTTGGCCCGCTTGCAGAGGTCCACCGCGGCTTATCTCGAAGAGGAACTCGAGTTTTCAGTTCGCGAGGAGGGACGCGAACGGCATTTGCCGATCATTCGCAAACTCCTTGGGTGGGATGGTGGCACAGGGACGACATTCGAAGGCGCGGCACGCGAGTTCGGGCTCACCGGCGAGCGCGTCCGGCAGATCGCGAGAGCGTGGATATCGAGGTTTGCGGGGGAGAAAGCTGTTCTCCTTGACCACGCCATACGGTTCATCGCGAGACGTGCGCCCGCTACGGCGAACGAGCTTGAGGCGGCGCTCCTCCATGAAGGAATCCTGCGCACCCCGTTTCGACTGGAGTCTCTGTGGGCCACGGCTTGTTGGTTCGATATCCATCCGGGCTGGGCGGTTCACCAGTGGAATGGCGTTCGGTTCGTAGCGAATACGACTGACCTGGAGGCCATCCGGAATTTTCATGTCGCGGCCCGCACAGGAGTAAGCCGCTTCGGAGTTACAAATAAGGCTTACGTGATGGCGGGGCTGCCTGTCGAACCATCTGCTGGCTTCGCCGATCTATGTTGTTCCCTTCTCGAAGACCTTCACTGGCTGGACGACCAGCACGAATGGTTCTGGCTGCCCGCAGCGCGAAATCCCATCGAGAAGCGCCTCGCAAAAGTCCTGCGCGCTGTTCCGCAGGTGAGCATCGAGGTTGCCCGCGCCGGCGTGCTGCGCGATCGCCACATGGATGGCGTTGACCTCCCCGCGGAGGTTTTCCGGTCCTTGTGCGAGCTGCTGCCCTGGTGCCACATCGAAGGAGAAATTGTTGCTGCAGGCAAAAACCTCCCCCAAGCACACTACAGGAGCGCGGCCCGGTGATGCAGAGGGAGGACCTGTTCCGCATCGCGCGAACGCAGGGCGTCAGTGAAGCCGGCGTCGAGCGAGTGCTGTCCAACAGCAGTGTTGTCAGAATGCAGCAGATCCCGGCTTCATTGGAGTCATTAGGCCGTGCGCCTGGCCAAAGAAACCTATGGCCTGATCGGATCGAGCTTGGGAACCGTGGAGCCAACCTTGGAACCCACGCGGTCCGGAACTCGTCGAGGCCGAGCCGGATAGCGAGCTATTGCTCAACCATACAGGACCCTCGAAGAAATACGGCGCAGCCCGGGCTGGCCCCGGCCAAAATTCTTGGCGTGCAGCAACCTCGAGTCTCTTTGCTGATGCGGAACCGCGCCGGTAACTTTAGGCGTTGCCACCAACCTCACGATAATAAAGGGTGTTTCCGTCTGCGCTGAAGGCGATCCCAATGCGGCCGGATTCGTCCTGGTAAATTTCGTTGAAGTTGGAATCCAAAAGATCAGAAAGCCACCAAACCCGGCAGGTTCAGCGCAGACGGCATACTTGCTGGCATCCTTATTGGCCGCGAGACCAACGATGTACCCGCCGCAAGCCAATTACCTGGTTGCGCATGCAGATGAACTACGACCTTGCCCGGGCGATGAAGAGCGAGAATAAGATCAAAGTCGTGCGTTACAAACCCACACATGCGGCAGCCTGACCTCGCGATCCCTGGTGTAAGCTGCTCTTCTCTTCCGGCCACCTTTTCCTCAATCTGGAGCGTCCATGCGCAAACGCCGCGTCTCTTAGCCATCACGACAGCGAATGGTGAACTTCGACTTTTTTGTCACTCATAACTTGGAATTGACAGCAAACAGACTCACCGCGATCTTGTCCATCGGTTCAAAAAACTCCGCTGAATCCGGCCAGTTCCCATGGCGAGCACATCGGCGAGGCTGGGCTGTTTCGTGTTCTTTGCCAACACCGGCCTAAACGCCCCATGGACAATGTTCCAAGCTTTAAGTCTAGGGCGTTAGGTAACGCGGCGGCGGGGTGAGATTTGAAATCCGCACAATCGTCGGGAAACAGGAAATTGGGGAAACTGACGAATTACTTCGGGATTGGCCGTCCAAACACAATCGCCAACGCAACGAAGCGGACCACCTCTTCGGTTGTCGACTACTCGCTCACCTTACTCGGGCGCTGTGTTAGAAATTAAGCTTTAGGCCTAGCTGCATGACGCGATTCGGTTCGCCAATAGCGATCACCGTTGCCGAGGATGGCAGTGAAGCCGAGACGCAGCAAGTCCGGGCGAAAATACTGCTCTGCACGCTGGGCGACCCGGATGTCGCGTTCCGCGGATTTTCCCAGTTAGTGTGGTTCAGCACGTTGAAGACTTCGGCCCGGAACTGCAGCTTAAAGCGCTCCGTCAGGCCGAAATTTTTCAGCAGGCCAGAATCCAGATTCCAGAAGTTCGGTCCCTGCACGATGTTGCGTCCATTACCTTGCTGTCCTGGAGGCGGGATGCAGAAAAACGTCTGCGTGCCGGTGACGTTGACGCAGTTGTAGTTTGGATCCGCAGGGTTGGTAATGAGCTGCCCGACATTGTACATCACCGGGCCCTCCACCCCGCTCACGAACTGTACGTGGCCCTTGTCTAGGGGGCCTCGCACCTGTGCGAAGCTGACGTGCGCGCCGTTGGCGGTTAGCGAACCGCTGGTAATGCTGTAAGGCTCGCCGCTCTGGTAGGTAAAGATGCCGGTGTAGGACCAGCCGCCAATGATTTGGTTCGCCCAGCTTGGTGCGGACGAAGCGAACCTTCTGCCCTTGCCGATCGGAAATTCGTACAGCAAGTTGGCCAGCAACACGTGCGTGTTGTTGAAATCGGAAAGGGCGCGATCAAGGCGCCAGTTGTGGATATCCGTCGGAGTGCGGCTGTTCGTCGTGCTCAAGCCGCCGCCGGTGGCAGCGCCGGTTGGGTCGATAGACATGTCGTCAATAGACTTGCTAAAGGTGTACGAGAAAGCTAGGTCCAATCCTTGTTCGAAACGCCGCCGCGCGGCAATGAACAAACCGTGGTAGTAGGAATCACCACCCGAATCCTGGAAGAAGATTTGACCGAACTGCGGACTCGGCCGGAAGAAATTGGCCGGGAATCCGTGTGCAGTGATGGCGTTCGCGCCGGTCAACCCATCGGCAAAATTTGCGAAACTGCCGATATTGAACGTGTCGAAATCAGAGGTTCTACTGTTCAGGTTGGCGGCAGACATCATCTGCAACAGCAAAGTTGGCGTCTGGCCGGTGACACCGGTCGGGCAGCCGGTCCCATCTGGCTTGCACCCAAGCTGACGGTTGTTCATGGCGATGTCGAAGTCACTCAAGAAGCTCGCTCCGTTAATGGAAACCTGGTTCAAATCATAGGCTCTGTAAAGGTGCGTCCCGCGCTTTCCGATGTAGCCAATTTCCGCCACGAAATGCTTCGGAAGCTCGCGTTGTACGGTCAAATCCCACTCGTGGACCGAGGGATTCTTGATGTTTGGATCGAATGCTCCCACTGCGGGAGCCTGGGTGCTCGGCTGAGCGACCGGGGACAACGCCGCCGAAGGCGTAATCGTCGGAGTCGGCACGGTCACGGGAAACCCCGCGGAGATCCGCGCTCCTGGATTCGCGACCAGCTCCGGCGGGACCACACAGCCATTGGTTACTGTTGCCGGTCCGGATGTGGGGATGTTTACTAGGCAATTTAACAAGAAACCAGGCATCTTGCCGGCCATCGCCGTTACCTGGAACGTGGACAGCGTGTCAAAAAGCCACGAGTAGCCAGCTCGCACCGAGGTGTTACTGTCAGGAGACCACGCAACCCCTATGCGCGGACCGACCGAGCCGATATTGTCATTTTTGAACCAGCGGTCAGCCTTCACATACGTGACTGTGCCTTGTGATCCGTCGGGAAACACGTTCGGAACCAGAGATTGCTTGGCGTCATAAGGCGCCGGATTGTACTCCCATCGGATGCCCAAGTTGAGGGTAAGGTTTGCCCGCAGCTTCCATTCGTCTTGTAAATAAGAATCGTACTGGTGGGCACGCGTGTAAACCGTGGCGAAATTCGTGCTTCCGTACGTGTCCCGGCCGAAGTTGGCGAGGAAGGCCTGTTGGATGCGGCTCGGGATTCCCGCCAATTCGTCAATGGTCTGCTGGAGACGATTGATGTCAGTCGAATTTGGCTTCGTTGTCGTGTCAGTTCCTATCTGCGCCGGAATATTGTTGAATCCTCCCAGGCGGTTGCTACGGTTGAATCGAATGATCGGCTCGACTACGCTGCCGCCGAAGAAACCCCGGCTGTCATTGTGAATGTAGAACCGGAAGTTGATTCCAGCACGAACGGTGTGTTTGCCGTGAATCCACGTTAGGTTGTCCACGACTTGCGGCGTTGTGATCGCGCGTTCAGTGTGGGGTGAGAGACAATACGGTCCATCGACATTCAGCGTCGAGCCCAGCACGCAATCATCTGCCCAGATGGGCACCTTCTGGGGATTCGGAAAGTTGGGGTTGGATTCGCCGAAGGTGAATAGGAACGCGAAGCGGTTGAATCCGGCGGTGAGCTCATTCACCAACGTCGGCGAGAAATTGTGCCGGTAACTGATTGCCAGATTCTTGCCCAGCCGGTTTACCTCGCCGAGCGGAGGGAAACCCGGATACACTGCGGGCCGCGCGTTTAGGAAATCGCCCTGCTTCGTATCGAACGTATTCTGCAGCCAGCGAACGAAGACGCTGTCGTTGGGACCAAAAGTGTGATCCACGCGCACGTAGTAGTTCGGTCCCTTGAACTGGGAAGGCGGGTTCCAGTTGAATCCGGCTTGATTGAGTCCGTCACCCAGGCTGAAAGCGTTAGCGGCCGGCAAGCTATTCATCAGCGCCAGCACAGCCGGATCTCCGCCGATCCCCTGTGGATCGTTGGCCAAGATGTTATAGCTGTCGACGCAGTTGCCGACGATCGTCGAGCCGTTGCACACCGGGACACCGGGCTTCAGATTCCCGTTAGCGTCCACCAGGAGCGGCGAATTGCGTGTAACCGTTGCGCCGCCCACGTTAATCGACCCGCGCACAAACCGAAAAATCCCAGTGCGTGCCAGCGCCGTGTACACGGTTGGCGCCCCAAATCCCGCGATGCCCACATTAGTGGCAGAGATGGGCTCTGTCTGGTTAATCTGGTTGTTCTGAAAGCTGCCGAAGAAAAACGTTCTGTTCTTGATGATCGGGCCACCGACAGCAAAGCCGTACTCATTGAGCTTCAGCTCAGGGCGTTTTTTGCCTTCATAATTGCTGAACCATTCGTTGGCGTTATAGTCCGTGTTGCGGTTGAAGTAGAACACCGAGCCGTGAATCGCATTGGTGCCGGCTCTGGTAGCTACAATGACGTTCGCTCCGCTATTGCGGCCTTGTTCAGCAGTGGCGCCCAGCGTGACAGTGCGGAACTCCTGGACATTGTCGGGATTCAGCCGCTGGATATTGCCTTGTGGGTTGGGCACCGTGGACTCGTTGGCGTCAATGCCGTCAATCGTGACGTTATGCGAGCGGTCACGGGAACCAAATACGTGCGTGCCCGAGCCTGCGCCGTTGGTGGTGCGCTGCACCACGCCCGGCTCCAGCGTCAGCAGGGCCAGTGGGTTGCGTCCGTTCAGCGGCAGGTCCTGCACCTGCTTGGTGTCCATAATGTCGCTTACCGTCGCGTTAGAGGTTTCCAGGCGTTGATAGTTCGATTCCACTACTTCTACGGACTGCCCCACAGTCCCCAATCTTAAGGTCACGTCTACAACCAGTGGCGTACCGACCGTCAGGATGTTGTGAACGCTGGTAAAGGTTTGGAACCCGGTAAGCGATACGGTGATGCTGTAACTTCCCGGAGTCAGCGATGCGAACGAAAAATTGCCAGAACTCGTTGTGTTTTGACTGAACACTACGCCCGTTTCTTCGTTCTTCGCTTCGACTTTCGCGTTGGCTACGACTGCGCCGGATGCATCTGTTACGGCTCCGGTGACCGATGACGTGCTGACTTGTGCTGAAACGAAAGAGACACTTAAAAGCACCAAGACCAGAAGTAAGGCAGCGTGCTTTCTTGCCATGGAACACCCCCGTCCATTACTCGCAGAATGCTGAGAGCCCTACTGGGCGTGAGCGATCGGCGACCGGACCTGGCAAACTGCGAACTTCCTGGCCTATTTACTCTGCAAATTCGATTTAGTCAACATCCAGATTGAGTCGTAGCGTGCGTTGGCCACAGCTTTCGCTGGTCGAATAGAAACCGTGAAGAAATCTCTCAAACCGTTCCTTCCGGCGACAAATTTCGTAAGTACGATTCCGGCAATGCTTGAACCAACGAGCGTGACCGTGAACATCAGCGGGCCATCAAGGGTAGGAACGGTCTCTCTGAGGATGAGTTTTGAATCGGCTCGAAGTTCCGTTGCATGCGGTCCACTCCAACCGAGAGGATGTCCACGAGGCTAAGGTGCTTTGTGTGCTTGGCGAGCACGGGCGTGAAAGCGCCGTGGAATGCCATATTGTCACACACCAGTGAGGGCGAGGCGCATGGACTTGTCGTTGGAGTTTCGGACGCCGATTGAGAATCGGCATCCATCGAAGGTAGTTTCAAGGTCGAGGACTCCGAACATCTTCATGCCGTCTCACGGCGTATTCCTCCCGCACGACCGAGATCTGTCGGAAGCTCAGCGTTTCGACCAGCGCTCCAACAATTTCGACGTGCGGAAGGGGTTGATGGGTTGCGCTCGCCGCAGGCGTCGGGATCACCTTTAATTCTTCTCGGGTGATTTTCGAACTGCCGCAGTGCGCCAAGAGTTCCAGACTGTTCCATTGTGTCGTTCTCCTTTCATCCGCGGAGTGACGCAACCCCCAAGACGGGGACTTCGGATTTTCGCTAAGAAAGTGAGCAGGCCACATCCAATTAACATTTCGCGGCGAGGGTCGATCGGGAGAATCAGGTTGGGAGGGACGCTAGACAGAGAACGCGCACCTTCTCTGAGCGTGAAGCGGGACACGCGCGTGCGGTGACTAACAGGGCTTCTCTAAAGGAGATTATTCCGGGTCAAGCCTAGAACATGAGGCAGCAGGCTCATATTCATATGAAAGGAGGGATTCCTATTTTGATTCCGCGCCCAAGAGGATCAATTGCGCCCGCAATTCATCGGAGGGGATTTCCACCACCTTGCCATCACGCCAGACGTAGATTCGCAACCCTGCTCGCGCGTACTCCTCAATCGCCTTTTTGAAGGCCACCTTGAGCGCCATCAGACCGCGTTCGGACATTGGCAATTCGACGACATTGGGAGGCTCTTTAATCATGGCTTTCCGTACAGAACCATTAAGTCTCCCACAACTTATCTTCGACTGCCTCGCATGTCCGCTGGACAAGTTATGGCGATTCCAGTGGCTCGTTTCCAGTTGGGGCAGCAATTCCTAAAAAGACCAGAACGGCGCGATTAAGCCGGCACCATATCCTCGTCAGCAAGACGACCAACATTCACGCCGATTTTTGTTTTCTGAACAGTCGTGACCTTATCCACCATCAAGCGACAAACAGCTCGCAGTCCGTTGCTCGCGCTCGGCTTAATGAGGAGCCGAAAAAGAGGAGCATCGGTTGGATCGGTCACCTTGGAGAATCACCACCGGACGCGGTTTTCCTGCGTAGTCCTTTCCACCAGAAACGGTCCAAATCGCGCCGCGCTTCACTTCCCGCCCCAATCGGAGACGGCGTCGATAAAGTCCTGGTCCTCCTTGGCATGGGGACTGCTGGCAACAGCCAGGGACTGCCTGCGTGCCTCTGCGACGAAAATGGGCGAGCGCATGTCGGGCACCCAGATCTGGATGGGCCGTAAGCCTTGTTGTCGCAATCGCTTGCGATGTGCTCTGACCTTGTCGCGAGACGACTTGGATCGACTTCGTGTTCCCATATCTACCTCCGTAACAGGTTACATGTAACCTAACACAACTGGCCGCCGATAACTCCGCCCCAATCGCAACAAACTACTCCCGCTTGGCGTTGATCCGACCGCGAATCCGGGAGAGCAGCTGGATGTGTTCGCGCCCACGGGCGCAGAACCACCGTCAGCTCTGCCGGCGACCGCACGCGCGCACTCCGGACTTCTGTGGATTTGACTCGTGCAGGAGGCCATCCTGCGGCAACCGACTCGACGCGCGTGCTGCGTATTCCGGGATTTAAGAATAGGAAGTACGAGACGGAGTTTCTGGTGCAAGCAGAAAAGCATGCAGACCGCGTCTCATCTGCTGGATTTCCCGCTGCCGAGCGACCCTACGCAGAGCGACTTCAGGCTGCGTCGCCAAGCGGCGCTGCTCACTGCGTCACCATCAAATCGTCCGTCGCTGCTCACGAGTGGGGTACTCGGCTTGCCTACGCATGCCCCCGCGCACAGGCGGCCAAGAGAACCCGCCACCGAATCGGAAGCTATGTGAGAAAGCAGCTGGAAACTATAACCGATGCAAATGAGTGGAACTGTAAACGGTCCGGCTACTGCTCAAAATTTCTTCACTTTCTCATGCGCGCCGACAGTCCCTGAGAATCGGACGATAGTCAGGGGTTCCGAAGCCCGCGGCGCGATTCCAAGCCACATGCGCCAAGAGTAGCGCAGCATGAGCCGCCTCCGACGACGGTTGCGCCTCGGGCTGCCTGAGCACAGTACACGCCATCTTCTTGATGATATCCGAAAGGGGACGCCTGATGGCTTATCTCCGCATCTTTCGTTCTCGTCCGCGCGCTCGGCGGGACCGAGGAATTATGGGCTCAAACGTCAGACGGTCAACGGTGGTGACGAATGGTTACCAATGGTGACGACTAACGTCCAGGCTTTCGTTTTCAGCGCCACTGCTTCGTTCCCCATCAACGCTACCCATTCCATGCGAATGGCATCATCGCGACACTCTCCTTCGCGCACCATTCGTCGGACCTGCCATACTACCTTACCGAATCTCTCAGGTCAGGAGGCACAGTGCGCTACGCGGAATTCCGTGACCGACTCGAAAATGCTCTTCGGGAAGTGGGCCTGTTCGTCCATGACGCCGATCGCGTTGAGACTATCAACCTCGCGGACACCGTGCGGCATTGGAAAGTCTATATCAGTAGATCCGCACCTCCGAGCGCGGAACCGTTCTCCGTTTCGGCCAAGATCAGCTTCCGGTGGACCCCGTTCGATGCGGCTCGATCCTACACGTGCGAGGAAGACCTTTACCTGCAACTTGTTGGGAGGAGGCAACCGCCTAGGACTGCACGCAGGTGGACGAGGGTAGACCTCTCCCTCTACGCGAATCTCCCTTACGGTTCGACCACCTCGATGCCCGAGCCCCACGTGTTCGCTGCTTGGACTACTTCTATTGTGGAGAAGGCTCATGCAGCCTTCAGCGAGATCGAGGAGAGGAAGGGCCACATCGTGGCCGTCCTTGGCGCGCACGGGGATCTCCAGGTGGAAGTCCGTTGCAAACCGGATGGCATTGTTTCCTTGAAGGGTGTGGCTATCTCTGGATTTCGGATCGTTCGCGTGCCTCGGGTCTGGGACGATCCCGGGCGTCGCGAGGCGGAGAGGGACCCGCACGCCGAACTTGCCCGACTGGCAGAGACGTTCGAGGCCACTCTCGACGAGTGGACGAAGAGTATCTCGGCACTGGCGACCTGGATCCGGTATTCGCCCCCGGCACCCGGAGCGAAGCCAATCGAGCCCTGGTTCGAGGATGAACCCGAGGACGATGATGACCGCGGGCCGGAGACGATACACTGACCACGCGCCCGCCGATCGCCGCTGGTCAGAGGGTAGGTGCGCAGTCGCCGGGGGGAGGTCGATAGCCTTGCATATTTTCTCACGCGCTGAGAACCAAATGGAACAAGAACAGCCCTATACACGAAAGATTTGATCTTACGTTCCATCGATAATCCCGATTCATTCTCTTCCGCGCAAGATGGCTGCCATGATGCGGGGATTGCGACGACTGTGAATCACGGCGATGACGACGAGAGGTTTCTCATCGGGTGCGTAGGCGATGAGGTAATCGCGCATGGATTGAAACCGTAGCGGTCGCGAGGTAAGATCGGATCGCATGTGACCCTGGTGGGGAAAGAGCACAAGCTTGCGGATGGCTTCCAGGATGTCCTCCCGGAAACGCATGGCAGCGGCAGGATTGTCGTCGGCAATGAACTGCCAGATTTCAGTGATGTCCTGCGCAGCGCCAGGGTGAAGCTCAAATCCCTGGTCATCCGTCATTTCGGGGAGCGCCGCTTGATGAGTTCATCTTCACGACGGCGCAGGTCTCCGAAGAAAGCAGCGCCATCAATCGGCTTGACTCGACCGCTCTTGATGTCATCATAACGGCTATCGAGCACGTCGCGCACTTCGGCCACTTCGCTGAGATAAGCAGCCATAGCGTCTTCCACAAGTTCGTCGGTCGGGCGACCACTCTTGGAAGCCAGTTCGTTTAGGCGTGATTCCGTCTCAGGCTTAAGATGTATTTCCATGGCTTTTAGTGTAAGGACTTGGTCCGGTGCCGTCAAAAGTAATTGCTTCCACGCGGAGCGGTGGCGATTTCCGCTTTTTCTCGCTGAGCTTCTTGAGACGGAATGGACGGTATATCAGAAGGGCTCGCCAGCGTGCGCAATTGTCTTTTCAGTGCTGCCGCTCTGCCATGCCACTCCAGCGCGAACGTCGTCGATTAGGAACCGCGCGCCTTGGTTATCGGCAGGATTCAGCCAGAGCATACGTTCGAAAATGCGCTCGGCCTCCTCGAATCTGCTCAGCCGCCACAGGCACAGCCCAAATCCATTCATACACCGGAGAAATGGCCGGTTGTCGATCCATCCCCACGGAAGCAGGCCATCGAAGCTTTCGCCGAAAGATAATTCGCCGATCCGAAATCCCAACTCGTAATGCCGAATCGCGACTTTGGGCCAATGATCGAACGCAATGTTGCCGAGATGCGCGTGAGCATCGAGGCAGCGGAGATCGGCCTGGCAGAGATCCATCAGAATCTTGCTTGCACCTCCAATATCGCCGCAGTCCTTCCGGTCGTTGGACTGTATGATGGGGTCGGAAAACAGATCCTCTGTATCCGCTCCCGGCAATACTTGCTCCATTTCAAATTCCGGACGCGGCCCCCACGCGATGATTGGTTTGGCCCATTCTTCGATCGGCTCGCTTTCCTCGCCCCAATAGTGCTCGGCCGGATCCCACACGCCTCTCTCTTCCAGTTTCAGAGGGGTAAGGCCCAGGGCCTGCACGTCGAGCCGCGTAGATTCAATCTCGCCGGACAGATAGGGATTGCCCGCGTACCTCCATTGCTTGCGTGGCCGGACGACCGCAATCTCACCGGGAACAACATCCCAAAGGCGACCGGCACGAAGTGTTAATGTGGGTGTGCTTCCGCGCAGACGGCAGCGCGCGGCCTTCTGCTTCACCGAAATTACGATCAGCTCCACCAGGCCAGACGGATTGATCGGTACCACAGTGTTAATCGTTGGTTCGCCCCTGATTTTATCCGGGGAGCCCGGAACCGGTCGTTTTGCTGTTTTCAACAAGCGTGTCTCCCGTGCCGCTCGCCCCATCGCATCTTCGCGCGTTCTAAAAACGAAAGTCGTTCGCTGCGTTTCGCGCCGACAGCCAACGCCTCAAATCCACTGATGACACCGGTATCGCGGTAATGCAATTCGCAAACCCGCTGCGCAGTCTCGCCAGTCCAGCGCGTTGATAGCAGTCTGTGGCGCGCTCGAAACTGGGTAGTGCGGCATCGTAGCACTTGCTTTTTTGGCGTCAACGATACGCAATCCCCGGGAAATCCCCGGCGGGGGTCCTAATTTGATTTAAGGCTTTTGCAAAATGATGACTCTCAAAAAATTATCGGAAAAACTGGCATCCCAGCTGCGGGCTACAGTACCAAAAGATTTACTTAGAAGGTTTGCGAGGATTGACTCCGGGTCACCAGGTTTGTCCTTGTCGCTGCTTTTCTTGGTTATGATTGTTACACCGAGGGGTTGTGCATGCAGTTTCTCTACTGCGTTCGCTGACATATCCTCTGGTATTGCTGTGGAGTGTGGCACTTTCCATCCAGCAGACAGCAGCAAACCACGGATTTCCTCTGCCAACCAAGACGCCTCGCCCATCGCCATTTTTGTATAAAATCTCTGCCGTAAAGGGTGTGCGTTTTAATGATGCGATAAGCGCCTGCAAAGATTCGTTGCTGTCAAATCTCAATATTCGGGGCAAACGCTTGCTTTTATGAATTCCGGATGTTAAACAGTTCGGCAACGGCAGAAGCCAAGACCGCTCGACCGCTACTCGGAGGAGCTGACCGTGGTTACCCCCCAGGGCCCTAGCTGCCCGGATACGCAAGGCACCCCGGATCCTCGGATCAAACACCTTATCGTTTTGATGCTGGAGAATCGGTCGTTTGATCACATGCTGGGATACTCGGGAATCCCCGGCGTCGACGGCCCGGACGCAACGGACACCAACCTGGACAAGCATGGCAAAGCATGGAGCACGTCTCCCGAGGCCGCGCAATCTGGACTCACCGACCCGGGGCATGACTTCGACGACGTCTGCAAGCAGCTCTATCGCACGTATGGCGATGATCGGAAGTGCCCGCCCGAGGAGATGACCAACAAAACGCCGAACATGCAGGGTTTCATCTGGTCTTATTCCGATTATGTATCGAGTTCGGCAGACGAGGGCCCACAAGAAATCATGAAATGTTTTTCCGCCGGGGATCTGCCGGTGCTGACAACGTTGGCCAGTGAATACGCCGTCTGTAACCGCTGGTTTTCCTCCATTCCCGGCCCCACGCTTCCGAACCGATTATTCGCCCATGCTGGCACGTCCAAGGGACGGTTGGATCTCTCCGCGGAAGAGTTCAACACGACTCCGACGATTTATGAAGTCCTGGATGACGATGACGTGGCGTCGACCATCTATGCGGATGGGTGGACCGCGGCGGCAACCTTCTGGGAACTGATGAAGCATCAAGACCAATTCTTCGGAACGCTCGACGATTTCTATCAAGACTGTTATGACGACAATCTCCCCAGCTATTGTTTCCTCGAGCCGCGCTACAGCCCGGGGATGGTCAACGGAACTTTCCGCCCGCAAAATGACCAGCACCCCGACAGCGACATCGCGGAAGGCGAGCACTTGATTTTTAGCGTGTACCAGGCAATTCGCAGCAACCGCAGCGTGTGGAACTCGTCCATGCTGGTGATTGTTTACGACGAACACGGCGGGCTGTATGATCACGTGCCGCCGCCGAGCGCGCTCACGCCGCGCCCGGAGGACGTGGCCACGGATACTCCCAAGTTTAATTTCGATCGCTACGGGGTGCGCGTCCCAGCGGTCATCGTTTCTGCCTACACCTGCCACAAAGTCTGTAACGATGTGTTCGATCACACTTCGCTGATCGCCACGGCGCGCCATTTGTTTACAGGTCATACGGACGACCGCCTCGGCCTGCGGGCCAAGTGCGCCAAAACTTTTGACACCCCTTTGATTCTCCATCTGGACAAGCCGCGGACCGACCACGTGCACATCAGTCCGCCCAAGCGGCAAGTCCAACCCGCAAGGCCGTATTGCCTGAACCACCTGCAAATCAGCCATCTCAAGCAGGCCATTTTGCTTGACGAGACAGCCCTTAAGCCCAAGGGCCTCTATGTGCGGGGTCAATTGCCGAAGTTCAGCGGTCTAAAGCAGGACGATGATGATTCTAAGTATTGCAAGCTCGATCCCGTCGAAACCGAGCGTTACATCCAAAATGTTCTGACCAACGCGCGGGCCCTGGGGCCAAATCTGAAGATCACGAAGCTGGAGTAACCGTGCTTCAACGAATCGTCCCGATTGCGGTGCTGATCCTGCTGGTCGGCAGCGGTGCCCGCGCCGACAGTCTCAGCGACATCCGGCGCGCTTGCCTCGAGCGAGGCAATTTTCACAAGGGCATTCATTGGCTCGAGGAATGCGTCCAGGAAATGTTCACCGCCGAACCTTTCCATGTGACTTTGAGTTCGGTGGCGCCAGGCGCGGGCCTTGCGGCGTTCGGGCCAGCCCTCGGACAGGATATTAGGATTGCGCATCTCGACTTTCTTTTCGCGAGTTCGCTGGCGGCATCGACCGACGGCTCTTATGTTGGCGCCGCCCAGGTAACTTTCGCTCTCCCGACGCGAAGCTTCTTTGAACTGAATGAAGACAGCTCGCGGTCGGCCCGGCAGAAATACGGTTTCCGCTCTCTCGAGCGCCTTGAGGGGGTGGATCCTCTCTATTCAAAAATGTCCGTCACGATGGGTTACCGCCGCTTCGACGCGCGCGAACAGGACTTCTATGGACTTGGCCCGGGGGCCACACTATCCGGCCATGCCGGTTATGGACTCCTCTATTCGGACACGTACGTGAAGATCGATAATCCGGTATCGTCCTGGAACACCGTCGGCTTCAACTTTTCGTTCCTGCAGCCTCGAGTGACCTCCACGATCAACACAGCCATTCCGCAGATTCGCGCCGCGTACAATGAAACGACGGCGCCCGGGCTCACTTCCCGAGATGATTTCCTGCGCTATGAACCTTATGTGCTCTTTCGCATTCCTGCCCACCGGTCGTTTTTTACGACACTCCGCGTTGGCTACGGCTTCTATCAAGCACTCGGTGACCGCGGCCGTTCTTTCCAGCGTCTTTCCGGCACCGATACCGTTTTCATTCCCCTGTGGGTTCCCTCGAAGGGGACACCAAAGCACCGGAATGCGTTCCTCAACCAGGTGTGTCCCAGTCTGCGAAGTGCAAAGGACTGCTCGCTCGGAGACCTGAGGTTCATCAGCAGCGTGGTAGCGTCCTACAAAGGAGCTGTCAGCGAAGTTCCCTTTTATTTCGACCAGACGCTCGGAGGCACGGACATCGGCGGGGACGATACGCTGCGGGGCTTTGCGGACTACCGGTTTCGCGCGCCGAGCAGCCTGCTCTTCCAGGTGGAATACCGCCACAACCTTTGGGGACCGTTTGGACTGTTGTCCTTTTACGACATGGGAAAAGTGGCCTTGCTGCCGTCCGACATCTCGCTCAATCATTTTCGGCACGATATCGGCGTTGGGCTGTATGCTCGGGCGGGCAATCGCGAATTGATGCGCATTTATGTGGGGTTCGGGACAGGCGAAGGCGCTCGCATGCATCCAAGAGTCCCGGTGTCGTTTTAGCAGGCCAAGCGGGAGCGCTCGAGGGTGAAGCCGTTGACGGGATCGAGAACTTTAGCTAAGGGAGACTGGATGTGGGACGCGAGGAACTGTATAGAGCAAGTGACGTGAGTTTCACGCGCGGCGAGAACGAGCTTTTCGCCCGGCTTTAGCTGGGCTTCTTTCTCAGCTCACCGGAATGCCGTTTTTGGCTGGAACTCTAATTTAGGTCATGTTACCGGTGGGGCCGCAAAGCCCCGTCCTTTTAGAGCTTCAGCGAGGGGATGTCAAAATGACCATGGATATCTGGAGAAGCCCTGGAGAAGCCCATGAAACAGATGCCCGCAAGCGCATTCAAAGCCCATTGGCTAGCCGTCATGAAACGAGTTCAAGCCACAGGAGAGCCTGTGATTGTCACGAAACGCGGGGCGCCAGTTGTTAAGGTAGTTCCCGTCGAGTCAACGCAGGCCGACATCTTCGGATTCATGGAAGGAAGAGTCAAAATCGTGGGAGATATCGAATCCCCGATTCCGGTCGAGTGGGAGGTCGCAAAGCAGTGATTCTACTCGATACCCATGTGCTCGTCTGGCTTTCAGGTGAACCGGCCAGCTTGTCTAAGTCTCTGACCTGAGCCCTACCTAAACCGACGTGTGTAAGAGTCAGGTGAATAGTTTGGGTTTCAAAACCACAGCTACAAGTCAAAGTTTCGGAAAGGCGAAGAAAGACATGGCCCACCTTTTTCTGGGAAACGAAAAAAGATGGGCCCTTCTCGCAACGAGTGGGGGTTGCTGATACAGCCTGTTCTGGCCCAAATTCTACTTCCCAGAACGACGCTTTAGAAGAAATCTAACAAAGCCAGTTCACCGGCCAACAGCATCCGCAGAGATTAGGTTGCGAACTTCCGGCTACGGTTTTGGTTTATCCGAAGCTGGTTTTACCTCGGCTGATTTGGCGGCTGCAGCTCTGGGCTTTGCAGTTGCTGCCATCATGGGCTTGGCGTGCCAGAAATCGGCAGACGCAGATGCGACGTCTTCGGGTGGATTGCTGAGTTGGGGCGAGAAGCGGAAAAGCGTGGATTCGGAATGCTCGACGGACTCCGCGCTCACCTGCTGGAACTTCTTGAAGCCTTCCTCGCCCAGAATGTCCCGCATCGTGGGATTATTGTCAAAGCCGCCCAGGGAAGTGCGCAAGGACGTGACGTAGAAGGTCGCGCCCTTCGTTCCTTCGACGACCTGCGAGACGAAGAGCGGTTGCGCATTGTCAGCCCTTTCGCCCGCCTCTTTGGTTTCCTTTAATAGCGCTTCGAATTCAGGGACGTGGCCGGCGCGAATGTGCACTGCCGTGGTGCGCAGCACGCGGGACTCGCCGATGAACTTCGCGTACGCTGCGGCGTCCGTGGGAGCTTTGCGGCTGAGGTCCCAACGCCGACGTCGCAATTCGGAGCGCGACCATACCAGGCAATTTTGAAAATCACGCTCCATCTTGTCGGCCATTTCCTTGCCGAAGGCTTTGTTGGCTGCAGCCATAGCAGCTTCATTGACTTTGTCGATGTCCGTGTAGTCCTTGCGGATGCTGGTAAACTGGTACACGTTTCCCTCGCCATAGACGGTTTCCATGGCGATCCAAGTGTCGCCGTTGTATTTCCGATTGGCGTCGATCCATTTTTTGGTGAGTGTTTGGAAGTCGGCGAATTTCTCCGGCTTCACTTTGACGATATACACATCGAGATAGTCGCCCTGCGCGTGCACGGCCATAGGTGCCGCTAAACACACCGTCACGACTAAGGCCCAAATGGCTCTCCTCAACATGAATGCCTCCTTTTGTCGAAGACTTACCGGGGAGGGTGGGGCGCACGCTACACCCGCGAAGGGACAGTGTCAAGCCCCTCTTAAAGTTACATCCTCAAATGGCTTGACAGGCGTTTCGGGTTGTCGCTCAGTTTCGGTAAAGGCTTGTGGGCAATAAGATTCCCCCTACTGGCAGCTAGCGTATTGGCTGTTGCTGGCGACTGGAAGCATCATAATCCTCGTCCCGGTGATCGGCGATATCATCAACGTGATCGCCGACGCGCGAGCGCACATGAATTGACGGGGCCTACCGTTTCTGTTGAATCATAGTCGGGATGTTGTTTTTCGGCAGTCGGGAAGTGATGGTGGCAGACTCCGGCAGGCACGCGGGCAGTAGGGGTGGATTATGAGCTTCTTGGCCTTTTTTCGCAGGTTGTTTTGCAACTTCGTCTGTCTGGCGGTACCGTGCATTGTTTCGGCCCCGGCTGCTCTACCGCAAGTTAGAGGAGCAGTCGTCCAGACATGGCATTACGACCCGCAGCAAAAAGCCGTCGTGCTGCGGCTGGTGAACGCCTCGAATAAAGACGTTACCGCGTACAGCATATCCATCACGGTAAAGTATGCGGACGGGAGCACCGATTATACGGATGGCAGGCCCAATAGCCCAGGCGGGTATATGGAGGATTTGCTCGGCAGGTTTTTGCACCCTCAAGCGAACGGCAATGGTGCGTTCGCCGCTGGCACAAGCCGCGACGTTGTCCTCCCTCAGGCGAAAGAAATTGCCGATGTAGAGGCGTTCGTGGATATGGTTGTGTATGCCGACTGCACTGCCGAGAGCACCAATGATCTAAGGTTGAAGGAACTTTTTGCCGTCCGCACCGGGTCTCTGCTGGCGATGCAGCATACGAACGAGATCATCAAGCGCGTGCTGGCCGACCCAACGGTCACGAGTCCCATTGCGGAGGTTGTAAAGGAACTATCGGCAGAACTGGCGAGGTTTAAAGAGGCGAACAAACATTTGCGACCCGATGAACCCGACGAAACTGTCGGCCTGCAATCCGCGAGGGGGATTTTTGAGAGCACACAGCGGCTGCAGCGGCAGCAAATGGATTTGAAGAAACAAACTGAACGATTGACGAACTACGTTTCGGGAACCGAAGGAGAAATTGAAGCGTTGAAGCCGCACGCCCAATTGCGAGCGGCAGGGGGCAGTGCGCAGTAATCCGGTCGTCCAAGGGTACGTGGACCGCAAGAAAACGGCGGAGCGGATTGAACACACTTTTGCCGGAAACTTTAAATGCAAGTGATGGCGGAGGCCCTCCAGAATTTCACCAGCGCGCTCAGCCCCATGAAACCCGCGGAATCGGTGAAGAGGAATGTCCGGACTTTGTCGCCGGGCACGATGGAGATCCAATTTCCGAAAGGAATCCTGCGAATGGTTGGGTCTGTGGACGTGGTGGCTTTGCGCGCCGCGCCGGACGGTTTGGCGAAATGATCGGACCGCCCGAGTGATAGTCTGTCAGTCACCCTCCGCCATTTTATTTGCGACGTGAATGCTGGCTTCCCAACATTCGTAACTACAAAAGTCCTCGGAACCGTCCTCCAACGGCAAGCCAAAGACAGGACCACTCGCAACGGGGTCTAAATGCTTCGCGGGAAACGCATGGCAAAAGTTGCAAATTTTGGTCGCCATTCTTCTTTTCCTCGGGCAATCAAAGGGTGACCCAAAATCAAACCTTTGTACTATAGGGCCCAAGAACCTAGTCCGTTACGCTTGCGTCTGGAGATACCAACTTCATGCTATTGCACCTGCTTGCAGTGGTCCTGGTTGTGGGTACCATTGCGGTTCCCCTGTGCGCGCTTCGTTTTGTGTATCGCTTCGCAAGGAAGCCCGCAACCCGGCGATAACCAGAGCTCCATGGATGACCACCTGAAGCCACCGATGGGGGAGGTGTGGCTAGTTGAAGACCATGGCCCTACAAGCCATTTACCAGAATTGTGAGTGGCCTTCCTTGCCCTTCCGCAAGTTCAATGGAATCACCCTGTCACAATTTAAGGCATTCACCCGATGTACGTTGCTTTGAAAACCTGCAAATTGGGAACACAAGCAAGTCGAAATATTTGGCCCATGCCCAAGGAGCTTGAGATGTTTTGGAAAAGCTCGCCGTGGCATTGGCACGGCACTCAGTCCCGCAAGTGGCCCAGAACTCGTAGGGCACGCCCACGTTTTTGCATCCTCAAAGTACTCGGCGACTTGCTCGACGATGGAGAACTACATTTCGTAGAGAGGGCACAAACCTTTGAAGCCGCAAGACGGCGAATCGAAGCGCTTGCAGCGGGCCGGCCGAGTCAGTACGTGATTTACAATGGGGAAACAGGTGAACGCGTTTCCATTGTTGCAGGTGGAAAGCGCGGCCAATCAGGTTGGCGGTTTTCTGATGTTGACCTGACCTGACGATTCGCCTGAGTCTCAAAAAATTACAGCTACATTCGTGGAAAAGGAGTGAGTGTGCAAGGACTCGGCCCGGGCTTTACGATGGGGCGAAGATCCGTGATCTTCAAATCGGAGGGTTTCGAGTTCGTGTTGACGCCCTCAGGGTACGCTTCCATCGTCTCTCCCCTCAGCAGTGAGCTTCCGAGCATTCCCGCCGACGCTTTCAGAACCTCGCGGCGATCCACCAAGTGCCGGCTATTTTCGCTCATGTCATTTCTTCTCCCTTCGCGTTTAGATTAGCAATCTCTCCGCGGCTCGCAAATCCAGGATTTCACCGCTCCGGCCATGCTCCCAGGCACGTGGCTCGGTTGCTCTCTATGTGCGCACAGGCGTTTGCTACTCAGAACTCGAGCCGCAACGATAACTGCAGGTCACGGTTGTCATTTACAGTGCTGGTGATCTGCCCGGGCGCGGGCGAACCAATGGCAGTATTAGGGAAGCCAAAATTCGGTGTATTGAAAGTATTGAATGCATCCAGCCGGACCTGTAGCCGAAGGCTTTCGCGAAGCGATGTGTTCTTGATCATCGAAAGATCCCAATTCAACGTGCCAGGACCGTACAGCACACCGCGCCCTACGTTGCCGTACGTGTAGGCCGGTGGCTTAGTAAAACACGCGATATTAAACCACAGCGCAGGATCAGGGCTTGGCAGATTTCCGCCGCATATGCGATTGGGCCAGCTCGGGGCCCCGTTATTGACGCCCTGATTTAAAGTTACACTGAAGGGCCGCCCCGTAGACAGAGTCGCGATGCCCGCCAGTTGCCAGCCGCCAAGCAGGCGCGAATGGAATCCGGATTTCAGCCACGGCTTCCCTGGGCCGACTGGCAGTTCGTAAACCCAACTTCCCACGAAACGATGCTTGACATCAAACCCCGAAGGCCCATAGCCGGCCCTGAGATTCGTGACGGTCTGCGGGTTTCCTACCGCGCCACCTCCGCTGGCCGCCGATCCACCGTAGTCGAGAGATTTGCTGAACGTATAGCTCGCCAGAAACTGCAAGCCTTTGGACATTCGTTTCGTCAGCTTGCCCTGAAGGCTGTGAAAATTGGACATATTGCGAGGGTCGCATTGCGTGATCGTGCTTACATCCTTGAGCGGTTGGATTAACCGCCGCGAGGCCAGCGAGCCGAGGCCGGGCTGAACTTCGTTGGGATTGTAGCAAAACATGAGATGAATGCCGCGGCTCCCCGCGTAGGCGATTTCGGCCAGCGCGCTGGCGCCAAGCTGGCGTTCCACGTCAACATTCCAGGACTCCATATACGGGGTTAGGTTGTTGAAGGCGTGCCCGATCACCGCAGGATTGTCGGCATCCAGCTCCGCGGTTGTCAGGGGCATCACAGGCGCGATCGGTGGGAAGGGATTGTCAATCTTAGGTATGCCGCTCATAGTGCTGCCAAGCGGGTAAATCGGCGGCGAATAGTTCTGAGAGATTGTGAATGGCACATTCTGACCCAGAAGATTCGACGCCGACTGCTGTTCGGGAAAGTATGCCATGCCGTATCCGCCGCGGATGACTGTGTTTCCCTTTCCGCTGACGTCGTAGGCAAAACCAACGCGCGGCGCAATGTCTCCGTATTGCGTGGATTTCCCGGCCGCTCGCGATGTGCCGTGCACTCCGGCGTAGACTAGGGCCAGCGTTTGCAAGTTGAAGTTGGCAATGCGATTGTGGATCTCCGTGTCCGGCGTGAAAACGTCGTACCGGACTCCGAGGTTTAGTGTCAGGCGATTGCTGGCCTTCCAATCGTCCTGGAGAAAAGCGGCGTATTCATTGTTTCGCAGATAATAGGGTTGCACGAGGAAGCCGCGCGCGCCTCCGGTCGAGAAGCCCAACAGGAGCGTCGCGACGCCGTCTCCGCCGGTGTTGGTTGTCGGATCATTTGTGAAATTGTCACCGAAGTTCAGCGAACCGCGGGTGTTCGTGTTAGTGAATGGGGACATCTGCTGATGGACCCAGCGGAAACCGAACTTGGTTCTGTGCGGTCCCAGAGTCCACGAAACGGTGTCGCTCAACTGAATATTCGTCTGGCGCGGACGCGCAGGGAGAAACGCGGGTCCACCGCTTAGACCGGTGAAGTCTTGGACGTTGATGTTCGGCAAGCCGGTGGCAAACGGTGTGACGTTGATGCCCTGTATGCCCAACGATGTGGCCGAGTTGTGCGCAAAGTCCGACTGCACTGTAAAGGGATTGGTGCGCCCATAACCGCCAATGAACTCGTTCACGAGATTCGCTCGGAAGACATGGGCCTCATCCATCGCCATGCCTTGCGCGGTTAGCTGCGTGTTCTGCAGACCGGCGACGAACGGACCCAAATCGAACTGCTTCGCGGCTGATGCCGGTGTTGGTAGGCAGCATTGCGCTTGGCCTTGCGGCGCGACGAGGGAATAGTTCTCATAGCTCCACCTCACGAAGAGCGAGTCGTTCACCCCGATTCGGTGATCCACGCGGAAGTTCCCTCCGTTGTCTCCAACAACGCGATCAGCCGCGCTCACATAATTGTTGAAGCTTCCTGGAAGGTTCGGCAGCGGGTAGATGCTGGCTACGTTTGCGCCGACCTGGTCGATGAGCTGTGGCGGGATAATGTTACAGGGAGTTCCGCCCGTTTGAGTGCCGTCTGGATTGGGAGTCACCGGAACATTCCCGTTGCACATAAAGCGAGAGCGCGCGCTGCTTGCCGTCGTGCTGAACGGATTGTAAATCGGCAGGAAGACACCTTTAGTGGTGGTGAGGTTGCTGAAATCGCCGCCGCGCTCGGCAGCAGTAGGCACTGAATTGACAAAGGTTAGGCCTTTAAACTCGCGCAAGCCGTAGTAATCAACGAAGAAAAACGTGCGGTCATGCCCGTTGTACACTCTTGGCAGGACGACGGGGCCACCGAAAGAAGCGCCAAACTGGCTGCGCCGGAAGGGCGGCACGGGCTGATAGATTCCCTTCAAAAAAGGAGCGTTGAAATAGTTGCGGGCATCCAGGTAGCTGTTGCGAAGAAATTCGAAAGCGCTGCCATGGAACTGGTTGGTGCCGGATTTTGTGGAGACCGACACCACGCCCGCCCCCCGGCCGAACTCGGCCGAAAACGTCCCGGTGAGGACTTTGAATTCGCCGATGGACTCCACCGAAGGCTGCACGATGACCGTGTTGAACGTGTACTCGTTGTTGTCAATTCCATCGACGAGCCACGCATTCGTATTCGCCTGGCTGCCGAGCGCGTTGAAGTCCGAAGCAGCCCGCGGATTGAAGGTACTGGCACCTGACAGATTCTCCCCTGCTTGGCCCGCAGTTACGCCGGGAACGAGATACACGAGTTGCGCGAAATTGCGCCCGTTCAAAGGCAGCTCTCGCACCGCCCTTTCCGCGATAACCTCTCCGAGCTCGGAACTCTCCACGCGAACCAGCGGGGAGGCGGCCGCTACTTCCACTACCTCGTTTACATCGCCCACGCTCAGTGTCACGTCAACGCGGGCTTTGTCATCCACGTTCAGGATGATGTCGGCCGAAGCGGCTCGTTTGAAGCCGGACTTCTCTGCGCTCACACGGTAGGTCCCGGGAATGAGGAACGGAGCGTTGAAACTCCCGGTTTCGTCGGTCGTGTACTCTTTGGATTCGTTCTTCTGAACGTCGGTAATGGTGACCTTGACTCCCGGCAGAGGTGCTCCTGAAGAATCACTGACCGTACCCACGATCGTGCCGGTCGTCACTTGCCCATTCGCGGAAAGCAAACCCACAAATAAGAGGCCAAACAGAGCAAAAAACGCCATCACAGCGCGTTCGCCGGAAATGCCTCGGCAAACGTTCACAGCTTATTCCCCTCCGAAACCACCTGAGTGTACTCCCGGCGTCGGCCAATTTCGACTGTAATTCTCCGATTGGTCGGTCGGGTTGTTCGCCCCCGGGTTTTCCCGGAGTACGTTGACAGCGGGCCCTGCCGGCGCCCTCAACGGTAGCCACTAGCTGCTAGCCTGCATTCTCGCAACAGACGGTAAATGCTAGGCACGCAGCTTCGCTTTCCCACTCGTTTTCCTCGGCTCGTTCGCGGAGCGGCGCCGTGCCCTGCCAAGCCCGCCGATTACCGCACTAGTTCCTTGGCATTCTTTGGCATCACGAAACAATAGGCGGTGTAACGCATCTCGCTCCAGGCAAGTTTCGGCAGTGGATAGCCGGGATAAAGTGGGGTCTCCACCGGCGTAAATCGCACGCGTATGCTGATTGACGAGTGTCCGCGCGTCAAATCGCGTCCGATGAGAAATTCGTCGTCCCTAAATCGGCGATTGGAGGTCTTCACGATGTGCTGTGTTGCGCCGAGTTCATCGGGTGGGTTAGAAAATACCGTAGTGTTCGACCCTGCCAGGTACCAAATGCCGGCACTGCGCCATGGCCTTTGCTTGCCCGTGCCGGACGTTTCGGCAACGAAAACCTCGGCCCGCTGGTTCGGATAGGAGTAGTCGAGTTTGCGTCGCAGCAACACGCCCCAATTGTCGGGGCGCAATTTCAGTGTGAATTCAGAAGCTCCTGTAGTGATTCGCCCGCCGTCGGGCTCAGCAGGAAAAATCTCCTTGCCGTTCAAATGGTCCACTCCCGATTCGTAACGCGAAACCACCTCCATCAGTTCGGAGGCCTGCGGCGAGCTGTAACCGTGGGCTGCTTCGCTTTTCGCATCGCCGATTTTCAGCTCGTCAGTTTTGACCAGCGTCGGCTGGGGTATGCCGTACCAGTAGGCCACGGTCTCGTAATGTTCGCTCGACTGATCCTCACCTCCATGTTCGAGCCCGATAAGCGCATTCTTGCCGAAGGGCATCAGGTCGGAAAGGAGAAAACGGTAAGCGGATTCGATGTTGTCTTCCTCGTTCTTGGCCTCGCTCGGTTTGCGCGCTCCAGTTGGGTGGCCTGCGAAGGCCAGCGTCATGTTTTCGCCGCCCCAATAATCACCCCCTCCTCCCCATTCCTCCGTGCCTGTGCCTTGCACCTGCGGCGTACGGCTATCGTCAAAAAAGAAGCGCGGGTCGCCCTCCAGAGTCGAAAGCTCGGCTCGATGGGAAAAAATGAAAGACGTACCTACAAGATGCCCCGACCAATCGCCGCCGCCTTCGGTTTTGGTCGTGTCCAGCAGCACCAAATCTCTTCCCGGTTCAGGATTGGGATGATTCCGGTACGTGGCGTGAAAATATGCCACTTCGTTGCGGGCGGCGCGCAACGGGAGATACTTCACCCTCCAGTGAATTTGCGAAAATCGCGTTCGCGGTTCCGTGCCATCCGAGGGCGCGGACAACTCTATCCGCGCAGACCGAAAAAACGGCATCGGAAAATAACACGCCAGATATACACGCTGCTCATCGAAACGGATGTTCGCCGGGAAAGCTTTGACCAGGAATTCGCGTCCGTCGCGGTTGTAAAGCGTCCCGGCGCCAAAAAAGAGCGCCACAGGAGCGTCGATAGAAGGTGTCGGCCTTTCATCCCAGGTCACTCGCAGCCGCACGCGAGAAAACGCTACGGCTTGTTCGCGAGGAATCGAAAGCTCTAAAGTGCGCAGCATCGAAGGCGCGGCATTGATTTTTGTTAAAGTGACGGTGCCTCTTTCCGACAGGGCCATCTCGCCCGAAGACTCGCGCACTTGCAATCGGTCGCGTTCCTCTGTCCCCGGCTCAGGAGCAAGGTCGCTGCCCGCGCGCCGGATCAATTGCAACACGTCCGGATCCGGCGGCTGCTCCCGGAAAGTCGGGATCGGTTGCGAGAGCTGGGCGCCGGGCACATACAGCTGGTAAATGTAGTAGCCCGTGCCGTAGTGCGTGCGGGAATAGGCCATCTGGAACGATTGCCTGAAGCCGATGGGCACCCAGCTCAAGTCCGCGCCTCGCGTATCCGACCAGGTCCACGTCAGCGGATTGGGAAAGGCCAGTTGCGGCAAAAACACCGAGCCGGGCGCGGGATGGTTTGGATCAGCCGTACTTGTTTCCTGCACGACATAATCGTGGCCGTCCACAACGTAATGCCAGGGGCTCCCATGCCAGTGGTTATAGCGCGCGAAATAGAGCACGCCAGATCCTGCAAGGTCGAGAGTGACGTTGAAGTTATCTGCAACCTGATAGAGAAAATGGCTCGCATCAGCAGCTTCATTTCCCCCGCTGCGGTCGTAAGTGCTGCGCATGTAGGTGCGTGCGCCTATGCGCAGGTAAGGCCAACGCTCCCACATCCGCAAAGCGTCCAGGCCCACTGGAATCATCGGCGGCTCAGAAGCTCCACGTTCCTCGGCCGCCGAAGGCGTACTGTTCCTGCCGGCGTTCCTCGCGGGGAGCAAACTCGAAGCATCTCGGCCCTCAATGCCGAGAAGCATTAACCGCATCACCGTCGTGCTTTCAGAGGTTGGGGACAAAACAGAGTGAATCACCAGAAACGCGGAGACCACTCCGGAAAACGCCAGGGAAAAGAGCGTTGACCGCACCAAGCTTCTTATAGCTGGCGCCCTGATTTCTTGCTTGCCACTGTCGCTAGCTTCAGTTAAAAGCAAACTACTAAGTCCTTTGCGGATTGTCGGTGCCTCGTGACGTGGTGAGCCCACTTTCGGGCATCGACCTTGAGGACCAAGCGAAACGGATACGAATAATCGCCGCCGTTGGGCGAGGCAATGCGGAGAAAACCTTAAATTAAATTAGGTTGGCGCAAATTACCTAGATTGGGTATTCCCTGGCGACCTTGGTGTCCCCAAGACCCTGGCCCCGACGAGATACAACGAATTTGGTCCTGGCGTCAGACTCGCACATTCGCCTGGCTTTAGCAACGGGGCGTTGGAGCAAACGGATTTCGGTTTCCCTGTTCGCAGATGCCTGACGGCCTTACCGGAGAAGTGACGTACTAGGTGCAAGATGTTTAGCTTCCGGACTGATCAGGCAGGTTGGATTGCGCTCTCGACAGCTTCGCCACGGTCTGGTATATCTGCCGTGCTTTCATGTCGATGGAGAAATCACCATGCAACTGCGCAAGCGCCTAATCTGGGTCTTTTTTCTTCTTGCTCCCGCGGTTCGCTTACAACTCGGTGCTACGCCAAGGCCGGAAAAGGAACAGCATCGGCTCTATGTCGCGGTTCCGGGCATTCGCAATGACCTGGAATACGGCGGCGTCGGCCTTTTGGTCTACGACATCGATTCTGGCTATAAATTCATAAAGCGAATTCCAACCTGGGACGTGCCCCCGGGCCAGGCGGCTGAGAACGTAAAGGGTATCGCTGCAAACGCGAGGACTGGCAAGCTCTACGTCAGCACGATAAAGCGTGTAGCCTGCTTTGACCTCACTACGGAAAAGAAAGTCTGGGAGAGGACCTACGACGGCGGCTCTGATCGCTTAGCCATCTCTCCCGACGGAAAAATACTCTACGTGCCTTCTCTCGAAGGCCCCGATTGGAAGGTCGTGGACGCAGAGACCGGAGAAGTACTTACAAAGATCAACCTCGATTCCGGTGCGCATAACACGATTTACGGACCCGATGGCTCCCGTGTTTACCTTGCCGGCTTGCGCTCGCCCATCCTTTCTGTGGCGGACACGAAAACCCACACCGTTGTGAACCAGATAGGTCCCTTCAGCAATTCGATTCGCCCCTTCACCATCAATGGGAGCCAGACGCTTTGCTTCGTCAACGTCAACGAGTTGCTCGGCTTTGAGGTGGGTGACTGCAAGACCGGAAGGATGCTGTATCGCGTCGAGGTAACCGGCTATCAGAAAGGTCCGACCAAGCGCCATGGCTGCCCAAGCCATGGCATCGCGCTTACGCCCGATGAAAAAGAGCTGTGGCTTGCCGATAGCGCCAACAGCAGCATCCACGTCTTCGATGTCACCGTAATGCCGCCCAAGCAGAAGACAAGCATCAAGCTGCGCGACCAACCCGGCTGGATCACCTTCAGCATCGACGGCGCGCGCGCTTATCCCTCCACCGGCGACGTCATCGACACCAGCACCAAACGCATTGTGGCCACACTCGAAAGCGAAACGGGAAAACACGTCGAGAGCGAAAAATTACTGGAAGTCGTCTTTGCCGGAGGCCGCCCCGTTCGCGCCGGCGATCAGTTCGCCATCGGCCACAAGCCATGATTGTTTAAGGCTCTGCGCCTCGAAGCTTGGGGATGGGCGATTCCTCGAAGTTCGCACTGACTCGCCACGTCCACGTCCGGATTAACGCACTAATCGGAAGTCAAAATGCTTCCAAAAACCACTTCCTCGGTAACCCAAATTTCCGGGAGTCGACCACATTTCCGTTTTCAACGGGAGCCGCGTGTTTTTATTTCGTAGGGTCCGGTGCTGCTGCGTTCAGTGCAATCTCAAGGTGGCAGTGCGGCGTCATCAACTCGACCCGCTTCTCTTGCTCCTCGACATATTGCCTGAGACGTTCGCGTTCAGTTTTGCCTTTTTGCGGTCCATACGCTTGCGGCTGTTGCATGGCCCGCAAGGTCGAGGTGTCCATTCCGAAGAATCCCCGTCCGGATTTATCCATCGCCTCTAAGCGCCGCTTATTTAATTCTGTCAACACCGCCGCGACCGGGTGATCGTTCGTGGAGTCTGCCAGAGCATTTCGTATCAACTCGTCTGCTTCCTTCATCTCCTTCAACGCCCCCTGCCGATTAGCGAGCGTCCGCTTGAAAGCATCCTTGTCCTGTTCGTCGTAGGTGCCGTCAGTGTAGAAGACTGCACCGGCAATCGCGTCCACGTCCGAGGCGCTGTCGATTCCCGTCAGAGTTTTGTCGCGTGTTTCGCCTGCGAGGAAGATGCCGTAGCCTTTGGGGAAGATTGCGTTGGCACTATTTTGCTGCCGTGTGCTTTCCGATGCGCCGGGGTCTTTTGCCATTTGGCTAGTGATTAGCAGGCCCAACATATCCTCCATCGATTCCGACCGGCCATTCTCGTCCAGAGTCCCGTCTGGCTTCTTGTGCCGGATGATGATGGTGTAGCTGGTGATGTCTTTGCCCGAGTTATTGAGGGCGTGCAAAACAAGCACCTTCGGCTGCGCGTAGTAGTCCGACGTAATCACCACCGGCACCGTCTGCCCCCGCGCCGGGGAAGCTCCAAGCGAAAATGCGACGCACAACACTGCCAAAATTGTTGATTTCATGTTCGTCCTCCGATCTGCCTCGCAAATTCATGCACGTCAAACGCGAAGCGAGGGAACGGTCCGACCAATCCAGAGAGTATCAGGGCCATTTGGAATGGACAATCCGGAGCAAGTACTGATTAACCGTTCGCGCGGGCCTCGAGGGGATAGACTGGTTTGACACTGAATTTGATTTTCGCGCCCGCAACAGTGCCGCCCATCTTGATGCGATTTGCAGAAGTGTCGGAAGGGGCGCCGACGCCTGAAAGTTCTGCCGGCTGCACTGTCTCCGCGGAAGTCAGGAGCAGACTGCAGTTCGGAGAGGAAGGCAGGCAAGAAAGTCTCCCTCTGCGGATAAGCTGGAGTTCTGTGGCTTCGGGAAAGCAATCGGGGAATGAAGCTGCTTCAATATCCGTGGAGAGTTGAGTGAGCTCATCTTCTCCTGTGATGAATTTCACTGCACGAACTTTCGGCCCAGGCGATAAGAGAATCCAAAACTCGGCTATTCCTTCTGTTTGATGCGAGTTCTTGGATTTGAATCGTCCGTGCTTCCTTGAGTTGCGGTTTTGCTTGTTCGGCCAGTGCGTCAATGTCGCTGTCGCTGCCGAGAAGTGAGGCAAGACGCCCTCGAGTCTCCGGCATCGGATTGGTGGTAGCGAGTGCTAGCTCGTACAGGTGAATCGCCTCTGCTTTGCGGCCTTGCTTTACGTAGATTTGTGCCAGGTGATCACAGACTTCGCCTGTGGAATGCAATAGCCATGCACTTTTTACGTATTTCTCAGCTTCAGACAGCTTGCCCTGTTGAAATCGGATCCACCCGAATGTATCCCCATAGGCACCGAGAGATGCAGTGTGGCGAACATCTTCATTGGTGACATGATCGAGAGAAGTGCTCTGCATCTGCAGGACAGTCGCCGCGATCGCGGATTCCGCATACTTCTGAGCCTGGTCCAGGTCCAAATTGTCGAGTGCCATCTCGTAGGCGGCCGCGTTCCACCGGAAGGGAACCGGCTGAAGCTCCACGGATCGCATGAAAGATTTTGCCGCTTTTTCGGGCTGGCCCGTTTTTGCGTACGCCCGACCCAAATTGAACGGCACGGCAGGATCCTCCGGTGTAATGGACGCCGCAGTCTCTAATTCGGGTATGGCTTTTTCATATTGCTGAAGCAGGATGTAGACTCTGCCAAGATTCGCGTACGCCCATTGATCTCGCGGTTTGATCTCGATTTGTTTCTGATACTGAGGAATCGCTTCTTCGTACTTTTTCTGTCCCGCTAGAGCTTGGCCAAGATTGTTATAAGCAGCAGCGTCGGAAGGGTTCAATGCGATCGCTTTTCGGAGAGCGAACTCTGCCTTGTCATATTTTCCGAGCGTGTTGTAGGTCCAGCCGAGATAATTCCAAGCGAATTTGTGATTCGGATCCTTGGCGACGGATAGTGTTGTGGTTTGAGGACACCCTTCCAGCCTTGATGCTCGTTTTCACTTTCATGGTCTGTCTCCTCTCTCAGAGTTATTGAGGTTCTTCCCTCTGTCTCTAACAGCGCAAAACAGCGGCCGTTTTAATCATCTGCGCGTGAAATAAATTTGCAGAGAGTACAAGGTTCCTAACCTGCTGATTTGCATTGGTTTTCGCAATGTTTTCGCATTTGACAGCAGATTTAAGAGGCGCTAGGCTACGCCCCCCCAGGGACGTTTCCCATCCCAGAGAACCCCCTGTGGAGCATGAGCCTCCAAGCGAGGGCACGCAGTTGTTGCAGGTATGGCGGGGGCGGGTGTCTGCAAGGCACTCGACGCCCTGCTCCCCCTGGTCTACAAGGAATTGCATCGTGCGGCCCACTTCCAACTGAGGAACGAACGGCCAAACCACACGTTACAGAGCGCCGCTCTGGGGCATGAGGGGTACCTTCGGCTGGTCGGGATGAGCCGTCTCCAGGGGAGCCGCACTCATTTCTTTGCCATTGCCGCCCAGCTTATGCGCCAGATTCTGGTCGGCTATGCGCGCCGCCACGGTGCGGCGAAGCGCGGTGCCAGCGTCCCCAAGCTCTCCCTCGAGGAAGGGACGATGATGTCCCGCCGAAAAGATATCGACATTGTGGCCTCGATGATGCTCTTATAGGTCTGGCCAAAATCGATCCGCGCCAGAGCCGAGTTGTAGAATTGCGTTTTTTTTCCCGGGCTCTCCTTGAAGGTTTCTGAGGCACTGGAAATTGCTCCGGCTACAGTGGAGCGAGATTGGACGGCTGCCCGTGCATGGATGCATCGGGAGATCTCCAGGAATTCCCACGTATGAATACCGAGCGTTGGGCGCGGACCAAACAGATTTTGGAAGAAGCGCTCCGGATAGCGCCTGAGCAGCGGCCAGCCTATCTGGACTTGGTTTGCGGCGCGGATAGCGAAATGCGCGCCGAAGTAGAATCGCTCATTGCTTCCCACGCGCAGGCAGGCAGCGAGTTTCTCGCGGCAGCCGCTCCGGAACTTCTGAATCTTAGTTCCTCTGTTAAGCTGCCCAGGCTGCCGCTGAACCAGCTAATTGGACATTACAGGCTGGTCGAAGAAGCCGGCCGAGGTGCGATGGGGGTGGTGTACAAGGCTGAGGATACGCGTCTGCACCGCTTCGTGGCATTGAAGTTTCTTCCGGAAGAAGTCGGAGAGAACTCGGTAGCCTTAGCACGGTTTCGCCGTGAGGCAGAGGCCGCGTCTGCCCTGAACCATCCCAATATCGTTACCATCTACGAAGTCGGGCAGGACGGTTCCACTCACTACATTGCGATGGAGCTGATAGAGGGGAAGACGCTGCGCGAACTGCTTGTCGCCAGCTTGCTGCCAATGCGAAAAGCAATTGAAATCGCGGCGCAGGTTGCGGACGGGCTGGCCAAGGCGCATGAAGCGGGCATCGCGCACAGGGACTTAAAGCCCGAGAACCTGATGGTCTCTGACGATGGATTCGTCAAAATCCTCGACTTTGGCCTGGCAAAGCTCGCGTCGACCAGCGGAGAGCTGTCGGATACGGGCACTCTGTCCGCGTCGCAGACTCAACCGGGCGTGATTCTCGGCACGGTGCAGTACATGTCACCGGAGCAGGCCAGCGGCGGTCAGCTGGATTTCCGGTCAGACCAGTTCTCGTTCGGTCTGGTGCTTTACGAGATGGTGACCGGAAAACGCGCCTTTCCGAGAAGCACAGCAGCGGAGACCCTGGTGGCCATCCTTCGGGAACAGGCCGAACCGATCGCAGTGCAAAACCATGACGCCCCCGCTCCGCTGTGTTGGGCTATCGAGAGGTGCCTGGCAAAAGAGCCGGATAAACGCTACACCTCTACCCGAGATCTCGCACGGGAACTTGCAACGATACGCGACCGCTTCTCGGAAAAGCTAGTTATGCATGTGGAGCCCCGTCCGACCAATATTCCTGTGCAACGGACCCGGTTTGTGGGGCGAGAGAAGGAAGTAGCTGCCGCCAAAGAACTCCTGCTGCGTCAGGATGTGCGCCTTGTGACGGTCACGGGTCCAGGTGGGATCGGCAAAACGCGTCTCGCAGTGGAAGTGGCGCGCGGCCTTATCGAGCGGTTTCCAGGTGGGGTCCATTTTGTCCCCCTCTCCTCGCTAAGCGATCCGGGCTTGATCGCTTCCGTGATCGTTCAGACGTTGGGGATCCGGGAGGTGGGAGGTCAGTCGCCGCTCGAAATACTCAAGAAGAATTTACAGGATTCATTGCACGCACCAATGCTGCTCCTGCTGGACAACTTCGAGCACCTGATTCAGGCGGCGCCTACCGTGGCAGAGCTCCTGGGCATAGCTCCCGATCTTAAAATCCTGGTAACGAGTCGCGCAGCGCTGCACGTTTACGGAGAACATGAATTTCCGGTGCCGGCGCTTGCGGTGCCGGATTCGCGGTCCATGCCTCCGGTTGAGGTCCTGTCACAGTACCCTGCGGTCGCGCTGTTCATACAACGCGCCGTCGCCGCCAAGCCAGATTTTGAGCTTAACCGAGAAAACGCGCTCGCCGTCACCGAGATTTGCGCCCGGTTGGACGGTCTGCCTCTTTCGATCGAGCTCGCGGCCGCCCGGGTCAAAGTTCTTTCGCCCTCTTCCATGCTGACACGCCTGGCGAGCCGGTTGCGGCTATTGACAGGCGGCGCACGGGACTTGCCGACACGACAACAGACTCTTCGGGGCGCAATCGACTGGAGCTACGACCTTCTGAATGCTGCCGAGCAAAAGCTTTTCCGAAGATTATCGGTGTTCGTGGGGGGATGTACTCTGGAGGGCGTGGAAGCTGTGTGCGACACCAAAGGCGATCTCGATTTGGACCTGCTCGACGGTATGACATCCATGGTGGACAAAAGCCTGCTTCAGCAGGTCGAGCAAGCGAACGGTGAATCGCGGTTCGTGATGCTGGAAACGATTCGCGAGTACGCTCGGGAAAAACTGGAGGCAAGCTTGGAGGACGCCTTGACGAAGCGCGCCCATGCCGCCTACTGCCTGGTGCTGGCAGAAGAAGAGGCTGCAGACCAGAGCGGCGCGGAAGGAGCGGAATGGCTGGAACGCTTCGCGTTAGAACATGACAATTTTCGCGCGGGCCTTGAGT
>Ga0209804_1000403_pt1 | contig 36410 bp, 31 predicted proteins | sample GraSoiAngelo_139_FD_185896 | JGI IMG/M metagenome (GOLD analysis project Ga0209804, IMG submission 185896) | Grasslands soil microbial communities from the Angelo Coastal Reserve, California, USA - 14_0929_12_20cm (SPAdes) (version 2) | ecosystem: Environmental > Terrestrial > Soil > Grasslands ... | reverse complement strand
CCGTTGATCTTCGTCCCCGCCGGCGCGGTGGTCAAGGACCGGACGTGGCAGATCGCACAGCCGATCGAGTCAAAGAGCCGGGACCCGCGCACGGCGCTGGGAGCGGCCGCGAGCACCGCATCGCGGGGCGGCGCCTTGGCGGCCCGCATGAAGCGGGTAAAGTGGTCGATATCCTCGAGCCCGTCCGGGCCCGGCTGGTTGTTCGGCTCCTGCGCGGTATTGCAGAGCGTGGTGACCTCATCCGGGAACAGCCGGCTCGTGATGCCCATCTCGTTCAGGTAGGCGTCGCCGGAAAACGACAGCAGGCTGGCCTGCTGGTCTTTCCAACCGAACCGCCCGACCCCCGTCTGCCCCGGGGCCTCCAGGATGGGGACATAGATCGCGTGCCCGTGAATCCTGCCGCGGCTCTCGCCCGGCTGCCGGCCCGCCAACTCGATCAGCGTCTGGTCCGGCACCGCTTCCACAAACCCGTCGCCCAGGAGATTGAGCGATACCCGGGTGGTGCGGATGGTCTCCGTCAGGGGCACGCGTTCCTGAATCTCCGTGTTCGGGAACTGGCCGTTGGGACAGATGGCGCGGTCGTTCACGAGCGTGCGGCCGGCGATGATCACGGTTCCACGCGCGATGGGAATCCTCGGCTCCTGGAACCGACCATCGGGACCGCGATGGCCCACGCGCAATTCTGTGATCTGGCTGGCCGCCCCGGAGACCGGACTCTGGTGGCACTCGCGGCAGGATTGGGCGTTGTAGAGGGGGCCGAGCCCGTCGTCCAGCGCCTCGACCTCGTCGAACGTCTTGAGGTCCGCCTGGTGGGTCGCCTCGTCCACCAGGCCGTTGCTCTTGTTGTCGAACCCCGAGGGCGCGTCCGGCATCAGCGCGGCCACGGCCGCAGCCACGATGCCCACCAGCCCCACGACCGCCGCGTACCTCACGGAGTCGCCTCCGTTCCCGCCACCCGGCGGGCCCGCTATGGAATCTTGCTGCTATGTTGGAGTATTCCCTCTCCCCGCCGGCCCAAACCCCGGCGCCGGCGCGGTGGACGCGGCCCGCCCTTCGCTACAGGGACCTCAGGAACTGAAAGAGGTCCTCCTGCTGAACGTAGGAGAGGCTTTCAAAGCGCAGCGTGACATCGTTGGCCTCGCGCCGGTGGCGCAGGATCGCGTCGCGGAACGTCAGCGACAGACCATCGTGCATCAGCCTCGGCTGCATCCGGACGCCCCAGAGAGGCGCGGTCCGGATCTTGTCCGCGGTGTTGTAGAATTCAGCTCCCGACAGATTTCTCCACCCGGTGCTGTACGCTCTGCGACCGTAGTGTTCCTGGAAGGACTGGACGATGCCGTCGCCGGTGCCCACGTTGTGCAGCAGGAAATCGCTGTAGGGGTGGAAGACCTTCCCGCCGAGGGCCGCAGGGACCGTGAACGTCCCCCCGTTGATCTTCGTGCCCGCCGGCGCGGTGGCCAGGGATCGGACGTGGCAGATCGCGCAGCCGATGGCGTCGAAGATCTGGGACCCGCGCATGGCGGTGGCCGTCTCCGTGAGCACGGCGTCGCGGGGGGGAGCCTTGGTGGCCCGCATGAAGCGCGTGAAGTGGTCGATGTCCTCGAGCCCGTCCGACTCCGGCGTATTGTTCGGCTCCGACACCGTGTTGCAGATCGCGGTCACCTCGTCCGGCTGCAGCCGGCTGGTGATGCCCATCTCGTTCACGTAGGCGTCGGCGGAAAACGACAGCAGGCTGGCGTGCTGATCCTTCCAGCCGAACCGCCCAACCCTCGTCTGTCCCGGCGCTTCCACGACCGGCACGTAGAGCGCCTGCCCGTGGATCTTCCCCCGGCTCTCCGCTGGCTGCCGGCGCGCCAGGTTGATGAGCGTCTCGTCGGCCACCGCCTCCACGAAGCCGTCACCCAGGATGTTGAGCGACATCCGGGTGGCGAGAATGGTTTCCGTCAGGGGCACACGCTCCTGGATTTCCGAGTTCGGGAACTGGCCGTTTGCGCAGATGGCGCGGTCGTTGACGAGCGAGCGGCCGGTGATGATCACGGTTCCGCGCGCAATGGGAATCGATGGATTCTCGAACGCCCCGCCGGGACCCCGATGGCCGACGCGCATCTCTGTGACCTGGCTGGCCGCCCCGGAGACCGGGTTTTGGTGACACTCACGGCAGGATTGGGCGTTGTAGAGGGGGCCCACCCCGTCCGATAGCTGTTCCACCTCGTCAAATTTAGACTGGTCGGTCTGGTGGGTGGTATTGTCCACCAGGCCGTTGCTCAGGTTGTCGAACGCCGAGGGTGCTTCGGGCAGGCGTGCCGACGCCGCGATAATGGCCAGTAAACCCACAACAAACGGGTACCTCATGGGTGCCCTCCAGTCGGACAATACGGGCAAGTGCCTTAGGGACGATCCCTTAGGGATGTTTAATACCTCTTTACTACGGCTTTTAGACTATTCCGCCTAAGTGACGTCTAACTTGCCTTACGCAAATTGACATCGAAGCCGCCACGCCCCGCGTATCGTGAGGGGTGCGACCTATCGAGCAGAGGCAGGCGGAGATCCGGGACTAGGCGCGGAGACCTGAGCTAGGAGGGGGGCTCAGCCGTTGAGATGGGGGTACGAGACGGGAGATCAGGACTGGCGAGGAGCGTTGCCGAGGGCCCAGCGGCTGGGCGCGAGATGGACGGCGCCTCGATCCTCGTCGATGCCTTCGAGGACGAGCAGCGACACGTGCCGGTCGACGAGCTTTTCTTTGGGCTCTGCCGCCTCGAGCAGAACCCCGATCCCGACGATCTCGGCCTGGAACTCCCGCATCAGATCATGGACGCCCCGGGCGGTGCCGCCCCCGCGGAGGAAGTCGTCGATGAACAGGGCGCGGGCGCCCGGTGGAACGGCGCGCAGGGGCAGGGTCATCGACTGCATCGTTCGAGACGATCCCGAGACGTAGTTCACGCCCACGGATGGTCCCTCGGTGCGGATACCGCCGCGGCGCGCCGTGACGAGCGGCACGTTGAAGGCGCGCGCGGTCATGAGCGCGAGCGGGATCCCCTGCACTTCCATCGAGAGCACGACATCGGGGCGGCGCTCCGCGAAGAAGGTGGCGAAGACCTCGCCGAGCGACAACACCAGGCTGGGCAGCGAGAGCAGGTCGGCGGTGTACAGGAATCCCCCCGGAAGGATGCGGGAGGGGTCCCGAAGCCGGCGGGCGAGATCCTCGGCGATCGCCCGAATCTGCTCGGCCGTCCGGAACGGGGTGTAGCGGACGCCCCCGGTCGCTCCGGCCAGCGTCTCGATCCGTCCCAACTGAAACCGCTCGCAGGTCTGCCGGAGCGAGGCGATGTCCTCGCTGATCGTCGACTTGGCGGCTCCCAGCCCCTCCGTAAACGTCCCCAGCGGGAAGACCGTGTGCGGTTCCATGAACAGCCGGTGGGCGATGGTCACCATGCGGTCTCCCCGGCGCAGCCGCCTCACCACCTCGCCATGCCCTCCGCGTGGCGGGGAGAGGGCGCCCGCGGGTCTCGGGTCAGCCGCTCGCGGACGACGGCGAGCATCGCCGGGGTGTCGATGTCCATGCAGATCTCGGGGCCGGCGCAGATGAGCGCGCGCGCGCGCACCCCCAGGAGCCCGGCCGCCCGGCGCTCGAGCCCGTCCACCCTGAGGGTCCCCGCCAGGAGACCCACGAGCGTGCCGAGGCCGAAGATCCGCGCCAGCTCCCACGGCCGCTTCCGCGCGCGGATCGCCCGCTCGATCACCGGCCGCGCCCGGGCGAACGCCTGGGGCGCCATGAGGATGAGGCTCCCGCCGGTCAGCGTCCCATCCCGGAGGCGCACAAAGGTCTTCCGCGCCTGGGGGAACTCGCGGATCACATCTTCGCGGCGCACCACCCCGTACACGATCTCTGCGTCGAGGGACTGCGCCGCCCGGACGAACGCGTCGACGGCACGGGGGGTCACCAGGGGAATGTCCGCGCCGGCGACCAGGACCGGCCCGGCCCCGCCGAGCGCATCCAACCCGGCGGCCACGTTGTCCAGCATCGTGCCGCCCTCGCCCACGGTAACATCGACAGCGGCGGCGACCGCGGGCGGGAAGGGAAGCGGGCCGACGAGGGCGATCCGCCGGATGGACGCGGCCTGCCGCAGGGCGGCCAGGACGAACTCCACCATCGGCCGGCCCAGGAGGGGAAGAAACGCCTTGTTGGGGATGCCTTCGCCGAGCGCGGGATCGGGCCGGCCTCCGGCCAGCACGAGCGCGTCGGGCATCCCCCGACCTACCGCTCCTCGGAAAAGGTCCGGGTCAGGAACACCTCGACGTCGGACATCGCGGCAAGCGCGCCGCCGATTTCCTTCGCCGCCGCTTCGTTCGCGGCCATGGCGTACACGGCGGGCCCCGTCCCCGACAGCGACACCCCGAGCGGGCGCAGGGCGGCCATTCGCTCCCGGAGCGTGCCGACAATCGGATGGTTGGCCACCACGACATCTTCGAACACGTTGCAGAGCAGCTGCCCAACGATGCGGGGGTCCTCCGCCTCCAGCGCCTGGACGAGTCCCTGTGTGTTTGGGCGCTTCCGCACGGCCCCGTGGTCCAGCGCTTTGTACGCCCACTCGCTCGTGATCTGAATGGTGGGCCGGGCGATCACCACCCAGGTCGTGGGCAGCGGCCGGAGCATCCGGACCCGCTCCCCCCGCCCCATCGCCAACGCGGCGCCGCCGATCAGAAAGAACGGCACATCCGACCCGATCTTGCCGCCGAGGTCCATCAACTGCCGGTCGTCCAGGCGAAGCTTCCACATCTGGGCCAGGCCGAGCAGCGTCACGGCGGCGTCGCTCGATCCCCCGCCCAGCCCGGCCGCCACGGGGATCTGTTTGGACAGCTCGATCTCGACCCCTCGGGGGACCTGGAAGGTTTCCTGCAGCAGGTTCGCCGCCCGGTGCACGATGTTCTGTCGCTCGGGGGGAACGTCGGGGCTGGCGCACCGGATCGAGATGCCCTCGCCGTTCTCCCGAAGGATGATCGTATCGTGGAGCTCCACCGTATGCAGAACCGTTTCGATGTCGTGATACCCGTCGGGGCGATCACCGAGCACGTCCAGGGTCAGGTTGATCTTCGCGTACGCGTTGAGGCGCAGCTGCTTCACCGCGGCACACCCCCCCTTCCAAAACACAAACCGCGGGGCCGCAGCGCGCGGCCTCGCGGGATCGACAGCGGGCAGAGCCCGAAGCCATTTCCTGCTCGGTGCATGGCATCTCTCCCTTCGAGGCGCCGCCCCGGCCATCCTGCCGGCTCCCTGCCTGCGGCGGCGGTCGGAATTGCGCCTGTGCTTGACACCTCAAGGGAAATAACTATGATGGAGATTATGGTGTCGTTCTCCGGCGATTCTCCGGCGCATCCCGACAGGCTCGTGACCGCGTCGGAAACCACGGAGACCCCACTCGACCCGGCCGCGAAGGCTACACCGCGCCGGCGGTGGGAACGCTCCATCCGGTGGGAGCGGGTTGGCATCCAGGCGGCGGCCGCCTGCCTCATCGGCGCCGTCGCGTCCATCGGGCTCGGCATGACCCCGCTGCGGACCGCGCTCCCCTGGTCCCTTCTGCTGAGGCAGCGCACCAACGTCCTGATCATGGGGCTGGACCGCACCGTCAGCGAACGGAATCCCAATGTCGTGTACCCGGTGACCAGGACCACCACGCTCGTGGCCGCCAGCTTCGACCCCGCGTCCCGTCGCGTGTACCTGCTCAGCGTGCCGCGGGACACCCGGACGGGCATCCCGGGACACGGGACCACCAAGATCAACGCCGCCCACGCGTACGGCGGCACGCGCCTCTCGATTCGGACCGTGGAGAACGTCCTCGGGGTACGGTTCCCCTACTACATCGAGCTGTCTGAGCGCGGGTTCGTGCGCCTGATCGACGCCGTCGGCGGCGTGAACGTCCACATCGAGAAGGATCTGAACTACGACGATAACTGGGACGGCCTGCACATCCACCTGAAAAAGGGATACCGCCGCCTGGGGGGCAAGGCGGCCATGGAGTACGTGCGGTTCCGGCACGATCCGCTGGGAGACATCGGGCGGATCAAGCGCGGGCAGCAGGTCATGAACGCGCTGCTCGATGAATTCCGGCAGCCCAGGATCGTCACCCACCTGCCGCGCATGCTGCGCGTGTTCCGCGAGGACGCGCAGACGAACCTCTCACGAGCCCAGCTCATTGCCCTCGCGCTGTTCGGCGCCGGGCTCGGGCCCGGTGGGTTGGTGCGCGAGACGCTGCCGGGGAGTTTTGGCCAGAGCGACTGGATCCCCGACCTCCCCCGGGATCACAGCCTGGTGGCGCGGATGTTCTATGACGTGGATGCCGAGGCGCTCGCGCACACCACGGCCGAGCTCCTGGCGTCCCCCGCGAACCCGGACACCGCGGGCGATGCGCTGGCCAGGGTCACGGCCTTGGGGGTCCGGCTGGTGCGGTTCGCCACCAGCTCCTCCGATTCGCCCACGGCCGTGATCCTGCACCACGGCGACCGCCGCGTGGCGGAGATCGTGGCCGCCCTCGTGGGTGCGCGGACGGTCATCGACAGTCCCTCGACGAGCGGTCCAGACCTCACAGTAATCCTGACCGATACCACCACGGCGATCCCCGCCCCGCTGCCCCGGCAGTAACCCCGGTTACGGCAGAGCGCGCTGGTGGGGGTGCAGCGCCTGGGCCAGAGAGGCAAACGCCGCCAGGTCGAGGGTTTCCGCCCGCGCCCGCGGATCGACCCCGGCCTCCGCGCAGGCGCGCTCCACCACCACCCGCGGTAGGTCGAGACCCGCCGCCAGCGCATTCGAGAGCATCTTTCGCCGCTGCCCGAACCCCGCGGTCACGACCCGGAAGAACGTCCGCTCGTCGGGGACGGACGCGGGAGGCGTGCGGTGAGGCTTCAGCTCCACGAGCGCGGAGGCGACGTTCGGCCTCGGCAAGAACGCGCCGGGAGGGATGCGGGCCAGAATCCTGGGGGTCGCGTGAAACTGCGCAGCGACCGAGAGGATCCCATAGTCGCGTCCGCCCGGCCGGGCGGCGATCCGCTCTGCCACCTCGCGCTGGACGGTCACGACAAAGAGCGTGATCCCGAGCGGGGCCTCCAGCAGCCGCATCAGCACGGCCGAGGCGATGTTGTAGGGGAGGTTGGCCACCACCTTGCGGGGCGCATCCGGCGGGCCATCGAAGAGCGCGGCGGGCGGCACGGCGAGGACATCCCCCGGGATGATGCGCACGTTCGGACGGCCGCCGATGGTGGCGTGAAGCGCCTCCAGGAGGCCGCGGTCGACCTCGACGGCGGTCACCCAGCCGGCGCGCTCCGCCAGACCGGCGGTCAGCGTACCAATCCCCGCTCCGACCTCGAGCACGCTGTCCGCCGGGTCCAGGGCGGCGGCGGCGAGCGTCCGGTTCAGCGCCTGGGCGCTGACAAGGAAATGCTGGCCCCACCGCTTGGACGGCCGGATCCCGAACTGCCGGAGGAGTGCCCGCGTGCCGGCGGGGGTGGCCAGGTCGCGAGCGCCGGTGGATGCCTTGCCTGTGGTCCCCTCTACGCTTGGATGGGCCTCGCCCTGCCCCAGGGGCCGCCCCCGATGTTGGCTTTTTCCTATGGCTTACCGAGGATATACACCGTCACAGTTCGGCGGCCAAACTGCATAGCCTCCTCGTAGGTGGCGACGCAGAGATCGATCCGGCGCCCGCGGATGGCACCGCCGACGTCCCCCGCCACGGCGTCCCCATAGCCCTCGACATGAACGCGCGTCCCCAGCGGGATCACATAGGGGTCGACGGCCACGACGCCGCGCCGGGCGGGAAGCCCAAACGCGGTCACGTTGCCAACCGGGCCCCCGTAGTTGTTCGGACCCGGATAGTAGGCGGTGGCTTCCATGATCATGATCTCCTTGCCGGCGTACGGGCCCTGGGTCACGATTACCGGCCGGGTACCGATGGCGATCACCCGGGGGATCGGGGGCATGACAAGAGCTTCCTCGAGCGTCTGAACCGTGACCGGACGCCCATCGGCATACTCCACCCACACCGTCCGATTCATGAGCCCGGGCTCCCCGGGGGACCGCAGCACCTGGCGCCCTTTCAGCAGGGTGTTATCCCGAACAATCTCGGTGGGGAACGGAAAGGCACTGTGCTCGACCCAGGTCCGCGTGTCCCGCCGCTCGACCGTCACCCGGATATTGGGGACGAGTTTTGCGGACGGATCAGGGTACACCCGGTCTTGGGGGCGGACCTCGACGTTCATGGCGGTCAGCGCTTCGCCAACCGTGGCGGCGGCCAATTGGACCTGCTGCGGGACGCCGCCAACGGTCACGGTCAGGGGAACCGCCCGCACGACGCTGATTTGAATCCCGGGCCAAATGGCGGCCCCGAGCGGAGGATCGATCCGGTCGACCGGATCGACGGCCACCTGGCTTTCCCGAAGGACGTCGCCCACGGTCTGGCGGAGCGTGCTGAACGACCGGGTCTCGCCATCGACCGAAAGGTAGACGGACTTGCCCAGCACGAGGTGCCAGAGGCCTGGGTTCGATACAAACGGCACGAGCAGACCCACAACGAGGATCCCGACCAGGAGGTGGGTCAGAAACGCCCACCCAAATCGGGGGTGCTTTAGGACTTCGATCTCACTGGCAGTTGATGGCAGGACAGCCGGCGCGATGGCTCCTCCCCCCTTCCAATTCGCCTGCAAGATAGCCCCGCGCTGGCGGGGCCCGCCGCCGCATAGCTCAGAAGCTTACACATCGATGAGGCCTGACTGAGCTCTATGCGCCGGCGGATGCTGCGACGGTCAGGGGGTGGGTCTATTGGTTATGTGATATAGACTTTCTTCTACGGTTGCCACTATATCACATAGACAAAATTCAATGCAATAGTCATTTCTGATGGAAGGAGGACCTGGCAGATTAGATCGCGCGGGTGGTTGGGAAACTATGGTTGTGGGCGCTCGACCAATTCCAGCAAGATACCATGGGCGGAGCCTGGATGGAGGAATGCGACCCGCGTCCCATGGGCTCCAGGACGCGGGACCTGATCGATGGCGCGCATGCCTGAAGCCACCGCGATGGCCAACGCACGTTCGATATCGTCGACCTCGAACGCAATGTGATGGATTCCCTCTCCGCGCGCGGCGAGGAACCGGCTCAGCGGACCCTCCGGGCCGGCCGGCTCAAGGAGCTCGATTTCGGCATTCGCCACCGGAAGGAAGGTGACGCGAACGCGCTCACGATCCAGTGACTCGCGCCGGGCCGGTGAAAGCCCCAATCGCGCGTAGAAGGGCTCTGCGGTATCGAGGCGATGGACAATCACTCCGAGATGAGCCAGCCGGGCGTTACCCATCGGCGCTTGTCGCCACCAGTTCCTCGGCGGCGGTGTAGGGATCCATCTCACCGGCGGCCACCCGCGTCGCCAGTTCGTCCATCCGGCCGGCGCTGATCCGGGCAAGGAGGCGCTCCTCGATGATCTCGATGATCTCCCGCCGCCGCCGGGCCTGCCGGCGGGCCATCAAGAGTCCCTGGTCGACCAGGGACGCCCGGTGCCGCTCGAGGGCCTGGAGAACCTCCTCCATCCCCCGGCCCTCGGAGGCGACGGTACGCAGAACGGCAGGCCGCCACGCGCCGCGGTCGGGGGCCAATCCGAGCATCATCTCGATCTCGGCGGCGGTCTTGTCGGCCTCGCCCCGGTCGGCCTTATTGACCGCAAAGACGTCCCCGATCTCCATGATCCCGGCTTTGAGGGTCTGCACGCTGTCCCCCAGCCAGGGCACGGTGACCAGCACGACCGTGTCCGCGGTGCCGGCGATGTCCACCTCGGCCTGGCCGGCCCCGACCGTCTCGATGAAGATGACGTCGCATCCGTAGGCATCGAGCACCGCGACCGCCCCGGCGGTCGCAGGCGCGAGGCCGCCGAGGCGGCCCCGGGTGGCCATGCTGCGCACGAAGACCCCGGAGTCGGTGCTGTGGTCCTGCATCCGGATCCGGTCGCCCAGGATGGCCCCGCCGGTAAACGGGCTTGTCGGGTCGATGGCGACCACACCGACGCGGCGGCCCCGGGCGCGCAGCAGCCGGATGAGCGCGTTGACCAGCGTGCTCTTGCCGGCCCCCGGAGGACCGGTGACGCCGACCACGTGGGCGCGGCCGGTGTGGCGGTGGAGCGCTCTCAGCGCCGGCACCGCTTCGTCGCTCCGGCTCTCCAGAAGCGAGATCAGGCGCGCGGCCGCCTGGGGGGACCCGTGCAGGACCCCATCGGCAAGGCTCAGGGCGAGGTTCATCCGGCTTACACCACGGCCGGCGGCCGGTACACCCCAAACCGCTTCCGAAGCGTGTCGCAGATCTCCCCGATGGTGGCGTACGCCCGCACGGATTCTAAGATACGCGGGAGCAGGTTCTCGGCTCCCGAGGCCGCCTCGTCCAGCGCCCCAAGAGCCGCCTGCACCCGCGGACCGTCGCGCCGCGCCCGGACCGCGGCCAGCCGGGCCTTCTGCCGGTTGACCACGGTAGGATCGACCTTGAGAATGGCCGGGACCTGCCCCGCGGCCTGCTGGAAGCGGTTCACGCCCACGACCACCCGGCGGCCGGACTCGACCTCCTGCTGCTCGCGGTAGGCGGCCTCGCCGATCTCGCGCTGGACGTACCCCTGCTCGATCGCCCGCAGCATCCCGCCCATCCGCTCGATCTGGTCGAGGTACGCCTGCGCCCGCCGCTCGATCTCGGCGGTGAGATGCTCCACGTAGTAGGATCCCGCCAGCGGATCCACGGTGGAGGCCACCCCGCTCTCGTGGGCGATGATCTGCTGCGTGCGGAGCGCCAGCAGCGCCGCCTCGTCGGTCGGCAGGGCCAGCGCCTCATCCAGCGCGTTCGTGTGGAGCGACTGGGTCCCCCCCAGCACCGCGGCTAGCGCCTGCAGGGCGACGCGCACCACGTTGTTCTTGGGCTGCTGCGCGGTCAGCGCCACCCCGGCGGTCTGGGTATGGAACCGCAGCATCTGCGACCGCGGGTCTCTGGCGCCGAACCGGTCGCGCATGATCCGGGCCCAGAGGCGGCGGGCGGCCCGGTACTTGGCGACCTCCTCGAAGACGTTCATCTGGGCGTCGAAGAAGAACGCCAGGTGCGGCGCGAACCGGTCGACGGCCATCCCGGTGTCCCGCACCGCCTCAACGTAGGCGATCGCATTCCCGAGGGTGAACGCCACCTCCTGCACCGCCGTCGCCCCGGCCTCCCGGATGTGGTACCCGCTGATGCTGATCGGGTTCCACCGCGGCAGGTGCGCGGCGCAGTACGTGCAGGTATCGGCGACCAGCCGCATCGACGGGCCGGGCGGGTAAATGTAGGTGCCGCGGGCGATGTATTCCTTGAGGATGTCGTTTTGCGTGGTACCGGCGCACCGTTCGGCCGGCACCCCTCGGCGCTCCGCCGCCGCGAGATACATGCACAGGAGGATCGCCGCGGTGGCGTTGATCGTCATCGAGGTGCTGACGCGGTCGAGCGGGATCCCGTCGAAGAGCACCTCCATGTCGGCCAGGGAGTCGATGGCCACGCCCACCTTGCCGACCTCGGCCTCAGCGAGGGGGTGGTCGCTGTCGTACCCCATCTGGGTGGGCAGGTCGAACGCGACCGAGAGACCGGTCTGCCCCTGCTCCAGGAGATACCGGTACCGGCGGTTGGACTCCTCAGCCCCCGCGTACCCCCCGTACTGCCGCATCGTCCACAGCCGGCCGCGGTACATGGTGGGATGGATGCCGCGTGTAAACGGGTATTCCCCCGGGTAGCCGATGTCGCGCTCGGCGTCCACCGCGGCCGCATCCTCCGGGGTGGCGACCGGCTTCACCGGAATGCCGGATGGGGTCCGAACGTCCTCCGCGCGGCCCATGGCCTCAGCCCAACGAAATCAACAGCTGGCCGGCGGCCAGCTCTTGACCCGGCGAGACATGGACCCGCCGGACGGTGCCGGCGTGGGGGGCGCGGATCTCCATCTGCATCTTCATCGCTTCCATTATAGCCAGCGGCTGGCCGGCCACCACCTGAGCGCCCTGGTCGACCGGAACAGCGAGCAGGAGCCCGGGCATCGGCGCCCTGATCTCCCCGTGCCGCGCCTGGGCCGCGGCCGCGCGCGCGGCGGCCGCCCCCACCCCCGTCCGGGTGACCTCGGCGGCCTCGGTGCGCCCGTCGAGTTCGAAGACCCACGGCCCCGCGCGGTCCCGCACCACGAGACGATGGGAGGCGCCATCGACGATCAGGGTGTAACAGGCGGGCAGGATCTCAATCAGGTCGACCCGGTGGGTGCGTCCCGACAGGGTGACGGCGAGCGTCCCGCCGGTGTCGTCGATCCCGACTTCGAACTCCTCCTCCCCCACGCGAACCCAGCAGGTCTTCATGCCAGCCCTTCCCCGCGCGCCGCCCGGCCCCACGCCCCTCCGTCCTGGGGCGGCAGGAGCGGCGGGCGGCGGTCGTCACGAGCGGCGAGCGCCGCGGCGGCGAGCGCGGCCAGCCAGCGGCCGGGCGACGCGTGCGGCGGCCGGGAGGGCGCGGCCCACTCCGTCTCCACGAACCGGGTGTGATAGTGACCCGACCGGAAGCCCGGATGCGCCAGGGTCCAGAGGTGAAACGGAATCGTCGTGAGGACGCCGGTGACGACCATCTCTCGCAGCGCGGTCCCGAGGCCGGCGATCGCCTCGTCCCGGGTCGATCCCCAGGCGATCACCTTCGCCAGCAGCGGGTCGTAGAACCGGGTGATCTCCATCCCGGGGACCAGCGCGGCATCGACCCGGATGCCCGGGCCGCCGGGCAGCACGACCTCCCCGATCCGCCCGACCCACGGCAGGAACTCGTGGTCGACATCCTCGGCGGAGATCCGGCATTCGATCGCGTGCCCGCGGGACCGCACGTCGCGCTGGCGGAACGGGAGCGGCTCCCCCGCCGCGATCCCGAACTGCAGCGCCACCAGGTCGAGCCCGGTCACCCACTCGGTCACGGGGTGCTCCACCTGCAGCCGGGCGTTGATCTCCAGGAAATAGAAGGCCCGCCCCGAGACGAGGAACTCGACGGTCCCGGCGTTACGGTACCCGACCGCGCGCGCGGCGGCCAGCGCCGCCTTGGCGATCGCCTTCCGGAGATCCGGCGCGAGCGCGGGGGCGGGAGACTCCTCGATCAGTTTCTGGTGCCGCCGCTGAATCGAGCACTCACGCTCTCCCAGATGAACGACCGCTCCATGGGCATCCGCGACGATCTGCACCTCGACGTGCCGCGGACGGTCCAGCCATTGCTCCAGATAGATGCGCTCGTCCCCGAAGGCCGTCCGCGCCTCACCGCGCGCCAGGAGCAGCGCCCCGACGAGGTCCGAGGGGCGCTCGACGAGGTGGATGCCCTTTCCCCCGCCGCCGCCGGCCGCCTTGATCAGCACCGGGAACGTGAGATTCTTCGCCGCCTTCATCGCGTCGGCGTCGCTGAGGAGATCGGTCCCCGACAGCACGGGCACGCCCGCCGCGAGGACGGCGCGGCGGGTCTTGGATTTATCGCCGCAGAGGGCGAGGGCGGCGGCGGGCGGACCGATGAAGGTCAGGCCGGCCTGCGCGCACGCCTCGGCGAAGGCCGGGTTCTCGGAGAGGAACCCATACCCCGGGTGGACCGCGTCGGCGCCGCACCGGCGCGCGGCGTCCACGATCGCCGCGATGTTCAGATACGAGTCGGCGGGGGCGGCGGCCCCGACCCGGTAGGCTTCGTCCGCCGCGTGCACGTGGAGGGCGGCGCGGTCGGCGTCGCTGTAGATCGCCACGGCGGCGAGCCCCCGCGCCCGGCAGGCCCGGATGACGCGCAGGGCGATCTCCCCCCGGTTGGCAATGAGGATCTTGCGCAGAGGTCGGACGGCCGTGCTCACGGCGCGCGGCTAGAGCGGGATGTTCCCGTGCTTCTTTGGAGGGTTGCGGTCGCGCTTGCCCTCGAGCATGCGCAGCGCCGAGATCAGCCGCGGGCGGGTTTCGCGGGGCTCGATGATGTCGTCCAGGTACCCGCGGCCGGCCGCGACATACGGGTTGGCGAACTGCCGCCGGTACTCGGCGACGAGCCGCGCGCGCGTCCCCTCCGGATCCCCCGCCTCGGCCAATTCGCGGCGAAAGATGATGTCGATGGCGCCCTCGGGACCCATCACGGCGATCTCGGCGGTGGGCCAGGCGAGGTTGATGTCGCCCCGGATGTGCTTGCTCGACATCACGTCGTAGGCCCCGCCGTAGGCCTTGCGGGTGATCACGGCGAGCTTCGGCACGGTCGCCTCGCAGTACGCGTACAGAAGCTTCGCGCCGTGCCTGATGATCCCGCCGTGCTCCTGCCCGGTCCCCGGCATGAACCCGGGCACATCGACAAACGTCACAAGGGGGATGTTGAACGCGTCACAGAACCGGACGAACCGGGCGCCCTTGACGGAGCTGCTGATGTCGAGCGCGCCGGCCAGCACCTCCGGCTGCTGCGCCACGATGCCGGCGGACCGGCCGTCCAGCCGCGCAAACCCGGTGAGGAGGTTCTGGGCGAAGTGCTCGTGCACCTCGAGAAACTCGCCGCCGTCGACGACGCGCCGGATGACCTCGCGCATATCGTACGGGCGGTGGGGATCCTCCGGGACGACCGCGTCCAGGGCCGCGTCCATCCGGTCGGGCGGATCCGCGCACGGGACGCGCGGGGGACCCTCCTGGTTGTTCTGCGGGAGGTAGGCGACCAGCCGGCGGACCAACCGCAGCGCGTCGAGATCATGCTCGGCGATGAAGTGCGCGACCCCGCTGCGGGCCGCGTGGACCTCGGCGCCGCCGAGGTCCTCGGAGGTCACGTCCTCGTGCATGATGGCTTTGACGACCTGGGGACCCGTGACGAACATGTAGCTGGTCCCCCGGACCATCACGGTGAAATCGGTGATCGCCGGCGAATAGACGGCGCCGCCCGCGCACGGCCCCATGATCGCCGAGATCTGCGGGACGACGCCGCTCGCCAGCGTGTTCCGGAGAAAGATCTCCGCGTACCCGCCCAGGCTGACGACCCCTTCCTGGATCCGCGCGCCGCCGGAGTCGTTCAGCCCGATCACCGGCGCGCCGTTGAGCAGCGCGAGATCCATGAGCTTGCAGATCTTCGCCGCGTGGCCCTCCCCGAGCGATCCCCCCAGCACCGTGAAGTCCTGGGAGAAGACATAGACCAACCTCGCGTCGATCGCCCCGTAGCCCGTGACCACGCCGTCGGCCGGCGCCTCGACCTTGTCCATCCCGAACGCGGTGGCGCGGTGGGTGACAAAGCGGTCGAGCTCGACAAATGTGCCGGGATCGAGCAGTTCCGAGAGCCGCTCGCGGGCCGTGAGCTTGCCCGCGGCATGCTGGCGGGCGACGCGGTCCCCGCCGCCGCCTTCCTCCAACCGGGCGCGGCGGACGGCGAGCTCATCCTGCCGGCTGGGAAGACGCTCGGTCACAACGCCTCAGACGCCCGGGGATGCCCCGCGGGGCCGGATCGAGATGACGGCATGCTTATAGAGGAGCTCGGTCCCGCCCCCGGCGTCCACGAGCAGGGTGTCGGGGCCGACGTCCCGGAGCACGGCATGCGCGATCTCGTAGCCGTCGCGGCAGCGGATGTGCACGGGGGTCCGCGCCTCGAGCAGAGCCAGGTAGAACCGGTCCTCGCCGGCCTGGCGCCCCGCTCGGGCGGGCGCGCTCCCCGCCGGGGAGACATCGTGTGCCATCACCGCGGCCCCTCCTTCCTGCTCCGGCCGGATCTCTTGCGGATCGATCACGATGTCGGACAGCACCGGCATGCGCTCATTCCGCCCGGCCATCGACGGCTCGGCATCCGCTGCCCCCGTGGGGGGATCTGCCGGGGACCCGTGATCCGTCTGCCGGAACGGCGCCTCGAGCGGGGCCTTCGCGCCCAACCGGACGAAGTGCCGCATCATCTCCAAATGTGCGCGCCGGTCGCCTTCCGGGGACGGCTCGGGGTGCCCCGCCGGCGCCTGAAGCAGCCACTTGGCCACGGCGTCGAGGACCGCGTTCACCGCGGCCTGCGGCTCGCCTTGGCGCTGGGGCGCCGCGCCGATGAAGATCTCCGGACCGCGCGGTGTCGGGGCGCTGATGCCGATCAGCACCACCGGGTGGTCCATGGAGTCGATCAGGGCCGCCTGGTGCAGCGTCACCCGCCGCTGGGCGGGCTCCAGCACCGCGCGGACGGCATCGATCGCCGCGGCGGCCAGGGTGCGGAAACGGTGGGCCGTCCCGGCCGGACCCCGCGCCTGCCCGGTGCCCGTCCGCCGTTCCCCCGCGCGCTCCCAGGCCACCTGGACCCGTGCCGAGACTTCGGTGCCCGAGGCGGTTTCTTCCACCCGCACGACCTTGAGATCCGGCAGGTCGGCGGCGCGCGAGCCCCGGAGGTGGGTCACCTGAATCCGCCCGGGCTCGATCGGGATCCCGTAGGCGGTCATCAGCGCCGCAACCACCGATCGCCGTGCCGCGCGGCCATCCGTGGCGTCTTCCGCGGTGATGTAGATCTGGTCGACCTCCCCGGATGGCGAGGTCAGCAGCCTGGCAGACACCACACCGTCGACGGTGGTGAGGAACCGTTCGATATCATCGGCAAGGACCTCTCGCGGCATCGCCCGGGATATTCTGCCCGTAAGAAAGGGCCCCCTCCATCCGAATAGACGGTTCGAACAGACGATGTCCCGGGACGCAAAGCGGCCTCAAAATGACGGGGGAACCTCGGGACGGCGGAGGGGCGCGCCGATCAGGATCCCTTCCCCTCCCAACGCCTCCACCCGGCGGCCGTTGATCAGGATCTGCACCGCCGGGGCGTCGGGGAACTGGGTGGCGGTGTACACGACCTGCCAGACCCGTCCGAGCATGCTCGTACTCCCGCCGCCCGACGCAAAGGTCGGAGACACATCCACGGTCACCACCCCGTCCCGGACGGCGACCCCCAGGAGCGCCGTCCCCTGCGGGATCTCGGTGTGGAGCCGCCCGTCGTGCGGACCATCCAGGAGCGCCCGCAGCGCAGCCTGGAGCCGGACCTCCGTTGGGCCGGCCGGCGCCGGACGGCGGACCGGGACCAGCGAGCCGGTGCGGCCGGTGCCCCTGACGACAAAATAGACTTCGACCCCCGCGGGGCGCCGATGCGCCGCCATCCACTGGCTCACGACCGCGGCGGCGATGCCCAGCAGGGCGAGCGCAAGCAGCCACCCTGCCCATTGGGGAAGGAACTGTCCTGGCTCACGCCCCGGCCTTGCCGGACCGCGGGCCATCACGCTCCCTCCAGCAGGCGGATGAGCCCCGGCTCGTCGAGGACGGTCACCCCCAGCTTGCGGGCCCGCTCCAGCTTGCTCCCCGGATCGGCGCCGGCGACGAGGTACGAGGTCCGCGCGCTGACGCTGTCGGTGACGGTGCCCCCCAGGGCGGCCACCCGCTCGGCGGCTTCCCGCCTGGAGAACCGTTCCAGGGCGCCGGTGAAGACGAAGGTCTTTCCGGACAGGCGGCCCTTCGACGCGGCCGAAGGAGCCTCAGGCCGCACGCCGGCGGCCTCGAGCTTCCGGAGAAACGCCCGGGTGGCGGGCTGCTTGAAGAACTCCACCACGCTCTGCGCGATCGTCGGGCCGATCCCGGGAACGTCCCTGACCTCCTCGAACGAGGCGTGGGCCAGACGGTCCAGATCGCCAAAGTGCTGCGCGAGGACTTCAGCGACGTGCAGGCCGACGTGCCGGATCCCCAGGCTGTAGATGAGCCGGGCGAGAGTGGGCCGCCGGCTCCGGTCGATGGCGGCGATGACGTTGTCCGCGGACTTGTCGGCCATCCGCTCCAGGGTCAGCACCTGCGCCTTGGTCAGCCTGAAGAGATCCGCCGGATCGCGGATCAATTCCCGATCGAGCAGCTGCTGGAGCAGTTTCGGACCGACCCCGTCGATGTTCAGCGCGTCCCGAGAGCCGAAGTGGATCAGACGTTCCAGCACCTGGGCCGGGCAGATCGCTCCGCCGGTGCACCGCGCCACCGCCTCGCCGGGCTTCCGCTCGACCGGCGAGCCGCACACCGGGCACTTCGCCGGCATCGCGAATGGGCGCTCATCTCCGGTTCGTTTGTCCGTCAGCACCCGGACGACCTCGGGGATGACCTCGCCGGCCCGCTGGACGATCACGTGGTCCCCGATCCGCACATCCTTGCGGCGCATCTCGTCCTCGTTGTGGAGGGTCGCGTGCCGGACGATCACCCCGGAGACCCGCACCGGCTCCAGGTCCGCGACCGGCGTCAGCGCTCCCGTCCGCCCGACGTGCACCGTGATATCGCGAACCCGGGTCTCGGCCTGCTCCGCCGGAAACTTGTAGGCGATCGCCCACCGGGGGGCCTGGCTGGTCGCCCCCAGCTCGGCCTGCTGGTCGAGGGAGTCGACTTTGACCACGATCCCGTCAGTCCCGTACGGCAGCGTCTCACGCTGCGCCGACCACTCGCGCACGTAGGCGAGGACGTCTTCAATCGACGCCGCGCGCCGCGAGTGGGGATCCACCGGGAACCCGGCGGCGCGCGCCCAGTCGAGGCTCTCCCAGTGCGTCTTGAAGCGCCGGCCGCGGACCACGCCGACCTGATAGATGACCAGGTCGAGCGGCCGGCGCGCGGTGACGGCGGGATCGAGCTGGCGCAGAGAGCCGGCGGCGGCGTTTCGGGTGTTGGCGAAGGGCGGCTCCCCGGCCGCCTCCCGCTCCCGGTTGATCGCCTCGAGCGCCCGCACGGGCAGGAAGACTTCGCCCCGGACCTCGACGAACTCCGGGGGATCGGCGTGCTCCCGGAGGCGCAGCGGCAGGGAGCGGACGGTCCGGAGATTGGGCGTGATATCCTCGCCCCGCACCCCGTCCCCCCGCGTCGCCCCCCGGACGAACACGCCGCGCTCGTAGACCAGCGAAATCGCCGCACCGTCGAGCTTCAGTTCGCAGACGAAGTCGACGGTGGCGGTCCCCAGATTCGTGATCACGCGCTTGTACCATGCCCGGAGCTCGTCCTCGTCAAAGGCGTTGGCGAGGCTGAGCATCGGCTGGGGATGCGTGACGGCCCGGAAGCCTTCCGCCGGCGGCGCCCCGACCCGCTGGGTCGGCGAGTCCGGCGTGACGAGCTCCGGGTGCGCGGCCTCGAGCGCCCGCAGCTCCCCCATCAAGGCGTCGAACGCCTCGTCCGAGATCTCCGGCGCGTCGAGCACGTGGTAGCGATGCAGATGGTAGCGGATCTTCTCGCGGAGCTCCTCGATGCGGCGGACCGCATCCACGGATCGGTCTGGCGCGCGCCGGGGCCTCGGCGTTCCACGCGCCGTCCGCGCGCTCCCGGCGGGGCGCTCCGGCTCACGCCGCGGTCCCGGCGTCCGTTGAACGGGCGGTCTCCGGCGTTTGGTCTTCATCGCTTGACTCCGGGGGGCGGGGCGGCGGAGCAACAGATCACAACGAGCCTCCGGGAAACGAGCGCGCGGATCTACTCCGAGGGATTCGGCGCTGCGCCGCGCGGTCCCTCGGGGCACGCCCGAGGCCGGGAGCGGAAATGCCGGTCGAGTTCCGAGGCGTACGTCCGTCCGAGCGCGGCGGCGGACCGGTCGAGCCAGTCCGCGAACCGGGTCCGGCCGAGCGGAGGACCGGAGGACAGCAGCAGCTCGTCCATCAGGCCGGCCATCTCGTCCCGGGTCAGCACCACATCGCCGACGGCGAGGCCCGCGATTCTCAGGAGTCCCCCGACCACGCCGGGAGGCCAGTGAACGACCCTAGCCCGGCTGCCGATCTTCGTCGCGATCAGCCGGACAAACGCATCGAACGTGTAGATCTCGGGGCTCACGAGGTCCACAATGGAATTGTCCCGGCGCTCACCGGCCTGGACGGCGATCTCGGCGAGGTCGTCGATATAGACGCCCTGCAGGCGGTATGCCCCCGTGCCCATCACCGGAAACAGCGGAGACCGCCTGAGGAACCAGGCGATGTTGTTCACCAGGATGTCCCCGGGGCCAAACACCAGGGCGGGACGGAGGACGGCGTACGACAGGGTGGAGCCCGTGATCGCCTGCTCCAGGATGCCCTTGCCGCGATAATATGGAAGGGGAGAGTCCGCGGAGGCGTTGGTCACGCTGAGGTGCACGATCCGGGGGACCCCCGCCCGCTCGCAGGCCCGGATCAAGGTCCGGGTGTTCGCCACCGCCGTCTCGAACGTCACCCGGCCGCGCGGAAAGCGCACCCAGTAGGTATTGTACAGCGCCGCGGCGCCCTCGAGACTGCGGGCCAGCGCATCGGGATGGTCGAAGTCGAATGCGGCAACGCTCAGGCGCTCGCCGAACGGGTTGGGCCGGGCGGGGTTCCCCGTGAGCGTCCGCACCCGTTTCCCCGCCTGGAGGAGCCGGCGGGCGATGAAGCGGCCGGTATAGCCGAACGCTCCCGTGACCACGTGCAGGGGGCCGGCGGTCACAGCTCTCGCGGAGGAGGCCGACGAGGCGGGCGCCGGCGCAGCGGCCGCCCCCAGGGAGGCCGCTGTTCGGGTTATTGGGGGGGCCGCGGACTGCCGCCGGCCATGGCCGGGACGATCGAGACCTCCGCCCCCTCGGCAAGCGGCGTCTGGAGTCCGGAGAGGAAGCGGATATCTTTCTCGTTCACGAAGATGTTGACGAACTGGAGCAGCTCCCCCCGGTCGTCCATGATCTTCGCCCGAAAGCCCGGGAACCGGCGGTCCAGGTCTTCGAGCGCCTGCGCCAGGTTGCCGCCGTTGACCTCGATCACCCGCTCGCCGTTCGTGATCCGGCGCAGGGGCGTGGGAATTCGGACGTGCACCGCCATCGATCGTTCCCTCCAGTGTGCCTCAATCGCCCGCGAGGGCCAGCACCCGCTCTTCGAACGATGCCAGGGTCGGCCTGATGGTAATCGCACGGTCGACCACCTGCTCCACCGCCTCGAGCGCCTTCAGGCCGATGCCGCTGATGTAGGCGACGGTGACCTCGTCGGGCCCGATCACGCCGGCGCCGGCCAGTTTGCGCAGCACGCCGACGGTCACGCCGCCGGCGGGCTCGGTGAACAGCCCCTCGGTCTCGGCGAGGAGGCGGATCGCCTCCACGGTCTCGGCGTCGGTCACCGACTCGACGGCGCCGCCCGTGCGGCGCGCCAGATCGAGGACGTAGTGGCCGTCGGCCGGCGCGCCGATGGCCAGCGACTTCGCGATCGTGCGAGGACGCACCGGTACCACCTTGTCGGTGTTGTCCTTGTAGGCCGCGGCGATCGGGGCGCACCCTTCCGCCTGGGCCGCGGTCATCCGCACCTGGTGGCGGGGAATCAGGCCCAGACGCTGGAACTCCTCAAACCCCCGGTGGATCTTCACGAACATGTTGCCGGAGCCGATGGGGACGATGACGCGATCGGGCGCCCGCCAGCCGAGCTGCTCGGCCACCTCGAACGCCAGGGTCTTGGCCCCCTCGGAATAGTACGGGCGGAGGTTGACGTTTGCGATCGCCCAGCGGTGCTCGTCACCGATCTCCAGGCACAGCCGGTTCACGTCGTCGTAGGTCCCCTCCACCTCCACCAGAGTCGGCCGGTAGACGGAGGTCGTCACGACCTTCGCGCGCTCGAGTCCCTTGGGAATGAACACGACCGCGCGCAGCCCGGCCTTCGCCGCGTGCGCGGCGACGGCGTTGGCGAGGTTGCCCGTCGACGCGCAGGAGAGCACCGAGAAGCCGAACTGCTTTACCGCCGCCACGGCCACCGCGACGACGCGGTCCTTGAACGACCAGGTGGGATTGCGGGTATCGTTCTTGAGATACAGGTTTCGGAGTCCCAGCGCCTCGCCGAGCCGGTGCGCCCGAGTCAGCGGTGTCCACCCGGGCGCCAGGTCCCACTCCGGAACCCGGGAGACGGGCAGCAGATCCTGATATCGCCAGATCGAGGCCGGACCGGCCGTGATCCGTTCCAGGAGCGCCTGTGCGTCGAGCCCGTCCAGATCGTACTCGACCTCGAGCGGCCCGAAGCACTGCTCGCACACAAAGATCGGCTCCGCCGCAAACCGCCGGCCGCACTCACGGCACTCCAGCCCGCGCACCGCCATCTCTTCCCTCCCCTTCCACCCGGCTCCGCGCCCGAGGGCCGGCACGCCGGGGACCGGATTTATCGCCCAGGGCAACAAAAATCCCCCTCCAACTCCGCGAGGGGGTGTCATCCCTCTTATCTACCGGAATTGGATCTTCCGCGGGAGTTGGCACCACGCCAGGCGGGAACCTGGTAGGCTGCCGGGTGTCATCGGGCCCGTCCCTCAACCACTCTGGATAAGAATTGCTATTCAGTTTTAAGTTAAGTTAGCATACACTCCCGCCTGTGTCAAGAAATTTGCGGCGCGGTGTAATAGCTACGTGAATCTGTCACCCCACCATCACGGGCTCTCCACCACCATCGCCGACGGGCATCCGCCGATGCACCCCATGAGCGTGTCGGAGACCGTTCGGAGCTGCCGCAGCAGGAGCACGGCGTGGGGTTGACGGCCGTGATCCTGGTTCATCCAGTCGACGATGATTTCCATGGCGTTGAAGAGGTGGTTGATCGACTGACGGATCTCCCCTTCAACCTGCTCGTGGACCTGCACATGGACCCGAGCAGAGTCTCGAATCCGCTCCAGCAGGACCTCCAGCGCCGCCAGCAGGGAATCCAAATCGGTGCGGGGACCGTTAGCAGAGCTTTCCTGCGCTTCCATACGCCCATCCCCTTCACGCAACCCAGAATGTCCCCCCAGTCTCCCGGTCACGGGTGTGCGTGTGCGCGCCCACCCGGAGGGCTCCGCTGCGCCCGAGCGGGCACGAGGCTCTGTTCTGCGCCCGCGGCGCCGGCTCCTGGAATGCGGCGATGCTATACTAGGCGCGGATGCATCCGGTGCTCGTGAAGCTCGGCCCGCTCACGCTCGGCGCCCTCAAGATCGGCCCGCTCCTCCTCCGCTGGTACGGCGCCATGATGGCGCTCGCCATCATGCTCGCGGTCCCGCTCAGCGCCCGCATGGGGGAGCAGTTTGGGATCCCGCGGACGCTCATCGTCGATTCGCTCGCCTTTCCATTCATGGCCACCCTGCTGGCCGGCGCCCGCGCGGGGTACGTCGTGTCCCACGTACAGGAGTTCGCGGGCGACCCGCTGGCCGCCGTCCGCCCCCCCTTCGCCGGGCTGGCGTCCCACGGGGCGATCGCCGTCGGCCTCGCCTTCCTGGCGGTGTGGAGCCGCCGCCACCGGGTGCCGCTGTGGCGAGTCGCCGACGCGATCACACCATCGATCCTCGTCGCCATCATCCTGGTGCGGTGGGGGAATTTCATGAACGGCGAGCTCTACGGCGACCCGACCGGTCTGCCGTGGGGAACCGTCTTCCCCGGCGTTCCCGGGGGCCCCCGCCACCCGCTCCAGCTCTACGAGATGGCCGGGACGGCCATTATCCTGGCGTGGGCGCTTGCGGCGGCCGGCCGGCGTCCCTTCGACGGGTTCCTCTTCTGGTCCGCGATGGTCGCGTCATCGACGCTGCGCTTCCTGCTCGACCTGCTGCGCGGCGAGGACCGGACGGCCCTGTTCCTCACCTGGGGGCAGATGGCGGCACTCGTCCTGATCGTCAGCGGAGCGTGGTTCGCCCGGAGTCGCGGCCGGGCAGCGCAGGCGCGCCCCGGCCCCGGGTGATGGGACGGCGGCCGCCCGGCGCGGGGCGCGCGCCGGCGGCGGGGGATCTCCCCCTAACCGTTTTGCCACTCGATGCCGAATCCGCCCCGGGGAAGCCTCCAGTCGATATTCCGGTAGGGACACCCGAGGAGGCAGGACGTGCACTCGACGCAGTTGTCGTGGGAGACGACGGTCTTCTCACCGTCCCAGGTGTAGACGCTGGCCGGGCAGAACGTCGTGCAGGGCCGCTTCCACTTCGCCCCGCAGGTCTCCAGGCAGACGCGCTGATCCTTGATCGCGATGTGCGACCGCTTGTCGTGCTTCCAGCGCAGCAGGTAGAGTTTCTCTTCGATCTTCATCGCACGGCCTCGACCGGCACGGCCACACTCCCGGTTTCAATCTGGGGAGCCCTCATGCGCTGGTTCGGCGCCGGCGGCGGATCGTCCTCGCGGGCTCGTTAGAACGTGGCCGATTCGGTGGCGCTGCCGTCGCTGCTGAGGGTGACGTACACGATATTGCTCCACGCCATCGGAGCGACGGTGCCGTACATCCCGAAGACGATGTACCCCGGCGAGAACGTGTACAGGAGGGGCGTTGCCCAATGAGACCCGTTGGGCATCGCCAGCCCGGCGCTCGTCACGTCCGAGGTAAACGCGTTCCACTGTTGATAGTAGGCCCATTCCATCGTCTTGAGCTCCTGGAGGATGTTCACCGCTTCCATCTTGTACGCGTTTTTCCGCGGGATGATATAGCGCGGCAGCGCCAGCGCGACGAGAACGGCGATAATCGAGAGCACGACCACCAGTTCCATGAGCGTGAGCCCGCGCTGCGAACGCTCTGGGTTGCGTCGCCGCCATGCACAGGGATCGGTGGCGCCCATGAGAGACCGCTCCACGACCGCGCTGCCCTTCCTCCTGTCAGGATCCCCGGGATCGCGCCCCATCCTCCCGCTTGTATGCCCAAAATCCGCGGACAGGAGCCGGAATGCCAATCGAAGCGTGGAGTGGGCCACAGGTAAGGCCGTCAACGCATCGCACGCCAGCCCTCGTAGGCATCCCGGAGCAGACGCCACCACGGCCGCCGGGCGAGCAGCCGGCGGAGGATCCGGCGCTGCTTCTCGCGTTTGCCGGCGCCGTCCACGGTCAGCATCTCGTGGACGGCCTCGCTCAACAGTTCCGGATAGAGATGCAGCAGGTCCGGCCGCCGCTCGACCAGGTCGGGCAGCCGCTGGTACTTCCGGAGGTCCTGCAGGACAAACGAGGCCTCCAGAAGCTCCCGGTACCGGGAGAGCGAGCGGGCCGACCAATCCCCGGCGCGCTTGGCCTGGATCGCGGTTTCCCCGGCCATCCGGCCGGCCGCCATGGCCATATTGCTGCCCTCGCGGTGGAGGTTGTTGACCATCATCGCGGCGTCGCCGACGACCAGCACCCCGTCGTCGAAGAGGCGGGGCATCGCGCGGAGCCCGCCCTCGGGGATCGCGTGGGCCAGGTACTCCCGCACCACGCCTCCACGCAGCAGGGGGGCGACCATCGGGTGGGCCTTGAACCCTTCCAGCAGGTCCCACGGCGTGATCCGGGTCTCCATGAACTGCGAGATGAGCGCCCCGATGCCGACGGACAGCGACTCGCGGTTGGTGTAGATGAACCCGTACCCGGCCATGCCGCGCGTCACCGCGCCGTACACTTCGATTGTCGCGCCCATCCCGGGGTCGAGGGTGAACCGGTCTTCGATCGCCGCCCCCGGCAGCGCGATGATCTCCTTGACGACCAGCGCCATCTCGTTGGGCTCCAGCGGGCGGCCCAGTCCGGCCTTCTGCACGAGGAACGAGTTCGCGCCGTCGGCGATCACCACCAGAGGGGCGCGGAGCTCTCCCTCCTCGCGGCCGGTGCGAACTCCCACGACCCGGCCGTGCTCGCGGATCACATCTTCCACCGTGGTCCCGGGAATGAGGAGGGCCCCGGCGGCCTCGGCCTGGGCGGCGAACCAGCCATCGAACGGCACGCGCAGCACGGTGAAGGCGTTGGGAGGCTCGACCGTGTGGGGCAGGTGCTTGTGGCCGGCGGTGACCACACTGTCCGCGGTGGTCAGCCACAACCGCTCGTCGGTCACCACGCGCTCCATCGGCGCGGTCTTCCAGAACTCAGGGACGACGTCGGCCAGCATGCGGCCGTACATCACGCCGCCCATCACGTTCTTCACGCCCGGCCGCTCGCCGCGCTCGAACAGCACGACGCTGAGGCCGCCGCGCGCCATCGTCAGCGCCGCGGCCGCGCCGCCGGGGCCGGCGCCGACGACGATCGCGTCGAACTCCTCGGAAGCCACGAGCCGGGTTTCTACCTGACCGCGGCGGCCGCCTGCCGTGCGGCCTGCTGCACTGCCGCGGTGAATCCCGCCGGGAACAGTCCGAGCCAGAGCACTCCGGCGGTGGCGAGCACGAGCGCGGCCCCGACGAGCCTGTTCCGCAGCACCGCGACGGCCTGGGGGGCGCCGCCGCTCAGGGCTGCGTAGGCGACCCGGAGATAGTAGTAGACCGAGACCACGCTCGTGAGAACGCCCACGAGCGCCGGGACCGGCTGATGGGCGGCGAGCGCCGCGCGGAACAGATACAGCTTCGCGATGAACCCGGCCGTCAGGGGCAGGCCGGCGAGCGACACCATGAACAGCACCAGGGCGGCCGCGGCCCAGGGCGCGCGGCCGGAGAGGCCCGCGAGATCCTCGACCCGGTCCGCCTCCATCCCCTGGCGCGCCAGCAGCAGCAGGACGCCGAACGCTCCGAGGTTCATGGCGACGTAGACCAGGAGATAGAAGAGCACGCTCCAGGTCCCGGCGGGCCCGCCCGCGGCGACCCCGATCATGAGATAGCCGGCGTGGGCGATGCCGGAGTAGGCCAGGAGCCGCTTCAGGTTTGTTTGGAACAGCGCGGCAAGGTTGCCCCAGATCATCGTGACCACGGCGATTGCCGCCAGCATCGGCCCCCAGACGCCGGCGAGGTGGGCCAGCGCGAGGGGAAAAACCCGGAGCAGCCCGGCGAAGGCCCCCACCTTGGCCACGACCGACATGAACGCCGTGACCGGGAGCGGGGCGCCCTCGTAGACGTCCGGCGCCCAGGCATGGAAGGGGACGAGCGCTCCCTCGAACGCCAGCCCGACCGTGAGGAGCGCGATCCCGGCGCCGAGGAGCCTGGAGGGCCGCGCCGCCCCGATCTCGCGGAGATCGATCGACCCGGTGGCCCCGAACATGAGCGCGATCCCGTAGGCAAAGAAGGCGGTGGCGAACGCGCCGAGGAGCAGGTACTTCAGGCCGGCCTCCAGCGACCGCCGGCTCCTCCGCGCGATGGCCGCCATGACGTACAAAGAGAAGCTCAGGATCTCGAGACCGAGGAAGAGGGTGATCAGCGACCCGCTGGCTGCCATCACCATCGCCCCCACGGTCGCCAGCAGGAGCAGCGCGTGGTACTCGCCCGCCGGGAGCCGCACCCTGGGCAGGTACGCGGAGGAGAGGAGGATGCCGAGGCCTGCCGCGGCCAGGGCCGCGAGATCGGCGATCATCGTGAAATGATCGCGGACATACATGCCGCCGAACGCCGGCCCCCACCGCCGGCCGCCGACATCCCACACCAGCGCCAGGCCGACCGCGGCAAGCGACCCCCACACGGCCGCCGGCCGGGGCGTCTGCGGCTCGAGGGCCCCTCCGGCCGCCCACGCATCTTGGAGAAGCACGACGACCGCCGCAATGGTCAGCACGAGCTCCGGCCCGACGAGGACCAGGTCCGCGGTGCTCACGGGGAGGTCCCCATCGCCTGACGGCCTTGCCGTGCCGGCGCCTGCGTGGCCGCGGCGTTCGCCACGAGCGCCCGCACGGTCGCCTCGCTCCGCGCGAGCAGCGGGCGCGGGTACAGGCCAACCCAGAAGATCACCGCGATCAGCGGCACGAGGATCGCGAGTTCCTCTCTGCGGAGGTCCGCCATCGATGCGAGGCCGTCGCGGACGGGACCGTGGAAGATGCGGCCGATGAACGCGAGGAGGTATGCCGCCGCCGCGACCACGCCGAACGCCGCCAGAACCGCGGCGGCCGGACGGGCCTGGAAGGTCCCCAGCAGGATCAGGAACTCGCCGATGAAGCCGTTCGTGCCCGGGAGAGCCAGGGAGGACAGGGCGACGATCATCGCCGCCGCCGCGAGCATCGGCGCCCGCGCCGCGGCGCCGCCGTAGCCGTCGGTGTCCGCGCGGCCGGTCCGGGCGATCAGCATCCCCGCAATGAGAAACAGCGCCCCGGTGCTGACGCCGTGATTGACCATCTGGATGAGACTCCCCTGCAGCGCGGGGACATTGAGCGCGAAGATGCCCAGCAGGATGAACCCCATATGGCTCATGCTCCCATAGGCCAGCAGCCGGCGCATATCGCCCTGGGCCCACGCGATCGCGGCGCCGTACAGGATGCCGATGACCGCCAGAGTGGACAGGAGCGGTCCGAACGCCCGCATCGCCTCGGGGAAGAGCGGGAGGCAGAACCGCAGCAGCCCGTACGCGCCGGCCTTGGCCATGACGGAGGCCAGCAGCATGGTGACGACCGGGGGCGCTTCCGCGTACGCATCGGGGAGCCACGTGTGCAGCGGCCAGACCGGCATCTTGATCGCGAAGGCCGCGGCGAACGCCAGGAACAGCACGGTCTCATACGGCCCGCCGAGCCCCAGCGGGTGGGCCAGCAGCGCCGGCAGATCGAAGGTGTACCGGCCCATGGTCCGCTCTCCGGCGAGATAGACCGCCACCAGGGCCACGAGCATCAGCGCGCTCCCGGCCATCGTGTACAGGAGGAACTTCATCGCCGCGGGCGCCCGCCCCGGGCCGCCCCACAGCGCGATCAGAAAGTACATCGGGATGAGCATCCCTTCCCAGAACACGTAGAACAGGACCAGGTCCTGGGCCACGAACGTCCCGAGCATGCCGGCCTCGAGCAGCAAGGCCGTGATCACGAACCCCTTCGTGCGCCCTTCCATCTGCTGCGCCGCGGCCCCGAGCGCCAGCGGGAAGAGCAGGGCGGTGAGCGCCACCAGGCTGACCGAGAGGCCGTCGACGCCGAGGTGGTAGACGAGGCCGACGCCCGGGACCCAGGGAGCGTTCTCCTCGAACTGGAGCGACGCCGCGCCCGGCGCGAACCTCCCCCAGACCAGGGCCGCGATCGCAAACACCAGGACGGACGTCACGAGCCCGACCGTCCGCAGGGCGCGCTCCCGATCCCGGCCCACCGCGGCCGCGGCCGCGGCGCCGAGCAGGGGGAGCGCGATCAGCCAGGTGAGCGGCCCCACTAGCGCGACACCCAATAGGCGAGGATCAGCAGCACACCGACAAGGACGAAGGCGGCGTAGTGGCGGAGGTATCCGGTCTCGAGGCCGCGCAGCGCCTGCCCGCTGCGTCCGACCGCGCGGGCCAGCCCCATGACGGCGGCGTCGAGCACGGTCAGGTCTGCGACCGCCGCGGCGCGCGCCAGGGCGCGGACCGGACCGATCACCGCGACCGCGTACGCATCTTCAATATAAAACCGCCGGCGCAGCAGCCTGGCGAGCACCGGGACGCCGCCGCGCAGGCTCCGGCGACCGTACACGAGCCAGCCCACCACGATGCCGGCCACCGCGACCAGCACGCTCGCGGCGACCAGCGTCCCCTCCCCCGCTCCCCCGGCCCGAGCGGTTGGCCCGGCGCCCGCCCGCAGAACCGTCAGGAGGAACCGCTCCAGGATCCCCGGATGGGTGAACGACCACCCCAGCGCGCCGCCGGCGACCGTGAGCCCGACGAGGATCCACATCGGCGCGGCCATCGAGGGGGGCGGATCGTGCGCGGCGCCCTCCGCGCCGCGAAGATCCGCTCCCAGGAACGTGAGCGCGAACGCCCGGACGATGTACACCGCGGTCAGCCCGGCGGCCGCCACCCCGACGGCCCACAACCAGGCCTGCGCGCGGAACGCCTCGGAGAGGATGAGATCCTTGCTGAAAAATCCGCTGAGCGGCGGGATCCCGGCGAGCGCAAGCGCCCCGACGGCAAATGCGGCGGCGGTGCGCGGCAGCCGCCGCGCCAGCCCGCCCATCCGCCGCATATCGGTCTCCCCGCCGAGCGCGTGCATCACGGCGCCTGCGGCGAGGAACAGGAGCGCCTTGAAAAAGGCGTGCGACGTCAGATGGAAGATGCCGGCGGAGAACGCCCCCACCCCGACCGCCAGGAACATGTACCCGAGCTGGCTGATGGTCGAGTAGGCGAGCACCCGCTTGAGGTCGGATTCGACGAGAGCGGCGGCGGCGGCGAAGATCGCGGTGACCGCCCCCACGGCCGCGATGAGATCCATCGCGGCCGGCGCGCGGAGAAACACGGCGTGCAGCCGGACGATCAGGTAAACCCCGGCCGTCACCATCGTCGCCGCGTGGATCAGGGCGCTCACCGGCGTGGGCCCTTCCATCGCGTCCGGGAGCCAGACGTACAGGGGGAGCTGCGCGGATTTCCCGGCGGCGCCCGCAAACAAGAGAAGCGCGAGCGCGGTCGCGGCGCCGCCGCCGAGCGCGAGCCGCGCGCCGGCGTCCCTGGTCATCACCCCAAAGTCCGTCGTCCCGAACACGCCAAACGCCACAAAGATGCCGAGGAGGAAGCCGACGTCCCCCAGCCGCGTGACGAGAAACGCCTTGACTCCGGCCGCGGCCGCCGCGGGGCGGGTGAACCAGAAGGCGATGAGGAGGTAGCTGCACAGCCCCACACCTTCCCACCCAATGAACATGGCCGCGAGATCCCCGGCGAGCACGAGCCAGAACATCGAGGCCATGAACAGGTTCAGGTAGGCGAAGTACCGGGCAAACCCCGGGTCGCCGTCCATGTAGCCCACGGAGTAGACGTGGATCAGCAGCCCGACGCCGCCGACCACCAGCGCCATCGCGACCGAGAGGGGATCGACGAGCAGGCGCATGGGCACCTGGATCGAGCCGGCGCCGATCCACGAGTAGAGGTCCACGCTCCAGGAGGGGCCGCCGGCCGGCGCGCGGCCGGGCGGCGGGGCGAGCCGGATCTGCCAGAGCAGGAGCGCGGCCGCGGCAAACGCCGCCGCGACCGCGCCGCACGCCACGATCGCCACGGTCCGGCGCGTGAACCGGCCACCCCACAGGCCGTTCAGGGCCCAGCCGGCGAGGGGAAGCGTGGGGACGAGGACCGCGAGGACGGGGATCAGCATGCCGGGCGCCGCCCGGCCCCGGGCGGCGCGGGCAGAACGTTCCGGGTCACGCCGCCGGCGGACCGCCTAGCCACGGAGCAGATCCACATCGTCCACGTCCACCGTCTCCATGGCGCGAAACACGTCCACGATGATCGCGAGCCCGATCACGACCTCCACGGCCGCGACCACCAGGACGAAAAAGACGAGCAGCTGCCCGTCCACGGCGCCGCGGAGGCGGGCAAACGTCACGAGCGCCAGGTTGACCGCGTTCAGCATCACCTCGATCGACATGAACATCACGAGCGCGGACCGGCGGACGAGCACCCCGACCATTCCCAGCGTGAACAAGACGGCGCTGAGCGCCAGGTGGTACGGGGCGGGAACGGTCACCGGCTTGCCCCGGGCCCCTCGGCGGGCCGTCCGGCGTCCGGGGGAGAGGGCGGCAGGCGCTTGCCCAGGACCACCGCGCCGATCATCCCGATCAGCAGCACGATCGAGGCCGCCTCAAACGGCAGGAGGAAGCGGGAGAAGAGGGCCCGTCCCACCTCCTGCACCGTCCCAAACGCGGGCCCGACCGCGGCGGGAGCGATGCCGGCGCCCGTGAGGACGGCCAGCAAAATCAGGCCGAACACCGCGCAGACCGGAATGGCGGCGGCGGGCGGCAGCACCGCGGCGGCCCGGGCCTCCTCCCCGCTGCGGGCGTGGAGGAGCATGATGACGAAGACGAAGAGGACGACGATGGCACCGGCGTAGATGATCAGCTGCAGCACGGCGATGAACTGCGCATCGAGCAGCAGGTAGTCGACCGCGAGGCTGCCGAGGACCAGCAGGAGCGCCAGCACGCTGTGCACGGGCCGGCGAGAGGCGATCACGCCCACCCCCCCGGCGAGCGCCAGGCAGGCGACCACCCCGAAGAGGACCGCCACTCAGACCTCCCGGTGGGGGTCCCGGCCCGACTCCCCCGGGAAGCGCTCGGTCAGGCGGTCTTTCGTGTAGATCAGGGACTCGCGGGTGTACCCCGAGAGCTCGTAGTCGTGCCCGAGGACAATCGCCCCGGTCGGGCACGCTTCTTCGCACAGCCCGCAGAAGATGCACCGCAGCATGTTGATCTGGAAATCCGCCGCGTACCGCTCCCCCCTCGACGTCGGGGCGAGGGGATCGTTCTCCTCCGCGCGCACGTAGATCGACTGGCTGGGACATGCGATCACGCACAGCTCGCACCCCACGCACCGCTCCATCCCGTCGGCAAACAGCGTGAGGTAGTGGCGCCCTTTGAATCGCTGCTGGACCGGCGCCTTCCGTTCCGGGTACCCGACCGTAATCGGCCGCCGGAACAGGTACCGGCCGACGACCCCCAGTCCCTTGACCACGGCCCAGGTCTGCCGGAGTTTCCCCCCCAGCGTGGCCGTGCTCATCCCATTCCCCGCCAGACCAGGACGACGGCCGTCACGGCCAGGTTGATCAGCCCGACCGGCACGAGCACCTTCCACCCCAACCCCATCAATTGGTCGTAGCGGAGCCGGGGCAGCGTGGCCCGGATCCAGATGAAGAGGAACACCACGGCGAAGACCTTGACGAGGAACCAGAGGACCGGTGGGAGCCCCGGCCCCTGCCAGCCTCCGAAGAACAGGGTCGCCGACAGCGCCCCCATCGTGATCACCCCGACGTACTCGCCGAGGTAGAACATCGCGAACGTGAACCCGCCGTACTCGGTCTGGTAGCCGCCGATCAACTCCTGCTCGGCTTCGGGGAGATCGAAGGGCGCGCGGTTCGTCTCCGCCAGCCCCGCCACGAGGAACACGAGGAACGCGACCGGCTGCGTCGTGATGAACCAGCCGTGCGCCTGCGCGCGCACGATGTCGACCAGGCTGAGCGAGTTCGCCATCATCACGACCGCGAGCACGGCGAGCCCCAGGGCCAGTTCGTAGGAGATGACCTGGGCGCTGCTGCGGAGCGCGCCGAGGAGGGAGTACTTGTTGTCGGACGCCCAGCCGCTCAGGATTATCCCGTAGACGCCGATGCTGCTGGCGGCGAGGACGAGCAGGATCCCGACGTTGACGTCCGCGACGTACAGCGGGACCTCGCGGCCGAAGAGGCGGACCGGCGGCCCGATCGGGATCACGGCGTAGACGAACAACGCGGCCACCACCGTGATGATCGGAGCCACCACGTACACGAGCCGGTCGGCCTGAGCCGGGATAAAGCTTTCCTTGAAGATCAGCTTGATGCCGTCGGCCAGGGGCTGCAGGAGGCCCAGCGGGCCGGCGCGGTTCGGGCCGATCCGGAGCTGGAAGCGGGCCAGCAGGCGGCGCTCCAACAGCGTCACGTAGGCGAACGCGGTCAGCACACCTCCCAGGATGACGGCACTCCGGATCGCATCCACAAGGATCGTCGTGAGCATCCCGGTCCCGCCCCCCCGTCCGCTATCCGGCGGCCGCGGCCGCGACCAACACCCGGACCGTGACCGCAACCGGCCCCTGCTCGTCTTCGAGAGTGTTCACCGGCGCCGCATCATATCCCCGGGGGACGTAGGCCTGCCCGGGCCGGAGCCCCGGCCAGATCCGCGCGGCGAGCCGGAGCGCCCCCCGGGGCGACCGCACCTCGCACGCGGCGCCGTCGGACACGCCGAGGCGCGCGGCATCCGCGGGGTGGAGCGCCACGAACGGCTCCCCCGCCTGATTGCGGACTCCCGGGCAGCGGAGCGCCATCTGGCCGCGGTTGAAGAGGCGGAGCCCGGTGAGGAGCGCGAGGGTCCCTTCTCCCGGATCCCGCGGGGAGGAGGACGGACCGGCCGCGGCGGCCAGCGCCGGCCTGCCCTCGAGCGGCGGCCGCGGCGCCGCCAGGCGCGCGCCCTCGCCCCATCCGGGGATGACCCGCGCGATCTCGGCGAACACGTCCTCCCAGGACGCGGAGGCCAGCGTCGTCCCAAGCCGGGACGCGATTTGCGAGAAGATCAACGAATCCGACCGGGCCAGGCCCGGGCCCAGCCGGGCCTGATCCTGGCGCTGGATGCGCCCCTCGATGTTGCAGACCGTGCCGGTCTTCTCGGCGAAACTCAGGACGGGCAGCACGACATCGGCGGACGCGGCCGTCCGGGTCAGGAACAATTCGTGGACGGCGAGGAAGCCGATCCGCCGGCGGGCCTCGGCCCAGGCTGCAGCATCGGGGTAATCCGTCGCCGGATCGGCGCCGACCACGCAGAGCGCCTCGAACCTTTCCGCGCGCGCCGCTTCACACATGCCCCGGACGGTATACCCCGGGATCGTGGGAACCCTGCGCCCCCACACCGACTCCACCTGCGCCCTCGCCGCGGCATCGCTCAGCGGGCGGTACCCGGGCAGCATATCGGGAAGCAGCCCGAGCGCCTGCGCCCCTCCGCTGTTCCCCCGGCCGCGGAGCAGCCCGAGGCCGGCCCCGCCGCAGGCCGCGCGGAGCCGGTCCACGGCGCCGAGGATCTCGAGGCCATCCGGCCGCTCGAGCGCGGTGCGTCCCACCAGCACCAGCGGCCGGCGCGCGCCCGCCACCGCCGCGGCGGCGGCCTGGATCTGATCGGCGGGGACCTGAACGTCCCCCGCGGCCGCCTCCGGAGCGACGAGCCCGGCCAGCGCCTCGAGCAGGACCCCCTCGGCTCCCCACCTGTGCACGAGCGAGTGGCGGGCCCACCGCGCGATCTCCAGTTCCCACGGGTTGACGATGATGAGCGAGGCGCCGCGGTCGATCGCCTTCTTGACCCGCAGCCAGAGGATCGGATACTCCTCGGTCAGATCGCAGCCGGCCAGCACGATCGCGTCCGCGCGCTCGACGTCCGCGATCGAGCCGTCCAACCCCCAGGGCGCCCGCGCGGCCGGCTGCGGGTGCGCGGTCTCGATGCGGAAGTCGATGTGGTTCGTCCCGACGATGCCGCGGAACAAGCGGAGCAGCAGGTAGTTGTCCTCGTTCGTGGTCCGGGTGCCCCCCATCACGCCGATGCGCTCCGGGGGCGCGGCGCGGAGCGCCTGGGCCACCCGGTCCAGCGCGTCCTCCCAGGTGGCTTCCCGCAGCACCCCATCCCGGCGGACGAGGGGCGCCGTCAATCGCTCGGCGCTGGTGACGAACTCGTAGCCGAAGAACCCCTTGTCGCACAGCCAGATGTCGTTGACCTCCGGCTGCTCGCGCGGCCGGGTGCGCACGAGGTCGTTGCCCCGGACGTTGAGCTGCATGGCGCAGCCGCACCCGCAGTGCGGGCAGACGCTCTGGATCTGGCGGTTGTCCCACGGCCGGGCGCGGAACCGGTAGGTCGCGCTCGTCAGCGCTCCGACCGGGCAGATCTCGATCGTGTTCCCGATGAACTTGCTGTTCACCGGCTCGGTGAACGGGGTGCCGATCTGGCTGTGGTATCCGCGCTCGAACCCCTTGAGCGCGTCATCGCCGGCCAGGATCTCCCCGAACCGCACGCACCGCCAGCAGAGGATGCACCGCTCCCGATCCAGCACGAGCACCGGGCCCATCCGGATGTGCTTCCGGAACATCCGCTTCGTCTCGATGAACCGGCTCTCGCCCGGCCCGAACTTCAGGGTGTTGTCCTGGAGCGGGCACTCCCCCCCCTTGTCGCAGATCGGACAGTCCAGGGGGTGGTTGACGAGCAGGAACTCGAGGATCCCTTGCTGCCCCTGCCTGACTCGCTCGCTCTGGGTGCGGACGACCATGTCCTCGCCCGCCTCCTGCGTGCACGCGGTCACGAGCTTCGGCATCTTCTCGATCTCGACGAAGCACATCCGGCAGGCGCCGAGCGGCGGCATCCGGTCGTGGTAACAGAAGATCGGAATCTCGATGCCGATCCCGCGGGCCGCCTGCCAGACGGTCGTCCCCTTCGGGACGGCCACCGACCGTCCGTCGATGGTGAGGTGGACCATGGGCACCTTCTGCTCGCTCATCGGGCGCCACGCTCTTGCGAACCCACCGTCAGGCCCCCACCGGCGCCCGAATATCGCAGGTCCCGGTCCTGATATGGTGCTCGTATTCCGCGCGGAAGTATTTGAGGGACGCGCGGAGGCTCGGCGGCACGCTCTCGCCCAGCAGGCAGAAGCAGGTCCCGGTCATGTTGCGGGCGATTCCATCCAAAAGGTCGAGGTCCTCCATCCGGCCCTCCCCCGAGAGGATGCGGTCGAAGACCTGGCTGAGCCAGATCGTCCCCTCGCGGCAGGGCGTGCACTTCCCGCACGACTCGTCGCGATAGAACTCCACCGTCCGCCGGATCACCGCCGGGATGCAGGTGGTATCGTCCATGACGATGATCGCGCTGGAGCCCAACATCGACCCGATCTTGGCGAGCGGCTCGAAATCCGCCGGGGTGTCCAGGAACTCGGGGGTGATGATCGCCGAGGAGGACCCGCCGGGGAACAGCGCCTTGACCGACCGGCCCGGCCGGAGCCCGCCCGCGTGCTTGAAGATGATCTCCCTGCACGGCGTGCCGATGGGCAGCTCTTTCACCCCGGGAATCACCACGTGCCCCGACACCGAGTAGAGGACCGGCGGCCCGTACGCCCGGTACCGTTCCGGCCCCAGGGTGATGATGTGGGAGAGGTGACAGAGCGTCTCCACGTTGTTGAGCACGGTCGGCTG
>Ga0209804_1000402_pt1 | contig 36498 bp, 30 predicted proteins | sample GraSoiAngelo_139_FD_185896 | JGI IMG/M metagenome (GOLD analysis project Ga0209804, IMG submission 185896) | Grasslands soil microbial communities from the Angelo Coastal Reserve, California, USA - 14_0929_12_20cm (SPAdes) (version 2) | ecosystem: Environmental > Terrestrial > Soil > Grasslands ... | reverse complement strand
CATCAAAGTTGTGCTGCATTTGTCACCAAAAGAATGTAGACCTCAAACTCCAAGACCGTTGGACGTGTTCGAGTTGCCATACCGAACATCAGCGGGACGAGAATGCCGTCGTAAACATTTTCGTCGAGGGTTTGAGAATCTTAGCCGAGGGACGCTCGGTATTAGCCTGTGGAGGCACAGTAGGACCTAAACGCGAGTTTAGGCGTGGGCCCGGGAAGCAGGAAACATCGTCGGAGGTATGTGGCCATGCCGCATAGTAACTCCGAGGAATCCCCCGCTTTTAGGCGTGGGGAGTCGTCAACCGAAGATGTCTTTCACCTTGTCGAAGATCGAGGAGCCGCGCTCGGCGGGCTTGTTTTCCACTTTCAGCGTGGCGCCGAGCTGTTCGATGAGTTTTCGCTGCTCGCGCGTCAGCTTCGTCGGCGTCAGCACGCGGACGTGATAGTACAAATCGCCGCGGCCGCCGCCGTGCGGATCGGGCAGGCCTTTCCCCTTGACGCGAAAGACCGCGCCGCTCTGCGTGCCTTCGGGAATCTTGAGTTTCTCCTCGCCATTCAAACCGGGAACGGGGAGCTCGGTTCCGAGCGTGGCTTGCGCGATGCTGATGGGAATGGTGCAGTACAAATCCGCGCCCCGCCGCTCGAAATAAGAATGCTCTTTGACTTCGAGCACCACGTAGAGGTCCCCGTTGGGGCCACCGTTCGGCCCGGGCTCGCCCTCCCCGGCGACCCGCAGGCGCGTGCCGGTGTCCACTCCGGGCGGAATGCGCAACTCAATGGTCTTCTCGCGCTCCACGCGGCCTTGCCCGCGGCAGTCCAGGCAGCGTTCTTTCACGATCTGGCCTGCGCCCTGGCAGGACGGGCACGTGCGCGTAATCGTAAAGAATCCCTGCTGATAAGCCACCTGCCCGCGCCCGCCGCAAGATGTGCAGGTGACCACGCCCGTGCCCTTTTTCGCGCCCGTACCGTTGCAGGCTTCGCAGAATTCCTGTCGGGGCAGCTTGATTTTTGTCGCCACCCCGGCCGCCGCTTCCTCAAAAGTCAGCGACATGTCGTAGCGCAGGTCGGCCCCACGCTGCGCGCGCCCGCGGCCCCGGCCTCGCCGGGATCCGCCCCCAAATATATCCTCGAACCCGAAGAAGTCCCCGAAGATGTCGTGGAAGTCCTGAAAGATGGTTTGGTCAAACCCTTGACCCGCGCCGGCGCCCGATAGGCCGGCGTGCCCGTAAGTGTCGTAGACCTGCCTTTTTTGCGGATCGCTGAGGACGCTGTAAGCCTCGGTGTATTCGCGAAATCTGGCTTCCGCTTCGGATTTATTTTCCGGATTGCGGTCCGGATGCCATTTCAATGCCGCTTTGCGGTACGCCGACTTCACCTCTTCCAGCGTCGCCGTGCGCGAAACACCGAGCACCTCGTAATAATCGCGGGGATTCCCTTTGGACATGGAAACTTTCTCTCTTCCTTAGTTCACAGCTTCTTTCGATGCGGGACTCGGATGGACTGCTACACGCACCATCGCGGGACGCAACACGCGGCCATGGAAAACGTAGCCGGGCTGGAAAACTTGAAGAATCGTCCCGTCTTTTTCCTCCGTCGTTTCCGTGCGGTCCATGGCCTGATGGAGATTGGGGTCGAAGGGCTGTCCGACGGGGTCCATGCGCTGCGCGCCGAGCTTCGTGATGTTGTCAAGGAGCTGCTTGTAGATGAGCTCAAAGCCCTTACGATAGCTCTCGTATTCCTCCGCATCGCGATGGGCCGCAAGCGCGTGCTCGAAGCCGTCAATCACGGGGATGAGGCCTTCGATCACGCGGGCGGTGGCGCGTTTGGAATCCTCGAAGCGCTCTTTTTCGATGCGCTTCCGGTAATTCTCAAAATCAGCCTGGCGCCGCAGCAGTGTTTGTTTAAGTTCCGCCAGATCCGCAGTCAGCTTGGCCATTTCAGCGTTTTCCTTTGCCGAGTCGGCCTCCACGGTCTTGGCTTCGGGCGACGGCTCGAGTTCGGAGCTATCCACATCCTTGCTGGCATTGACGTCGGCTTTCTCTTGCTTTCTCTCCTTGTCACTCACCGGGGCACTTCTCCTGTGTCCTTAAAATGTTCCTTGAAATTTCAGATTTTGCTCAGCGCTTCGCTGAAAAGCTGGGCCACGTAGGCGACCGCGGTCATGGCTCGTTCGTACGGCATCCGCGTGGGGCCAAGAACGCCAAGCGAGCCCTGCACCAGATCGTTGCGCATGTACGGAGCGCTGATAAGTGCGAGGTTGTCTCCCGCTTGCGAAATTTCCTTCACGCCGATCAGCACGTGAACCGGCTCCGGCGCTTCGATGCACGCGTTCAAAAGCGTCACGAGCCGGTGCTTCTCCTCAATGGCTGCGAGCAGGTCGCGCAACTGCGCCTGGTCGGCAAAATCCGCGGCGCCGACGATCTGCGCCGTTCCTTCCACGTGCACTTGCGCCGCGGACTCTTCGTCCAGCACGCCGGGATCGCACAACGAAAGTGCGTTCTGCGCAATTCCTTCGTAGCGCTCGCGCTCCGCGGCCAGTTTCTGGAGCAGGTCGGTTCGAATGCTTTCCAGCGTCCAGCCGGAATAATGCCGATTCAGGAAATCCGCGGTAGCGTCGAGTTCAGCCTGGGTAAAGACTCTGGCAGGCTTCAAGATTTTGTCACGCGTCTTGCCGCCAGGCGAGATTAGCACAACGACCACGCGACCGTCCGGAAGCAGCCACATGCGCGCATGCTCCAAAAGGGTTTTGCTCAGCGGAGGCGAAACGACGATGCCCAGCCCATTCGAAACCTCGGCCAGCACGCGACCCGCGCGCTCGGTGATTTCTGCGGCGGTTTTCGCGCCCCCCATCTCCCGCTGAATCCACTCGCGGTCTGTGACGCTGATGGTGGCCTGCGAGGCAATCTCCTGCGCAAAAAAACGGTACGCAGCCGCCGTGGGCACCCGTCCCGCCGAGGTGTGCGGCTGGTAAAGAAAGCCGCCGTCTTCCAAATCAGCCATCACGTTTCGAATTGTAGCCGTGCTTAGGCTTTCCTCAAAGCCCTTGGAAATTGCCCGCGAGGACACCGGCTCCCCCGTTTCGATGTACGTACGCACGATGTCCGCCAAAATTTGGCGGTTACGCCGTTCCTGCAACGCGGCCGTTCTCATGGCAGCAGTGTACTCCGAGTGCCAAGAAGCGTTGCATCTATTGTAAAAAGTGTGTCAAGCCCGGTCAACGTCGGTCAACGCCGGTCAACGCAACTCCGAAGAACACCTGGCTGAATTGCGGCGAACCATCGAGCCACCGGGCCGGCCGCGAAGTTGGTCCAGGCGGAACTAATTATTGTCAATTTGCGCGCGCTGGAGTTTGTCGGAATAGTCGATGTAGATGGTCTTCCATTCGGTGAAGAAATCGATAGCGGCGATGGCGGCTTCGCGATGGCCGTTGCCAGTTTGCTTTGTGCCGCCAAAAGGTAGATGCGTTTCCGCGCCAATGGTGGGCGCGTTGACGTAGACGATTCCGGTGTACAAATCGCGCGTGGCCTGAAAAGCACGATTTACGTCGCGCGTGTAAATCGAAGCGGAAAGGCCGTAGGGCACGCCGTTCGCAACTTCAATCGCTTCGTTCAAGCTGCTGATAGGAATCACAGACACGACCGGCCCGAAAATTTCTTCCTGCGCGATGCGCATCTTCGGCGAACAATCGCCGAAAACCGTCGGCTCATGGAACCAGCCTTTGGCGTACACGCCGCCGGTCAGACGCTTTCCCCCGGTGAGCAGCTTTGCGCCTTCGTTCTTGCCGATCTCCACATAGTTCATCACGGTATTCAATTGCTGCTCGTTGATGCACGGGCCCATTTCCGTCCCGGGGTCCAAACCATCTCCGACTTTCAAGGACTTGGCGCGCTCCACAAACCGCGAAACGAACTCTTTGTAAACACTTTTGTGCACGGCGATGCGGCTGGCGGCGGTGCAGCGTTGCCCCGTAGTGCCAAACCCACCCCACACCGCGCCGTCCATCGCGAGGTCCAGGTTCGCGTCGTCCATCACGATGATGACGTTTTTGCCGCCCATTTCCAGGCTGCAGTGCTTGAAATCCGGCGCGCAGGCTTCCGCGATGATTCGGCCGACGGAGGTCGATCCGGTGAAGCTGATGACCGGAACGAGTTTGTGATGAGCAAGGGGCGCGCCCGCGCCGGGACCGTCGCCACTCACCAGATTGACCACGCCGCGTGGAATGCCTGCTTCGGTCAATACCTGCACGAGGTGATAAGCAGAAAGCGGCGTGTCTTCCGCGGGCTTCAGCACGACGGTGCTTCCGCTCACCAACGCCGGCATCATCTTCCACGAGGGAATGGCCATCGGAAAATTCCAGGGCGTAATCATTCCGCAGACACCGATCGACTGCCGCACGCTCATGGCGAATTTGTTGGGCAATTCCGAAGGCGTGGTCTGCCCAAACAAACGGCGGCCTTCCCCCGCCATGTAATACGTCATGTCAATGGCTTCCTGCACGTCGCCGCGCGTCTCGGCAAGAACCTTACCCATTTCGCGCGTCATGTCCTTGGAGTATTCCTCTTTGCGCTGCACCAGCAATTCGGCGGCGCGAAACAAAATTTCGGCTCGCTTGGGAGCAGGCGTCAGCCGCCACGTTTTGTAGGCTTGTTGCGCGGCTTCCACCGCCAAGTCGACGTCTTCCGCGGTGGATGAGACAAACATCCCGACCAGTTCATCGGTATTCGCGGGATTGCGATTCTCATAGGCTTTGCCGGAACGCGACTCGACCCATTCGCCGTTGATAAAATTCCTGAAGACTCTGGGGGCAACTGCGGTGGCCATACTTCCTCCTGCTCTCTCTTCTATAGAGCTGCCGATTTGACTGTGTTCCGGGACACTGCGGAATGCAGCGTGAGCCACTTTCGAATGGAAACAAAATTCTAACTTTGTCTGGCGATAGCGTCAAACGAAGTGCTTCGCATGCAAGAGTGAAAAGATGATTGCGTCTAACTGGGCGATTCACTAGCCTCGCCATCTCGCAGTAGGTCCGACCCAGGGCAAGCCCCACACTTACAGATAGCGATGCGGCTGGCTGAAATGACTTTTTCCACCCTCTCGCGTTCAGCCATAACCATCTCAGAGTCCCTTCCGGTCCACCGTCAGGGCGTCGTAGCTAGTGCTGATGGACGATTCGGTCTATCCAGAGCTAATGGGGGTTCCTTGGCGGAGCACCACCTGGCTTAACAAAGATTTCCTTGCCGATATTCGGCTTGCCAATGTGCCATAAGTTCATGGACACGCTTTCTCGCGCCGGGCAGACTCGCTGCGGACTGAATCCAGCACATCTCATCGCCTTCGCTCTGATCTCCGCTATGATCTTGAAAATGCCGAATAAGGATTCCATGCTCACGTGCGCACTCAGACGTCCTTCTCGTCTTCCGTTCAATTCACAGGAACGGCTCAAGGCGGGTGCGGTGAGCAGTCGCTGTGGCTGACTGCCCGTGACGCTACTCTCAAACGGAGATTTAACACGAGCGGTATATCGCCTGAACCTTGATGAGGTATTTACCTGACTGGCAGCGCGGAACCGCACGTTGTCCTCACGCGGGCACTTCGAATGCGAGTAATCTATTTCATGCAATGAGACGGCCCACTTTTAGAGGTTGACTTGCGTGTTTCTTGGTGGAGGGGTTCCTCTACCTTATCGCGCTTGCGGGGAATGCGGTGATTCGCGTTTTCCGGGTGCGAGCCTAGTGCGCGTGAACTCAGGTACTTGCCTGAACTATCCAGACGGTGTGTCGGGGCCTGCGGCCAGTCAGGCATAGCAGCGGGAGTTTACCTGCGCGCCGTTGGAAAGGCAAAGAGGCGTCAAGCCGCCGCACTCCAAAGTAGTGAATAAGCATGTTAGCGCGGCTGAGGTTTCGTTTTGTCCACCACTACCGCGCCGCCTTTCATGACCCATTTCACCTTAGAAATCGCCACATCAATGTCCGCCAGCGGGTCGCCTTCCACGGCCACCAGGTCGGCAAAGTAACCAGGAGCGACCGCTCCGAGTTCCTTTTCTTTCCCTAGCAGTTCCGCGGCATTGCTCGTTGCGGTGCGCAGCGCCTGCTCCGGCGTCATTCCCGCTCTTACAAACCAGCCGAGTTCGCGAGTGTTCTGGCCAAACATCGTGTAGATCGCGTCGGAGCCCATGGCAAATTTCACGCCAGCCTGGAACGCTGTTCGGGCCGTCTTCAGATTGCGCTCAATGAACGCCCTGGTCTTGTCCTGAAAACCATTCGCATAGCCAATCTTCTGCCAGTTGTCCAGGTAATAGCGGTTGTGATCAATCGTCGGGACGTAAAACGTGCCGCGCTTGGCCATTTCGGCGATCGTGGTGTCGTCCATGTCGGTGGCGTGCTCGAGAGAATCGGTTCCTGCGCGGACGGCATCGCGCGCGCCGTCTGGCCCATAAGAGTGGATGGCAATCTTTTTGCCGAATTGGTGCGCCGTGTCCACCGCTGCCTTGATCTCTTCATAGTTGTAGGTTTGGAAGCCGGTGACGTCATCGTCGGTGCCCGTGGAGGCGAACATTTTGATGAGGTCCACGCCGGCGGCAATTTGCTGGCGCACCGCGCGAAGGACTTCGGGCACGCCGTCGGCGATTCCTCCTGCGGGAGGATTCAGGCCGGGCTTGTACGGCGTGTTCGTAATGTAGAGCCCATAGCCGACCACAAACATGCGCGGGCCAATCATTTCGCCGCGGTTGATCAGGTCGCGCATGGCAATGTCCATATATTGATCCGAGCCGAGATCGCGGACGGTAGTCACGCCCGCCTCCAGCGTGCGGAGAGCGCCTTTGCGCGCAAGGAAGACTTCGACGGCCGGCGGATTCGCCGTCAGCTGCTTCAGCATCGGCTCGCCGGGCGTCTCGTCGGTGTACATGGTCAAGTGGGTGTGAACGTCGATGAGGCCGGGCAAGCCCGTGTATTTCGAGAGGTCGACCACCGCCGCGCCAGAAGGTATCGCGGAGGCGTCGCTTGTCACCGCCTTGATGCGGCCGCCCTCCACAATCGCAATGGCGTTGGTCCAAAGCTTGCCTTTGGCGTCCCAAAGCTTGCCGAAACGCACGGCTTTGGTCGCTTTTGGGACCGCCTTGTCTTGCGCTGAAGCGCCCGAAAGCACAACGGCGAGAACAAGAAAGACAAGCGAAAAGGACAAATGGATTCGCTTCATGGTGCACACCCCTTGAGGCGCACTTTCTGCCCGGCACGTTTTGCCTTTCTAATGGACTTGGCGAGGGAATGCAATCGGAAAGAGCGGCGATCAGAAAGCGGAAGGACCGATTCGTCGCAGGGATTCTAGTTTGGGTGCTGAGAAGCTGGCCCGGAAGGCGGCGTTAACTTGGAAGCGTTCGCCGAAGGCGCTGGCGACGCAACGCCGGCTGTCGGGGAGCCCAGGCCCAACTGCTGAAGACTCTTCGCGTCGAGCTTCCCTGTCGGTGTCAAGCCGTGCGCCTCCTGAAACTTCCTTAGGGCCTCCTGTGTTGAGTCGTCCCACTTGCCGTTGGGCGTTCCGGCATACGAGCCGTCTTTTGCCAGCGCCTGCTGGATTTCGGCGATGCGGTCGGGAGTGGGAGCTTGCTGGCCGCGCTCGCGGCGCTGGGATCTCTTGGCGGATTTCTTTCCGCGTGATGTGCCGTGCGCCGAAGAACTCCTTGGATTCTTTACCGCTGGGGCCGCCGCGCTCTGCGCTTTCACCGAATCGGAAAACACACCCAGCCCCGCTGCCAGAAGCAGCGACGAGGCCAGGTGCGTTGCGTTCCGAAGGCTTATGCGCATTTGCTTTTGAGTCGCGCCGAGCCGTTATTGCTGGTTGTCCGATGGGACTTTGCCGGACAGATAAAGCGTCAGCATGCGGTCGCCATCCTGCCGGCGAAGAACTTTGAAGACAACGTCATCTCCAGGCTTCAAACCGGACACAGCTTTGCGGTAGTCGGCAACGGAGTTGATGGGTGTGTGGTTGATTTCCGTAATCACATCGCCACGACCAAAGTTCAGGTCTTCGGCAAACGAGGCCGGCTCCACTTCCGTCACGATGACACCTTTCTGTCCCTCCACACCAACGCGGCGGCCGCGGTCCGGAGTCAGCTCTTCGACATGCAGACCGAACTCGGCTGGACCGCCTTCAGCTGGCTGCTCGCCCGCTATCCGGCCGGCAGTGTTCGGGAAAACGCGCGTGCGGTCTTCGACCGTTGCGGTGGTTTCCTTTTGCTGGCGGTCACGCATGTAGGTAAGCTTGACCTTGCTCCCGATCGGCGCATCCGCGATGGGATTGACCAAGTCGTTGCCCGTCTTAACGGGATGGGCGTTCACGCTAGTGATGACGTCGCCGCCCTTGAGCCCAGCCTTCTCGGCCGGGCTACCGGGCTGCACATTCTCAATGACCACGCCGCACTGCGCGCCAAGAGATTTGAGTGTAATCGGATTGGTGCTGATTTCTTCCTGGAAGACGACGCCAATCGAGCCGCGCGTCACTCGGCCTTGCTTGATGATCTGGTCGTAGACGCGGATTGCTGTCGTCGACGGAAGCGCAAAGCCAACGCCTTCATACCCGCGGCTGCCGGTGATGATGGCAGTGTTGATGCCAATCACCTGGCCGGAAAGATCCACCAGCGGGCCCCCGGAATTGCCGGGATTGATGGCCGCGTCGGTCTGCAAGAATCGCTGGAACTGCTGGCCGATGCCGCCGCGGTCCTTGGCGCTGATGATTCCCGCCGTGACGGTGGCCTGCAAACCGAAGGGGCTGCCAATCGCCAAAACCCAGTCGCCGACTTGCACTCCGTCGGAATTGCCAAGCTTGGCGACCGGCAATTCTTTGTTGGCGTCGATCTTGACGACTGCCAGGTCGGTGTCTTCGTCGGTCCCCACAACCTTCGCGGTGTAACGAGTGGTATCGCCATTCAACTGCACTTGAATCTTTGTGGCTTGCTCGATGACGTGATTGTTGGTGAGAATGTAGCCGCGCTTGTCCACGATGACGCCGGAGCCGAGGCTGCGGTCCGCCTGGGGGGGGCCGTCGGGCCGGCCGTCAAAGAAGCGGTCGAAGAAGTCCTGCATCGGGTCGTCTTGATCGTACGGCTGCGCGCGGCGCTTGCGCGATTGCCGGCGCTCCAAAACCTGCGTCGTGGCGATGTTCACCACGGCGGGCTCGACCTTGTTCACGATGCCGGCAAAAGTATTGGACGCCGGAATGGGATCTGGCACCGTCAGGGCCGTTGCCGTTGTCCCCGGGAATCCAAATCCCTTCGTCGCGGAAACCCGGCCAGAGACTACCGAGCCGATCAGGATTCCCACGAGCAGCGTGAGGCTAACAAATGCTGCCGTCAGCACTTTGCGTTGACGCGCCCAATTCAAAAGCTCCCTTACTTGATCGCCCATGTTCCCTTACTCCTCTTCCGACCGGCCCCCACGCCGGTGTAGTAACTGCACAACGTTCATCGACAGGAGTGGATTGCTCGCCCAAACTCCGGGACAGACAGCTTTTTCTGCCCGCCTAGTATAACACTGCCATTCCTTTGTAGTTGCTGTCCTTGCGGTGAGTCATCGAAGCGATAACTACTCGGGCCGAGTGCCTTCTTTGTTTTGTCCACGTTTCATTGGACGCACGAACCCCGCGATTTGTTGTCAAGAAGCATTCGCGAGGGGCGGCAAGGGGCGTAACTCGCTGGCAGACAGAGAGTAACCCTAAATTTATACGACCACAAGCTTACGAATCTTTGTTAACACTCGAGTTGCAAGAGCGTCTAGGTGATTGGATGGAACGGTCGTTCATCGGGCTTGCAACGTGGAATACATTCTTGACTTTCGCACCGCGAGCATGGAACGTGAGGCCGTGACTCCCGAGCGCGCTGCCGAAACTCGCGCCTCCGACGCGCTCGTGAGCGCCGCGCGGGCCGGCGATCGCATGGCCTTTGGGCGGCTCTACGATCGCTACGCGCGGATGGTTCATGGCATTCTGCTGTGCCGCGTGCCGCCCCGCGATGTGGACGATTTGGTCCAGGAAGTATTTCTGCTGGCGTTGCAGCAACTTCATTCGCTGCGTGACATCTCGCGGTTCGGGGCCTGGCTGACCACTATCACGCGGAATCGGGCCAACGATCACTACCGCAAGGCAAGCCCCGTGGATCGCTCGACGGACCCTGCCGCGGAAGAGCAGGCAGAGAGCCGGACCAACGATCCTGTGGTCGAGCAAGAAGCGGCGATGACTTTGGCGGTGCTTCGAACGCTGCCCGAAACGTATCGCGAATCGTTGACGCTGCGGCTAGTGGAAGGGATGACCGGGCCAGAGATCGCGGCGCGAATGGGACTAACGCATGGCTCCGTACGCGTGAACCTTCATCGCGGCATGCACATGCTGCGCGAGAAGTTAGCGGAAAAACCGCGAGGGAGCGGAAAAGCGTTAGGCGCGGAATGACACTGCCGGCGCGAGTAAGCGAGTAGCGAAAAGGACCCTGCCATGAAGGACGATTATTTATGGGACGGCTCTGGCGAGCCTGATCCCGAAGTGCAGAAACTGGAGAGTTTGCTGGGTCGCTTCCGGCACGACCAGCCTGCGCCGACGTTTGATCAAGTTACCGCAGAACAGCCTGTGCCGCGGCGCTGGCGCCTCATGTTTCGATTCTCATTTCAGCTGGCGGCGGTCACAGCTGTTTTGCTGATTGGCGTGGCGACATTCTTCGTCTTTCGCGCGGGACATTCGCAAGACTCCGGCCGGGCGTGGGACATTGCGCGCATCGAAGGCGCGCCGCGGGTGGGATGGCATTCGCTCAAGGCCAACGCGGAGACCGCGAAGTTAAAGGTCGGACAGACCTTAGTGACGGACAATTCTTCGCGGGCCAGCATCACGCTCGACGAAACCGGGAGCATCGACGTGGAGCCGGATTCGCGATTGAAGGTTGTTGCGAGCGGACCTGAGCGCAAGCGGCTGTCGCTCGAGCGCGGAACGATTCACGCAACGATTTGGGGGCCGGCCGGCTCGTTTGGCGTGGATACTCCTTCGGCGGTTGCGGTGGACCTAGGTTGCGTCTTCACGCTGCACGTGGATGATTCGGGGGCAGGTCTTGTGCGCACGACGATGGGCTGGGTCGGCTTCAAGCTGAACGGTCATGAATCGTTTATCCCTGCCGGCGCGGTGTGCGCGACGCGGCCGAAAATCGGGCCGGGCACACCTTACTTCGAAGACGCGTCGGCTTCTTTGCGCGACGCTTTGACAAAGTTTGATTTCGCGAAGATTGCGCCGCCGGAGCGCCATGCCCTGCTGGGAGTCTTGCTTTCGGATGCGCGGAAGGAAGATGCGCTCACTTTATGGCATCTGCTATCGCGGGTGAGCGAAGCGGATCGCGCTGCCGTCTACGATCGGCTCGCCATGCTGGCGCCGCCGCCGGCAGACGTCACGCGCAAAGGCATTTTGCGACTCGACCAGAAAATGCTGGATTCCTGGTGGAATTCGCTGGGCTACGGGGACGTGTACCTCTGGAACATGTACGAACGCACTTGGTCCGAGAAGTAATTCGGAGCGGTTAACACACTGCGAAATCGAAGCGTCTTGGCTTTGTGAAGTTCGAATAACTCGAAGAAAAAAGGAGACCAGACAAGATGACGCTCAAGAAGATTCGTCTATTCCGTTGTTTATGCTTCGCTGCGATTTTGAAGGCGATTTTGCTTTTCGCCGGCAGCGCGCTGGCGGGGCCGCCGCTCATCTGTCATGCATTTGAAATCGGCCAGGCGAAATCGCTGCCGCTGGCAAGCCGTAGTTGGAACCTCAGCGGTTCCGAGAACTACGACACAAGGAATCTGGCCAAGGACACGCTGGAGATTCTCGTGCCGGATACACCGGTGCTTGTGCGCATGGAAACGCTGCGGCGCGCCACGCTTTATGCGCGCAAAGATACCGTCGCGGCGAAGGAGTTGCTCGCGCGGCTTCACGCCCGCGCGACGGCAGCGCAATCGGCAGGACATCCCGATGCATTGGCGTGGTTCGATGCCGGGTACCTCGTAGAAACCTACAAGCAGTGGATCGGGGTGAACTTGCCGCACATGACCGAAGGCCTGCGCATGGATCCTAACCCGGCCACGGGCACGGACGGTTACGCCATGATCAAGAAAGCAATCGGGCTCCGGGGCGCTGATCCGCAGATGGAATTTGCCGCCGCGCTGATTACCCTTTCCGGTCCTCGCGACGAACATGCGCAGCACGCGCAAAAAGCGCTCGCGGGCGCTAAGACCGACTCGCTGCTCGCGCAAAACTTGGCCACCCATTTCATCGGGCCGAAAGACCTGACGGTCTCCGAAACGCTAGCCAAAAATTCAACCACAAAGTGAGCGACAATTTGCCGGGACCCTGGCTGAGATAGCTGGCCGCACCATAGAGAGGGGGCGCGGGCCATGTACTTTGTGCCTCAAAGCCGCCTGCCGGGGTAACCGGCTGACGCGACAAGGTTTAGCCAGGTATCCGCAGTCCCTAACCCGACCTGCGAGCCGGGGCTCAAGTCTCTCACGAATCTTCCCTTGACTTCCCACAGCTGTTTAGGCATAAAAGACTTAGCTGCGGTTGCGGCGAGACGTGGCGATTTAGGGCAACTTGCTCCACGTAAAAAACTGCTAAAGAGCTGGTAGAGTTTCCTAGAGACCCTCCGAGCACTTTGGCACGGAGGGTTTTTCATTTTCCCTCCTTGCTGCCCTAATCGAATTTCAGCTACGTGTTCTCCTGTGTGGGACATTTGCCCAAAGCCGGCAAATTCCTCCTACTGGGCTCGCCTGGCAGAGAGCGGTTCGGGCAGGCAGAACAGCGGCAGCCAGGCTGCCGCACTCCAAGTGACCCCTTGCAATACTTGAGGGTCCAGGAGCAAGTGCTACCTAGCACTGGCGGCTGACAACTGAGAACGCTAAGGATTTGGCCATGTCTGATGACTCGTTGTATCAACTTCGCTGTCGCGAATGCGGCAAAACCTGGGGCAACGTTCCACGCTCGTTCTGCGACGACTGTTTTTCTCCCCTCGAAGTTGCCTACGATTACGACTCGCTGAGAAAGTTTGCCCGCCGAGAAAATCTTGCTGGCCGTGCGTTCAACATGTGGCGCTATTCCGAACTGCTTCCCCTTACCGACGATTTCACGGCACCCACGGCCACGGGAGGCACACCGCTGGTCCGTTCGCGCAAGCTGGCGGCGCAATGGGGCCTGCAGAATCTCTATCTGAAAAATGACGCGGTGTGCTTCCCTTCTCTTTCCTTCAAGGATCGCGTGGTGGGAACCGCGCTGGCGGCGGCGCGACGCTTCGGTTTCGAAACGGTGGGTTGTTCTTCCACCGGCAATCTCGCGAATGCCGTTGCTGCGCAAGCTGCGCAGCAGGGTTTCGATGCTTGCGTGTTCATCCCGGCAGACCTCGAGCCCGCCAAAGTGCTGAACACTGCCGTCTACGGCGCGCGCATCGTGCGCATCAACGGAAACTACGACCACGTCAACCGGCTTTGCGCGCAAATTGCTGACCGGTTTCAGTGGGGCCTCGTGAATGTGAATCTGCGGCCCTACTATGCCGAAGGTTCGAAGACGCACGGCTACGAAATCGCGGAACAGCTGGGTTGGAAACTGCCGGACAACGTTGTTGTTCCCATGGCCGGCGGTTCGCTGATTACGAAAATCGCTAAGGCGTTCAAGGAACTGGTCACGCTCGGCTGGGTGGAAGACAAGCCCGTGAAATTCTTCGGCGCGCAGGCGACGGGCTGCTCGCCGATTTCCGACGGTGTGAAGCGCAATCTCGCGAGATTCCAGCCGCAGAAACCCAACACCATCGCGCGATCGCTGGCGATTGGCAATCCGGCCGACGGCCCGTTTGCCATGAAGCTGATTCGAGAATCCGGCGGCTGGGCCGAAGACATTTCCGACCCGGGGATTGTGGAGGCCATCAAACTTCTTGCGGAAACCGAAGGCATCTTCACGGAGACGGCCGGAGGAGTTACGGCCGGAGTCACGAAGAAGCTTATTTCCCAAGACCGTATCAAGCCCGACGAAACCACGGTGGTGTGCATCACGGGAAATGGTTTGAAAACGACCGATGCAATTGCTGACGAATTCCGAGCGACGGAAGCCATTGCACCGCGGTTGGAAGCGTTCGAGGCGTATCTGGACGCGCAGATCGGCGCGACGACTAGAGCGGCAAGGGCTTAGATTCCACGAACTCATTTGGTTTTTCTCATTTGGTTTTTGTGTGAGGAGGCTTTAACAGCAATGCCAGTTACGATTGAAATTCCAACCGCTTTTCGGCGCTTCACCGACGGCGCGCCAAAAGTGAATTGTAGCGCCGCGACCGTCGCAGAGGCACTAGACGCACTCACCAAGAAGTTTCCCGAGCTCTCGCGCCACGTACGCGACGAGAGCGGGCAAATCCGCCAGTTCCTCAACATCTATCTCAATGAAGAGGACATCCGCTTCCTTGGCGGCGAGTCCTGCGCGCTACGCGAAGGCGATCGAGTTCTGCTCGTTCCTTCGATCGCCGGCGGCTCACAGTGCAGCTAACCGGCCGCAATTTCGCGTAGCATCCGCCAGACACCGGTATCTCCAGAAATTCCGGAAACATTTTGCTTTGTCGCCTCGTTTCTTTAACAAAGAAAGGAGTGTGTCTATGCGCAAAGCTATCCGAGGCTTTTCCCTGGCATCCCTGGCGATTTTGTGGGCCCCCCTGGCCGTGGCCCAATCCAAGAAAATCGAGGCGACCAACCTCCCCGATCATCCATTCGAGGTGGACTACCCCTCGGGGAGCCAATTGAGCTTGCACATACGGTCCGGTGACGTCCGAGTGGAGGGCAAGGATGGCGGGAAAATCGCCGTTCGAGTGGGCGCCAATAACCTGGACAAAGCCCGCGAGGTCCGGGTGGCTTTTGAGCGCTTTGAGCACACCGCTGAACTGCGGGTATCGGGCGGCCCCAAGAACAACCTGCAGATCATCGTGGAAGTTCCGAAAACCACCGGACTTTTTGTTCGCATGCCCGCGGGGCAACTGGAAATCAGCGACGTGACCGGCGACAAGGACGTGCAGCTTCACGCCGGCGAGTTGCTTGTCCACATCGGTGACCCTGCCGATTATTCGCATGTGGACGCGTCTGTGACAACCGGCGGGCTGGAGGCGCCGCCTTTTCACGAAGACCATGGCGGCCTGTTTCGTTCGTTTCAAAAGAGCGGCAACGGCAAATACCGGCTGCATGCTCACGTTGGGGCTGGTGACCTGACGCTGCGTTGAGGTTTACACCCTATATTTTCTGGCTGTCACCGCAACCTTTTGCTTCAGGAAGTGTTGTTTAGGTATGAGGTTGCGATTACTGATCTACGTCCTGGCTTCCATGGTGCTGTTTGCGTTTTACGCGCCGGCAAAGGCAGTTACCTCCCTATTCTCAAACTGGCAGGACTCGTAACTTAGGCTAGGTTCTCGGAGTTTCCCACCGCTTCGCTTCCGCTGACTTAAATATCGCTTCGATGACGGCCATATTGGCAATGGCGTCTTCCAAAGGAACGGGGACTTCCATGCCTTCGCGGATGGCTCTCGAAAAGGCGTCGCCCTGAATGGTGTATTGATCGCAAGTGGGAATCGTTTCCGTGGTGATTCCGCCTCCGAATACGTCTTTGCCGCTGTCGATCAGAATCTCGCACGGGCGGTCATTCGGGGCATTAAAAGGAATCTTCATTTCGATGCGTCCTTCCGTGCCCAAAAACTGCATGCGCTGGTAGGGAACGAGCTGCGTGCTGCAGGTGAAAATCGAGTGCCCGGAGGAAAATTCCATCATTGCGGAAGTCAGACGGTCGGTGCCAAAGTCCGGATCGGCCTCCAACATTCCGCACACTCGTGACGGCTCTTCGCTGAAAATCCAGCGCGAGGTGGTAATGGGGTAACAACCGATGTCCATCAGCCCGCCGCCGCCCCATTCCGCCACGTTGCGCACATTTTTCGGGTCGCGATTGAAATAGCTGAAGGTGCCGACAATGGACCGCAGCTTTCCTACGACGCCCTTGCCAATCAGGTCGCGCACTCGCAGCCACTGCGGGTGCGTCTTCACCATGAAAGCCTCGCCGATTTTCACGCCGCAGCGGTCGCGTGCGGCGAGCAGGCTCTTGGCCTCGCGCACGGTCAGGCTGATGGGCTTTTCGCAGAGGACGTGCTTCCCTGCTTCCGCGGCTTTGATGGACCACGGCACATGCAAATGATTCGGGAGCGGGTTGTAGACCGCCTCAATCTCGGGGTCCGCGAGAAGCTGTTCGTAAGAGCCGCAAGCTTTTCCAATGCCCAATTGGGCGGCGGCTTTTTCCGCTTTGCTCGGTTCTCGTGAAGAAATGGCCGCAATTTCGCTCCACTCGCCCATCTGCATGGCGGGAATCACCTTTTTCACCGCGATGGCTGCGACTCCTAACACACCCCACTTGACTTTTTTTCCACTCATGATAATGCCCTCAGTATTTGGTCGCGATTCTTACTGCCTTGCGGTTGTCGCATACGGACTTGCCGCGCGATATCGCTTCTCGAATTCTTCTTTCGTGCAAATCGTTCGCAGGTCCGTCACACGATCGATGCAGAGTATCCCGTCGAGATGATCGATTTCGTGTTGCAGCAGTTCGGAAAGATCTCGCAATTCTCCGGCTTGAATCTCGTGCGTCTTGCCTTGCAAATCTTGGTACTCCACGGTGATTTCGCGATTGCGCTCGACTTGCATGAAGATGGACAAAAAGCTGAGGCAGGCATCCCACACAACGATGCGTTCGGCGCTGCGCTCGATGATTCTCGGATTCACAAGAGGCCATGGATCTTCGCCCGGCAAGCGGAGAAAAATGACGCGTTGTGAGGCGCCAATTTGCGGAGCGGCGATTCCGCGTCCGTAGCCGGTGGTTTTGCGCCAGAAGGCAAGCGTGTCGGATAAATCCTCGACCAGTGCGCGAATCTCGGGAGAAGAAGCGTCTTGCACTTCTTTGCAAGGCTCGCGCAAAACGGGATCTCCGAGTTGCCGCACCGTCCGGACCGCCATAGCTGCCACCTCCGCTGCGCTCTGACGATACCGCGATTCTTGACCTGCGAAAAGGCGCTTGGTCTGGTATCATCACGCCTGCGGCCAGCTCCATGGGACGGCTGACGCGGCAGAACATCTGAGGAGGAAACGCGTATGCGAAGAGGATTCATCGTCCCGGTTTTCGGCCTTGCACTGGGCACGATTGTTCTGGGCGGACTTGCCTCCCTAAACCGGCTTGCGGGGCAGGAGAAGAAGGACGCTGTGCCCGAACCCACCGTCAAGTTGGGAGACCTAGCCCCGGACTTTACCCTGATGGATACCCACGGCAAGCCGGTGTCGCTGCACGATTTTCGCGGCAAGAAAAACGTCGCCCTGGCATTTTACATTTTCGCTTTCACCGGTGGTTGAACGAAGCAAATGCAGAACTTCCAGCAGAATCTGGCCAAGCTGGAAGCTGCAGACACCCAAGTATTGGGTGTGAGCATGGACAGCATGTTCAGCAATAATGCGTGGGCGGAAAAAATTGGCGTCACTTTCCCGCTGCTGAGCGACTGGGGCGGCGATGTCACCAAGCAATACGGCCTGTACAATCCGAAATACAAAGCGGCGCGACGCATCAACTATTTGATCGACAAGGAAGGCAAAGTCGTAGAGATGCAGATTGACAGCGAGGCGATCGACCCGACGAAGATCGTCACGCTTTGCGAACGCCGAAAGTCTTCCGGAAATTAGCGCGCCCGAAACCGGCCAAAAAACTCCATCGTGTGAAGTTCAAGTGCCCGGCCCAGCTGCGGGGCATGTTGTGGCAGCACGCCCCATCGATTTGCACGCCAATACGGGAGTGCTAGAATTCATTCTGAACTGCCATGCCACCAAAAACTCTTTACCAAAAAATCTGGGACAGCCACGTTGTCTGGGAAGAGCCCGGCCAGCCCGCGCTCATCTACATTGACCGGCATTTGATTCATGAAGGCACTTCGCCGCAGGCGTTTGCCGGCCTGCGCGCCGAGGGCCGCAAGGTGCGCCGACCCGACCTCACTTTCGCGGTGATGGACCACTCGGTTCCGACGACCGACCGCACGCTACCCATCCTCGATAACGACGCCAGGTTGCAATTCGAAGCGCTCGGAAAAAATTGCCGCGAATTCGGCGTGCGGCTTTTTGACATGAATAGCCGCAACCAAGGCATCGTGCACATCATTGGCCCGGAATTGGGGATCACGCAGCCGGGGCAAACGATTGTTTGCGGCGACAGTCACACTTCGACGCACGGCGCTTTTGGCACGCTGGCTTTTGGGATTGGCACCAGCGAAGTTGAGCATGTGCTGGCCACACAATGCCTGGTGCAGTCGCGTTCGAAAACGCTGCACCTTCTGGTGCACGGGAAGCGTCCTAAAGGCCTCACGGCCAAGGACATTATTCTGGCCATTATCGGAAAAATCGGCATCGGCGGCGGCACGGGGCACGTGGCGGAATATGGCGGCGAAGCGATTCGCGCGCTTTCGATGGACGGGCGCATGACCGTCTGCAATATGAGCATCGAAGGCGGCGCGCGCGCGGGAATGGTTGCGCCAGATGAAACCACGTTCGCGTATCTCGAAGGGCGGCCGTTTGTGCCGCGCGGCAAAGCGTTTCAGGGAGCGGTTGAGCACTGGAAACAATTGCGCACCGACGACGGCGCAAAATTCGACATGACCGTCGAGCTGCAGGTGGAAAAGATTGCTCCACAAGTCACTTGGGGCACGAATCCGGGCATGGTCACGAGCGTTACCGCGCGTGTGCCGGATCCGCACGACTTCCACGACCCCAACGATCAGAAAGCTACTGAAAGTGCGCTGAAATACATGGGATTGAAGCCGGGTACGCCCATCGTGGACATTCCCGTAGACCGCGTGTTCATCGGGTCGTGCACGAATTCGCGGCTCGACGATTTGCGCGCCGCTGCTAATCTCGTGGCCGGCAAGCACGTGGCGAAAAACATTAAGCAGGCGCTGATTGTGCCGGGCTCCCGCGGAATTAAGTCGCAAGCGGAGAAAGAAGGACTCGACAAGATTTTCACCGCTGCGGGATTCGAATGGCGCGACGCGGGATGCAGCATGTGCATCGGCATGAACGCGGACGTTCTGCCTCCGCACGAGCGCAGCGCCAGCACGAGCAATCGCAATTTCGAAGGCCGCCAGGGCAAGGATAGCCGGACGCATCTGGTTAGCCCCGTGATGGCCGCCGCCGCGGCCATCGCAGGTCATTTTGTCGACGTCCGCGAATTCGACGTGGCCCATGTGGAGTAGGTGATGGGTGAGTTGTTCGGTAGGTTCCGTTCTCCGCTCTTGGTCCATCCCAGTGAGGTCGTCGGCATTCTAATGTCAGTCGGCTTGGCTGTTCAGATCTGGAGAATCGTGGCTCGTTACCACGATTCCGGTCGTCCGAGCAAGGACTGAGAGCTGTGGACGCAAACACTGAGGACTAATGCATGCAATCATTCACAACACATACCGGCATGGTCGCGCCGCTCGATCGCGTCAACGTGGACACCGACCAGATGGTGCCCAAGCAGTTCCTGAAGGCGCTGACGCGCGAAGGCTTTGGCCGCATCCTCTTTTACGACTGGCGTTATCTTCCCGGTGAAAGGCCGAATCCGGAGTTCGCGCTGAATTTTCCGCGATACAAAGGCGCATCGGTGCTCCTCGCGCGCGCGAACTTCGGCTGCGGCTCGAGCCGCGAACACGCGCCCTGGGGCGTCAAGGACTACGGCTTTCGTGTCATCATCGCGCCCAGCTATGCGGACATTTTCTACAACAATTGCTTCAAAAACGGGATTCTTCCGGCCACCCTGTCGGAAGAGCAGGTGGAGGAACTCTTCCAGCGCACCGAAAAGGAAGAAGGCTATTCGCTGACCGTGAACTTGCCGAACCAGACCATCGCCGATAAGCACGGCCTGATGTTCAAGTTTGAGATCGCCCCGTCGCGGAAGGAAGTTCTGCTGAAGGGCCTGGACGACATCGGCACTACCATGCAGCACGCTGCGGCCATCGATACCTACGAAAAAGCCCACACCGGTACCGCAACGATGTACGAGCCCGTCGACGTGAAGTACTACTCATAAAAAATCGCGAGGGCCCTTGCGAGCCCTCGCGAATGCAGCTGGTAGTGGTTAGCGAATTACCAGTCGATCGTCAAGCCGAACTGCAGCCGGCGGGCATTGTTACCCTGGACGTTTCCATTCAAGTTTGTGCAATCGGACGACCCTATCACACCCCAGCTGCTTGGGGCGGCGGCGTTGAAGCAGGGCTCATTGGGCTGCATGTGATTGAGCACGTTGGTGGAATCAAAGTGAAAAGTACCGCTGAATCGCTCCGTAATCCGGACTTTCTTGCTGAGGCCGAGGTCCAGGTTCCAGAACGGAAAGCCGCGGACCGGAAAGGCTCCCGCTTGTCCATCCAAACCGAGGATGGGGTTGCGCACCCCGTCGCCGAATATGCCACCGCCTTGCGGGCAGGACGCATCGGGGTTGGCCAAAATATTTTGGCCGGGTCCTGAGGTGCCACAGACAGTGCCGAACGCGTTCTGATGGCGGGTAGCGGTGTAACTGAAGTTCCCCGCCATATTCTCGTTGGCTCCGACGTAGGCAGTGTTGCACTCGCCCAAGCTTCCGCAGTTGCCGTTCGCCGTCTGGAGTTGGACCGGGAAGCCACTGCCGTAGACGAATAGCGGCGAGATATTCCAGCCGCCGAGTATATGGCCGATTATGCCTTTTTGGCTGGAGAAGAACGGAGGGGCATAGTTGAAGAAGAGGTTGAAGTTGAATTTTTCGTCGTAGCTCTGCGGACCATACTGGCTATGCAGGTTCCAGGGATCGATGGTGGCAAATGAGCTGGTGGCCTGGACAACGTTTCCGGTTCCTAGGGCCTTGGACATGGTGAGGTTGGTCTTCATGGTCAGGCCATGCCATTCAGTGAAGGTCAACTGCAGGAAGCCGGCGTTGTAGTTGCCATAGCCGTTGCTGACTGTCGTAATGACGGATGGCGCTTGGCCATTCGCTCCGAAGGGGGTGTTCAGCGGATCGCTGGTGAAGGTCCGGCCGAACACAAACTGGCCGGCGTTCGAGATGGTGGCCCAGGCATCGAACGGGTCATCCGCAAGCATGAGGCCGTTGCCGTTGGCGTTGTTGGCGTTACTCGCGACGAAAGCGGCGGTGCAACTTGTAAGGCCGGGCACACTGGCGTTACAGTAGGATGAGTTCGACCCTCCTAACGCCGCTTCAAAGAAAGGCTGGAGCGGCAACCCGTTGAGGTATGCATAGTATGCAGGGTTAGGAACTAGAGTTGGATTACTAGTTTTGCAGTTCGCCGTGCATATTTTGGGGACTGGAACGTTAGTGCTGTAGTTGGTGGTTACCATCACGTTTTTCCAGGCGTTGGCGAAGCTCTGCCCGTTCAGGGTCAGCATATAGGGAACTGTGGTCAGGCTGTAATATTCAATTTCATTGGAAATTTTGCGGCCGATATAGCCAGCCTCAGCAAGAATTTTCGGACCGAACTGGTGCTGGATGCTGAGCGTGAATTCATCCGAGCGGTTCGGCTTGAAATTCGGGTCGACGGTTTCGCCCGCCCCAGTGGCGACGTCGTTGACGCCGGGATACCAAGGCTGTGGCAGGTTCTGACTCGGCGGGGGCAGCGGCGCAGTTGTTCCGTCCACACCGACTCGGAAAATGGTATTTGGGTTGCCGCCGCAGCCCCCCGAGAGGTTGGGACCGCGGCAGGTGTCCGGCTGCAACAAGCCTGGAGTGAGCAGCGGAACCAGAAGGGGATTGACCCCGTTAATCCGGCCAAAGATGCGAGCGTAGCCGCCGCGAACCACGGTATCCTTCATGAAGTTCCAGGCGATTCCGACGCGTGGGCTAATTCCGCCGTAGAACGGGTCATAGGGGTACTTGGAGTGGTTTACGACGTTGCGGACCGATGCAAAGCCAACGTTGGGCGCATAGGCGATGCCGGCAAGCGCAAGCTCCTTTTCCTTCTGCAAGAATTCCTCGGTGCGGAAAATGTGGCCCGTTGAGTCCACCATAACCGACTGGACGCCGCCCTGGGTCTCGTAGGGGGGCATTTCCAGGGTGTAGCCAATGCCGTAATTCAGGGTGAACTTGGTCTTCATGCGCCAACTGTCGGTCCAGTAGAGGCTGTAGGTCGGTAGGATGCTGTGGCCTGTTATCGGTGGGGACGACATGCAGCCGGACGTGGCAGCGACGCCGGAAATGGCACAAGACTTGATCGGGTTGAGGGGCAAGCCAGTAGCTAAATTACCCAAGCCGCGGCTAAAAAGGCCCTGGCTCGAATCCACCATACCGAGAATCTCCGAGTAAAGGTTTCCATATTTCGCCAGGGAGGTGACGCCGTTGGGAACATAACCGGCCATGCTGATGCCGACGGAGTCAAGACTGACCGAGTTTCCCTCACCGATCAGGTACTGCTCGTAGGTGTTGATGGTTCCCCCGTTGTCGTTGCGCTTGTGGGTGTCGATGTTCCGCAGGTAGCTGCCGCCGAGCTGGAACAGATGGCTGCCTTTCAACCAAGAGACGTCGTCGCGGTACAGGTAGTCGTGGCCATTCCAATAACGGGTGCGAACGCTCTGATTATTGGTGTTGTAGGGAATAAACACGTTGTTGGAGTTTTCGCCGCCGACTTCGAGTGCTGCAGGGTATCCGGCAACGTTTGGCACGCCGCTGGGACTCCCATAGGCCCACCAGTTCCGCGTATAGCTGAAGTGGAAGTCGTTGGTAAGGCCCGGCCTAATGTCCTTGGTCAGGCCAACGGTATAGAGCCAACTATTCTGCGGCTTCTGACGAATGGCCGCGTACTGGCCCTTCGTGTCCCCAGGGAAGAATCCACCGATATCCCACTGGTTGTTAACCGTGTTCGTCAACTTATAGTAGTGGTAAGTGCCGTTGAAGTGCCAGCCTTTGGTGAAATCGTGGTCGATTCGGGTCACCCCGAAGTTACTGCTCTGCGGAATAGCGATGGGGCTCGTATACCCGCAATAGTTTAAACCGTCGCCCTTGGTGCAGTCGTTGGGCAAAGGCAGATAAGTGTTCCAGAGGGTGGCGACGGGGTTCAACGTTCCGGTTGGCTGGCCATTCTCCGTTGTGCCAAGGCCGCGCGGATCGCAGGGACCCGCGGGGCACATGGTAGGCTGAATAGTTTGGCCCGCGGTGGTGATCTTGCAACTTGTAGTTACCGCTGCTCCGCATCCAGGGTCAACCACAGGGAACGGATTCAAGTTTATCGTCTGTCCGTTGAGGTGGATAAGGCCCGCGCGCATAGACGGTAGTGGCATGGTTCTAGTGAACGTTATGTTCTGCGGCCAACGGAAACCTTCGTAGAGGCCGAAGATATACCAGTCTCCTCCGAAATAGTTTGAGTGGGGGATTTTTCCGCCAGCATCGGCCCCAAAGCGGCTGAAACGCGAGCTGACCAGGGGGATCGGCTTCGGATGATTGTTATTGTCCCAGGAATTGGCACCGCCGAAGGTGGTGTCCTGGTAGTATTCGTAAACACCGCCATGCAAACTGTTCGTCCCGCGCTTGGTCGCTATTTCCACCTGACTGCCGGCGCCGCCGGTGAAGTCGGCAGTCTGGTTTGAGGTCGAAACCTTAAACTCTTCAACGCTGGCGACAGGGAGGGGAATAACGGCCGACGGCGTCTGGGCGAAGCCAGCGCTGTGCATGGCGCCTGCTCCTCCCGCGGTGTCAGAACCAAAGCCCGTGATATACGTGTTGTTGTCTCCACTCATATCGTCGGTGGCAAAGCCGCCGTCAACCAAGAAGGAGTTTTGGTCCGAAGCCGCGCCACCGACGTTGCCATTGATGTTCTGGCCGGGCTGAAGGACGGCCAGGGTCGAAGCGTCTCGGCTGGTGTTAGGCAGGTTAACCAGCGTGGTGCCGCTGAGCGTCGCGCCAACCGTCGCGTCCATGGTTTGCAGTTCGGCTCCCACCGTCACGGTAACCTCGACCGTCTGCGAAACAGAGCCGATCTCGAGTATGGCGTTTACACTTAGCTGGCGACCGATTTCTACGACTTGGTTCGAGACGACAGTGGTTTTGAAGCCCTGCTTTGAGACCTTAACGTTATACGTGCCTGGATTGACGTACGTAATAACGTAAGCGCCGGTACCGTTGGTCGTGGCAGTTCGAGCGCTCCCTGTAGCCGCGTCAATCAGGGACACGGCTGCGCTGGGGACAGCAGCTCCAGAGGTATCTGTCACCGTGCCGGAGACCGTGCCAGTCGCCGACGCCTGGCCCATGGTCGATGGGGAGCATATACAAATTACAGCAAACAGACAAAACACCGCTAGAACCACTCGCTTATTAAGCATGCGAACTACCTCCTGGACGGGCCGGGAAGGCCCCCTCGACTTGCGTAGAAGGCTTGGAAGAATTCGGAATCTGCAAACTCCACCATAGGGACTTTTGCTTGTTGGGACATACAGCAAGTTTTCTGCCAAGGCAACGACCATAAATAACTTCCAAACTTGCCATCGATTACATAAATCGGGTCTAAATCACTAAACGAAGGCTCTACGAAAGTCCATAGCTTTCTACGGACTTTCATAGAGCGCCGCTAAGTTTTTCACTGACGGTCACTCGCGCAAAGGGCGCCACAAGTGATGCCCCACGCCAACCCTTTTTTTTCCGTCAAAAAACGGGCAACCGCTTGCCAAAAACGCCTTGTTATAATTGAAACGCAATTTTAGGTGCGGTGTATAATCCCGCCGAGAGAGGTTGTCAACCTAAATATCTGTCATGTCTTTAGTCTTTAGAAGAAATCTAGCGTGGGTGGATTTGTGGGCCTAGAAAGTACTGAAACTCATAGAACGCAAACAGAGCCACTCCTGCCCTTTGCTCACGAGGCCCTGCGTTATTACAACGACCGGCAGCGGGAACTTGCCGAGGTGGACGCGCAGATGGCGCAGGCCCTGGGGCTGGGAGCAACAGGTTTTGCCCCGCTGTGTTTTCACGGAATGCTTCTGGTTCAGGATGGCAGGTTGGATGAAAAAACTGCGGAACAGGCCAAGCAGAGCCTTGAGTCAATGCCGCTATCCGGGTGGAGCTCGACCCAGGACGGCACGCGTATGGGATAAATTTGGCCTACCTGTTGGTCAATAGGGGACCGTTCGCTGAAGCGCGGGCGATGGCTCAGCGAATTCAGGCCGCCGCTTCCTCTTCAGCAGAAAAAGAGGTTGCCAACAACCTTCTGGTCAATATTCAGCAAGCGGAAGAATGGTCGCCGAAAAAGCAGTCCCAGGAGAATGCCTCCCTCCCCGGCAAGCGATTCCTCTGCGGAGAACTCCACGGTGAGCGCCACCACCATAGGCCACAACTCGAGCCAAAAATCCACTGGCACTTCCGCGTCCGAAACCCTGTCGGAAGCACCGATCCGCCTGTATTACCGTAGGCTTGGGGCCGTCCCTCAGTTCCGCGGATTGTTCTTCAAAACCCGAGTTGTTTCTCAATGTGAGTTTGGCTAGCGGGCCGGTGACTTTCCATGCGTCGGATATTGCAAAGGTTTCATTGAAAGGGCGGATGGCACGGCGGAGCCATCCAGAAACACTTGTTCTGAGTGGAAGGGACGGCGCGTAAGAGTGTGGTTCACTGGTTCACTGCGACTCCCGGAAGACAATATGCCGGGGAGATCACTGAGCTTGACTTTTTCTCACGGCTGGCGAAGGAAGGTTAAATTTCAGTTTCCCTGATACATCGTTTTTCCACCGACGACCGTGCGAAGCACGCGAACCTTAGTGTACTGAGAGGGCGGAATCTTCGTGAGCTCGTCGGAGAGAATCAGGAAGTCAGCGTATTCGCCGACTCTTAGTTCGCCCTTCTTCCCTTCCTCAAACTGCGCGTAGGCCGACCCGGAAGTGTAGGCGCGGATACAATCTTCCAGGGATATTTTTTCTTGCGGCTCCCAGCCTTTTCGGGGGCCGCCTTCCGGCCGCTCGCGCGTAACGCACGCGTACAAACCGCGAAACGGGCTGATGGGCTCGACGGGGTAATCCGTGCCGAACGCGAGACTAACACCGTTCTTCAGCATGGTATTCCACGCATACGCGCCCTTGATGCGCTCGCTGCCGATGCGGTCCTCCGCCCAACGCATGTCCGTAGTTTGGTGTGAAGGCTGCATGGAGGCAATCACCTTGAGTTCCGCAAAGCGCTTGAAGTCCGTAGGGGCCACTACCTGAGCGTGCTCGATGCGGTCGCGGCGATCGCGGCGCCCATTGGCTTTCACGACGGCCTGGAAAACATCCAGGCAAATGCGGTTGGCGCGGTCTCCGATGGCATGGAAGTTCAATTGAAAGCCGGCCTTGTCGCGCTCGATGGCCATGGCGCGCAATTTGTCGCGATCGTAAGTAAAGATTCCCGTCGCGGAGGGATCGTCGCTATAGGGTTCGAGCATCGCCGCAGTCCGCGAGCCTAGCGCGCCGTCGGTCACGGCCTTGAGGGCGCCGGTCTTCAGCCACAGGTCGGTGGTGCCGCCCTGAGCGCGCCTATTCTGCAGATCGTCCAGCGAGTCATTGAAGTGCAACCATTCCGTGATGCGTGCGGTGAGCTTGCCCTCTTCTTTCAACTCTTGGTAAACCTGAAAATCTTCCCAAGCGGAATTGTCTTGCACCGAAGTAACTCCGTTGCGCGCGACATTCTGCAGCACGATTTCGATCCCGCGCCGACGCTCCTCCATAGAGGGATCAGGAATCCGCACGCGCACCAAAGCCATCGCCGTGTCTTCTTTCAACATTCCCGTCGGCTCGCCTAGACCATCATGTTCAATCTCGCCGCCGGGCGGATTGGGAGTGGACTTGTCGATTTCCGCTATTTTCAGCGCCAGCGAATTGGCCACCGCCACGTGACCGGAAATGTGTGTGAGCAGCACCGGATTTTTCGGCGCGACGGGATCGAGCTGCTGATGATTCGGAAACCTTTTGTCTGGCCAAAGCGTGTGGTCCCACCCGCTGCCAGTAATCCATTCGCCTTCTTTGTGATGCGCGACAGCCTCCGCCACGCGCTTCTGCATTTCCTGAGGCGAGGTCACGCCCCTCAATTCGACCGAAAGCGCGTCCGCTCCCGCGCTGCCCAGGTGCACGTGCGCGTCGTTAAACCCGGGCATCACGAATTGCTCATGCAGAGGAACCGTTTCCGCGCCTTCCTGGCTCCCGCCGCAATCGAGCAACACATGAGCCATTTTCCCAATGCAGGTGATCTTTCCGTCCGCAACGGCCATGGCTTCGGCCCAGGGGCTCGCCGGATCGTTCGTGTAAATCCGGCCGTGCATGTAAAAAACGGCCGCCTTGGGCCGTTCCTGCGCATAGGAGTTCTCCCGTGCCGCCGAAGCCCACATCGCCACCGCAAGCGTGAAACAGAAAACAGCGGGGCGCACGCCAATCGTTCCCTTCCTCATCGAGCTTTCTCCTCAGCGACCCCCGCGACTCCAAGAACAGTCAACAAAGCGCGCTTTAATCCCACTTCACGGCCGGTGGCGTCATACCATTCCTGCAACGAATGCGCTCCGCCGCCGGTTCCGCCTGCGCCGATGGAGATGGCATCGATTCCTTGGGAGAGCGGGATGTTCGCGTCGGTCGAAGAGCGCTCCATGCGCGACTGGTTCCCGACCAGTTCATCAGCGGCGCGAAGAGCGGCCAGCAGGGGTGAATCCGCCGAAAGTTCCCCGCCGGGCCGGCTGCCGAGCAATTCCACTTTCCATTCGAGATTTCCCCTGGAACGGTCGCGCGGCGGTTCCATTTCGTCCCGCACGCCCGCGGCGATCGCTTCGCGAAGAGCGGATTCCAGCCGGGTCAGTTCCTCTTCGTTTTCCGACCGAATGTCCACCTTAATGCGCGCCTCATGAGGAACAGAATTGACGGACGTTCCACCTTCGATCTCCCCGATGTTGAACGTTGTGCGCGGGCCGCTTGGAACTTTTGTGTTGATAAAACGTACCGAGCCCCGAACCAGCGCGTTGATGGGGTTGGGCATGCCGAAGTCCGACCAACTGTGTCCGCCGGGGCCGGTGATGGTCGCTCCCAGCCGCCGCGAAGCCAGCGCTCGTGTCGTGACGTGATCCGTGCCGGAGCCGTCGAGCACGACAACAGCCTTCAGTCTAGACCGATACGTCTCGACTAATTCGCGCATCCCGCGGAGATTTCCTTCCCCCTCTTCTCCCACGTTAGCCGCGAACAAAATCGTGCGCTGCGGTTTGACGTGATCAGATTCCAGTGCCCGCGCAACCGCCACTAAGGAGGCTATGCCGGTACCGTTATCGGAAATCCCCGGCGCCATCATGCGGTTGCCGCTGCGGTGCACTCTCACGTCCGTTCCGCGGGGAAACACCGTGTCCAAGTGCGCCGAGAGCACGACGATTTCCTTTTCGTTCGCGCCACCCAGTTCCGCGATGACGTTGCCAATCTTGTCGGTGTGCACGGCGAGCCCGGTTTCCCTGAGCAGATCGCTCACGGCGGCGGCTCGGGCTTGCTCCTGAAACGGCGGCGCAGGAATTTCCGTAAACCGCGCTTGCGTGTCATTGATCCAGGGAAGATTGTGGGTAAACCAATCGAGAGCCACGCGAACATGCGCGTTCTCGGCGAGCCGGGAAGCCGCGGCCTGGCGATGCGCATGGGATGGTGCGGCGGAGCGGACCGGCATAACGAGAAGAATAACGCAAACCAAGGCGCGTTTCATCGTGGCCCTGCTTGCGCTGTTCGGCCCATTTCGTTTCAACGGGGTGCGGGCTCCGTGCAAAGTGCGCGGATTTCGGCATCGGTGAGCACGCGGGCGGACTGCTTGGCAGCGTCCAAGATGCGGCTCACTAAGGCGTCATCGGCGGGAATCTGGTGGCGGGCAAGCCAGTACAATACGTTCGATTTGCCGCTCATGGGGCCAATTTCAATCACCTGCTCAAGACCAAACAAGTGTGCGGGCACGCCGCTGTATACATCATCAGCCAGCCGTTCATTCCCCTTTTGCATTGCTTTGACAATCGCAGCGGCATGCACGCCCGTGGCCGTGCGAAATGCATCGTGGCCGATGACCGGATAATTGGGAGGAATCTTGGTTCTTGTAGCGGCGGCAACTTTCTCGCAATAGGTCTTGAGATTCGAAAGGTCGCGATCGATCAAGCCCATCAGCCGCAGATTGACGAGCATCAACTCCATCGGCGTGTTGCCCACGCGCTCTCCAAGCGCATTGGCCGCGCCATGCACTTGATGCGCTCCTGCGGCAATGGCTGCAAACGAATTGGCGACGGCCAGGCCACGATCGTTGTGGCCGTGCCAATCCACGCGGATTTTCTCGCCGGAGAGTCTCACCACCTCCTCGACGACGAATTTCACCAGATTGAAAGCGCCGTTCGGCGTGGCGTGCCCCACGGTGTCGCACAGCACCACGGCGCGCGCCCCATTGCGGATGGCCGTCGCATACAACCGCTTCACCGTGTCCGGATCGGTTCGAATCGTGTCTTCCGTGACGTACATGGACGGGAGTCCGTGTTCGACGGCAAACTTGACCGCTTTCTCGGTGGTGCGTTGGAGATGCTCGACCGTCCAATCTTCCACCAGCCGCCGAATGGGACTCGAGCCTAGAAACGTCGCGGCTTCAATCGCGATCCCCACCCGCTGGGATATTTCCACGATGGGGCGAATGTCATTCTCGTGGGTTCGCGCCGCGCAATTCGGTTTGATCTTCATCCGATTCGTGGCGATTTCGCGCGCCAGCGCCTCGGTATGCGCCGCCGCTCGCGGCCCCGCGCCAGGCAAGCCGATGTTGACCGAATCGATTCCCAGCGATTCCATCAGGTGCAAAATTTCTATCTTCTCTTCGATACGGGGATCGCAGACGGACGGATTCTGCAAGCCATCGCGCAGCGTCTCATCGTCGAGGAGCACACGAGTGCCGGGAGGAATTTGCGGCGGGGTAGCCGTGTTCCAGTCGTAGACCCATTCGTTTTGCTGCATAGCGTTTCGCTAGGTACGGCCGCCTCTGGTCTCCGATCTCCGTTCTCTGATCTCTAATTTCTAAGCGTGTAGCTCTGCGGCTGCTGCGCTGGGTCGGGGCGATACAGCGTCTTGCAAAACTCGCAGCGATAGATTTCCGCCTTTGGCCCTATAACCGTGGCCACTTCCTTCGGATAGTCATACCAGCGCTTCAAATGACCGGCGCAGAGTTTGCCTTTCTCATCCTTTTCGTCGCAAGCCCGCTGCTTTGGCTTTCGCGTCTTGATCCTGGGATTAGCTGCGGTTTCTTCTGTCATGGAGTCCTTTCTACAACCCGTGATCACGGAAAAGAGTTTTCAATGCGCCGCGGGCATTCCGCAACTTCGCCCCGATGCCGCCGGAGAATTCGAACCGCAGGAAGGCGTCAGCGGCCCGCTCCAATTCGCCGCCATAACGATACCACCAAGGCTTTTCCTTCCGCGGCAGGCGATCCAAGTCGATATATTTCCTATGCACCATTTCTAGCAGGCCCGCGCGGGCATGCGTGCGCCCCCAGCCGCTTGCACCGCATCCGCCGTGGGGTGCTTCGGCGATGCCAAAATAACTAATGGCGTCGTTCACCATCACTGCGCCTACGCGAAGCTGCCGCGCAATCGCTTCTCCCTTCTTTTTATCGGCCGTCCACACGCTGGCGGCCAGCGCGAACGGCGAATCGTTGGCCAACCTTACGGCTTCATCCGCATTCTTAACCGTTTGCATCGCAAGAATGGGCCCGAAGGTCTCTTCCTGAGACAGCCTCGCGTTGGAATCAACGTTTACGATGACCGTTGGTTCGAAGAAACTCGGTCCCAGATCAGGGCGCGGGTGCCCGCCGCATAATACTCTTGCTCCCCGCTCCCTGGCATCTTCTACCAAATCCATCAGGCGCTGCACATGCTGCGGCCGAATCAGCGGGCCCACATCCGTGGCCGAATCGTTTCCAGGTCCCAAGCGCAACTTTTTCGTTTTCTCCGCGCATAGCTCTGCAAATCTCTGCGAGACCGATTCTTCGACCAACAACCGCTCGACCGACAAGCAAACTTGTCCGCAATTCGTATAACTTCCCCAGACGGCCGCGCTAGATGTCGTCTGCAGGTCTGCGTCTGCAAGAACAATCATCGCGTCTTTTCCGCCGAGCTCGAGAACGGTCGGTATGAGTTTCCTCGCGCAAGCCTCGGCGACACGCCGTCCCGTCGCCACGCTGCCGGTAAAAACAACTTTGTCCGGCGCCGCTTCAACTACCGCCTGTCCCACCTCTGCCCCGCCCTGAACCACGGCCACAAGGTCTTGAGGGAATCCTGCTTCGCGAAAAAGCCTTTCGATAAGCATTCCGCACTTTGGCGTAAAGTCGCTGCTCTTGCAGACCACCGCATTTCCAGCCACCACTGCCGGAATGATCTGGCTCACTGGTATCGCCAACGGATAGTTCCAGGAAGAGATGATGCCAATTACTCCGAGAGGCTCATAAACGAGGCTCCCCGATTTAGTTTTCGCCGCAAGGCTGTGATGCGGGACACGTTCCGTGCGCAGAGCAGCGGCGGCATTCCTGGACCAATACTTTGCCGCATCGAGCGCCACAAAAAGGTCCGCGAAGAGGGCTTCAACGCGCGGCTTACCAGTTTCGTTGACGACCGTGTCCGCCAGCTCATCGCGCGACCCCATCATCCGCTCCCGCAGCGCGCGCAGTCGCCTGCAACGCTCCCGAATCGGAACTTTTGCCCATTGCTTTTGCGCTGCTCGCGCCAGCAACACGGCCCGCGCAACCCTTTCCGGCGGGGTCTTCTCGAAATGCGCCAGTACCTGCCCAGTGGCTGGGTTGATGGAAGGCAGCGTGTCGATGGGGATGGCTGTAGCAGCCATAACCCGGATTCTAACCGATTTTGCCTCAGCGAGAGCGCCCCACCGTAGCGCTCCAGTGTTAGAAGGCCTTTAAGGGCTTCCCGACTCGCCAGGCCTCTTCGTGTTGCACTTCCACCATGACCAGCCCTTGGGGCGGCACGGTCGGCCCCGCCTTGGAGCGGTCCTTGCTTTCATAGAGACGGTCAATGTCTTCCGGTCTAAGTCTGCCGCGCCCCACATCCAGCAACGTGCCCACCATTTTGCGGACCATGTAACGCAGAAACGAACGGCCACTCACCGTGAACACCAACTCCTCGCCATCAGGGGAAGGCGCTAACTCCGCCGTATAAATCTCACGCTCGGTCGAGCGCTCGCGCTCATCGTCTTCCGAATCTGCCGAGGCCGCAAAAGCCGTATAGTCATGCGTTCCTACAAATCGCGCTGCGGCGTCGCGCATGGCCTCCTCATCGAGCGGGAAAGGATAATGCAGCACATACCGCCAAAGCGCCGGGGGCACCACTTTCCCCCGGTACAAGCGATAGCGATAGGTTTTGCGACGCGCCGACCACCGCGCATGGAAATCCGGCCCGACTTCTTCCGCTTCAACGATGCGAATCGCCGGTGGAAGCAGCGCGTTCAACGCGCGCTGAAATTCCTGCGCCGAGAGCCCCGAGTGCGTCTTGAAACTGGCCACCTGGCCGAGCGCATGTACACCCGCGTCGGTTCGTCCCGCGCCATGCAGAAAAATCTTCTCCTGCGTCAGGCGCTGCAGCACATTGACGATTTCGCCTTGGATCGTCGGCTTGTTGGCCTGCATCTGCCAGCCATGATAGTCCGTGCCATCGTAGGCCATGGTGAGCTTGAAATGACGCATGCAGGAGAGAGTTTAAGAGGGCAGCGTCAGAGAGTTCAAGGACGCCCCGAATAACTTCAGTTGTTCCGCTTTGCTTTTGACTCTTGGACTCTTAGACTCTTGAAACTCTTCGGCTTTTGGAACTCTTTGGTTACGGTGCCGTCCGCGCAAAACGGCTTCCCGGCTTGATGGCAACACTTCCCTGCCGACACAGCGGGCAATCTTCCGGCTCGTAATTGCTGATTGGCATTTGTATCAGGGACTGCGCGTCTACCTCAAAGTCGATCGCTCCCCCGCTTCTGTCCATCAGCGCGCCCGCGGCCATCACGCGCCCGCCGGCCTCTTCCACCACGTGAATGGTCTCCATCGTCGACCCGCCGGTGGTCCACACGTCCTCGACTACGAGCACATGCTGGTCTGGGCGAATCTCGAATCCGCGGCGCAGCGTCATCATTCCGCTCGCGTCGCGCTCAACAAACAGGGCCGGTACGCCTCCGCCCGCCCCGCCTTTCGGATCGGGCAAGGCTCGCGCCACTTCCTGCCCAATAATTAAACCGCCAATCGCCGGCGAAACCACTGCATCCACGCGTACATCGGAAAACAGCGCCGCCAGCGCCTGCCCGAGCTTTTCTGCGACCCGCGGATATTGCAAAACCAGCGCGCATTGCACGTACGTTCCGCTGTGCCGCCCGCTAGAAAGCTCAAAGTGGCCGTGGCGGATGGCGCCCGCCGCCTCGAACATCTTCAGGATTTCTTCGCGCTTCAGCATGGGCATCAGCTACTTTCAGCGGCTCCTCATCGTCGAATGGCCAGCAGCCCAGCGGTGAGACTAGCCGTGCTGCCATTCAATTGTCAAGGAAACACGCCCCTGTTAGACTGCTTCCCGCCCGGTACGCGCAATGTCAGCCATGAGGCAACGCATTCAATAGTTCCTGACAACATTTTTTCGGGCTCCGATACGAAGTGGTTGACCTTCTTCGGTCCTTCGGCGCCTAAAATTGCCGAACGTCAGTGAAACAAATTCCATTCTGTGAACGTTTTACAGAGTTGAGACCATCTGAATACTCGTCTTTGTGTCTTGGGGAAAATAAATCTTGAGGGTAAAGGAGCGCTATGACGTCGCTACGTAGGACCCCGGCCGTATCGGGATCAAGGCTGTTGGCTCGACCGCTGTTGGCAATGACCCTCGCTATCACCCTTGCAGGAGGGCCCTTTTCTCCCGCCTATGCGCAGGATACTCCGCAAAATCCGCCGCCCGCGCAAACCAAACCCGAGTCCTCCGTCGTGCCCGTGTCCCTGGGATTGGCTAAACACAATTTTAGCCACGGGCCCCGGGCCTTCCCGAACCTATTTGCGCCTTACCATTCCATAAAGATCGAGCCGACCGTGCTCGTTAACTCGCCACGCATAGATCAGCTCATCCACGACAACAAGCTTGAGATCACCCTGCAGGACGCCATCGAACTGGCCCTCGAAAACAGCGTAGACATTGCCGTACAGCGCTATTATCCGTGGATTGCGGACCTCAGCATCCTCAAAACGCATGCCGGAGGCTTTGGCTTTGGCACCCCCGGGGCGGCTTTTGCCTCTTCCACTGCCAACATAAACCCCTTCTCGACGTTTGGTTTTTCGTATGACCCCATCTTCACGAGCACCGTATTCATGGACGATCGTTCCAGTCCTATCAATAACCCGTTCATTTCCGGAACCGGCACCAGCAGCCTGACCGCCCTTAAATCCCACACTGACCAATACAACAATCAGTACACGCAGTCCTTTCACACGGGAACAACTTTCTTTGCCCTGTGGGACAATCAGCGCAGCAGTTCGACTTCCAGCGCCAACTTTTTCAACCCCGCAGTGCAGTCCACTCTAACGGCTGGTTTTACGCAACCCCTCTTGAACGGATTCGGCACCTTCGTCAACACCCGAAATATCCAGATCGCCAAGAACAATCGCAAAATTTCGGACTTGGCTTTCGCTCAGCAGGCCATCACTACCGTGACGAACACCATCACCGCCTATTGGGAATTGGCATTCGCGAGAGAAAACGTCAAGGTGCAGCAGCAAGCCGTAACCGTGGCCCAAAAACTATACGAGGACAACAAAAAGCAGCTCGAAATCGGCACCATGGCTCCGCTGGATGTTACCCGCGCAGAATCCGAACTCGCCACCGACCACCAAAACCTAATCGTCGCGCAGACCATTCGCCTGCAGGACGAACAAATCCTGAAAAATGCGATTAGCAAAGATCCCCTGGCTCCGAATCTCGTCAACGTCGAAATCATCACCTTGGACAAGCCGTCTCAGCCCGCAATGATCGAAACTGCCTCCTTTGAGGAATCCATCAAGGAAGCGTTTGCCAAGCGGCCCGACATTCAAGAGGAAGTCCTCAATTTGAGGAACGCGGCCACTGACGTCCGCGCAACGCACAACGCTCTGCTGCCCTCCCTTACCTTAACCGGGCAATACAGCTCGGTTGGACTTGCGGGTAATTCTCCCAATAAAGGGACCCCGAGAGTTGTCAGTAGCGGCATCCCCATCGTGGATGCCAACGGAAATCCCGTCACCGTCAACGGCGTGCCCATTTTCGAACCGACATTCAGCACTCCGATCAACGGCATCTCTCAGCAAGGTTTCACCACAGTGCAGAGCCAGGTGTTTCACAGTCAGTTTCCGGATTACAATTTGCAATTGACGTTCAATCTGCCCATTCGCAACCGCTCGGCCCAGGCCGACAACGCGCGCGCCCTACTGGTGCAGCGGCAGCTCGAAACACAAATGCAGCAGCTGAAGAATGCTGCGCTTTTGGACGTCCGCAATACTTACATCGCCCTCACCCAGGATCGCGCCCAGGTCGAGGCGGCCAGTAAGGCGCGCGAACTCCAGCAGCAGACTTTTGACGCGGAGCAGAAGAAGTACCAATTGGGTGCCTCGACCGTTTACAACGTCATTCTCACTCAGCGTGACCTGATCAACGCTCAGGGCGCGGAAATTCGCGCTCTGGCCAACCTCGAGGAAGCCAAGGCCAATTATGAACGCGCTCTCGGCCGCACCCTCGAGGTCAACCGCGTCTCCATCGCTGAAGCCATCTCTGGCGAAATCCAGCGCGAAACCCTTATTCCCGGAACGCTTCATGGCCAGGTCGTGGGCGTGGACAAGCTCTTCTCCGGGGCCGGCCAAAAATGATGCGGAAAATCAAGAGAAATCAAGAGCGTGGGCCACGACATCCACGTCCTTGCGCCGCACAAAATCGATGCCAAAGTGATGGGGCCGTACCATCCCTATTCCTATTGCAGGCAGTTTCTAGCGATGTACTCGAATTCCTTATCTACGAATCCACCGAGCCCAATGCCCTGCTGAAACAAGTCGAGTATTTCGTGGCCAAGACGACTTCGCGATCCAACATTTCCCTTGAAAACTGGAACAGGTATTACCATGACCACGCCGCGGAAATTGCCACGGGCGCGTCCAGGTATGGGATCGCTCATCGGAGCAGGCCAAGAGCATCGCGGAGACCGCCTCTCACACGGATGGAATCATTTTTCATTTGTGGTGGCCGGACAACACGAAGGCTCCCGAAGGCACGGTCAAGACCCGCAGTCCGTGGGTCATAAGGAACCCGCCGCTTGCGGAGTTCAGCGCCAAGTGAAGAGATTATTACGCGTTTCCAAAATCTGTGTCCCCCGAATCAACGGGCCTATAATCTCGGGCATTGGATTGCTTGCTTCTAAGCAACGGGACGGAGTCATGAGCCATCGCGCGCGAGTCAGTTTTTTGCTTGCCG
>Ga0209804_1000401_pt1 | contig 36643 bp, 28 predicted proteins | sample GraSoiAngelo_139_FD_185896 | JGI IMG/M metagenome (GOLD analysis project Ga0209804, IMG submission 185896) | Grasslands soil microbial communities from the Angelo Coastal Reserve, California, USA - 14_0929_12_20cm (SPAdes) (version 2) | ecosystem: Environmental > Terrestrial > Soil > Grasslands ... | reverse complement strand
GGATCCAGAGGGGATCGGGGCGTTCGCCGAGCACGCCTGCGGCAGCGGTGGCGATGCTCAGCGCCTTGGCGGCCGATACGTTCGTGAAGGTATCGTTCGGAATGTCCGTGTTCGACTCGGCCACGGAATTGACGTGGGCGATCCCGTAGCGCTGCGCGCCCGGATCGTAGGCGACGCGGCTCGCCCAGAAGCGGGCGACCTCGCGGATCACCGGCCAGCCATGGGCTCGCAACCAGTCGCGGTCGTGCGTGGCCAGATAGTATTGCCACTGCGCGATCGCGACGTCCGCGTTCACGTGAATCTCGGTTTCTCCCAGGACAGAGGCAAAGTGCGGCGTCTGCTCGCTGCCGTTCTCCGGGTCTGATTCCCAGGGGTACATGGCTCCGTCGAAGCCGCGCTGCCGCGCCCGCTGTCGGGCCGCGTCCAGGGTGCGCTCGCGGAACGCGACCATGGGTTTTGCGCGTTCGGGGTGCAGCAGCAGCAACGCTGGAAATACCCAGGTGTCGGCGTCCCAGAACGCATGACCGGCGTAACAGGTGGTCAGCCCGCAGGGGCCGACCGGCCACGCCGTACCGGCCGTCGCGCTCGCCAACAGGTAATAAAGCTCCGAGTGGGCGACCTGCTGAGCCTTCGCATCCCCCTCGATGAGGATGTCCGGCTGCCACAGCGCATCCCACGCCGCGCGATGCTCCTCCAGCAGGCGATCGAATCCGCGGTTGCGGGCCTCCCGGGCCAGAGCGAGATCATCAGTTGCTTTGCCGCCCCACCCGGCCCGCGAGGCGGCGACGTACTTGGTAAAGACATACGTCCGGCCCCGCTCGACCCTGATGCTGACATCGAGCGCGAGCCGGTAGCGGTCACGGTGCACGGTGACCGTTTCCGGCGGCACCCCCTCCGGCAGGGCGACCGCGGTCGCCATCGCCATGGGCAGGCCCTGCTCCGCCTGGCCGTCGAGCCACAACGACAGCGAGCCGCCATCGCCCTCGCCTGCGCGCACCTCGGTGTAGCCGGGGTACCAGACCGCCTCGCGGTCGGGCGTGGCGGGGGCTCGTGGCTCGAGCGACAAGCCATTCGCCGCCACGGCCTCCTCCATCTCGGGGCCGCTCATCTGCGCGAGCGGAAAGCGCGGCGCGTGCGGCGCCCACAGCGTCAGCGCAAACGACAACCGCACCACGCCGTCGTAATCCGGCGTGATCCTGAGACGACTCGCCGCCAGATGCGGGGATGACTGACTCACCAGGGTGGTGACCTCGACCGCGGTTTCCCGGCGGCCATCGAGGTAGCGATAGCTCGTCGTCAACGTGGCCTCATGCAGATCGAGGGTCTGCCGGTAGTCCCTGAAATGGCGCTCGTTCAGCGGGGCTCTGTTGAGCCATGCCTGACCTGCTCCAGCCGGACTCGAGCTGAAGTCGATCTCGGTCCACCCGGGAACGGCCGCTGGCCGCGAGACATCGTCCGCAGCGTAGTCCATGAAGGCGACCAGGTAGGCCCGCGTGGCCTCGGTGCCCCGCGGTGCGCTGAGGGTCGAGAGGTAACCGTTGGCGAGATAAGCCGGGAAATAGGCGGGCAGATCCTCGAGCCCGGCGCTCATGCGAAAGCTCGCATCCGTCTCGGCCCGGGCGCTCGCGGCGGCAACCAGCAAAAGCGTGTACAGCACAGCACTGATGCGACTCATCGCTGGAGCTACCTCTCTGGCAACTGCCGGGACGCGGAGTCTGCCCGCAACATGCCATCCTGCGCATCGGAGGATGCGTTCAGCGCGGTGTGCGGCGGCTTCACGGCCAGGTACACCGTGCTCCACAGCTGCGCGGCGTTGGACTCGTCGGCGTCTGCGGCCGCAGCCCCGAATGGCGCCACCCGATAATGGCCCGCGTCGAACGACCACGACCACAATTCGGAATTGTTGATGGAGCGGGTGGCGTTGATGGCCGACCACAGGACCCGCTGCGCCTCGAGGAGGTGAGTGCGCACGCTCGGCGCAAGATCGTGGCGCTGCAGTTGCCGCTCCAGCCCGGCGGCGAACAGAGCTTGCTGCCACGACCATACGACAGTGCCGTGGTAGGCGTTGCGGCTGAATCGCGCCTGCAACGCCGGCGCGCAGAAGGCGGGATTGGCGACCAGCATCCCTGCGTCGGTCATCAGGCCCGCGGGAAACGGACGCGTCAGCCCGGTGACGGCCCGGTCGACCTGTTCCGCATCCAGGTCTGCGAACAACAGCGCAAATCCCTCATCCGAATGCATGACCGGGATCGGCTTTCCCGACGCATCGAGCGCGATCGCATGGAAGCGCAGATCCTCGGGGCCCAAGGCTGCGAGGGCCGGCTGTGCCGCAATGGCCTGTGAGGTGGCATAGGCCTCGATGGCGCCGTCGGCTTGCTTGCGAGGTATGGCCACTTCGAACAGTTGCGGCGCCTTCGCGCGCCACACGCTCGCCATCTGCGGGGCGCGAGCGAACAGCGCACGATCAGTCGGGTTCAGATACGGTGACAGGAGACCACTGTCGTTGAGCTGCGCCGCGGCCTCGAGGGCCGCCGGGACCAGGACCGCATCGACGTCGTAGGGATAGCGACCCCGGCCGATGCCGTCCTCGCTGTCGCGCCAGTCGCCCACCGAGAACCCGGGCTTCAGCCCGATGAGATGCGCGGTGCCGGGGTCTGCGGCGAACGCCGACGCGCTGTGCAACACGAACTTGAGGTTGCCGACTAACGCCGCGCCGCGGGTGCCGCGTCCGTCGCCCGGCTCGCCGGCGGGCGCGGCCAGGAACGCGGCGGCCCGCGCCCGTGCACGCGGATCGTGAACCAACCAGGCGCTGACCACCGGGGCGAGCAGATAATCGCCGTCGATCATCTTGTAGTCGAATACCGGCGTGGCGGAGCGCGAGCCATCGCTTTGCAGGTGATCGAGCACCGCGCGCTCGCCGATGTCCTCCTCGTGCGCAACCTCTCCTTGCACTGACAGCCGTGCGAGCACCGAGGAGAGTCCCGCCTCGACCGCCGTCGCACTCAGAACGGGCATCAGCAGGCGCACGGCCATCAGGGTATCCCGCCCGAAGTAAGTGTCGAAGCGCCACGAGCCGGCGAGCAGCTTTTCGCGATACGCGAGAAACGTCAGCGTGTCACGAGCCGCGGCATCCGACCCGGCCGAGTCGTTCAACAGCTGGCGGCCCAGGAGCGGAGTCAGCGGCGTCTCGCCCGTGAGGCCCGTGATCCGCAAACCGATCTTGCCGTCGGGGCCTGCGCGGATGTGTCCACCACTCAGCTGCCCATGGGTGACTTCGAGCACCAGCCGATAGCCCGCGGCTCCGTCGAGCCGGTCGCGGGACCAGCTGAGCGTGCGCCCGTGCTCGGTGGGGGTGGCTGCAACGGCGGAGGGCATGGTGCCGAGCAACTGATAGTCGCGCAGCACGCGAATACTGGAGAGCACCGCCTGGCGGATTTGCAGTTCCTGGCCCTCGACGGTGGCCTGCGCCGAGATGCCGTACAGCGCGCGCCCGCGGGCGTCGGAGTCGTGGACGGCCACTGGCGGACCGCGCAGCCTGAAGCTCGCCCTGTCGGCGTGGTGCACGAACCAGAGGCCCACGCCGCTGTTGCCGGCAGGAAAGGCGATCAGGATGCGCGGGTCGGTTCCGGAGCGCAGCAACAGATGCGCCGCAACGTTGCCTTCGCGCACGAAGCGGTTGAGGTTGAGACCGTCCTGAACTTCGAAGTCGAGCCGTGGCGCCGTCGGCTGCGGCGCCGCAGCTGTCATTGGCCCCGCGAAGACGGCAATGACAATAGCTATCTGTGCGTACGGAGGCGCCCGTCTGGTGAGCTGCATTTCACGCCGTGTGCATCACTTGAAACCGAACGCGGCCGGGATTGTAGCGCGTCTATCGCATCCTGCCTGCCTCACGCTTAGACTTCCGGCAAAGGATGTAGGGATGAAGCGCACCTGTCTGGCGTTCCTCGCCGGCGTACTGCCGGCGCTGTCCGCGGCCCCGCACGCGGCCACGCTGGGCGTCTCCATGGCTTTGTTCGATGACAACTTCCTGACTGCGGTCCGTGCCAGCATGAAGGAGCGGGCGCAACAGCTGAGCGTCCCGATCCAGTTCGAAGACGCCCAGAACGACATCGGCAGACAGCTTAACCAGATCCAGAATTTCATTGCGCAGAGGGTGGACGCCATCATCGTCAACCCCGTCGACACCGATGCGACGCCCACAATGACTCGACTCGCGGTGCGCGCCGGCATACCGCTCGTGTACGTGAACCGCATGCCCGCCGACAAGCAGCTGCCCCCCAGGGTTTCCTTCGTCGGATCCGACGACGCTCAATCGGGCACTCTGCAGATGGCGGAAGTCTGCCGCCTCCTGCAGGGCAAGGGCGACATCGTCATCCTGGTCGGCGAGCTCACGAATCAGGCCGCCCGGCAGCGTACCCAGGACATCTATGACGTGATCGCCAGGCCGCCGTGCCGGGGCATCCGGGTTCTGGAGAAGCAGAGCGCGAACTGGAAGCGCACCGAGGCCGCCGACCTCATGACCAATTGGTTGAGCACCGGCCTGCGTCCGCAGGCGGTGGTCGCCAACGACGATGAGATGGCCATCGGCGCCATCCAATCCCTGAAGCAGGCAAAACTGCTGTCGCGAACGATCGTCGCGGGAATCGACGCCACGCCCGATGCACTCGCCGCAATGAAAGCGGGAGATCTCAAGGCGACCGTATTCCAGAACGCCCCTGCCCAGGGCACGGGAGCGGTTGATACTGCGCTGAAGCTCGTCAGGGGTGAGAAGGTTCCGAGCTTCGTGTGGGTCCCGTTTGAGCTGGTGACGCCCGGGAATCTGACGCATTACCTGGGCAGGCACTGACCATGCACAGCCTGGCCACCGACGCGCCCGATGGCTGCCTCCTGCAGGTCAGCCACCTCAGCAAGGCGTTCCCCGGAGTCGTGGCGCTGGACGACGTCTCCCTTCCGGTCAAGCGCGGTACGGTGCACGCACTCATCGGCGAAAACGGCGCCGGCAAGTCGACCCTCATGAAAATCATCGCGGGGATCTACACCCCGGATGCCGGAGAGCTGCGCCTGCGGGGCGCTGCGGTGCACCTGAGCTCTCCACGGCAGGCGCTGCAGAACGGCATCGCCATGATTCATCAGGAACTGAACCTGATGCCCTTCATGAGCGTGGCGGAGAATATCTGGATCGGACGCGAGCCCGTGAACGCCTGCGGATTGATCAGTCATCGCGAGCTGCGCCGCAGGACGCGCGCCCTGCTCGAGCGCTTCGGCGTCGACATTGACCCGCAGGCCGAGGTGCGCACCCTCTCGATCGCGCGCCGCCAGATGATCGAGATCGCAAAAGCCCTCTCGCACGAGTCCGAGCTGCTCATCATGGACGAGCCGACCTCGGCGCTCACCGAGAAGGACGCGGAGCACCTGTTCGCGATCATTCGCGAGCTGCGGGCGCAGGGGAAGAGCATTCTCTACATCACCCACAAGATGGACGAGCTGTTCGAGATCGCGGATGAGGTATCCGTGCTGCGCGACGGCCGATACATCGGCACGGCAAGTCCCCTCGACCTCACCCGCGATGAGCTCATTCGCATGATGGTGGGCCGCGAGCTGTCGCAGATCTTCCCGAGCGCGCCGGCGCGCCCGGGCGCGGTCGTGCTGTCGGCGCACGATCTGACCCTCGAGCCGCATTTTTACGGCATCGGCTTCGACCTGCACGCGGGGGAGATCCTCGGAATCGCCGGGCTCATCGGAGCCGGCCGCAGCCAGCTGGCGGAGGCGCTGTTCGGCCTCACCCCGGCGAGCTCCGGGCGGGTTTGGATAGAAGGGTGCGAGGTGAAGCTCGATTCGCCGCAGACGGCGAGGTCGCGCGGCATGGCTTTCGTCACCGAGGATCGCAAGGAGACGGGCTGCTTCCTCAGGCTCAGCGTGCTCGAGAATCTGGAGATCGCGGTGCTCGAGGGCGATTTCGTGCGCTGCGGGTTCGTCCGCAGGCGCGCCGTGACGCAGGCCTGCGCGGCGATGAGCCGGTTGCTCGGCGTCAAGACGCCCGATTTGCACGAGCGCATCGAGAACCTCTCGGGTGGCAATCAGCAGAAGGTGCTGCTCGGCCGCTGGCTGCTCACGCGCCCGAAAATCCTCATTCTCGATGAGCCGACGCGCGGGGTGGATGTGGGGGCCAAGGCCGAGATCCACCAGCTCATCGTGCAGCTCGTCGCCGAGGGCGCGGCCGTCCTGATGATCTCCTCGGAGATGCCCGAGATCCTCGGCATGAGCCACCGCATCATGGTGATGCACGAGGGGCGCGTGACCGGGATCCTCGCGCGCGAGCAGGCGGACCAGGTGAAGATCATGGACCTCGCCGCACGCTAGGCGCTCGCCGAAGGCAAAGCATGCCGCAGGCACTGGCACAGCGATCTGTCGATGCCCGCTCCGGGAGGCCTGCGCGCGGATTTCCGCCCGAAGCGAGCATCCTGATGGTGCTCATCGGACTCGCCCTCACCTTCGAGCTGCTTGGCTGGATTCTCGTCAGGCAAAGCTTCCTGCTGAACGAGCAGCGCCTGGTGATCATGATCCTGCAGGTCTCGGTGATCGGCATCATTGCCGTCGGTGTGACCCAGGTGATCATCACCGGCGGCATCGACCTGTCTTCCGGGTCGGTGGTCGCGGTGACTGCGATGGTCGCGGCGAGCCTGGCTCAATCCTCGGATGCGGTCAGGGCGGTCTATCCCTCGCTGACCGATTTGCCGGTGCTCGTGCCGGTGATGGCGGGTCTGGCGGTCGGCGCCGCCGCGGGTGTGCTCAACGGCACGCTGATCGCCTACACGTCCATCCCGCCGTTCATCGCGACTCTGGGTGTGATGGTGAGCGCCCGCGGCATCGCCAAGTGGTACACGCACGGACAGCCGGTCAGCATGCTCACCGATGCCTATGCCGACATTGGCGGCGGAGCGGTTCCGGTCATGATCTTTCTCGCAGCTGCACTGATATTCCACATTGCCCTGCGGTACACGCGCTACGGCAAGTTCACCTATGCGATCGGCGCAAATCCGCAGGCGGCGCGGATCTCCGGCATCAACGTGGCCGGGCACCTGATCGTGGTCTACACGATCGCGGGGACGCTGTCGGGATTGGCCGGGATCGTCACCTCGGCGCGTGCCGTGTCAGGTCAGGCGGGCATGGGGGTGATGTACGAGCTCGACGCCATTGCGGCAGCCGTGATCGGTGGCGCATCGCTTTCGGGCGGCATCGGGCGCATCACCGGCACGGTCATCGGCACCCTGATCCTGGGTGTGGTGACCTCGGGATTCACCTTCCTGAGAATCGACGCGTACTACCAGGAGATCGTCAAAGGAGCCATCATCGTCGCGGCCGTGATCGCCGATCAGTATCGGCACCGGGCCGGCGGCAAGCGCGCGTGACCGCAGCAAGAGCACGTGACAGTGGCGCGCCCGCCCGTGGCCGCGCCGTGCGCTCAGTCGAGGCCGACAACCCGGCCGGTTTGCAGACTCTCCTCGGCCGCGACCGCCAGCCGCAGCGCCGCCAGTCCGTCGGCGAAGTCCGGGCTCATGGGCCGCCCCTCCTCGAGCGAGGAGACGAATGCATCCACCTCGGAAGTGTAGGCTTCGCGATAGCGCTCGATAAAGAAGTTCAGCGTCGGCTCGCGCGCCCCCGTGCGCTCGGCGCTCCACGACTCGACGGTCGTGGGGTACTGATTTGCCGCCTGCAGCATGCCATTCGATCCGAATGCCTCGATGCGCTGATCGTACCCATACACGCAGCGGCGGCTGTTGTTGATCTGCAGGAGTGCGCCTGATTTTGCACGCAGCGAGACGCTGCAGGTATCGATGTCGCCCAGCTTGCCGATGCCCGGATCGACGAGGTTCGCGCCGAAGGCGTGCACCTGCGCGATGTCCCCCGCCAGATAGCGCGCCATGTCGAAATCGTGAATGGTCATGTCCCGCATGAGGCCGCCCGAGGTCTTGATATACGCCGCCGGGGGCGGCGCGGGATCGCGACTGGTGATGAGTGCCAGCTCCAGAGTGCCGATTTCTCCGCGCTGCAGCCTCTCACGCAGTGCCCTGAAGGACGGATCGAACCGCCGGTTGAAGCCGATCATCACCCGCGGCTTGCTGCCGGCGATCTCGCTCCAGCACGCCCGCGCACGCTCCAGGTCCAGGTCGACGGGCTTCTCACACAGCACCGCCTTGCCGGCCCCGACCGCGGCCGTGATCAACGGCACGTGGCTATCGGTGGGGGTCGCCACCAGCACGGCACCGACCTCGCCGGCCGACAGGACTTCGTCCACGCTGCGGGCGATGTTCACGCCCAATTCCGTCGCCGTTTGCTGCGCGGCCTCGGCGAGGACGTCGAACACCATCACGAGTCTGGCGCGCGGGTGCCGCGCCAGGTTCCGCGCGTGCATTCGACCAATGCGGCCACAGCCGAGCACTGCCATGCCAACCATCTTCGGATCTCCGCAATACCGCTCAGGGCCGGGGGGCAAGAAATTCGTAGCCGGGCGCGGTGGTGAATTGCCAGCGTCTCACCGGCCCCGCCATGACGTTCAGGTAATACAGGTCGAATCCATGTGCCGCACTCACCGGGTGGTACCCGCGCGGCACCAGAACCACGTCGCGATCCTCCACGGTCATGGTCTCGTCCAGTGTCCGATCATCGGTGTAGACACGCTGGAAGGCGAAGCCACCCGGGCGCGCGAGGCGGTGATAGTAGGTCTCTTCGAGTTGCGTCTCCCCGCCGTGGTCGCTGTCGTGCTTGTGCGGTGGATAGCTGGACCAGTGCCCGCCCGGTGTGAGCACCTCGACGACGAGGAGCCGCTCGGCCGCCGCGCTCGCCGGCAGCACGTTGCGGACGTAGCGAGTATTGGTGCCCGCGCCCCTCACCTCCTCGCCGACATCGTCCGGCCGGATCAGCCGCGGCGGCAGCCGGCCTTCGGCCGGCGCCGAGCCCACCGCCAGCTCGCAGCGGGTTTGCGCCTCGAGGATCACCTGCGAGCGCGCCGGCGCATAGACCGCAAACGGCTTGCCCTCGAAGGGACTCCCCCGCGCGCCGATCGTCCCGAAGCCCTGGCCATCGACGCTGACGGATGCGCGCCCGGAGAGCAGCACCAGACACTGCTCCCGCCCGGAGCTCTCGCGCTCGAGCCTCTGCCGGGGCTGCAGATCGAAAACCTCGAACCCGACATAGCGCCAGCCCGCGCTCTCGGGAGTGATCCGGTGCACCTGAGCGGCGGCGGGCGACAAGTCAGGTTTGACGAGCAGTGAAGCGCTCATTGCATGTGCTCCGCGACCAGACGCCGCAGGTTCCTGAAACCCAGGGACGCATACGTCATTGGATCGGCGATCCTGGGGTCCTGCTCGGCTTCGAGAATCAGCCAGCCGGAATAATCGCGCAGCTCACGGAACACGCGCTCGAAGGCGACACTGCCGTCGCCGGGAACGGTGAACACGCCCGCGAGCACGGCGCGCAGGAAGCTCCAATCCTCGGCCTTCGCCTGCTCGCACACCGGGGCGCGGACATCCTTGGCGTGCAGGTGCCCTATTTTCGAGGCATAACGGCGCGCCAGCGACACAGGATCGGCGCCCGCAAACGTCGCGTGTCCCGTATCCAGCAGCAACCCCACGTCGGCCCCCGTGGCATCCATCAGGGTGTCGATGTCCTCCTCGCTCTGAACCACCGTGCCCATGTGATGGTGATACGCGAGGCGCACACCCTCCGCTGCCGTCATGGCGGCCAGCTCCGTGATGCGTCGGCCGAATTCACGCCATTCGCCGGCCTTCAGGCGCGGGCGCTGCGATAGCGGACGCTGCAGGTCGCCGTGTATCGCGCCGCTGACATCCGCGAACACCAGCACCGAGCTGCCGACGGCCTTGAGCAGATCGAGGTGTGGACGCAGGCAGGTGAGCTCCGAGCGCGCATCCCGGGCGAGCAGCTGCGCCGAGTACCACCCCGATACGCACGCCAGCCCGAATCGGTCGAGTGTCGCCGCAAGCTCGCGCGCGTCCCGCGGAAATTTATGCCCGAGCTCCATGCCCTCGAAGCCGATCTGGCGGGCCTGGGTGAGGCAGGTCTCCAGCGCTGTCTCTGCGCCCAGCTCGCGCATGTCGTCGTTGGACCAGATGATGGGATTCGCGCCCAGACGAATACGCATGGGTCAGTCATCGCCCCTGCGCAGTTGCCGGGCGACGGTGTAGCGCTCGCGAGCTGCTCTGACTTCTGCACGATCCGAGACCTCGGGCACCGGTACGTCCCACCAGTGACCTCCGGCTGCGGTACTGCGGGCCGGGTCGGTGTCGATCACCAGGACGCTCGTACGATCGGACTTGCGCGCTGCGGCGAGCGAGCTCGCGAGCTGCGCGAGACCTGTCACTTTGCTCGCCAGGGCCCCGAGGCTGCGCGCGTGCGCGACGAAGTCCGGCCCGTCCCGGGCGGCGCTCGAGGATGCGCGCATGTTATTGAAGCTCGCGTTGCCGGTGGACCCCTGCAGGCGCTCGATGCAGCCGAAGCCGCCATTATCGAGCAGCACGATGATCAGTTTCAGGCCCATGTGTACCGAGGTGGCGATCTCGCTGTTGAGCATGAGATAGGACCCGTCACCGACCATCACGATGACTTCGCGCTGCGGATGGGCGAGTTTCACGCCCAGCCCTCCGGCGATCTCGTAGCCCATGCAGGAGAAGCCGTACTCCAGGTGATAGCCCGCGGGCTGCTCGGCCTGCCAGTGCTTGTGCAACTCCCCGGGCAAGCCCCCCGCGGCGCCGACCAGGATGTCGGACGCCTGCGCAGCTCGCTGCACCGCACCGATGACCTGCGCGTCCGATGGCAATGGCTGATCGCCCGCGGCAGTGAACGACTCCGCCGTCGCGCGCCAGCTGCTGCGCTCCGCATGAGAGCGCTGTGTCCAGGCATCCGCAGCCCGCCACTCACCGAGCGCCTCGCTCAACTGGCGCAATCCCTCGCGCGCGTCCGCGACCAGCGGCACCGCACCGTGCTTGCAGGCGTCCAGGGGCTGGACATTGAGGGCCAATATCTGCCGGCCCCTGGCGCGAAACAGTGTCGCCGAGCCCGTCGTAAAATCCTGCAGACGGGTGCCCACTGCCAGAACCACATCGGCCTCGGCGGCCAGCGCATTGGCGGCGGCGGTCCCGGTCACGCCGATGCCGCCGAGATTCAGCGGATGGCTTGCCGGTAACGCGGACTTGCCGGCCTGCGTCTCGCCGCTCGGGATGCCATGCCGCTCGCAGAATTCGCGCAGCGCCGCGCCGGCCTCGGAATACAGCACCCCGCCCCCGCAGACGATCAGCGGTCGGCGCGCCGCACGCAGCACTTGTACCGCCCGCGCCAGTTCCTCGCGCGCCGGCGGCGAGCGCCGCAGGCCCCACGATCTCTCCTCGAACAGGCTCGGCGGCCAGCCGAGCGCCTCCGCCTGCACGTCCTGACACAGCGCGAGCGTCACCGGGCCGCAGGCCGCCGGGTCCGTCAACACCTGCATCGCGCGATCGAAGGCAACCACCAGCTGCTCCGCGCGCGTGATGCGATCGAAGTACCGCGACAGCGGCCGCAGGCAATCGTTCGCCGTGATGAGTCCGTCGCTGAAATCCTCGAGCTGCTGCAGCACCGGATCGGGCGCGCGGGTTGCAAACACATCTCCCGGCAAGAGCAGCACCGGCAGCCGATTGACGTGGGCGACAGCCGCAGCCGTCGCCAGATTCGTGGCTCCCGGCCCTATGGAGGTCGTGCACGCCATCATGCGGCGGCGGTACGAAGCCTTGGCAAAGGCGACCGCGGCGTGGCCCATCGCCTGCTCATTATGGGCTCGCAGTGTGGGAAGGACATCGCGCGCGGCGTACAGCGCTTCGCCGAGTGCCGCCACGTTGCCATGCCCGAATATGGCCCAGACGCCGGCGAACACCCGGCGGTGCTCGCCATCGACTTCGGTCCACTGCGCCGCCATGGCGCGCACCAGAGCCTGCGCCACGGTGAGCCGGCTAGCCGTCAATTGGCGCTCCTTTCCGGCCGATCGTACCCCCGGCGGCGAACCCACGCACGATCGGACTCACCGCCGCTACCGCCAGTGAGCGAGTGAGCTCCTCCATCACCGCACGATCGTACCGCGCGAGTGCTACGCTGCGCACCACGCAAGCGCGGCGGCGCGCAGCCGGGTCGTGGGGTGAGCATGACAGTTCTCTGGTGGCGCAAGGCGTGCGCGGTGGCGGCCTGCGGCCTCCCCCTGCTGTCCGGGGCCGCGGCAGCCCAGTCCCCCTCTTCCCTTTCAACACCCGCCGCGGTCGCCGCGCCCGACCGCTACGGCGCCGACACTGCGGCCGAGATCCTCGCCGCCGGCGGCAACGCGGTCGACGCCGCGGTCGCGGTCGGCTTCACTCTTGCGGTGACCTATCCGGAAGCCGGCAACCTGGGCGGCGGCGGCTTTGCCACCGTACTCGTGGATGGCAAGGCGTACTTCCTCGACTACCGCGAGTGCGCGCCGGGAAGCGCGAGCGCCGGCATGTACCTCGACGCGGCCGGCGAGGTCATCCCGGACGCAAGTACCATCGGCGCCGGCGCTGCCGGCGTCCCGGGCACGGTGGCGGGCCTGTGGCAGCTGCATCGGCGCTTCGGCCGGCTCCCCTGGCGTGCCGATCTCGCGCCCGCGCTGCGCTATGCGCATGAGGGCTTTCGCGTCGATCGCCTGCTCATCGCGAGGCGCGACCAGTTCGCCGCCCGACTCCACGGGCGCACCAACTTCCTCGCTTACTTCGGCGCGCTCGCGAGCGATGCGACGTTCCGCCAGAGCGAGCTCGAAGCGACGCTGCGGCGGATCGCGGCCGCGGGTCCGCGCGGCTTCTACGCCGGGCGTACCGCGGAGCTCATCGCCGCCGAGATGGCGCGCAGCCACGGCCATATCACACGTGCCGACCTTGCGGCCTATCGTCCCGTATGGCGCGAGCCGCTCGCCGGGGACTGGGCGGGCTACCGCGTCCTCACCGCGCCGCTGCCGAGCTCCGGCGGCATTGCACTGCTGTCGATGCTGGCGATGAAGGCCGACCTCGCTGCGGCGTTCGCGGGGGTGGGGCAGAACTCGCCGCAGTACGTGCACCTGCTGGCCGAGATCGAGAAGCGCGTGTTTGCGGACCGCGCCACCTACCTTGGCGATCCGGACTTCCACCCGGGGCCGGTGGCGCAGCTCCTCGATGCGGCCTACCTCGCGCGGCGCGCGGGCGAGGTCAGCACCGGGCGCCCGACACCGACCAGCGAGGTGAAGCCGGGGCTTCCCGAGCATCACGACACCACCCACTTCTCGATTGTCGACCGCTGGGGCAACGCCGTGTCGAACACCTACACGCTGAACGACGACTTTGGCTCCGGTCAGGTCGTCAGCGGCGCGGGGTTTCTGCTGAACAACGAGATGGACGACTTCTCCGCCAAGCCCGGCGCACCGAACATCTACGGGGTCGTCGGCGCGGATGCCAACGCGATCGCGCCCGGCAAGCGGCCGCTGTCGACCATGACCCCGACGATCCTGACCGAGCACGGCCGCGTGGCGGTCGTGATCGGTACACTCGGCGGGTCACGCATCGCGACGTGGATATTCCAGGTGCTCACCAACTGGCACGATTTCCACCTGCCACTCGCGGCGGCCGTGGCGGCGCCGCGCATCCACCACCAGCTCCTGCCGCCCGATACGCTCTTCGAGGAGCCTTACGCCACGCTCGACCCGGCGGCGCGCGCCGCCTTGAGCGCTCGCGGTTACAGGTTCGTGAACCAGGGGTGGAATGGGGACATCCAGGTGATCGTCGTCGGTGATCCTGGCGCCACCGCGGTGGCCGACCCGCGCGGCCGCGGCGTGGCGCGCGTGCTCGCGCCGGGCAAGGCGCGTTCAGAACCAAGCGTGCACCGCTAGCGCGAACACGCAAGTCACGCCTTGAGGCGCAGGTTGCCCGGATCGTAGAGCGGCTCGCGCGCGACGACCGCCCCGCCACCGATGACGACGACGCGTGCCTGGCTCCTCATGCAGCACGCTGTTGCGACCGGCTGCGCGCGCCACGCGCCAGCGCCGGCCGCCGCGCCCGATTCAACACTTCACCCGCGCGCTCGAGGGGTCATAGAAGGGCCGCAGCGAGACCCGCGCGGGAACGCGCTCGCAGGCGACCTCCACTTCGTATCGGCCTGCGGCGATCCACTCGGCACTCACCGGTGCGCCGCCGTTGGCGAGGTAGCCGAGACCGAGCGACGCACCGACGGTATGACCGAACATCCCCGAGGAGATGCGTCCGACCAGCTCATCGTTCCGCCAGATCGGCTCGTTGTGATACAGCAGGCGATCGGCGCGCTCGAGGGCAACCGCCACGAGTCGCCGCCGCACGCCCTCCGCGCGCCGCTCGCTGAGCGCCTCGAGGCCGACAAAGCCCCCGGGCTTGTCCCAGGCGACGGCGAACTGCAGGCCGGCCTCGAGCGGTGTGTCCTCGTCGCAGATGTCGTGGCCCCAGTGCCGATACGCCTTTTCCATGCGCAGGCTGTTCAGGGCATGGTAGCCCGCGAGGCGCAGTCCGAAGGGCTCACCCGCACCGACGATCACGTCGTATACGGACTGCGCGAACTCGGTGGGGATGTACAGCTCGTAGCCCAGCTCTCCGACATACGTGATCCGGCTCGCCCGTACGCGCGCGTAGCCGAGATCGATGATCCGGGAGGTAGCGAAAGGAAAGGCGGCCGTGGACAGGTCCGCGTCGGTGAGCGTCGCGAGCAGCTCGCGGCTGCGCGGCCCCATGAGACCGAGCACCGTATAGGCCGAGGACACGTCGAATGCGACCGCGCGGGCGTCCGGCGCAATGCTGCGGCACAGCCAGCCGAAATCGCGCGTCTGCGTCGCGCATGAGGTGACGATGAGGAATGCGTCCTCGGCCTCGCGCGTGACCGTGAGGTCGGCCTCGATGCCGCCACGCTCGTTGAGCCACTGCGTATAGACGATCCTGCCGATCGGCACGTCGATGTCGTTGGCGCAGACCCGTCCGAGCACGGTGGCCGCATCGCGGCCCTTGAGCACGAACTTGGCGAACGAGGACTGATCGAACAGGCCCACCCGTTCACGCACCGCCTGGTGCTCGCCGGCCGCCTGAGCGAACCAGTTCTGGCGGCCGTAGCTGTATTCGTCGCGCGCCTCGGCGCCCGCGGCCGCGAACCAGTTCGGGCGCTCGAAGCCCGCCACTTCTCCAAAGCACGCCCCGGCGGCGGCGAGACGGTCGTGCAGGGCCGACTTGCGTACCCCGCGCGCCGTCTCGGCCTGGCGGAACGGCCAATGCATCGCATAGAGCAGGCCGAGCGTCTCGGCCGTGCGGTCGCGCAGGTAGCGCTTGTTGCGCTGGAACGGCGCGCAGCGGCGAATGTCGACGTCCCACAGGTCAAACGGCGGATGTCCGTCGATGATCCAGTCCGCCAGCACCTTGCCCGCCCCACCGGCCGACTGGATGCCGATCGAATTGAAGCCTGCCGCCACGTACAGGCCGCGCATCTCCGGGGTCTCGCCCAAGAGATACCGGTCATCGGGCGTGAAGCTCTCCGGCCCGTTGAAGAACACCTGCACGCCTGCAGATTCGAGCGCCGGCACCCGCTGCATGGCGCTCGCAAACAGCGGCTCGATGTGTCCGAGGTCCGCGGGCAAGTGCTCGAAGGCGAAGCTCTCCGGGATCCCGCCCTCGCCCCAGGGCTTCGCCCGGGGCTCGAACCATCCCACCAGAAGCTTGCCGGTGTCCTCCTTGAAGTACGAGCGGGCATCCGCGTCACGCAGGATCGGCAGGCCGGATGCAAGCCCGGCCATGGGCTGCGTCACGATGTAGAAGTGCTCGGCCGCGTGCAGCGGCACGCTGACATTCGCCCAACCGCCCACTTCGCGCGCCCACATGCCGGCGCAGTTCACGACGGCCTCCGCGCGGACCTCCCCGTGCTCGGTCGCGACACCGGTGACCGCCCCGCGCGCGGCGCGGATCGCGGTGACCTTGAGGTTCTCGACGATGCAAACGCCGGCCTGGCGCGCGCCCCTGGCGAGCGAGCGGGTCGTGTCGACCGGGTTGGTCTGTCCGTCCTTCGGCAGAAACACCGCGCCCACCAGGCCGTCGGTCGAGAGCAGCGGCCAGCGCTCGCGGGCCGCGTCCGGCGGCAGGATCTGTACCTCGAGGCCGAAGCATCGCGCCATGGAGGCGCCGCGCTTCAGCTCTTCGAAGCGCGCCTCGCTCGCCGCCACCGCGATGGAGCCGACCTGTCTGAAGCCGGTCGCCTGGCCGGTTTCACGCTCCAGTCCCTCGTACAGGTGCGTCGTGTACTGGGCCAGCCGGGTGAGGTTCTGTGTCGCGCGCAGCTGGCCGACCAGGCCCGCGGCGTGCCAGGTCGTGCCGCACGTCAGTTGCTTGCGCTCGAGCAGCAGCACGTCGCTGCAGCCGCGCTTCCCCAGATGGTAAGCGACACTGCAGCCGACGATGCCGCCGCCGATGATCACGACGTGTGCGTGGGACGGAATGCTCTGCACCGAAACCTCGGCCGATCAGTACTCCGCGATCGCGTCGCGCAGCATCGAGCCCATCAGGTCGATATCGGCGCGGCTGGCGATGAACGCCGGCGCCATGATCGCGACATCGCCGGTGGTCTTCACGTGCAGGCCGCGATCGAACAGCTTCGCCTGCAGCTCGTTGCCGCGCACGCCCGGAGCCTTGCCGGGTTTGATCTCGATCCCCGCCAGCATGCCGAACCCGCGCACGTCGTTGACCGCGGGCAGGTCCTGCAAGGCGAACATCGCGTCCAGGAAATAACCCGACAGCTCACGGCCCTTGGCGAACAGCTGCTCGTTCCTGTAGATCTCGAGCGTGGCGAGACCGGCCGCGCAGGCAGCCGGGTGCGCCGAATAGGTGTAGCCGTGGAAGAATTCCGGTGCACCATCCGGGGCGGCATCGATGATGGTGCGGTAGATGCCGGTGCGCACCGCGACCGCCCCCATCGGCTGGGCGCCGTTGGTGAGCGCCTTTGCCATGGTGATGATGTCGGGAGTCACGCCAAATGAGGTCGCGGCAAACGGCTCGCCGGTGCGGCCAAAGCCGCAGATCACCTCATCGAACACCAGCAGGATGCCGTACCGGCTGCAGATCTCGTGCAGCCGCTCGAGGTAGCCGCGCGGCGGGACGATGACCCCGGTGGACCCGGCGATGGGCTCGACGAACACCGCGGCAATGCGCTTCTCACCCACGAGGTTCACGAAGCGCAACAGGTCATCGGCGAGCTCGGCTCCCGTGCTGCCCATACCACGGGTCAGACGGTTTTCCGGCAGCAGCGTATGCCGCAGGTGCAACACCCCTGGCAGCAGCGCGCCGAACGCCTCGCGGTTGCGCACCATGCCGCTGAGGGCCGTGCCGCCGATGTTTACGCCGTGATAGGCGCGCTCGCGGGACACGAAATAGGCCCGCTGCCCCTCATTGCGGGCGAGGTGATAGGCAAGCGCGATCTTCATCGCCGTGTCGACCGCCTCGGAGCCGGAGTTGCAGAAGAACACATGATCCAGGCCCTGCGGGGTGAGCGCGGCGACGCCGTCGGCGAGGGCGAACGCACCGGGATGGCCGCGCATGAAGGACGGTGTGAAGTCGAGCGTTTGCAGCTGCTTGGCGACCGCAGCGGCTATCTCCGCTCGGCAATGGCCGGCCGCCGAGGTGAAGAGCCCGGAGCTGCCGTCCAGAACCTTGCGCCCCGTCGCAGTCCAGTAGTGCATGCCACTCGCGCGTACGAACAGGCGCGGCTCACGCTTGAACTCGCGGTTGTTGGTGAAGGGCATCCAATGGCGTTCCAGATTCTCCAGCGTCATGTCCATGTCGGTCTCCGCGCAGGCCACAGCGCCCGCAGGCGCGCGGCGCCAGGGGTAAAGTTTCCGTCAGCCGAAAGTGGCTCCGATCTCGCTCGCCGCCGCCTGCAGCCGCGGTATGAACTCGATGGCCCGCATCAGCGGCAACCGTGCGGTCGCTCCCTGCACCGCGATCGCGGCGATGACATCGCCGTGCCGGTTGCGCACCGGCACCGCGACGCAGGCAACGCCGAGCACGTACTCCTCGTTGTCGACGGCGTAACCGACGCTGACGATGCGGTCCAACTCCGACTCCAGCACCGCCCGGTCCGTGATAGTGCGCTCGGTGAAGCGCTCGAGCGGCATGAGCCCGAGCAGGCGCGCTCGCTCGGGTGCCGCCAGGTGAGCCAACAGCAGCTTGCCGCTGGCGCAACAGTGCGGGGGCAGCCCACCGCCGCCCTCCGCCACGTGCAAGCGCAGTGGCCACGGCGCTTCGATGCGGTCGAGGTAAATGAGGGCGCCTTTCTTCAGCACCGCGAGATTGCAGGTCTCGCCGATCTGACTGACCACGCGCCGCAAGATCGTGCGCCGCTCGGCCGCCGCGCCATCGCTGCGCAGCACGTCGAGGGCAAAGCGCGACAGGCGCTCACCGATGATATAGGCGCGGCCGCCGGGCTCGCGGGCGAGAAAGCCCGCCTCCTCGAACAGCGCGAGCGTGCGGTACAGCGTGGGCTTGGGCAGCTCGGTGGCCTGCATGAGCTCCGAGAGCGTGACGGCGCGCCCCGCGCGCACCAGCACCTCGAGCACTCCGAAGGCCTTGAGTGTCGAGGAGGTTTCGCTCGCGATTTCTGCGGTCTCGACCGGGAGTGACAGCACGCGGCCGGTCATCAGGCCCTCCGTTCCGATAAACAGGACGCAACAGGCGTCATAAAGAAATGGTTTTGCTCTGCTGGGGGACTATTATAGTATGTTGCCTTCCAAAGAGACAAACCATCTCACCTGAAGAAACTCTGCACAGGAGACGCCCGTGACCCAGCCGCAGAAGATGGGACCCTCGGAGGCGCTCGTTGAAACCCTCGCCGCAAATGGCGTCACACACGTCTTCGGCATCGTCGGCTCGGCGTTCATGGACGCGCTGGATATCTTCCCGGCGGCGGGCATTCAGTTCGTGCCGGTCGCCCACGAGCAGGGCGCGATCCACATGGCGGACGGTTACGCCCGCGCCTCGGGCCGCCACGGGGTGTGCATCGCGCAAAACGGACCGGGGGTCACAAATTTCGTCACTGGAGTGGCGGCCGCGTACTGGGCTCATTCGCCGGTCGTGTTCATCACGCCGGAGACCGGCTCCATGACGATGGGGCTCGGCGGCTTCCAGGAGACCGAGCAACTGCCGATTTTCTCGAAGATCACCAAGTACCAGGGCCACGTCAACAATCCGCGCCGCATGGCCGAGATCGCCGCGCGCTGCTTTGACCGCGCCATGCTGGAGGCGGGACCCGCCCAGCTCAATATCCCGCGCGACTTCTTCTACGGCGACATCGAGGCGAGCATCGCCAAGCCGATGCTTCTCAGGCACGGCCCCGGGGATGCGGCGGCGCTGGATGCCGCCGCCGAGCTGCTCTGCGGCGCGAGCTTCCCGGTGATCGTTGCCGGTGGCGGGGTCATCACAGCAGGCGCCACCGCCGAGGCGATCGAGCTCGCGGACCTGCTCGGCGCCGCGGTGTGCAACAGTTACCTGCACAACGACTCGTTCCCGGCCTCCCACCCCCTGGCCGCCGGCCCGCTGGGTTATCAGGGCTCGAAGGCCGCCATGAAGCTGATCGCGCAGGCGGACGTGGTGCTCGCGCTGGGCACGCGCCTCGGACCCTTCGGCACGCTGCCGCAACACGGGCTCGACTATTGGCCCAAGCAGGCGAAGATCATCCAGATTGACAGCGACCCGCGCATGCTGGGGCTCGTCAAGCCGATCTCGGTGGGAATTCAGGCCGATGCCCGCGCCGCCGCCTCTGCCTTGATGGCACGTCTCAAGGAGCGGCGGCTCACCGGCGCGGCGAGCCGCAGCGCGCGCCTGGCGCGCATCGCCGCCGAAAAGACCACCTGGGAGGCCGAGCTCAGGGATTGGACCCACGAGCGCGATGCGTACTCGCTCGAAGTCGCGGCCAACTCCGGGCGCATGCACCCGCGTGAGGTGCTGCGCGCACTCGAGCAGGCCATGCCCGCGGATGCCATGGTGTCAACGGACATCGGCAACATCTGCTCGGTCGCCAACTCCTATCTGCGTTTCGAGCGGCCGCGGTCGATGTTCGCGGCCATGAGCTTCGGCAACTGCGGTTATGCGTTCCCGGTGATCTGTGGCGCGAAGCTCGCCTCACCCGAGCGTCCGGCGTTCGCCTACGTGGGCGACGGCGCGTGGGGCATCAGCTTCAACGAGCTGCTGACGTGCGCGCGCGAGAGCATCGGCGTGACGGTGGTCGTCTTCAACAATGAGCAGTGGGGCGCAGAGAAGAAGAACCACGTCGACTTCTACTCGCGGCGCTACCAGGGGGTCAATCTGCAAAACCCCAGCTGGGCCGCCGTGGCGCGCGCGTTCGGCTGCGAGGGCGTCACCGTCGAGCGGCTCGCCGATGTGGGGCCCGCACTGCGCGCCGCGGCCGCGGCGCAGAGCGCCGGCAGGACGACCGTGCTGGAAGTGATGGTGACGCAGGAGCTCGGTGACCCGTTCCGCCGTGACGCCCTGTCGAAGCCGGTGCGGCACCTGGCGAAATACCAGAAATTCATGTGACGCGGCCCGCGTGCAGCTCCCAGCCGCGGTTGCGCCGATGACGGCGCCGGACTCTGCCTCCAGCGGGCTGCGTCGCGCCCTGCAGCGGCGGCACATGCACATGATCGCGCTCGGCGGCGTGATCGGCGCCGGCCTGTTCGTCGGCAGCGGGGTCGTCATCGCTTCCGCCGGTCCCGCCGCCGTAATCTCCTTCGCCCTGACCGGCACGCTGGTGGTGCTGGTGATGCGCATGCTCGGCGAGATGGCGATCGCCTACCCCGCGGTCGGCGGGTTCTACGAGTACAACCGTCTGGCGCTCGGAGAGCTGGCGGGTTTTCTGACCGGCTGGATGTACTGGTATTTCTGGGTGATCGTGGTCGGCCTCGAGGCGGTCGCGGGCGCCAAGATCCTCGGAACCTGGTGGCCGAGCATCGCGCCGTGGCAGTTCACGCTCGCACTCATGGGGCTGTTCACCATCGTGAATCTGCTGTCGGTGCGCTCCTACGGCGAGGCGGAGTTCTGGTTCGCCTCGATCAAGGTCGCCGCGATCGTCGCGTTTCTGTGCGCCGGCGCCCTGTTCGCGCTGGGTGCCTGGCCCGGGGCGGGTGAGCGCGTGCTGCAGCTGACGGCGCACGGCGGTTTCATGCCCAACGGCATCGTCCCGGTGCTCACCGGAGCGGTCGCGGCGACCGGATTTTATTTCGGCGCCGAAATCGTCACCATCGCCGCGGCCGAGTCCGCGGAACCCGAGAAGGCCGTGGCGGAGACGACGCAGTCGGTGATCTGGCGGACGCTGGTGTTTTATATCGGCTCGATCTTTCTGGTGGTCGCCATCGTGCCCTGGAACGACCCGGCGCGCATGGCGCGGCCGTACGTCAGCGTCATGGAGGTGCTGAAGATCCCGGCCGCCGCGACCGTCATGAGCATCGTCATACTCACGGCGGTGCTGTCCGCCTTGAACTCCGGCCTGTTCGCGGCTTCCCGAATGCTCATGGCGCTCGCCCGGCGCCGCGATGCACCCGCGCCGATCGCGAAGCTCGACAAGCGCGGCGTGCCGCTCGCCGCAATCCTCGCCAGTACCGCATTCGGCTACGTGACCGTGGCGATGAGTTACCTGTCGCCCGACAGGATCTTCGCGTTTCTCGTCAATTCCTACGGCACCGTCGCGATCTTCGTCTACGTCCTGATCGCAGTCAGCGAGCTGCGGCTGCGCCGGCGTCTCGAGCAGGAGATGCCCGAACGGCTGCGGATGCGCATGTGGGGCTACCCGTGGCTCACGCGCCTCGCGATCGTGGCGATGCTGGCGATCGTGGCGGCGATGTCCGTCATCCCCGAGCAACGCGCTTCCCTGGTATTCGGTCTCGTGAGCGTCGTCGTGCTGCTCGGCGCCTACGCGCTGCGCCGCCTGGTGCGCGTGCCAGCGCCAGCCGCGCGATGAACACAACCCGCAGTCCGCTGCTGCGTCCAGCGCCCGCACCGGGGTCACACTGATGCGACTGCTCGTTTTCAACGCCGGCAGCTCCTCGCTCAAGTTCGATCTGATGGAGGTGACGGGCGATGGAGCGGCACGCCGTCTAAAGGCCGGCGCTTTCGTGGACCTGGCCGACGGGTCGGGGCAGTTCGCGCTCGAGAGCAGCGAGCCGGCGCCGCCCAGGTCAGCGCCGATCCGCACACTCGCCGAGGCCGCTGACTTCGTGCTCGCGTGGCTGTCGCAGACCACCGTGCACGGTCGCGACCTGCTCAGCGGGCTCGATGCGACCGTGCACCGCATCGTGCATGGCGGCGAGGGCTTCCGGGCGACCGCGCGGCTCGCTGACTCGCAGCTCGCCTCCCTCGCGGAGCTCAACGTGCTCGCTCCGCTGCACAATCCGCCCGCCCTGTCGGTCATCGCGGCCGTGCGGGCGCGGCTCGGCACGCTCCCCGTGGTGGGCGTGTTCGACACCGCGTACTACGCCGAGCTCCCGGAAGCGGCCTGGCGGTATGCGGTACCGAAGCGCTGGCAGGAGGCGTTCGGCGTGCGACGCTACGGGTTTCATGGCACCGCGCACCGGTACCTGTGCCACGCGGCGCGTGCGCGCGTGCCGGCCGGCCGGCCCACCAGCCGGGTCATCAGCCTGCAGCTTGGACGCGGCTGTTCTGTGACCGCCACCCTCGACGAGCGCGCGGTGGCGACCAGCATGGGATTCACGCCACTCGAGGGTCTGGTCATGGGTACGCGCTCGGGGGACGTGGATCCCGGGGCGCTTCTCTACGTCATGGAGCGCGGCGGCCTGTCGCCGGCGGAAATGCGCCGCCAGCTGAATGCCGACAGTGGTCTGCTCGGCCTATCGGGTCGCAGCGCCGACATGCGCGAGCTGCTCGCGCTCGAGCGCGGCGGAGACGCGGGTGCCCGGCTTGCGATCGAGATATTCTGTCGGCGTGCCCGGCACTACGTGGCGGCGTATATGAGCGAGCTCGGCGGGGTCGATGTGATCGCTTTCGGGGGCGGTATTGGTGAACACGCCCCGGAGATCCGCGGCCGGATCCTGCGCGGTTTCGAATGGCTTGGCATCGAGCTCAACGGGCACGCCAACGACGCGAGTGTGGGGATCGATGCGAGCATTGCCGCGCCGGGCAGCCGGGCCGCGGTCGAAGTCATTCGCGTCGATGAGGCGAGCGTGCTGGCGGGCGAGGCAGCGTCACTCCTGGGAGCAATCCGATGACCCCCGAACCGTATCTGCTGACCCCCGGACCCTTGACGACCTCGCTGCGCACCAGGCAGAGCATGCTGCGCGATTGGGGCTCCTGGGATGTCGACTTCAACACCCTCACCGGCCGAGTCCGCGAACGCCTCCTGCAAATCGTTCACGGCGCGGGCACACACGAGTGCGTCCCCATGCAGGGCAGCGGCACGTTCTCGGTCGAGGCCGCGATCGGTACGCTGGTTCCACGCACGGGACACGTGCTGGTCCCGCAAAACGGCGCATACTGTCAACGCATCGCGCGAATATGCCGGGTGCTCGGCCGCAAGCTGACCACGATCGATTACCCGGAGGACACGCAGGTCGCCGCCGCGGACGTCGAGCGCGCGCTCGCCTCCGATCCCTCGATCACGCACGTGGCGCTGGTGCACTGTGAAACCAGCACCGGCATCCTCAACCCGCTGCCACAGATCGCGCAGGTCGTCGCCCGTCATGGCAAGGGCCTGATCGTGGATGCCATGAGCTCCTTCGGCGCGCTCGAGATCGACGCGCGCAACACCCCGTTCGATGCCGTCGTGGCCGCCTCGGGCAAGTGCCTCGAGGGGCCACCGGGGATGGGCTTCGTCATCGTGCGCCGCGGCGCGCTGGAGCGCAGCGAGGGCAACTGCCATTCGCTGGCGCTGGACCTGTACGACCAATGGGTCTACATGCAGAAGACCACGCAATGGCGTTACACACCGCCGACCCATGTGGTCGCGGCGTTCGATTCGGCGATCTCGCAGTACCTTGAAGAGGGTGGGCTCCCCGCGCGCGGCGCCCGCTACACGCATAACTGCCGCACCTTGATCGCCGGCATGGCGCGGCTCGGGCTCAGGAGCTTTCTGCCGGCGGCCATCCAGGCGCCGATCATCGTGACCTTCTACGCGCCCGACACTCCACACTACAACTTCAAGAGCTTCTATGACGCCGTCAAGGCGCACGGCTACGTCCTGTATCCTGGCAAGCTGACGACGCTGGAGACCTTCCGCGTCGGCTGCATGGGCCAGCTCGGCGAGCGCGGCATCGCCGGCGCCATCGATGCGGTCGGCAAGGTGCTCGCGCAGATGCAGGCGCGGCCCGAACCGGCACGCGAGGCGCGCGAGAGGTGAGACTGACATGCGTCGCATCGAAGTAAACGGACGGACCTATCGGGTGCCCGAGCACCCTTGCGTGGTAGTGTGCGTGGATGGCTGTGAGCCGGACTACATCGCCCAGGCGGTGGCCGGCGGACACATGCCGTGGATGAAGCGGGTGCTGGGTGAGGGCACCGAGGTGATCGCCGACTGCGTCATGCCGAGCTTCACCAACCCGAACAACCTCTCGATCGTCACCGGCGCGACGCCGGCGGTTCACGGTATCTGCGGAAACTACCTCTACGACACCGACAGCGGCGTGGAAGTCATGATGAATGACCCGAAGTGGCTGCGCGCCCCTACGCTGCTGGCGGCGCTGGCCGACGCGGGCTGCAAGGTGGCCGTGGTCACCGCCAAAGACAAGTTGCGCAAGCTCCTCGGCCACCAGCTGCGCGGCATCTGCTTCTCGGCGGAAAAGGCCGACCAGGCCACGCTCGAAGAGCACGGCATCGACGCCGTGCTGCAGCTGGTGGGCCTGCCCGTGCCGAGCGTCTACAGCGCCGAATTGTCGGAGTTCGTGTTCGCCGCCGGGGTCAAGCTGATGCAGACACGCCGCCCGGACATCATGTACCTGTCGACCACCGACTACGTGCAGCACAAGCACGCACCCGGCACGACGCGGGCCAATTCGTTCTGCGGCATGATGGACCGTTACCTGGGCGAGCTCGAGCACCTCGGCTGCGCCATCGCACTGACCGCCGACCACGGCATGAACTCCAAGACGCGGCTCGACGCGAGCCCCAACGTGATCTACCTGCAGGATGTGCTGGACGGCTGGCTCGGTGCCGCAGGCGCGCGAGTCATTCTGCCGATCACCGACCCGTACGTCGTGCATCATGGGGCGCTGGGCTCGTACGCGACCGTGTACCTGCCCGCCGACATCGATGCCGAGGCGCTGGCGGCGCGGATCGCAGCGTTGCGCGGCATCGAAATGGTGCTCACGCGCGCCGCGGCGGCCAGCCGCTTCGAGTTGCCCGCCGACCGGATCGGCGATCTGGTGGTGGTCTCGAGCCGCTCGGTGGTTCTCGGTGGCGCGGCGGCCAGGCACGACCTCTCGGGCCTCGATGCGCCGCTGCGCTCGCACGGCGGCCTCGCCGAGCAGGCGGTGCCGCTGGTGATGAATCGCCGCATCGAGAACCTCGACCCCAACAGGCGCTGGCGCAACTTCGATGCCTTCGACTGGGTGCTGAACCATGCCCGATGACAACCCCGGGCGAACCCCCGAGATGAGGTACGACGACGGCGTGCGGCGCGAGAGCCTGCGTATCGGCGGCGCCCGCGTCGCTAGCGGCCGCAGCAGCGAAGTGTTCAATCCCTACACCCGCGCGCTCGTGGGCACGGTGGCCAGGGCTTCCATGGCCGAGGTACGCCGGGCGATCGGGATCGCCAGGGCCTTCCGGCCGCGCCTGACGCGTTACGAGCGCTACCGGATCTGCCAGCAGACGGCCGAGACGCTGCGCTCGCGCGCCGAGGAGATTGCCGACCTCATCACCGCCGAGAGCGGCTTGTGCAAGAAGGACTCCATCTATGAGGTGGGCCGCGCGTGTGATGTATTCATCTTCGCCGGCAACGCGGCGCTGCAGGACGATGGGCAGATATTCTCCTGCGACCTCACCGCGCACGGCAGGCGCCGCAAGGTCTACACCCTGCGCGAGCCGCTCCTGGGGGTGATTGCGGCGATTACGCCGTTCAACCATCCGCTGAACCAGGTCGCGCACAAGATCGCTCCCAGCATCGCCAGCAACAACCGGATGGTACTCAAGCCCTCGGAGAAGACGCCGCTCAGCGCGCTCCTGCTCGCCGACGTTCTCTACGAGGCCGGCCTGCCGCCCGAGATGTTCAGCGTGCTCACCGGCGACCCCAGGGAGATCGCCGATGAGATGCTGACGCACGCGGATGTGGACCTGGTCACGTTCACCGGCGGCGTGGCGACCGGCAAGTACATCGCCGCCAAGGCCGTTTACAAGCGCCAGGTGCTGGAGCTCGGCGGCAACGATCCGCTCATCGTCATGGAAGACGCGGACCTCGAGGAGGCGGCCACGCTGGCCGCCGCCGGCTCGTACAGGAACTCCGGCCAGCGTTGCACCGCCATCAAGCGCATGCTGGCACAGGACTCGGTGGCAGAGCGCTTCATCGAGCTGCTCCTCGAGAAGACCCGCGCCATCAAATACGGCGACCCGATGGATCCCACGACCGACATGGGCACCGTGATCGATGAGGCGGCGGCGCGCTCGTTCGAGGACAAGGTGAACGACGCCGTCGCGCACGGCGCGACGCTCCTGTACGGCAACATCCGCGCCGGCGCACTCTACTCCCCCACGGTGCTCGATCGTGTGACCCCGGAGATGGCGGTCGTCAGGCAGGAGACCTTCGGACCGGTGTCCCCCGTCATCCACTTCCAGACGATTGATGATGCGATCCGCATCGCGAACTCCACCGCCTACGGACTGTCCTCGGCGGTGTGCACCAACCGGCTGGACTACATCACGCGCTTCGTGTCGGAGCTGAACGTGGGCAGCGTGAACGTGCGCGAGGTCCCCGGCTACCGCCTGGAGCTCACTCCGTTCGGCGGTATCAAGGACTCGGGCCTGGGGTACAAGGAAGGCGTGCAGGAAGCCATCAGGAGCTTCACCAACATCAAGACGTACTCGCTGCCGTGGCTACCGTAGTCGCGGCGACCGCGGCCGGGACTTCCACGCCCACCACGCGCGCGCTGCGCTTCGCGCAGTGCCGCACACTGCTGCTGCTGGTCCTGGGCTACGCGTCCTGTTACTTCTGCCGCTCCAACCTGTCGGTGGCGACGCCGCTGCTGCTCGATGAGCTCGGGCGACGCGGCATCAGTCACGCCGACGCCATGGTCAGCATCGGCTCGATGGCCTCCTGGGGCGTGCTCGCCTATGCGTTAGGCAAGTGGTTTCTCACCGGCCTCGGGGACTATTGGGGCGGCAAGCGCAACCTGCTCATCGCCACCGGCGGCGCCGCGGCCTTCACGCTGCTGTTCGCCTCCAGCTCCACGCTGCCGATATTCACCCTCGCGTGGGTCGGCAACCGACTGGCGCAGTCGATCGGTTGGTCGGCTCTCATCAAGGTCTGCTCCAGGTGGTTCCACTATTCCCGCTACGGCACGGTGGCCGCGATCCTCACCTGCAGCTACCTCGTCGGGGATGCCGCCGCACGCCAGAGCATGGGGCTGCTGCTGCAGCACGGGGTCGGCTGGCGGGCGCTGTTCGTGTTCGGCGCGAGCGTGGCGGGCCTGATGTTTCTCGCCAACCTGCTGTTCCTGCGCGAGTCGCGCACCGAGGAGGGTCACCCGGAGGCGCTGGCGAATCCGCGCAACGTGTTCTGCGGAGCGCAGGCAGGCCCGAGGAATTTCGTGGCGCTGGTGCTGCCGCTGTTGCGCAGCCGCGCGTTCCTCATGGTTTGCCTGTTGAGTTTCGCGGCCACGATGGTGCGCGAGACCTTCAATACCTGGACGCCGGTGTATCTGCGCGACTTCCTCGGTTACGGCGTGAGTCACGCCGCTGGCTTGTCGGCGATCTTCCCCGGGGTCGGGGCGGTCTCGGTGCTGCTCGGCGGCTGGGCGAGTGACCGTCTCGGGCCCAATGCCCGCTCGCTGCTGTTGGTGCTCGGGCTCGCCGCAACCGCCGTGGCGCTCCTGGTCCTCACCTCGCTGCGGCCGGGCTCGGCCGGGGTGGTGCTGCCGGTGGCCGTGATCGGGCTCGTCGCATTCTGTCTGCTCGGGCCTTACTCCTTTCTCCCCGGCGCCTTCGCCCTGGATTTCGGCGGCAAGCAGGCCGGCGCCGCCGCCTCCGGCCTGGTCGATGGCACCGGCTATATGGGCGGCATTCTCGCCGGCACCGTCATGGCGAGACTCGCGGTTGCGTTTGGCTGGGGAGGCGTGTTCATCACTCTCGCCGGTGTCAGTGCGCTCGGCGCACTCGGCGCCGGCTACCTGTACGTGCTGAATGCGCGCGCCGCGCCGCCGCCGCTGTAGCGTCGCGCTCGCCATCACGGCCACAATGCGTACGTCCGCAGACAGGGCCGGTGAAACGAGCGCCGGCTGACCGAGGAGTTGCCTCCATGCAACCAGAAGAGGTGCGCAGCGGCGCGCAGGCCCGGGCGATCGTCGAGGAGCGCGGCCTGCAGCATGTCAAGGTCGGGATCTTCGACAATGACGGGATCCTGCGCGGCAAGTACATCGAGCGCGAGAAATTTTTTGCCGCGCTCGAGAAGGGAATGGGATTTTGCGACGTCGTACTGGGGTGGGATTCCAACGACCAGCAGTACGACAACATCACCTTTACCGGTTGGCACACGGCCTTTCCGGACGCTGCGGTGCGGCTGCTTCCCGAAACCTGCCGCGCCCTGCCGCTCGAGGGCAGCATGCTGCTGTTCCTCGGCGAGTTTGCCGGTCACGCCGAAGAGGTGTGCCCGCGGGCGACGCTGCGCCGTGTGCTGCAGCGTGCCGCCGCCATGGGCTACGGCGCAGCCGCTGCGGCGGAATACGAGTTCTTCCTGTTCAGCGAGACACCCGCGAGCGTGCGGGAGAAAAACTACCGCGGCCTGACCAACCTCACTCCGGGTTATTTCGGCTATTCGGTTCTGCGCAGCTCGGTGCACGCCGAGCTTTACCAGGCGCTGCTGCAGCTCGCCGCCGATATGCGCATGCCGATCGAAGGTCTGCACGCCGAGACCGGACCCGGCGTCATCGAGGCGGCCCTGCACTACACCGAGGCGCTGGAAGCGGCCGATCGCGCCGCCCTGTTCAAGACCTTCGTGAAGGTGCTCGCCCAGCGCCGCGGTCTGATGGCGACGTTCATGGCCAAGTGGTCGCAGCAGTTGCCCGGTCAGAGCGGCCACCTGCATATTTCGCTCTCGCGCAAGGACGGATCGTCCGCCTTCTACGATCAGGCACAACCGCATACCATGTCCGCGCAGATGCGCTGGTTCGTCGGGGGCCAGCAGGCGCTGATGCCCGAGCTGCTCGCCCTGGTCGCCTCGACCGTCAACAGCTACACGCGCCTGGTGCCGGGCTTCTGGGCGCCGACCGCCGCCACCTGGGGCGTGGAGAACCGCACCTGCGCGTTGCGAGTCATCCAGGGCGGCGCGAGGAGCCAGCGGGTGGAGTACCGGATCGCGGCCGCGGACATCAACCCCTATCTGGCTCTCGCCGCGGCAATCGGTTCGGGCCTGTGGGGCATCGAACATCGCATCGAGCCTGACGAGCCGATCAGCGGCAATGCCTATGACCGCAAGCTCCCCGCAGAGCGCCAGCTGCCGCGCACCTTGAGTGAGGCCGCCGAGCGGCTCGCGCACTCCGCAGCCGCGCAGGAGCTGTTCGGTACGCCCTTCGTGGAGCACTTCGCAGCCAGCCGCCAATGGGAGGAGCGGGAATTCCGCCGCGCCGTCACCGACTGGGAGCTGGCTCGCTATTTCGAGATCATATGAGCATCAAGTGTGTGTCTCCGGTCGACGGCCGGGTGTACGCGGAACGCACCGCCGCTACGCCGGCGCAAATCGATCAGGCTCTGCAGCGCGCCCGTGCGGCGCAGCCGCTGTGGCGCGAGGTGCCGCTCCCCGAGCGCGCCGCCATCATCGAGCGCTTCTGCACTGAATTCGAGCAGCGCGGCCCGCGGATCGCGGCGGAGCTCAGCTGGCAGATGGGGCGGCCGATACGCCTCGCTCCGAGCGAGGTGCGCGGCACGCTCGAGCGTGCCCGCTACATGAGCGGCATCGCCGCGGCGGCACTCGCCGATCTGGATGTCGGGCCAAAGGCGGGCTTTCGGCGCTTCATACGCCGCGAGCCGCTCGGCGTCGTGTTCACCGTGGCCGCCTGGAATTACCCCTATCTGATCGCGGTAAACAGCGTGGTGCCGGCGCTCCTGGCCGGCAACGCCGTGGTGCTGAAGCACTCGGCCCAGACGCCCTTGTGCGCGGAAGCGTTCGCCGAGTGCTTCGCCGCCGCGGGGCTCCCTGCCGGCCTGTTCCAGGTACTGCACCTCGGGCACGCCGACACCGAAGGAGTCATCCGCGATCCGCGCGTCGACTTCGTGGCCTTCACCGGCTCGGTGGCCGGCGGCCGGGCGGTGCAGCGCGTCGCCGCCGAGCGGTTCATCGGCGTGGGGCTCGAACTCGGCGGCTGCGATCCGGTGTATGTGCGTCACGATGCCGATCTGCCACACGCCATGGAGCACATCGTGGACGGGGCGTACTTCAACTCCGGTCAGTCCTGCTGCGGCCTGCAGCGTATCTACGTTCACGAGAGCGTTCATGAGCGCTTCACGCGCGGCTGCATCGAGCTGATTCAACGGTACCGGCTCGGCGACCCTCTGGACCCAGAGACCACGCTCGGCCCGGTGGTGCGCACCGCCGCGGCGGACACGGTACGCGCGCAGGTGCGCGCGGCCATCGAGGCTGGCGCGCGGCCGGCGATCGAGGAGCGCGGCTTCCCGCGCAGCAAGGCCGGTACGCCGTATCTGGCGCCGCAGCTGCTCCTCGATGCCCCGGCCGGCTCGTCGGTCATGCGTGAGGAGATCTTTGGACCGGTCGCCGGGGTCATGAAGGTGCGCTCGGACGATGAAGCCGTGGCGCAGATGAACGACAGCCCCTTCGGACTGACCGCGGCTGTCTGGACGCGCGATGAGGACACTGCCGTCAGGCTCGGCGAGCAGGTGCACGCCGGCACCTGGTTCATGAATCGCTGCGACTATCTGGACCCGGCCCTCGCCTGGGTCGGCGTCAAGCATTCAGGGCGTGGCTGTACGCTCTCGGTAATCGGGTACGAGCACCTCACGCGGCCAAAATCCTTCCACTTGCGGGTGAGTACGTGAGCGCAATTCTCAAGGCGAATTGGAACTACCCCACCACCGTGTGGGCAGGCCCGGGTCGCATCGCCGAGCTGCCGGCGGCCTGCGCGCGGCTCGGTATCGAGCGGGCACTCCTGGTCACGGACGAGGGCCTGCGCGATGCGCCGATGGTGCGCCGCGCCCGCGAGCTCGTACCGGGAAGCGCCCTCTTTGCCCGCGTGCGCGGCAATCCGGTCGCGGCCAACATCGAGGACGGGCTCGCCGCCTACCGCGCGGGCGCTCACGACGGTGTGATCGCCTTCGGCGGCGGCTCGGCGCTGGATGCCGGCAAGGTGATCGCCTTCATGTCCGGACAGACGCGGCCGCTGTGGGATTTCGAGGACGTGGGCGACTGGTGGACACGCGCCGAGCCGCGCGGCATCGCACCGATCATCGCCGTTCCAACCACTGCCGGCACCGGCTCGGAGGTGGGACGCGCCGGCGTGGTCGTCAATGAGGCCACCCACCAGAAGAAAATCATCTTCCACCCGCAGATGATGCCGGGAGTGGTGATCAGCGACCCGGAGCTCACGGTCGGCCTGCCGCCCGCGATCACCGCGGCCACCGGCATGGACGCCTTCGTTCACTGCTTCGAAGCGTTCTGCGCGCCGGGGTTCCACCCGCTGGCCGACGGCGTTGCGCTCGAGGGTATGAGGCTGATCCAGACGTATCTGCCGCGCGCGTACGACGACGGCAAGGACCTCGAGGCCCGCTCGCGCATGTTGGCGGCGGCCAGCATGGGGGCCACGGCGTTTCAGAAGGGACTGGGGGGCGTGCACGCCATTGCGCACCCGGTAGGAGCGCATTTCAACACGCATCACGGCCTGACCAATGCGGTTGTCCTGCCTTACGTTATCGTGCACAACCGCCGCGCGATCGAGTCGCAGCTGCCCGTCATCGGGCGGACGCTGAACCTGCCCGGTGAGCCGTTCGCCGCGGTGTTCGACTGGGTGCTTGGCTTTCGCAAGCGCCTGAGAATCCCGCACTCCCTCGCGGAGATCGGTGTGCCGCTGAGCAACCCCGACACCATCGGGCACGAAGCCTCGCTCGATCCATCGGCGGCCGGCAATCCGCTCCCCACGGACGCGGCCGGCTACGCCCGTATCTTCCGCTCGGCGGTCAAGGGCGACCTCAACCTCGCCGGCTGAAGCAGTGTCAAGCGCTCAACTCGCGGATCGCCTGCCTCCACAGCGCCTCGGTGGCCGCGGCCACCACGCGGCCGTCGGAGGCGATGCCAAGCGGCGCCCCGCGCCAATCGCTGATCCTGCCGCCGGCGCCCTCCACGACCGGGACCGCCGCCATGAAATCGTGCGGTTTCAGTTGCACCTCGATGACCAGGTCACAGTAGCCGCCGGCGAGCATGCCGTAGAGGTAACAGTCCCCGCCGAAGCGACGCAGCGCGGCGCGCGCGCTCAAGGCTTCGAAGCGGCGCCGTTCCCCGGCGTCGAAGGTCTCCGCCGTGGTCGTGTAGACAACGGCCTGCTCGGTCTCGCGGCAGGCGCTGGTCCTGACCTGCCGGCCGTTGAAGAGCGTGGCACGACCCTCGCAACCGACCCAGCGCTCGGTGAGCGCCGGTGCCTCGATCACGCCGAGCACCGGGCGGCCGGCCTGCAACAGCGCAATCAACGACCCGAACAGCGGATACCCCGTGACGAAACTCTTCGTGCCGTCGATCGGGTCGAGCACCCAGGTGAACTCCCCGCTCCCCTCGGAGGCGAACTCCTCGCCGCGAATGGCGTGCCCGGGAAAGGCCGCGCGGATCATGCCGCGCATTTCGGTCTCGATTTCGCGGTCCGCGACCGTGACCGGACTGCCGTCGTCCTTGCGCTCCACGGCGAGTGGCGTGCGGAAATACCGTCGGGCAATCTCGCGCGCGGCATCGGCGAGTTGCTCGGCGAGTGCCAGGGCTGCGGGAAAGTCCGGGTGCTCGGTGAAGCTCATGGGCGTCAAGCGGCGCGGCGGTTCAGTGGCGCCGCCGCGCGTACGGCAACACCTGCAGCTCGAGCCAATTGCGCAGCTCCGCAAGCCTGCATGAGTCCTCCTGCACGCCCTCGCCAAGACCGTGTTTCCAGGTCAGGCGCCGGTCGCGGGGATCGCGCATGAGTGTGCGCAGATCGTTGACAAACGCTTCCAGCTCCGCGCGATCGGCGAACAGCTGCTCTTCGATCAGCGCGGCAGTGTAGCGCAGCGCGGTGGCCGCAATCTCGGCGAAGCTGTATTCGGGATGGTACTGCACGCCCCAGAAGATGCCGGCGCCGTGGGGCAGCTCGATGGCCTGCAACCCCATGTCGTTGCTCGCCAGCACCACCGCGCCCGCGGGAAGCTGCTCGATATCATCGCGGTGCACCGTGATCGCCTCGAACACCGGCGGCTTGCCCGTGAACATGCCGTGGCGACGCCCCGCATCGGCGAGCTCGATGCGGCGCGCGAATCCGAACTCCCGCCCCAGCGGATTGCGGCGCACCCGACCGCCGGCCGCGCTCACCGCCACCTGCAGGCCCCAGCAGCTGCCGAAGAACGGTACGCCGGCGGCAAACGTCGCCCGCGCCAGCTCGATCTGCCGCTCAATGTGTGCGCCGCCGTCGTAGACGTTCAGCGCCGAGCCGGTGATCGCCACACCGTCGTAGCTCGCAAGTCCAGCGCCGGACGCGAACCGCACCTCGCCGTCCGCCGGCCGCACGATGTCGCAGCTGACGGCCGCCAGGCTCTGCAACACCTGCGCGTAGCCTTCGCCGGAAGGCTCACCGCCGGCGGCGACCTGCTGCGCGCGTGTCGCCGCCCGGTTCCCGTCAATCACCAGGATGCTCGGTTGGCCCATGTCAGTGCTGGGGCACGGGCGGCGGAGCCGGCACGCCGGCGCGCTCGAGGAGCGCGCGCAGCACGTCCGGCCGGTCGGTGATCATGCCGTCCGCATTGAACGCGAGCAGCCGCTGCATGTCCGCCGGTTCGTTGACGGTCCACGGAACCACCCGCAGCCCCAGGGCATGCGCCTGCTCGATGAGTGGCGCATCGAGATCCCGATAGTCCGGGCCCCAGCTGCCCGCGCCGGTGGCTTTGACGAGACGCACGATCGAGCCGCCGAAATGCCCAGGATCAAGTCCGCCCAGCCACGGCGAGGGATGTGGCGAGCCGATCCGCACGGTGTCCTCGCCGGGCTGCTGCTCGGTCAGGGCCACGGTTGCGACCTGGGGCATCAGCCGTTGCGCGGCGCTCAACACTCGCCAGTCAAAGGCCAGGAACGTGACCAGCGACGCAGTGCCGGTGCGTTCCACATCCCCTCGCAGCGCCTGCACGAACGGCTCGGGGGCCGGCGTCAGTTCCGGTTGCTCCGGGAAGGTCTTGACCTCGAGGGCGACGCGCACCCGACCGCGGCCGCGCGTGCGCACCAGAGTCAGCACGTCCGCCAGAGACGGTATGCGCTCGCCGTCCACCGGCTGCTGCTGCGGGAACCGCGCGGCGTATGCACTTCCCGGCCGCAGCCGCCCCACATCATAAGACTGCAGCTGCGCATAGCTCAGCGTGAAGATCGGCGGACCGGCGCTCGCCAGAAAGCGTCCCTGCGCGTCGCGCGTGCAGTCGGGGTTGAGTTCCGGGTCGTGACTGACGACCACCACGCCATCACGGGTCACCGCGCAATCGAGCTCCAGCGCGGACACGCCGAGCTCCATCGCCCGCGCAAATCCCACGAGGGTATTTTCGGGCCATAGGCCCCGTGCGCCGCGGTGCCCTTGCAGGTCAAACATGGCAGTCGCGGGTCACGCGTCGACGACAAGCCGGTTCAATTGAGACTACCCCGCCAAAAACTGGCTTGTCAACGCGCCAGCAATCAGTCCCCGTTCAGGCAGCGGCGCTAGAATAGGCTGCATCGAACCGTCCGGGAGTTACTCGTGCATCGACTCTGCATCGCCTCACTCCCGATGCTCCTGCTCCTGGTCGCGTGCACGCATGAGCGAGGCGCTGCGCGGCCGTCGGCCGCTCGAGGCGCAACGACTCCGGCGACTGCGCCGACTCCAGCACCCCCGTCAGCGCCGACCAACTCGCCGCCTTCTTCTGCACCGCAGGCGCCGACGCCCGCTGTCCCGCCTGCCGCAGCGGCTGCGGATGCCGCCGCTGCACCTGCCCCATCCAAGGCGGGCTCGCAGGCGGCTGCCGCGCGATCGATCCGGTCAGCTCCGAAAAAAACCTCGCCACCCGAGACGACACCCGCCGCGGAAGCGATACACGCCCCTGCAGCGCCTGCAGCTGCCGCGCGCCCGCCCGCCGCCGCCGGGGCAACCCCAGCGCTGGACCTGACCGCCCTCGAGCAGCGACTCAGAGATACTCACGCCATCGGCTTGTTCACCAAGCTCTCGCTGAAGAATCAGGTCGATGACCTGCTGGCGCAATTCAAGGCGTTTCACAACGGCGGCTCACGGGTGCCGCTCGGCGAGTTGCGACAGAAATTCGAACTGCTGCTGGTGAAGGTCGTGACTCTTCTTCAGGATGACGACCCCTCCCTGGCGGCCGCGGTATCTTCCTCGCGCGAGTCCATCTGGGACGTGTTGAGTGACCCGAAGAAGTTCGCCACTATCTGATTTCAACAACGGGAGTAGCCATGGGCCCGCGCTTAACAGTTCTTGTTTTTCCATTGCTGACCTCGTTCGGCTCAACAGGCGCAATTGCGGCCGACGATCAGGCACTCGGCCGGGATCTCAGGGCCAGCATCGCCCTGCAGGGATTTCCGTGCGACCAGGTGGTCGACTCGAAGCGTAACGGTGACAGTGATTACACCGCCTCCTGCAAGGACGGCAATCGCTATCACATCTTCGTCGACTCAGCCGGACGCGTTGTGGTCAAGAAGCTGTGAGCGGAGCTCGCGGACTTTGACGCTCTGGCCGCAACCACCAAGGCGCCATGGAGGGCTGCACATGACTGAAGCGTCGAATTGCAACGTTTCGCGCCGCGATCTGCTCGAAGCTGGCGTGGCCGCGGGCGTCGCTAGCCTTCGATCGCCAACCGCGACGCGGCCGAGGCGATCCTGCCGCTCGCGCTGGAACGCAAAGTCGCCGTGCTGGCGAATCTGCCCTTCGGGCATTCTTCGCTGTTCCGGCAAACCGCTGAGCGTGAGTTGCCGGGCTGGGCGGCGGATATCGACGTGGCGAGCTGGGGACAATACCTGCTCAAGTATGTCATCTCGCACCCGGCAGTCACCTGCGCCATCCCCGGCTCAACGAAACTCAACCATCTGGTGGACAATCAGGCCGCGGGGCGTGGCCGGCTGCCGGACGCGGCCATGCGCCGGAAGACGGAGGAGTACTGGGACCGCAAGTCCTGACGTCGTCTACTCAAAATCCATCTCGCCGGCAGCCTGGCAACCACCC
>Ga0209804_1000399_pt1 | contig 36713 bp, 38 predicted proteins | sample GraSoiAngelo_139_FD_185896 | JGI IMG/M metagenome (GOLD analysis project Ga0209804, IMG submission 185896) | Grasslands soil microbial communities from the Angelo Coastal Reserve, California, USA - 14_0929_12_20cm (SPAdes) (version 2) | ecosystem: Environmental > Terrestrial > Soil > Grasslands ... | reverse complement strand
CTGGGATAAGAGAGCCGCCCAATTGCTCGCCTGAATCGACAAGCGGATTCTTCCTAACTCCAATGCTGGCAAGAATCTGGCGGAGAGGGGGGGATTCGAACCCCCGTTGGAGGTTTTGGCCCCCAAAACGGTTTAGCAAACCGCCGCATTCAGCCACTCTGCCACCTCTCCGGCGTTTGCTTTCAACAGCTTACCACAACTGCCCTACTGAATATGGTGCACTCTTGGTGCTGTGATTACCGAGAATTCCGTCCGTATGTCAACCAGCATCCTTATGCCACGCTAATCGCAGATCTCGTCGATCACACTGGTTTCGTTGTTGGCAAGCATATCGGAGTCTAAAGACTGGCAGTGTCTGCCTCGCTCAGTCGACGTGTGCATCGAAGTGCAGGGAAGTTCGTGTCGCGAAAGAATCCCGTTTTGGATCAGCAAAAGTTTGGTCAAGGAAAGCAGACGTGGACGAACCGGGTTGCTCCGGTTAAGCGGCGCGTCTTTGCCCAAAGCTAAATGAGTACGCGACCGCTGATAGTAGGCAAAATAGCTTTGCAGGGGCCGACGCAACGATCTCTGGTTCCACACCATAACGTGGTCCAGGCACTCGCCTCGGATGGAGCCCACCAACCGTTCCGCAAAGGGATTTTGCCAGCCAGGAACGTCCCGACGGTGGAGTTCGACCGAAAAAAATTCGAAAAAGTATCTCAGAGTATTTCGACGGCTGTGGGAACTCTACGAATACCGGTCTGCTCGTCTCCGTGGCCAATTCCGAAAAGATCTCTGCGCATTCTCCCGTCGGCTTGTCTTGGCAGAACCACAGGAGCGCATCTGGGTCGTGGAGCTGATTCGAGGGCACTGACTCAGTGGCGACTGAAATTGCACAAGCAGGAATGCCGATAACCCTTTCTATTGGCGTTTCGTTCTCCGTGGCGGCAAGGTGCCACCAGACACCGAGGAGCATGCCGCAGCGTTCTACGAACGGGGTGAATACGAACTTGAAGAGGCCGTTTTCCGCCTGCTCGTCGATTATCTTGGGCACATCGCACTCAGGCGGAGCTCGAGGAGGCGATTCGCCACTTTCAGAATACCATCGAGCTCTGGCGAAAGCTGTTCCTCAAGCGGATCGGAAAGAAGCGGTATTGGAGCGACCTTCGACTAGCCTTTACATGCGAGGGCTTAGCAATCTTGCTCCTACCCGGAATCAAGCGGGGCGCTACGACGAATTGTCGCTGTGTTTCGAACCGACGTTTTACTTGCGGATGTTCGTGTATGGCGCAGTTATCCACAAATTATCCACCATGCCGGATGGAATCGCAAAGGCTGGACGCGTATCATAGCCGCGGCAATCTGAGGTCGTTGTCGTTTTCAAAGACGGGCGACCCACAATGTTGAAGAGGCTTACGCGCGTCACTTCGTTTCTCGGGGTAAAGACGCTGTCGATTTGGAGCAGGATTGAAGGAGACTGTTTGGCAAAATGTCGCTCGTGTGCGCAGAAAGGGACTTCGTAAGCCCTAACATGACCACTGAGGAACTCTGCAAGATCATCGATGAGGCAGGCGATTTCTTGATTCAATCAGGCCGATATGAAGATGGTCTGGAACTCTATAGACGTGCTGCAACCCGTTTTCCTCGCATAGCGTTTTTTCATCAGGGTAGGGGCTGCCGTGCGGGCCACCGAGGCTTCCACAGCGAAGCCATATCAGCATCGCAAGCCGCGCTCGCGTTGGAACCCGACAATCAGAAGTTTGTCAATGATTTGGGTTGGTCGCTATACCAAGGCGGCAGGATCGAGGAATCGCGGACTGTCTTGGAACAAGCCGTTGCGATGGACAAAACGGACTCACCGGCAGCCGAAAACCTTCGTGTCTGTATGCGCCGTGGGTAGGCTCGATCATCGCTCATGGGCTACTCGATGAGACTCAAGACAAGCCTACAGCTGTTCGCACGCACCCTTTCTTGCCCAGGACCGCCTCGAAACGAGCACTCGGCTCCGCAAGACGGATATATTGTTCATATGTTGGTACCCCGAGATTTCTAATCAACTACGGTGCTTGGTACCGTCCAGGAGGAAGCCGGTTGCAAGCTGCTCGGGCAAAGATCCTTGGGGTTTGGGACTCCAATTGGGAAACGGGAGATCGTTTCGAAGTACAGGCGCATTCACTCGGTGCAGGGACAATCCGATTGGCTCTTCCAGCAGAGATGCTGGACCCCGCGACAACGGTGAAGTTGCTCGAAGACGGTGCTGGCCGCCCGCTTCTCTTCGTCCACTTGGCCGGCGAGAATTCCATCGAACTCACCAGCACACCTGCCCAAGGAGCATCGGGCGCTGAGATCGAAACGATCTGGCTGGAATATCTTTCGCCCAACCGGTATCGGCTCATTATTGATCGGGTTCCCCCACACCTAGCCAAGGTGCTGGCCGTACCCGCCAAGGGCGCAGTCGACGCGGTCGCCGACCGTGAAATCGAATTTTCCTCTGCCGATTTCAACCTACTACGGCGCTCCGCACCACCCATCACGCCGCGCGATTTCGAACTGGCTTTACGCGCCGTCAAACTGGCCAGCCATCCCGGCTTTGACTCGCTCATTACGCTGCCCATGGTGCGCGACATGGAATTGCTGGAACATCAAATCCGCTCGGCGATAACCGTGTTGCGCCGACTGCGAGGTCGCGCCCTGCTCTGCGATGAAGTGGGCTTGGGCAAGACCATTGAGGCCGGGCTGGTGTTGTCCGAACTGCTGGTGCGCGGCCTAGCGCGCTCGGTGCTGGTGTTAACTCCTCCGTCGCTAATCACTCAGTGGCAGGGGGAAATGCGGCGGAAGTTCGGCATCGAGCTAACCAGTCACGATGATCCCGCCTTCCGCCAGCGCGAGGCGGACGCATGGAAGTGTCACGACCGCGTGATCGTTTCGCAGCACACCGCCAAACGGGAACCCCACCGCTCCGCGATCCTGAACCGAAAATGGGACATAGTCATCGTGGACGAGGCGCATCACATGCGTAACCGAACCACGGCCATCTGGAAATTCACCAGCGAGATTCAAAAGCAATTTATTCTTCTACTGACGGCAACCCCGGTGCAAAATAACTTGGAAGAATTATTCAACCTTGTCACCTTGCTCGAGCCCGGTCTATTGAGCACCAAACGGGATTTCTCGCAGCGGTTCATTTCCAAGGGAGACAAGCTGACGCCCAAAAACGTGGATGAACTGCACACGCTGTTAAGCGAAGTGATGGTCCGCAACCGCCGTAGCACGGTCGGATTGCAATTTACCCAGCGATTTGCCCGCACGGAATCAGTCGCCATGACAGGGGCCGAGAAAGCCCTTTATGACGCCGTCGCGGCCCTAGTGCGCGACCAATTGCGCGCCGAGACAAAAACAACCGCTCTCAACCGCATGACGCTGATCACCTTGCAAATGGCCCTGGGCAGTTCCAGTGCTGCGGCCGCCGCGATGCTCGAAAACCTCCTGGATAAACCGATCCTGCCGGATTGCCAGCGGCAATCCATTTTGGAATTGGCGGGCCGCGCGTCACTACAAGACCAAGGCGCCAAGGTAGATCGCCTGCTTCGGTTGCTGGATGAATTCCCCGACAAACTCGTGATCTTCACACAGTTCCGCGCAACTCAGGAAATGCTGCGAAGCCGTCTGGTCCAAGCCGGTCACGACGTGGCCGTATTCCACGGCGGTCTGTCACGATTGGGAAAGGAAGGGGCCATAGAGCATTTTCGCGAATCGGCGCGTTTGATGATCTGCACAGAATCGGGCAGTGAGGGCAGAAATCTTCAGTTTGCCCACGGCCTGTGCAACTTCGATTTGCCATGGAACCCGATGAAGATCGAACAAAGGATTGGCCGCCTGAGCCGCATCGGACAGAAACGTGACGTTTACGTTTTCAATTTCGTGGCCGCCGGCACCGTGGAGGCGGCCGTACTTCATCTCCTGGAAGCCAAGCTAAACATGTTCGAGCTGGTCATCGGTGAAGTGGACATGATTTTGGGCAACCTGGATGAGGAAAAGGAATTTGAGGACATAGTGGCCGACGAGTGGGCCGCTGCCGCCAATGCCGACGAGTTCGCCGCCCGCATGGAGATGCTTGGCAACCGCCTCTTGGCGGCCAAAGTCGCTTATTTCCAGCAGTGCAGCCAGGATGAAAAATTGTTCGGCAACCGATTCGCTCCGGAAGGATAAACAAGTGAGTCGCCTGATCGACCAACCCCTCTCGCCTTTGGAACAGTTCGTTCGCGATTATGCGGAAGCTCGCAGTGGCGCCTGGGACCAAATCGAGCCACGGGTCTATGACCTTCTTATTGGATCGGAAATCACTCGAGTAGCCTTCGACCCCGAAGCTTTGCCGGAGCATCCCCAAGCCCAGTTGGCCAGTTTGGGATCGCCGCTGCTGGATGGCCTGCTGGCCGACGCCGCCGAAAGATGGCGCTGTGCTCGGTTTTACCGCATCGGGCTGAACCTCCATCCCCACAGCTTGGATTCGCGCTTCCGCCAGGCCATCTCGCTTTCACCGACGGCCATCGCGAACATCCGGCAAGTGCGGACGATGAACTGTCCGCAAGCCCTGTTCTGGTTCAAGGCGACTTTTGTCAGCGATCAGAAGGAAGAAGAGATCTTGCTGATGGGGATCGATCTGCACAGCTTGCGGGAGGTCAGGCATTGGGACTTGCTGCTAGCATCCAGTGGTCTGTCCGAATTACCGGAAGCCCTTTTGCCGGAAGCCCGACATGCCGGCATAATCGCGGGATATCGCTGCGCCCGCGACCGCGTGGCGCCAACCGTCGCCGCCTTGGCCAACACTCGCCGCCGCGAGTGGAGCAGTCGGGTAGCAACGCAAATCCAGCGGATGTCGGCGTACTATTCCCGGCTCCGCGAGGAAGCCAACGAGCCGGTCCGCAACGGCGACGATGTTGCCGCCCCTTCTCCGATCGCTGCGCGACGCGAAGCGATCGACCGGGAAGAACGCTTGCGCATCGCCGAGTTGCGCCAAAAGTCCGCCCTTCGCGTCCAAGTCAAGCCGGCCAACCTGATGATTGTACAGCTGCCGAAATTGCTTATGTCCGTGGCCATTACTGACAAAAATCGCCCCGTGGGCCAGTTAGAGGCCGTGTGGAATCCGCTGTCGGAAGCCATCGAAGCCCCCGCCTGCCCCGCTTGCGGTCAACCGACCTTCACCTTGCAAATTTATCGCAACAGCCTGGGCTGCGCCTCCTGTATGGAATCGGCCGGCTAGAGTTTCAGTGCACGACAATCCTCGAGGTTGGGTCCTCTCGAAGAAGGCTCCTCCTCCACTTGAAACGAAGGTCGAGACCAGCGAACTTGAACCACGAACGGGATCGCCCGTTGGTGCGTCAAACCGACGCCTCCGCCGAGCGCGTTAACGCTTGTCGAGCACCTTGGAATCCCATACAGTAGCCCTATGAGCCCTCTGCGGGTACGTGTCGAGAAAGGGCGGCTAGTTCTCGACGAGCCGACGACCTTGCCCGATGGTACGGTTGTCGATCTGGTTGCCGACGACGAGGGCGATGACCTCACCAGCGAGGAGCGGCGCGCCTTGCACGAAGCGCTGTCGACATCCTGGAAATCCGCCGAGGCCGGCCGACAGCGGGAATTCTAGACGAGCTCCGCCGCCGGCGGTGAGGTTACCGGTCCGAACCACACCCGAAGCGGACGCCCAGATCCGCGAGATCGACAGTTGGTGGCGCAGAAACCGTCCTGCTTCACCAAACCTGTTCGCTGAACTCGCGGCAGCGTTCGACATCGTCGGCCACGTACCACAAATCGGACGCCTGTATCGACAATCTCCCGTACCGGATACGCGTCGTGCCCTACTCAAGGGAACTCGCTATCACATCTACTATGTCCCGCGCGCTGACGAGGTAAGAGTGCTTGCGGTTTGGCATGCGCAGCGTGGCGTGTGACCGCCGCTTCGCGCGTCCCAAGCTAACTTAGCTTGTCGGTCATTCCTCGTTCAGGACTAGAAAGCTCGGATCGGTAGACTGTCGCCGACGACACTCTGGTGCACTCTTGGTGCACTGTAACCTGCAAATGGCAGCATTCCAAAACAACTGAGAACATCGTAAATTATTGAAAACGCGTGGAAATCGGCGAGCGCAAACAGGGCAGGTGGGTTTAGCAAACCGCCGCATTCAGCCACTCTGCCACCTCTTCGCGTCCGCTGGGCTGTTGCTGGACTCTTCTCAAGCACGTCCAAGGTCGCCTGCATCTGCTGCATCGCTTCCAGCACCGCTGGATCGAACAGCGTTCCTTTCGTGACGTGCGGTTTGGCGTGGCGCAGAATTCCGTTGCACGATCTTATCGTTTGCACCCAACTCGTACAGGTTGGCCTTCGTCTGAAACCGTGCCACCCGTAACCGGGCAGTCCAGCGGCCTCAACTGCCGGACGAATCACGCGCTTGGCTGGCTAAACCTTACTTAGACGTTGGCTACAACCGGATGGTTGGGTCGGCAAGCATGGAATTTTCCCTTCTACCTTAGAAGAGGCGTCTTGGGGACAAAACCTCAGCGAAGGAACGAAATTTTTTGAGATTTCCCACGTTTTACTTTGTTTTTCTCGGAGTGTAGGTTACATTCAACCCTACCCAAGCCCGCCTCGAGGTGCTCATGAAACCCTTTTGGGGTGTGCACGTTCCGGCTATTCCTGTGCCATCCTTTCGTTCAACTGCTGCACCAACTCCCACGGCATTCGACAACCAGACGAGTCGAGAGCTTAGAGCCAGGACTTCTGGCAAAGTTCTGCCGATCAGCGAGGTGATCGAATGAGAATGGGAAAGAATGTGCTCAAGAGGCTCGGAGGAACATTGGCTGTGGCCTTGCTAACCTGTGCCTGCACGTTGTCGCAAACCAAATCCGCTCCCGTGGACCCGGGCGTGCGCGGTGGTCCTCCCGGTGTAGGGGGTCCGCTATCAGGTCTAACAGCAGACGAAACGACGTTCTTCCAGGATGGGCAAGGCAGGTTTGCCGAAACCGAGGTTGTGCAGGGAGGCTCGAACAACGGCCTCGGTCCGCGCTTCAACTCGAATCAATGTTTTTCTTGCCACTCGCAGCCGAACATGGGCGGAACCAGCCCGGCGCAGAACCCCTTGATCGCTGTCGCAACGCTCAACGGGGCAAAGAACGTTGTCCCCTGGTTTATCACGGCGAATGGCCCGGTGCGCGAAGCGCGTTTCAAGCGAAGTAATGGCGCCCCCGACGGCAACGTTCACGCCCTGTTCGTCATCACCGGCCGGAGCGACGCCCCCGGATGCGACATCCCGCAATTTAACTTCCTGCCCGCTGGCAATCCGCTCACCGGCAAAGGCGGGAATCGAAACATTATCTTCAGAATCCCCACTCCTGTTTTTGGAGCCGGCCTTATTGAAGCGATACCCGACTCCGTCATCCTTGCTAACCAGCAAGCCAATGTCGCCCAGAAGGCCGCTCTGGGTATTTCCGGCCACCCGAACGCACATCTAAGCGGCAACGTCAACCGCAGCGCCAACGACGGCACCATCACTCGTTTCGGATGGAAGGCTCAGAACAAGTCCCTGCTCCTGTTTGCGGCCGAGGCCTACAACGTGGAAATGGGCATTTCAAACCAACTGTTTCCTCAGGAGCGCGACGAGACTCCCTCCTGCCTTTTCACCGCAACACCGAATGACGCGCTTAACTTCACGACTCCTGCGACTTCCGCCACCTCGAATCCCGCCGTCATCTCCGACATCGAGGCCTTTGCCAACTTTATGCGCATGCTTGCCCCGCCCACGCCCGCTCCCGACACGCCCTCCCTCTCGAACGGGCGGACCACCTTCATAAAAATAGGCTGCGCCCATTGCCATACGCCTTCGTTGACCACCGGTAAGATGATTGCAAGCGGCTCCTCGACGGTCCCGAACGCTGCCCTCTCGAACCAGACGGCGCAACTCTTGTCCGACCTGCTCGTCCACCACATGGGCAAAGGTCTCGCCGACGGCATTACGCAGGGCGCCGCCGGCCCGGACGAGTTCCGGACAGCCCCGCTCTGGGGCGTTGGACAGCGGATCTTCTTCCTTCACGACGGACGCACATCCAATCTGGTTGAAGCCATCAAGGCTCACAAAAGCCGCGGCAGCGAGGCCAACAAGGTCATCGACCACTTCAATAAGCTGAGCACCGAAGAGCAACAGGGAATCATCGATTTCCTGCGCTCGCTCTAGCTTAGCTAAGCTAGACGAAAGAGCGCCTCGGAGGAGGAGCACTTTTCGAATTTCCGCACACGCTCTGCGACCACTCCAGTTTTGTGGCGAGCCATGCGCGATTTTGCGCTCTGCTGAAATCGATCCCAGAATTGTCGAACGTTTCTAGCAAGCGCGGGCCATACTCCGAGCGGAGCTTTTCGATAGATTCGCCGGCCGACTCAAATGCACTGGGGATAAGACGGCACCAACGGTGCCGTCCTTCTCGGATCTTAGATAACTGCGCGGAGTCAACAAGGACGCGAACGTGTCTTGATGCGGCTGGCTCGCTCATCTTGCGTTGCGCGGCCGGGAGCTTCCCGGACGGCGAGCGGAAGCTCATCCTTGATTGGCATCGACTGTTTGATGTGCTGGTATGCAAAATTTAGACCCTTAGCGAGCCACGGAACGCCCTAGCGGCATAGTAAGATTCCGCACCGTTGTGATACACGAAAACAGCGTCGTAGCGGCGATCACAAAAGAGGGCGCCGCCGAGTTTTCTGATATCAGAAGGTGTTTTCACCCAGCTCGATGTTTTCGTATCGAAATTTCCAATTTTCTGCAACTCTCGGTATTGTTCTTCCGTTAAAAGCTCAACGCCCATGGCAGCCGCCATATCAATAGCGCTATCTTCTGGTTTACGTTCTTTCCTTGACTCCAGCGCTTCTCGGTCGTAGCAAATACTTCTGCGGCCTTTAGGGCTTTCCGCTGAACAATCATAAAAAATGTATTCGCCCGTCCTTTTATCATGACCAACAACATCCGGTTCACCGCCAGTTCTTTCCATTTCATTGAGTGACCACAGTTTTTCAGCATTTGCTTCCAGCTTTGCTTGTACTTTAGCCCATTCAATACCTTTATGGCGGTTCATGTTTTTCTCGAAACGGGCTTTCAATGCTCCGAGTAGTTCTTTACGATGTTCCGATGACAAGTCCTTTTTATTGCTATTTATGTTTCGCGCTCTTGTTGCTCTCATAGGCGTCGCTTCCCGCGTTTCTTATCTGTTACTCCGCTGCGCTCCGCCACATGGGGTTTTTTTCGGCTTGTCTTTGCGTTCTTATCAATTCGCAGTTTCCACGCCGTTCGGAGTGCACCCGTCAGTACATCCTCGCTCGCCGCCGCCAGGCGAATATGCGTGTGTCCCATCTTTCCCCAGCCGGCAGGAATCGGCAGGAAAATCTCGGGCGCATCCTCCACAAACGCCGCCTGCTGCTCCAGCGTAAGCATTAGATTCCCGTACCCCCCCGCTTGTGAGGCCAGCGAAGCAAATTTCCTGCCTCCTACACGAAAAGCCGGCAATCCTGCGAAAGTCTGCTGCGGCCATCCGCTGACTCCGTACGGAGTATCTGACCATCATCGGACCGCATAGGTCTACTGCTCCGGGCCGAATCATGGCAAACCTTCCCTAACCGGATAAGGGAAGGTTTGTCGATTACTCGGGAGGTGTGCCATCGCTCATCCCGTATCTGATCAAAGTGGAGTAACGCAGTTTAGGAGAGGTCCTGAAGCAATGATGCGGCTTCCTTGGCCTAGCCGGCCTAAACCGTCTAGACCGGATTTCCGGGTTATTGAGGTAATTATCGGCTCTTTCTGAGATGTCATAACCTTCTTTTCTCTCTTCATCCTCACAAAAGCCCGTATTGACGCCGAAATTTTCCGATTGGACGATTGCAAGGCGCGTTAGTAACTACGCCGGATGGCGCCTCCGATAGGCCTCACAGCCGCGCCAGACTTGATGTTTTTCGCTCCTGTGGGGTTTCAACCGACGATAACCCGGAAACTCGCGCTAGGCCTTCGAAAGATCGGGAATCATAAGGCTCAGACGCCTTTTGCGCCCCTTTGGCCAGTTGGCCAGCAGCGGTTCCGCATCCAAATATTTTTAGCCGACCAACCATCTGATTCCGTTCATCTTTTAACCTGGGGACATTTAGGGAGCAAATTCGCATTGTATAGTTGGCCAGCCCTGGACGGGCGTCATACCGGGACGTATGATATCTTCCCGCAGTAGTTTGATTTCGAGAGGTCAACAATGAGCTGTCTACATCCCATTCCTAAAGAGTGTCTGGCTTTGTTGAAGCAGGCTGCTGAGACAGGTATCGGATACCAGATAGTCTCCGTCGAACTCAAGGACGGTCGATACTTCGACCAAGTTGTCGTTAGCGAGGGCTGCATAATAGAGGTCAGGGGACATCGCGAAATTCCGTTTTCAGTTGATGAAGTCGCATCACTTAGCGTCAATCACAACCGCTGGAATTTCAGGGATGGGTCAGATTCTCGCCGCAAAGCTAGGGCAGCCTGCGCATGATCCCGCATCAGCCGTTAGGCAGTGCCGACCGTAGCTTTCGAAGATGCCGCCTTGATCGCGCGCAATGCCTGGCCATGCGAGCTTGACGGTGTGCGCGGCTATAAGGAATAGATTGTAGTCGGCATTGCGAGCCGGGAAAGCACCGACTCCATAGCCAAGATAGGTGAAGGTCCAAGGCGGTGACTCTCTCAGTCGTACGATCCTCGCCGATCTGGCGTGGATCTCACTGCGCTCTGTTAGGTTCATCTTTTGCCAGTGTTTCCGTAACGATCAAGTTCACTTCCCAGGTCTTGCTCCCGTCAGCCGAGAATGCCTGATCAAAACGGGCCGAATTAGGAGTGATGTCTGAAATGCTAAATCGGAGGGGAATGCTTCTGCCGCTAAATGTTTCCTGAATCAGGCGAGCGCGGTAAACTCGGGCTAGGCTGGCTAGGCGCGGGAGTCATCTCCAGCCATTCTAAGGTCGCAAGAAACCCTCAATTCAGCGATCTGGATTTTTGAATGATTGTGCACAGCGGCTACGATCGGTTCTATTTTGCACAGCTGAGGAAACGGAAGGCGAGTCTCGTCAGTCCTTTGCAGTGAAAAGGATTGGTAGACCTGCCGGGACGCGAACCCGCGGCCCTACATGCAAAGCAGACGATCTCCCGGTTGATCTAGTCCAACGCTCCGATAATCGGCGTCGCTTTGTGGTTGCACTTTTGGTGCACTTGGGGCTGCAAATGAAATTTTCTCGGTGCTACTCCAGAGCAGCGTCGAATCCTTTGGTGGCAAGAACTTGAAATGAACAAGAGCAAGTGTTGTGGGGCGTCTGCTCCAACCCAGCCTGTTTCAGCAAATTCTCAATGGAAGGGATTAAGTCATGAGTATTGCCACCAAACGTACGATTTTTCGCTGGATTCACATCATCTTTAGCATTCCGATACTCGGTTATATTTATAGTCCATTTGAAAAAATTCCAAACTACGCCCCCGCAACTCGGTTTGTCTTCCTTCCTGTAATGGTCCTTTCGGGATTGTGGATGTGGAAAGGTCATGTCCTTTGGCGACTTGTTTCGAAAAGATCGGCCTGACAAGACCGGACGCTGCAGCGACGGGGCAATTATTGCAAGCAGATATAAGCCTACTTTTTGTCAGAGTACTAATCAATGAATAACAAAAGTCTCGATCGATGGATATTTAAGAAAAAAAACAAAAAGTGGCTGGAAGAATTGCAGAAGTTGAGAATGTGATCATTCTTGACTGTAGGTTTAGCAAACCGCCGCATTCAGCCACTCGGCCACCTCTCCGCGGCCGGCGTTCGGCGCCGATGAACAGGCTGAATGTCGTGAGATAACACCAATTCGATTCGAGCTGAGCGGTACTAGCGCTGCTCGATCCCAAATCGCCGGCGGATCATTGCTCTGTTCGTTGCGTCCGATAGGTAGGTCGGATGCCGGTGACGTGTGAACCTTCTGACTGAGACGGGAGTCCTTTTCACCGCGCGTTAATAAAGATAAAATACGATACTGTAATGCCGCTCTTTGCGCTGGTGTTTCCGTGGACAGTTTGACGTCTAGGACAAGGTTTTAGCTGCGACCCGGGCGGCAATCGAGGAGTCTCGGCGAAACATTTCGACCCGAAGGGGCGTATCTAATTGAAGAAAGCGGTTCGGGTTGAAATCCAGTCAGCGCCCTGCTTCGTAGCCCAAGGATTCGTTGGACTTTGCGGGATGGCGACTTGGAGTAGTGGCCGTAGCTTGGTGGAGCGAAAGGGAAGCGAATGAAGACATGGCACAAGGTGTTAATTGGCGCGGGTGCCCTGGTGGTGCTCGGCGGAATTGTTCTTTTCAGCGTGAATCAGGCGAACAAAGGCGTGGTGACAGTGCAAACCGCAAAGGTTGCGAAGCAGGACAGCCTGGTGTCCTTGGTGACGGCCTCCGGCGAAATCAAACCCACAACTTATACCAACGTGACGGCGCAAGGCTTCGGCAGAATTACCGCGATTCTTGTCAAAGAAGGCGAGCACGTTAAAAAGGGCGACAAGCTGTTGCTCCAGGAGAACGTGCAGGCGAATGCCGACGTCCAGGCGCAAACCGCCGCGAGTATCTCTGCGGAATCCGGCGTGCAGGCCGCAGAAGCCAGTTCTAAAGCGGCACAATCGGATTTAGCCTCTCAGCTGGCGAACCTCGAGAAAGCCAAACTGGATTTTGACCGTGGCCAGGGCCTTTACCGAGACGGCTTGATCCCCAAGCAGGATTTCGACCAGCGAAAAACCACTTATGACGCGGCCGCAGCATCCGTCGATTCGGCAAAGGCGCGCGTTTCCTTATTGAGAGCCCAACTGGAGCAGTCCCGCGCGCAATTGAATCAAAGCCGTGCAGTGCTTGTCCACACCCAGGACATCCTGCACAAGACCATCTACACTTCGCCCATCAATGGCATTGTGAGCTATCTCCCTGAACGTGTAGGCGACTACGTCGTCCCGGGCATCCAAAACTCCAACGGCAGCTTTCTAATGACTTTGTCGGACATGTCCATCGTCACGGCGGAAGTCAAAGTGGATGAAACGGACATCGTCAACGTGAAAATGGGGCAGGAAGGCGACGTGACTATCGATGCGGTCCCCGGAAGAGTGTTCAAGGGCAAAGTGACCGAAATCGGCTCGCAAGCCGTACTGCGCAGCTCCGGCCTGACGACCACACAAACCACGACCAGCACCCAGGAAGCGAAAGACTTCAAAGTTGTGGTGACTTTCAACAATCCACCGGAGAACTTGCGCCCCGGCCTGTCCGCCACTGCAAAAATCACGACGGCGGAAAGAAAAAACGTGGTCGCCATCCCCATCCAGGCCTTGGCCATGCGTACTCGCAAAGAGCTGGAAGAAGCAGCCAAGAACGCCAAAGGACAAGGTTCAGGTGTGACCCTGGCGGCGCCGCCGCCACCGGTGCCCGGCGATCCGAAAAAGGACGAAATCCAGGGCGTCTTCGTGGTAAACGGCAAAAAGGCGGTGTTCCGGTCTGTAGAAACCGGCATCTCGGGCGTCACCGACATCGAAATCACAAAAGGCTTGCAGCCTGGCGATGAAATTGTGATTGGCAGCTATAAGGCGCTCCGCACGTTGAAGCCGGAAGCCCAGGTCAAGGTGGACAACAGCGCCCCCAAGAAGCAGGATGATCAGCAGAGCTGACACGTTTTAGGACAAGGAGATTGACATGCCCGTCGAGGCACAGACAACGGACTCTTACCGGGAAGACCTGGTCAACTCCGGCTTAGTCATCAAGACCGAGGAACTCGCCAAAGTTTATGAAATGGGCGCCGAGCAAGTGCACGCCTTGCGTGGCGTCAACCTGGAGATCCGCAAGGGCGAATACGTCGCCATCATGGGGCCTTCCGGTTCCGGCAAGTCCACGCTCATGAATTTGATCGGTTGCCTCGACTCGCCCACCTCCGGGAAGTATTGGCTCGCCGGCCGCTTGGTCAGTGACCTGGACGATGACGAACTGGCTTACATCCGCAACAAAGAAATCGGCTTTGTCTTCCAGACCTTTAATCTGCTTCCCCGCGCCACGGCTCTTCACAATGTCGAGTTGCCTTTGATCTACAACGGGACTCCGGCGGACGAGCGCATTGAAAAAGCCAAGAAAGCCTTGGAGCGCGTCGATCTCGCCGACCGCATGCAGCACAAGCCCAACGAGCTATCCGGCGGTCAAAGGCAGCGCGTGGCGGTTGCGCGGGCGCTTGTCAACAACCCTTCCATCGTTTTGGCTGACGAACCCACCGGCAACCTCGATTCGAAAACCGGTGAAGAAATCATGGCGCTTTTCGAGAATCTCTACCGCCAGGGAAACACCATTATTCTCGTGACCCATGAAAACGACATCGCCCGGCATGCCCACCGCATTATTCACATCCGCGATGGCAAAATCGCCTCGGACGAAGCGGTCAAGAAATAACCGGTCAATTCGGCTCTTTCCATCCAACAGCCTGCAGGTAGAGTTGTAGAGTTGATCCGCGGCGAAATTTCCGCCAACGGCCCCTGTCTGCCGGCCGCAAAAAAGGATGGACCCGATGCGTCTCTCGCCAAATAAAAGTGCGCCATCACAAATCAGCGAATTGCTCCATCTGGCTGCCGAAAAGGCGATTCGTTATGTGGAAAATGCTTTCGAACGCCGCGTGGGCCCGGCCTTATCCAATCTCGCCGGACTCACGGGCTTCCATGAGCCCTTTCCCGCCGATCCGTGCAATCCCGTCGACGTGCTTCGCCAGTTGGATGCTTTGGGGTCTCCGGCCACGGTAACAATCACGGGCGGCCGATACTTCGGCTTCGTGAACGGCGGCATGGTTCCTGCCGCGCTCGCCGCTAGCTGGATGGTAGACGCCTGGAACCAAAACGCGGCGCTGCGCATTATGTCCCCTGTCGCCGCAGAGATGGAGGATGTTGTTCTTCGCTGGATCTGTGAAGCTCTGGGACTGCCTGCCGATTGTGAAGGAGGGCTGGTCACCTGCGCCACGATGGCGAACTTTACCGCCCTCGTTGCGGCTCGCCACGCGCTTCTCAAGAAAACGGGCTGGGACGTCACCGAGGACGGAATGTTCGGCGCGCCGCCCATCGATGTGGTCGTAGGCGACGAGGTTCACGCCTCCATTCGGAAGGCCCTGAGCATGGCAGGTTTCGGGAAGAAACGCGTCATCACGGTGGAGGCCGACAATCAGGGAAGAATGCGCCCCGACCGCCTGCCGCGCCTAACCGGCAGAACCATCATCTGCATTCAAGCCGGTAACGTGAACACCGGCGCTTTCGACCCCGCCGAGCCAATCTGCTCAGCCGCGAAGGAAAAAGGTGCCTGGGTACATGTAGACGGCGCCTTCGGTTTATGGGCCCGCGTATCGCCAAAATATGCCCACTTGGCGCGCGGATTCGAGAACGCCGATTCCTGGGCCACGGATGCGCACAAGTGGCCAAACGCCGGGTATGACTGCGGAGTGGTCCTTGCCAGAGACGGCACCGCACTCCGCGCCTCTCTCGGGATGGCCGCCGCTTACCTCGAACCCGGTGCCCACCGCGAGCCCATGCATCACACACCAGAGGCATCCCGAAGAGCCCGGGGCATCGAGCTTTGGGCCACGCTGAAATCCCTCGGCAGAACGGGGCTGCGTGACCTCGTCGAAAGAACCTGTGCCCACGCTCAGCAATTTGCTAAAGGATTAAGAAGCGCAGGCTTCGAAGTATTGAGCGACGTAGTCGTCAATCAGGTCCTGGTTTCCTTCGGCGCTCCCGAGGTAACCAGGGAAGTCATCCGGCGCATTCAGGAAGATGGAACTTGCTGGTGCGGGGGAACCGTGTGGCAGGGCAAGGCGGCCATGCGCATCAGTGTCTGTTCCTGGGCCACAACCGCGGCTGACGTGGAAAGAAGTCTCGAAGCGATCGTGCGCATCGCTCGCGAGTCTCACCTCGCTTCAATTCCCTCTTGATCAAAAGGTCAGCGGCTGCGAGCTGCTTCGGAACCTTCCAGTTCCGGCAGCGCCTGCTCCACGCTCAAATAGGTGCGAGAGAGGCGGTCGTGCCAGGTGAGTTCGTCGGAATCCCACATCGCCCACAGAAACCCCAGGAAAAATGTCCCCGCGGAGAGCGCGTAACCCACGCTTCGCAACAACATTTGTCTTGAAGTCGGCGGCTCGCCGGAAAAACTCACCACTTGCAGCCCGCGCAGCATCATCCCGGGTGTGGTTCCGCCAAAGATGGTGAAAAGCGCGAAGTACTGAAGATAAAAAACGGCAAAAGTCATTCCGCAGACGGCAACACTCAGTTTGCTGAGCGTGAAGTGCCCTCCCAGCGAGCCGAAAAGCCCCAGAAATCCGCCATAAGCAAACAGCAGACAAAAAAAGTCGACGAGCGCAGCAAGCCGGCGGTCCTCGATCGAAGCGACCGGATAAAGGCCTTGCCCTGAGCAGGCCTGGCCCTCACCGGGTTTTGCCAGTGAATGAGAGTTTGCGTCTGGCCGCCCCGAAACATCAATTTCTACCGGCAATTCCTCGCCAGTCTTTGCCTTCGGAAATCTCCCTACCGCGAGCGTGAAAGAAAACTCCTCTTTGCTGGCCGGTTGTTCTTCGATGGCAATCGAGGTCCTGGCTTGTGTTTCACCAACAGATTCTTCGAAGGAAAAGTACGTCTGCCTATCGTTTGTCGAGAATTTTTTCCTCCGCGTGCGATAGGCGTTGACGCGCTCCGCCAATTCTCCGCGCCACGCACCCTCTTGCATTGCCTCTCTGGAGGATTCAACGCGGGATTCACACCTGCCCATTCCCAGGTTTTCTGCCTCTGCGTTTCGCGGGCGGATTCCAAGCGAGGAGATGTCCGAGGGCTCCTCAATCGCCGAAAAGCCAACGGAAAAAGAAGAATTACAGAACTGGCAGACGCGGTCTCCAGCCGGCAATACCGCGCCACACTGCGAGCATATTTTTGTCACCGTGAGTTTTGCGCTGCGGACGCTTCCGCTCCGGTGAGGAGAGAGCCTGCGCAGAATAGCACGCCCCCGAAAAAGTCAAGCACCAAATCGGGCAGGCCTGTTTCGAAAGAGATACCGGAGGGAAAGAGGTGAGCGAAGCGCCGTAGAAGGGCTCAGGCGTCCATCTGCTGAGCGAGCATGTCTCGGCTAAACGAAATGCGCCGCTCCAAAGCGATGGCCGCGAAATAGGTGCAATGTCCTCGTTCCGCGTCCGTCCAGGACTTCATCGAGGGAACCAGTCGAGCGACGGTAGCATCCACAAAACTCAGCATGCGGAAATAAGCTCCGATCGCTTGAATCCCTTGCCGGTCTTCCGGCCGCTCCGGGCACAGCTGCAGCAGTTGCATCACTCGGTTGAAGTCCGTGCCCGAGGCCACTCTCTGAATACCTGTTACGTCCTGAACTTCGGGAGACAGCGGCTGCTTTGCGGAAACCGCAATGATCGAACGGCAGTACCAAACGAAGAACTGCAGGAAGAAAACCGCCGAGCAGACCAAAATGATCGCGGCCATCATCGAGGCACCGCCGCCAGACGGGAAGGCACCAGCCTGTCCTCTTCACTCACACGGAGGAAACAATACGCCCACGCTGCGGGCAAGATGCATCCTAAAAGGGGCGTCACAAAACGCAGAACGCCCGCCTTGAAATAAAGATTTTGCAGCGCATAGTTCGCCGCAAAGGCACTAAAGTAGACTCCCAGCGCCAGGACCAGTTGGATCAGGCGTGCTCGTGTTTCCCGCAGCTTGAGAATGGCGCCCCAAAGCGCATACGTCAGCACAAGACCAACAAAATAAAGGTTCTGCGAGAGTTCGTAGGCGAAATGCGTCAGAATCCGATGAGAAGATTGCTGCACCACGGCATAAGAAAACCACGCCGTGCCTCCGAGCAGCACGACAGCGCCGAGACGGAGGTAACCCTCTACCTGCATCTCGTCAAAAACGAGGCTATACAGGTTCAGAAGAGCGAAATAGAGGCCAATGGTGAGCAGCGTGTCGGAGTAGTAGTAGAAATAGACATACTCGTTCGACGCCATCCCATAGTGATTCAGCACATGGTAGCGGCTAACGCTAACTAGAAACGACAAACCCATGTAGAGGTTGAGGAAGATGTATCGCCGGAAGGATTGGCTCTTGACCGCACACACAACCACTGCACCCTCAAGGAGAGTGCAAACGAGCCAGATACAATATTCGAGGGGACCAGGCATCTCTTCCTCTTCATGGCCCCCTGATCAACCGGCGAGGTGCTAGTTCTTGCCTTACCTCGACCGCGTTGAGCTACTTCCAGGGTACTGGAGGCTGAGGTGCTCCTCCGTTTGCCATGATCACAGAGCCGTTACCGTGGGCGACGACCACCGTCTTCAAGCTCATTGCTCCGACCAACGCCAACATCGCTAGCAAAATGACTGAGAGTTTGCGTGACATTGTGCCTCCAAAGTGGAAAACAACTTGGGAGGCATCCTATATCTTTGTACACCAATGTCAAGCAGCTCACAGTGTGAGCTTGTTTTTTATCGATACACCCTACTCAGCCTGATGCTTTCGCTAGGCATTCGCCTTGCGACCGGCTGGGTCGCGGTTCCGATCGCCCCTAGCATAGTTTTATCGACTGGCGAGAGCAACAGTACGACAGTACTAACTAGTTTAGTACCCTTAGGCTATCCCTTCGTGGTACTTTCACCTCTATGAAGACGTCGGCTTTGTCCAGTGCACGCCCAGTGCCCCAGTGCCCGTTTCTTCCCGTCTTCATTCACCTAGGCAACGAGCTTTGATGTTCGCCCGAGCAAACAAATCGCCCTCGCGGAATGCCTTGACACAACTCACGGCCACTCCATAGCATTAGATATTGCTATTATTTTTGGCCGGCGTAGCTCAGTGGCAGAGCGAGGGTCTCATAATCCCTAGGCCGTGGGTTCGATTCCCCCCGCCGGCACCATTCTTTCTTCTTGATTTGAAAGGAATTACACGCGTGCGTTTTTTCGTGTACCCGCCGTGTACCCTTCGTTGCGGTTCAGGAGCTTCCCAGGTGCGACGAACATAGGCCTCCAACTGCTCCTGACGCGCACGAACCCAAGGCGCGTAGTGCTTCTCCGTAATTCGCACGCTCTGATGGCCCAAAATAATTGACACGCGCTCGATGGGTACGCCAGCAAGTAACAGCTCAACCGAGAAGGTATCCCGAAAGCGGTGTGCGTGACCGTCAGGAATACCGGCCAATACAAAGAGCCGATTCAGACTCTCTTGCCAGATTCCCGCTGCGGTTTTGGGAGTCGAGAGTCCCGTCCAGAAAAAATATGCGCTTTCAGGAATCGCATCCAGTGCTTCGATGACAACGGGCGGTAGCGGGCAATAGACCGGCGTTCCTGTCTTTGCCGTGTACAAGAAAAGTTTGTCCCCCTGAATGCGGTTTCGACTGAGCGTAGCCGCATCTCGTATTCGTAGTCCGCTATAGCGAAGAAGCAAAACAAGCGTAGGCAAAGACCTCGATGAGAGTGCATCCAAACTCAGAGGCTGCGACCTAGTGGTACGGAACGATATTTGGGATGTCCTAGTTTCCAAGTTGAAGCCGCCGATCGTTTTCGAGACGAAAGTCACCGAGCGCGCACTTAAGTCAGGAGAGGACTGAAATGGAACAGCGAAGGCCAGTCGATTGTTGACGAAAAATGCTTTTACTGTTCCTCAACTCTCGTTTTCTGAGTTGGAGTTGCCAACGGTGGACAGTTACTTTAGTGTTCGCGGGAAGAATACCCTCCAGTCTGGATCGAATGCTGGATTCTTTAGGCCGTGGCAGAGATGAAAATCAAACTTTACACCATCGGCTCTAGCGAGCACTTGGTTAGCTTCGGCGTACCCAGCCCTTTTAAGATAAAATCCGATTGATTGATGGTAAGGGTAGGTGTAGTCGAACCTCCTCAAGAGAGCAAGCAACTCGTCGACTGATACTCGGTTTTGCGCCAATCTAAATGCTTGGAGGACGCTCGAAACCCCACCGGAATATCCCGGCCGAACGGTTATATCAATGAGAGTTCTCTCCAGTGAGCTGACTTCCACTTTATGGCCTGAGGGGGCGGTTACGAGCACCACGCCTGCGCGGCCCGTGTTTTTTCCGCTCAATACCGTGATTATTACATCTTGGTATTTGTAGGCCAGTTTTGAGCGCCTCTGTTGATTCTGAAAGGCACGGTCAATGGCTTCTTGCGAGAGCTGACCTGAGTTTTTAGGTTTTTCGGATTGCTCTTTGTTTATGAAAATACTCGTGTGATCCTCGCTCAGACCGTGAATCCACATAGCGGACGCGTGAGAAAAGAACGCGCCGTCTTTTTTTTATCGAGATGGCGACGGCCATTGGAGACGCTTTGCCTTCCCAGACGTATCGGACAAGCGAAGCGTAGTAACGTGAGCGAAGCCGGACTTCTTTGAGTTTGGTACGGTTGAGTAACATCTGAACGAATGCCTGTGATCTCATACTCTGCGGTAGATTCCATTCACTGGCCTGTTGGATGAAAAGGAGTTCCAAGTCGGCTGGCGCAAAGACCCGATCTGGATTGCTCTCGAAGAACCAGGTTAAAAGTTCGAAATTGATTTTGGACTTTGGCATTTGGAGGTCATTGAAGTTGAAGGATACACGCCTGGGTATATATACCCAGGCGTGTATGCGTGTTCTCTTGTTCGACCCGTCTGGGTATGTATACCCAGACGGTCGTGAATACTTCTGAGGCAGAATCATATCCTGTTTGTTCTCGATTCCCGGCAGAGGGCGTCAAAGTTTATGCATTGCCAACGAGCGCACGATTACGCTGGCACTCCAAGGCATTGATCATCGTAGAATCGTTTCACGAATCGTTTCATAAATCGTGTCACGAATCGTTTCATAAATCATTTCACTAATCGTCTCGCGCCTAGATCTAAATCCATTAAAACAAATAAGAAGGCAGAAGAAATCATGGTGTATAATCGTTTCATGGCTAGCGATATTATTGCCCAACTGGACCGTGGCGTATTGTCAGCCCCTGACCTCCGGGAGCGACTGGGGGTGTCGCCATCCACGCTTATGCGCATGGTGAGAGAAGCTGGACCGGAGGTCCTACGGATTGGTCGAGGCAGGGCGACGCAATACGGCTTGCGTCAGACATGGCCAAATCTGGAAGGTCCACGGTTTCCGCTATTCCGTATAAGCGAATCTGGCTCAGCAGCCTCTGCGGGAGAACTCATTACACTTGCCGCTCATCAGACGGCCTGGATGCCGATAGGCACGGTCGCGGATGGGCTTCCTGCAGAATTAGCTGACGCTCGTCCTTCAGGCTTCTTGGGCCGACACTTCGCAGCCGTCCATGCCGATCTCAGGCTACCGCCGATATTATCCGACTGGTCTGACCATCACATTTTGCTCGCGATGTCCCGACGGGGAGAGGACTTACCGGGCAATTTGATTGTAGGCGAAGAATCATTCGCTCGATGGCAGGGCATTAAGCTCGTTTCCAAAAGCCGCGATGATTACCCGGCTCTTGCACAGGCAACCATCGCAGGTCATCCGCCGGGTTCTTCGGCAGGAGGAGAACGACCGAAATTCGGCGCGCTAATTGGCAACCAGCATATGCTCGTCAAATTCGCTGGCCGCGGAGGGGTCGGGGATATGGCCGCTAGGCGTTGGTGCGATCTGCTGATCCTAGAAGGAATTGCGTTGCACGTTGCAGCGTCCCATGGCATCCCGACCGCGAATACAAACGTCATCGAAACGCCTGATTATTGGTTTCTGGAGAGTGAGCGATTTGATCGCCTCGGGGTGCGCGGGAGGGCTGCAGTCATAAGTCTTGCGTCTGCTCACGACAATCTCGCGGACTCGTGGGCGGACGCGGCTGTTACACTCAAAGAGGCAGCGCGTTTGAGTGTTGAAGATGCCCGGCGGCTTTCCTGGCTTGATGCGTTTGGAGCACTCATAGCAAATACGGATCGACATCAGTACAACATACTGTTCTTTGCAGAAGGGTCTCGTCTGCGTCTAGCTCCGGCATTCGACCAAGTCTCAATGCTGTATGCGCCCGCGGGCGATGGGCAAGTACCACCGCGCGAGTTTGTCCTGCCGCACGCCACTGCGAATACGTTGGATGTTTGGGAGTGCGCTCGCGACGCAGCGCGGCAATTTTGGACACAAGGGAGCGAGGACATGCGGCTGTCGGATGACGCTCGGCTATTTTGTGCAAGCAACATGAAACTCTTTGTCATATAGGCTGATGGACCTGATTTTGCCAAGCGAGTGAAACGCGGGCGACCATTATGCGGTGTTCAAGGGATACTGACCCTGACCATCCATTCCCTCGCCTGAACGGCCGTGTTGGATTAGATTATTTGAATGACCCTCAACCCTTCAGAAGCCTCATTCAAACTGCGTTCCGCGGTCACAGCCGCCTCTCGTGGACTTGTTGACCGAGAGCCTCTTGTAGAGCTAGTTGCGCTCAGTGCAGTGGCACGCGAGCACTTGCTGGTAATTGGGCCTCCGGGAACAGCAAAAAGCGTTGCGGTGCGGCGGATCGCCCAAGCCACTGGGGGACGGTATTTTGAGTACCTGCTAGGCAGATTTACAGAGCCCAGCGAGATCTTTGGCCCCGTAGACCTTCGCAAATTGCGCGAGGGTACTGTGGAAACAGACGTTAGCGGAATGCTGCCTGAGGCTGAGATCGCCTTCTTGGATGAAATCTTTCAAGGGTCTTCGGCGATTCTCAATACGCTTCTGGGTATCTTGAACGAGCGGGTCTTTCGCCGCGGACACACGCAGTTGAAGTGCCCCTTGCGAATCTGTGTGGGAGCCTCAAATAGCTTGCCAACGGATGAGTCGCTAGCTGCCTTTGCTGACCGCTTCCTCGTCCGCGTTTTCGTTGAAACAATTGAAGACCCACAACTTGAAACTTTGTTGGATAGCGGTTGGAAACTCGATCATTCACAGTTCTCAGAACTTGCATCCATGAACGACATAGATGTACTAGCCGAGATTGCTCAAAACGCCGATCTCAGCTCAGTCCGACCACAATTGGCTCACTTGCTGCGAATCTTGAGAAGGGCCGGCATCGTTCTTTCGGACCGTAGAGTTGTCAAGGCGCAGAGCCTAATTGCCGCTGCTGCAGTAGTAGCCGGTCGTTCGAAGCCCAGCGACGCCGATTTGTGGCCTTTGATCTATGTCGTTCCGACACAGGAGCAGCAGGAAATTGCTAGAGAAAGCCTTCGCGATTTGCTTCGCCACACTGAGAACGTGACGCTGCCCGCAGCAGCAGAGGACGCATCCGCAGGCCCGCTCGTCCGGGCGAGACGACTCGTCCTGTCTGCAAATGAGCTGCTTGCAACACCGCCAGATGGGGATGGAGAGACAGCACAGAGTTGGAGGCTCAAGCTAGAAGGCGTTGTGCGCGAGATAGATGCTTCCTTCACTGCGGAAGCTATGCCCCCCAACCTGAGCGAAGCGCGAACTCGAATAGTGGCGCATCTCAAGCCGCCCAATGAGGTAGCCAATTGAAGTCGAATTCTCTTCAGATCACCTGGCATTTTCGCGGAGAGCCTCGCGTACCGGTCGCAGTCGTGGCCTCAGGTGAAACAGCAAAGGAACTGGCCAGGAAGCTCCTAGCGTCCGACCAAACGAAGTGGACAAGCTTGAAGGGCGTTGCCACCTCGGACGCAATCGTTCTTCTTGGCGAAGCGGAATCACTTCCGTGGGTGGACGGAGTAAGCTACTTGGGCTCGGACGATCGTGCGCCCCATCTCCTCTTGCCAACAAATCGCGAACCTAACGTTCCTGCAGACCTTTTTCAACAGGCATTAGTTGAGCAGAGCCCTTTTCCACCGCCACTGGCGTTTATCGAAACAAGGAATACTGTCGTTTCGCTGTCGCAGGCAAGAGAGCTCTCCCGAGACGTGCTGAGGTCCTGGCTTCTTACCAAAACATGATTTCTCTACCGGCATCGCTGGCTCCTTGGTCCAAGCAACTCAGCGTCTTTCCCAATGAGTTGAGTTTGGCGATAGGTCCTCTGGTCCAGAGGATCGCGGCGGCTATTGACCCTTTGCACTTAGAAGATGTGCCAGGCGACGATGATCCGGATGGCTTCGATGGATTGGTAAACCGAGGAAGCTATGAACGGTTGATTGCCTCAGATTGGTTACTTGCCGACGAAATTCCAGAGGAATTCGAACGCCGTGCAACAATGCACGAGCATCTTTTCTTGAAAACGGCAAAACGTGACCGCGCACACGGCCTTGGGTCGGTTGTTCTGTTTGACTCCGGACCGGACCAGCTTGGCTCACCTCGTTTGGCACACCTTGCAATCCTGGTTGTGCTCATTCGACGCGCTGACCGTGCCCGCGCCAATTTCGCATGGAGAACCTTACAGAATCCGGGACTGCCATTCCTGCACGGTGCAAGTGAATCAGAAATGATCGAGTTGCTGCGCGCAAGAACCTCCGCGAACGTATCTGATTCCATGTTGAGCGATTGGATTAACCTTTCGCTGGAGACAAATCGACCAGAGGAGATTTGGCTTGTTGGGGGTGAAAGACTTCACCAAATCTCGCCACATCATGTCGTTTCCCGCGTGAAGGTAGAGGATGTTCTTGAACCGCAAGTACGACAAGTCTCAGTTGAAATCCAGCGTCGGAAGGGTCGGCCAAGAAGGATTCTGTTGGACCTACCCGACAACGGTGTGTGCGCCCGGCTACTTCGAGATCCTTATCAAGTTAGAGTTAGCATCCCTCGCAAACTCCCTACGATGGCGAGTTCGTCCGGGCTCATTTTTGCACTTGGCGGTAGACGTTTGTTTGCCACAACTGGCGACGGCACCCTAATGTCCTTCCCAGTGCCGAACTCGCCTTGGGACACGCCTGGGAACGCGAAGCAGCTTGCGTTGGGAAACATTGGAAGAATTGTAGCCGCGAATCGCCTGGGCCGCTCGACGATCATTGTGTCGGTGGAAGAGATTTCACTTCGAATATCCTACGTTGGGAAGGAAAGTTACCCTCCGGCGGGCCACTACTTTCTTCGCCTTGACCAATTTGCCTGGCCACGGGAAACCGACCAGGGGCTCCTCTTCCCCTGTGTCCGGCCTCCTGTGCCACAGGGCGACAAGTCCAGCCTGTTTGTCTTGGATGCTTCCGGGAATCTGTTTCGCCTCAAGCCTGAGGCGGATGAGCCGGTGGCTCTGCTCGAACAATCCGGCGTGCTGGCTCTCACGAGCCGGGAAGGGATTCCCGCATATGTCAGTGTGAACAAGGCAAGGAACACGGTTGAGTACACGTCCATGGGGCGCGAACCGTTTCGGGGCGTGGTATTGAGTGGAGCCGATGGTGTCGAACAAGCATTCTTTGGATTCGGCGCGCACGTTCAACCTCCGTTTTGTTTGTTGGCCATCCAGAAAAGTCCATCCCGTTGGTTAGTAGTCTCCGGACAGACCCGAAGTAGCGAGATCGAAGCAGAACAGACGCAAGAAATCGTGGGCGTCATTCAGGAGCCGAATTACGCCCAGGCTCTCATTTCGCTCAGAGAGGATAGGCACGTGGTCACGTTAAAAGGTCCGGACTGGGAACGGACTCTTTTTGAGAGCCGTGATTCTATTGCACATTTGACTGTTTCCCAGGCCAAGCCTTGGATTGCGTACTCGACGACAAAAGGTGACGTCACCGTCTACTCGCTCCCTCTGGCGCAAAGTCTTTGCCGCTACCTGAACGAGGATCGAAATGACTAGCGCAAAGCCATGGTCGGTTGTTCATCGCGGCAGAGTTTCCGCCGATGGTTTTTTCTTCGCATTTAACATTACGACGGAACGCGAAGGCATTCGCCGAATTCTGTCGGCATGGGAACCAAACGCTCGGGTGTATCGAGTCAAGGAGGGGTTTGTACTGGTTCTTCCGAGAGCAGTGCAAGTGTTCGCCGGCGAAACAATCGGCCTGGCTTTGATCCGAGGCAAAGGATTCCTCACAGGCGTGCCACTGAAAGAAAAAGAAATCAGCTCTATTAATCAACCCTTTGGAACTCTGGTCCTCTCTGCGGGAGGGAGCATATCAACGGAACTATTGACCGATGAGAGCCGAGAGGCCGCTCACAGATGGCTTGATACAGAGGGATTGAAGTTTGTTCAAGGGGCTTCCCTGGGTACCGAGCCGTTTGGACCGATCGTCGCGAAGCCACTTGAGCTGCCCAATATCCGCGAGACACTCGGGCGTATCCCTGAGGCTCCGCTGGAACTAAAAAGCCTGCTGGCGCGATTGAAAGGTGAGCCCGAATCGAACAAACGGAATAGGTTTGGCTGGCTGCGTAGTTTTTCATTTCGGAGCATAGCGGGTGCTGCCCAGGGCTTAGTAAGGGGCTTGAGAAGTCTTTGGCCTCGAAACGCTTATGAAGCTCAAAGCCTCACTGGGTCGCAACAAAGCGTTTTTGCCACGCGAGCACCGTCAAAACTCTCACTGTGGCTGGCCTCGGCATTCAACAAGTTCGTCATGGTGACACGACTCGCGCGTGTTCTTGGCTGGAGACAGGGACGCTACTTGAGTCGAGTGATGCAATTGTTCGAACAGGGCGACATGGATGAAGCGCTGAGACACGCGATTCCCCTGTCTTCTATTTCCGATTCTCCTATTTTGAGAATGACTCTTGGGCTGCCGGGAGTCAGACAGAATCTGCGGCTCAACCCATTTGGCCGCCGCCCCAGTTCGGCAATGGTGTTAGGTCAGTCCCTGTATTCCCATCTCCATCAACTCTATAGGTCGACGTTCAAAAGATTGGAAGCTCAAGGCCGGATTGGCGAGGCGGCGTTCGTTCTTGCTGAACTGTTGCGAGCAAACGAAGAAGCGGTCGCTTTCTTAGAACGTAACGGTAGATTGCGCGAGGCTGCCGAAATCGCTGAGGCTCGGGAGCTAGCTCCCGAAATAATCGTTCGGCAATGGTTTGTAGCTGGAGAAAAGGAAAGAGCTATCCAAGTCGCACGGAAGGCAGGAGCATTTCACGGAGCGGTCTTGCGACTGGAGAAGTCGCGCCATCCGGCCGCTGCCGAGCTGCGAAAGTTTTGGGCGCAATCGCTAGCGGACGCAGGGAACGTGGCAGTCGCGGTTGACGTTCTCTGGCCCCTAGAGTCCGAGAGGTCTATTGCTGTCGAATGGATGAGGCGAGCAGCAGAGATCGGCGGTCGACCGGGAGCGCGATCTTTGGCCCGACTCATTAGCGTGGTTCAGGATGGATATCGCCAGTTCTGGCCGCAAGCTCTTGAGCTATTGCAGAGTGACTCTGTGGAAGAGGCTCCCGCCAGAATGGAATTCGCTGAGACACTCCGCAAGGAACCCAAGTCGCCCCAGGCACAAACCTTGGCGCGGCTCGCGGCACGGGCCGCTTTGCGCGATGCCGGACAGGGCCTGCATTCGCTTGGGCCCATTCCTATACGCCAGCTCATCGACTACTCCGGTGACGGAGCTCTGCGTGCAGACATTCCGCCGCGATCCCACGGTAGAAAGGTTGAACTCAATGATTTGGGGACGCCACGACGATACTTCATCGCTGCAAACGATCGAGGCTCGACGCAGATATCAGACGCTGTGCTGCTTCCAAGTGGAAGTTGTCTGGTTGCAATGGGGGAAGTGGGTCTAAAGCTAATTACGAGGGAAGGTCGAACGATAGCCCATTTTGACGAACCTGCAGATCGCGTAGTCGTTTCGGAAAACGGCAGCAGGATCATCACAATGGCCCGTCGGGGTGCCGTGTGGTCTCTTGCGAGGGTGGATGTCTTATCTCGCAAAGCTACGCCGTGGTGTCATGCTGAGATCAGCCATTTTGCGGCAAGCTTCGATGGTGCCACCTGGTACGTCGTCTGTGGTCAAGACTTGTATGCAATCGATACCACGTCACAGCGGTTTGATGCCTTGTGGCGACTACCTGATCTGGGCCATTCCGTCGGCCCTCTCACACTTGCTTCGGCCAAATTGGATTTCGTCACGAATAAGGACAAAAACCTCTGGCTTTGGGAGTATCAGCTGCCGCAACTGCGGCTTAAGAGCAAGACTCTTCTGCCTTTCTCAAGACCGTTCGAAACAGTTAGAGAGTTTCGACTGGCTTCTTGTTCCGAAAGTGGAGTTCTCGATTGTTCTGCCGTTCCCGATCCTCAAGCAGCGACCGGCAGTGAAACTCAGAGTACTTCGACTTCTCAGATCCTCTTTAGAAAAACCAATGGCAGCTGGAACGAATTCTTGACTCTTGTGGATGAACAGGTCGTAGCCGATCCCGTTGTTACCACTAATTGGTTGGCTCTTTGCGTTGCATCGCAAGCGGCGGAGCGCATCCTGGTCTATAGTTATGCCAAAGGTGCGAAACCGGTCCTCCGAATCGAAATAGGAATCGAGGGAAGATGCAATCCCAGCGTTCGATTCGATGGCTCGTTGCTCACTATCGCCGACGATCTGGGGCACTTGCGTGCCTATGAGCTTACTTATGGCGAGCAGATACGAGACCTGAATATCTAGCTGCCAGAAGGCTTGGTGCGGCCTTGACGCAGAACTGGGGACAACCTTAAGCGTGGCACGTTCCACGTGAGGAGCCCTGCGCGAGACTTCAGGAACCACCGGTTTTGAAGTGACCCCCGAGGCCACCGTGTACCCGGCGTGTACCTCAGTTGGGCGAATCCAGTGTTTTTGGCGTTTTTCTCTTTTAGTAGAATGAGTAAGTTACGTGGAATCAGTGGGGTCTGAATTCCGGGTTCCACCCGCCCTGGCGGACCTTTTCGATTAGATCCGGCGTGACCGAGTAGCCTTCGATCGACAGCGAGTGGTAGGCGTCGCTCTGGTAGATTTCATCGACGTTCCGCAGATACGCGTTCTTGTCCTCCGGCAACCCCGGCGCTTTCGGGAAATTCTTGATGACTGTCTCGCGCGTCGCCTGCCACATCATCTCCAGGCGGCCCACGATCGGTGCGGCCTTCGCCCGCGGCCTGCCAAACGTCTGGCCCGCTTCGAACGGATCGCTTTCACGCACGTCATATCCGGCGCGCTTCATCGCGCGGACAATCTCGTCCGCCGGTTCGGCGCGCCCGATGCGGCGGAATGCCCCGCCGAGATAACCCGTCTTTGTCGAGTAGCCGCCGTCGAGCAGGAGCCGTGGAAGGTCCGATTCGTCGGCGAGGGCGCCAGCACCACCGGCGACTCAACCGGATTCCGGGCGAAGAAGATCTCTCCCACTCCCACCAGCGACGCCGCCGTTGAGCACAGACGCAGCCCGTCCCTCATCACGAGATTCTCCGCGGGTGGCATCCCCGGCACCTTCAGGTCATAGAGCGACGTGCCGTGCAAGAGGTTGATCAGGTGATTGGTGCCCTTCGGGCTGCACACCACGATCTGCTCGGGGACGACTGTCTTTCGCCGTGCAGCCAGAGCGACTTCCTCGGCGGACAGGTGCCATTCATCGCCGAACCGTTCGGCGCTGTAGCGTGCGCAGAATTCCCAGAACGACGCGTACCAGGGCGTGCTGTCGCCCACGCGCGCGGTCGGACTCGCCATAAACTCTCACCATCGTTCGGGTCATTACAAGCAAATGATGCTGTGCCGTTACAAGCATATTATGCTGTGTCTATGCAAGTATATTGTGCCGTGCCAATACAAGCATATTATGCTTTACATGAAATAAACCACAAAAATACAATAGCTTATAAAGTCCTACTTGGGCTCGAAATCAGGCTGAAAATGGCCCTCTGGGGACCTGTTTTACGGCGAGCTACGGGACTGGAGCAAGAGACGAAAACAAAATCCGATGGTTCGTTTAGCATTGTGGACCTCCCCATCGCTGCCTATTCCGCGACGTTCTCAAAGGATGGCTTCAAAACGCAGGTCCACTCGGAAATTCTCTTGCAGAGCAATCGCGCGACGACCGTCAATAGCGTTCTGCAGCCTGGCGCGCTCCCGCGGCTGATGGAGTAGCAACGAAGAGACTCTATTCCTTTTTCTTCCGCAGTTTGCGCCGAATGTCGGGCCAGAACTCCTTCACTACATACGTCAGCGAGTCATATCCGACTTGTGTTCCCCAAACTTTTGCTGTGTTTCCAACCCTCCTGTCCGCGTGAGGGTGGTAACTATAGGTGGAAACGGCCGCCGAAAACGCGCTTCCGAAGACCTCGGAATAGTTGAATTGGGATTTTCCATTGTCGCCGCGTGTCACGAGGATGCGGGTGAGCGCATACCAGGTGCGGCGACGAAAGCCGCCGTGGCCGGATTGAAAGAATCGCGGATCCTGACGCAGCAGAGATGGCAGGACCGCGCTGGTCATGAAGTTCTCTATGGTCCCATCCGCAGCCGCAGCTCCGAAGCGCTTCCCGTAGCCTTGCGCGCCCTGGCCGTAGCCGGCCTCGCTGTTTTCTGCCTGGCCAATTCCCGCCAGGAATCCATACCACGGGTATTGAACGTAATCGAACGAACTCCGCGCCACGACCTTGAACTTTTGTCCGGCCGTGAGCGGCGGAACTTGGTTTGCGTTTTCCAGCGTGAGAAAATTTGGCAGCGTGAAAAAAAGGCGGTCCTTGGAAGTACCGCTGGCGTCAGTCTGTCGATCCTGGCTCTTATTGCCCTTGTCGCCGGGAGTCTCGATCTTTTTCTTTTCCGAATTGCTTTGTGGATCGTTGAACGGCGTTTTCTCCGGGGCAGGTCCGGAGGGCTGAGCCCCAGGTTGTTGCGCTAACGCCGGTCCCGCGAGAAGCGCCATCACCATCAGGGTCCTCAAGACATACTTTGCCCTGCCATTTCCGTTTCCCATCATCGATGTCGATTACCTCCCGGGACAGCCAATCGCAGCAAGGATGAAATGCGGAGTTTCCAGAAAATTCTCGTTCCCGCGTTGGATTCCCCGGCGGCAGAAAGGGTTTCTTCGCGCTTGCAAAGATGTTGTTGTCTCGATGAATCAGGCATCAGGCATGAGCACGGAAATGGACTAGCATAAATGGGCTCGATGAATTCAGCCTTTCTTCTTGTCCACCTTGAGATTTAGGACGATGTCTTTGCGGGAGTCGAAACTCGACACCGTGCGTATGGTAGATTTCGCATTGTCTTTTTCTGCGTGCAGCTCGTAGTCCGCGTTCGGGTCGAGTCCGCTGAAACGGTAGCTTCCCGTGTCATCCGTATAGCTGCTTCGGACGGAGTTGGTCCGCATGTTCTTCAAGAAAACTACGCTGCCGGAAAGGGGGTTGTCGGATTTGTCGGTCACCACGCCGCGTACCGTCCGCAGCTGCGCTTCGTGCTTCTTGTCCTGGGCGCCCGCCGCGATCGGCAAGAGCGCCATCAATGTCACGAAGAAAAACATGCGTCGTCCATGCTTCATTTCTTGTCTCCCGCGATTGGCTGCATGCGAAACGCCACGTTTTCTTCGTTTCCTCCGCCCATCGCCTCGATGGTGCGCGTCTGATCGGAAAATCCCTTCATGTGAACCAGAACCTCATAATTCGAACCTTCTGGAACACGCTGCGCGAATTCGCCTCGCGAGTTCGTATAGGTTTCCCACTTGAACTTCTTTTCCCCCACCTTGCGGAAGCGCACGTCAACGCCGGGAAACGCAAACGCCTTTTCGTTGAAGACCGTTCCCCGGATCAGGAAATCATTCGCGTGGCTGTATTTTTTCTTGCCCGGTTTCTCCGCTTTCGACGAAGAATCCTGCACGGAAATGGCGGAGTTTGGTGCCCCTCCCAGTGCCTTCGCTGGAAGGGCCGCCAGCGTGAGCAGCAGCACACTCGGACAAACGAGCAGCGTTCCTGCAAGTTGATTCATCGCGGGATGTTCCTCTTGAATTCGATGGCGGGGCGTGCAGCAGGGATGCCAGGAGCCGGGAATTGGCCCTTCATTCCTCGTCTTCTTCTTCGTATTCCTCTTCTTCCTCGTCCGAGTAATCGCCATCCTCGCCCATCTCGGTCTCCTCTTCTTCTTCCTCCTCTTCCTCTTCATCCAAATCATCGGAGATCACGTTCAAATGGACGGGATGCGTCTGCGACACTTCGAGCTCGGATTCGCACTCCGGGCAGCTTAGAATCTCGCCTTCCTCGACTTCGTCTTCGTCAACGTCAATTTCTGCGGAACACTCTGGGCAACGGATCACGGGTCCAGCCTCCGTAAGCTTTTTTGCCATGCGTGGCGGCACCAGGACCGTCCCCGCCACCCTGCAGCGTATTATATACCGAGGCATGGAAATTCAAGCTTTTGCGCGTGGAAGCTGTCGTCAACAGCACCTCAAGTTCATGAGGCCGGCGAGCAGCGCCAGAGCGCGGCGAATCCGAGGGCTCGCTGAATGGCCTTTTCCAGAGAATACCCGAACCGCCCGGTGATGGGCGTGGGGGGCGTGATTATTGATCGCGGCCGCGCTGTGCTCATTCGCCGCGGCACGGAGCCGTTGCTAGGCGAATGGTCTATTCCGGGAGGCACTATCGAGATTGGCGAAACCCTCGAAGAAGCCGTCCGCCGTGAATTGCGCGAAGAGACCGGGCTCGAGGTTCGCGTTTTGGAGTTAATTGAACTTTTCGACCGCATCTATTTCCAAGATGGGGCCGCCGCGGAAGACAAGAAAAAACCTCGTTTCCATTACGTCATTGCCGACTATCTCTGCGAAGTTGTTGGTGGCGAACCACAAGCCGGCAGCGACGTAACCGATTTGGCCTTTGCGCGGGAAGATGAGCTCGGCAAATTCCATTTGACGGAAAAGGCGACGAGCGTCCTGAAGAAAGCGTTCGCCTTGTCCCGCGCGCGTGCAGCCACTAGATAAACTCGGGCGCAGAATCCTTCACGACTAGCCGCTCCCAACTGAATTTACGGCGCTTGCTAGTCTTGATGCTTCCCTTCGCGCTGTCGAGATGCCAAAAGTGACGAGCGCGGGTGTCCATAATTAAGGCGCTTTGGTGATCTCGATGCTTCCGTTCGCATTGTTGAGCTGAAGCAAGCAGCCGCCGGAACCAATCGTCCCGTTCAGCGTGTCTCCCCCGATGTTTCCTGTCGAAGTCACCGGCAGCTCGGAAGTGATCCTGCCGAACGACGTGTGTCCGCTAAGGTTGTACCCCAAGCCCTGTGGAACTTGCACGCGGATGGACGAGAAAGAGGTCTTCAGCGAAATATCGCGGCAGCCGCTTGCAGGGCGCGCGGCCGTGACTGCGATCGCTCCGTTCTGATTGTCCACGGTGATGCGGCCGCCGATCCCGTCCAGGGTCACGCCGGAGAAGGAGGTTCTCACGCTGGCGTCGCCCTTGATGTTACGCGCCGTCACCGAGCCGTTGTTGTTTTCCACGGTCAGATTCCCGTTCACGCGCTCGATCAAGACACTGCCAGAACTCGTTTTTGCGTAGGTGTCGCCACCAATGTCCGCCAGGGTGATGGCTCCATTCCCATTCGTTGCCCTGATTCCCTTCGGAATATTTGCGGCGTCGATGGCGCCAAAAGAAGTCTTGAGAGTGACGGCTCCGCGCGCATCGCGAACGGTGATCCTTCCATTCATCGTCCCCGCATCCAGCATGTTGCTAATGGTGTCCAGTTCGATGTTCCCGTAGGAATCATGAATGGTGACGGAGCTGCCCGCGAGGGCACTTCCTTTCACACGACCGTTGTTGGTGGTGCATACCACCTGTCCGCGGACATCGGAAAGAGTTACATTTCCAAAACTGTTGGTGACGTCCGCGGCTCCGCCAATCGCGGCGATTTCGACGGTGCCGTTATTGTCGTGCACGGTAAGGTCGCCCTTGATGTTGCGCGCGTCCACGCTCGCAAAAGAGGTTGTAACGGTTGCCGATGCGGCGCCGGACAGCGTCACGTCTCCATTGCCGCCGTTAATGGTCGCGGCTCCTTGAATATCTTTCGTGGTGATGCGGCCGAAGCGGTTGCGCACTTCGAGTGCGCCCTTAACGTCGGACACTTGGACGGGACCGTTGGTGTCCGTCACTGAGGTGTTCCCGGCCACACCAGTAACCTCGATACCCCCGAAGGAATTGTTGACGCGCGCCGGTCCAACATCACGAGCGGAAATGCTGCCGTGGCGGTTCTCAATATCCACGCTGGCGTGGGTACCGGAAGCTTCCGTGCTGCCAAAACTGTTTCGCACATTCAGCGGGGCGTCCGAGGGCATCGCGATGTCGTAGTTCACCGAGTAGGAAGTGTTTTTGCCAAAATGAAACAAGCGCCTCACTTCATCAGGATAGATGGTCCTGATGCGCACGTCTTCGGCGGTTTGGTCAACCTCGATTTGAATCTTGTCGGCGAAGGATTGCGCCTCATCGTGCGAACTGGCTTGAACGCGAATCGTGGCGGAGATTTTCACGTCGCGTCCCGATTCGCCGCGGACTCGTACTTCTCCAAACTTGTGTTCGATGTGCACCGACTGTCCCGAGCCGAGCGTCACGGTTTTTTGAAAATCCCTGGACACTTGCTCCTGGCCGGGATTTGCGGCCAGCGCCGGTTTCCCCGCGGCAAAAAACATCGCGTACAGCAATCCCACTCCTTTGCAAAAATTCCGGCTGGGCTGATTCATTACTTTCCTGCCTCCAAAACCTCTTCGAGCGTGCGCTGCTTTTCCTGGTACATCGCCAGCAGCTGGCGGCGCAGTTGCGCGTTCGAGGGATTTAATCCCGCCTGGCCGCGCAAATCATCAATGGCGCTGTCCAACAGCAGCAGTTTCTCGTGGTAATTCGCCATCAGCGGCGTCACCGGGTCATCCAGTTGCGGCTTGGCCTCCGCGGCTAGTTTGTCGATGGCTTTCTCGTAGGCGCGCTCGGTACTTTCGACCTCCTTGAGGGCTGCGCTCTTCAGCAGCGATGAATCTTGATTGCCTGATGGGACCCGGCGGTCACGAATAACAAGGATCCAACTCACGGAAACGGTCAGAATTAATACCAAAGCGCCTGCCAGTGCGGTTTGCCAGCCCAAGGAGATGTTTGGCAAAAACGAAAACCATCTCTTCCGTCCTGCGCGTTGCGTCTTTCGAGCGTCCTCTTCTCTAAACGAGCGCTCAATGCGCGCCCACAACCCGGGACTTGGCGAATACTCCTGAAGCTCTTTTGCGGCCACGCTCAGCGACTTCCACGTGCGAATTTCTTCCGCGCACGCCGCGCAGCTTGCCGCGTGGGCTTCCAACGCTGCCCACTCAGCCGCGGTGCCGTCTTCGAAAATCCGCTCTCGATCCTTACAAGTCACATTCATCGTCGTTCACCAAACTTCACCACCCCATTCAACGCGTTTTTTCTCCGTTCTCGCCTACCGCAAGTGCGCCGAACTGCTTCGCGGAGGCTCCAGCATTTCCCGCAGATTCTTCTTCGCTTGAAACAGCGTATTCTTCGAGGCCGCCTCGGTAATCTCGAGCATTCCGGCAATTTCGGCGTGCCGGAAGCCCTCCACTTCGTAGAGCAGAAAAACGTCGCGCTGATGCCGCGTCAGTTTTGCGAGCGCGCGCTCCAGCGCCATGCGCAGCGATGGATGCGCCCCGGGCGCACGTGGCTCGATGCGCGGCGTTTGCTCGGAATCGTCATCCGTTGCTACCTCTTTCTTCCGCAACTTGCTGCGCCGAGCGTCGTAGCAGGTGTTAATCAGGATCCGGTAGGTCCACGTGACGAAACTCGATTGCCCGCGAAAGCTGGCGATACTCCGCTGCACCTTCAGGAACGTTTCTTGCACCGCGTCATCGGCATCCGCGGAGCTGCCCAGTACGTTGCGTGCGAGGTTCTTCATTTTGGCGCCGTGCAGCGCGTATAGCCGCTCGTAGCCGCGCAGGTCTCCCGCCTGGCACGCAGCGGCCAGCGCGGCATCCTCGCCAGCAGCGGCGACGGCCCCAAATGGGCCGCCAGTCACATGCTCGGAAGGTTCCACTCGGATCCCCCATTTGCCTGCCTGCGTCAGCGGGCCAGCCGCAGCAGGTTCGCGCAGCGAGAGAAGGATTCTAGCCTTCCAAGGCAACGCAAGTCCCATAGTTCCCATTCCTGGCTCCTGTGGAATAGACGACACGGCGCCCTCAACTGTCAGGGCGGCCCCAATCCGTGGACCGCGGGGGTACCCACTCGTGAAGAAGAAAAGAAATGCAGGCGGGGCACCTTGCAAGTAATTGAACACAAAGTGGATAATTGCGGCGTTGTGGCTGGGGGCGCGTGAGTGCAGGGGGAGCAGAGGGCCTATTAGCACCCCGCCGTTGTGACCAAAGAAGTCCGCAAGGCAATGAAAGAAAATAAGTTAAGGGCGTTTCTGTGGTGCACGCAGGGATCTGCAATAGCCACGGAAGAGGAAGAAAAGAAAAAGCATAAACGTAAAGCGTTCGTTGTATCGAAGAGGGTGAGCGACGAGACCTGGGTGGCGGGCACAGGAATCATGGTGCCGAAGAACTAAAACCAGTATACCATAAAATAGTATTTAAATATAAGTGGCGTATTTTCTGTTGGTTACAACCAAGAAAAAGGGCAAAAAACCACGCGAGAGCAGGAACAACTAACTCTTTTTAGAACCTGTCTCCAACAAGGGTCGTGAGATTGCACCATGAGGGAGTTCCGCCCGGCTGGGCGCTATGTTGATTAACCGGGAGAGAGCCGACTTGCCCTCTGTTCGCGGCCCATCCAGCCGCCATCTCGCTTAGTCCCATTATAGGGTCCCAAACGAGAATTTCGTTCTCGTAATGCTTGCCTTCTTAGGCTGCTTTCAAACCGACAGCCTCGACGAGGTCGTCGAGCGCCTCAATCACGGCAGTATATCGACGATCGA
>Ga0209804_1000397_pt1 | contig 36746 bp, 29 predicted proteins | sample GraSoiAngelo_139_FD_185896 | JGI IMG/M metagenome (GOLD analysis project Ga0209804, IMG submission 185896) | Grasslands soil microbial communities from the Angelo Coastal Reserve, California, USA - 14_0929_12_20cm (SPAdes) (version 2) | ecosystem: Environmental > Terrestrial > Soil > Grasslands ... | reverse complement strand
ACGAGGAGCTCATAGTCTGCCAGCGCCTCGATCTCGTACAAGGCCTTCAGCGCCTCCAGCCCGGCCGGTTGCTCGGAGAACCGCAGCAGCGCCTTGGTCACCCGGTCTTTCACCTCCGCCGGCAGGCTCCCGCGGAAGCTGACGGTGTCGTTGGGAATGGGATCGGAGCGCCAGACGACCTTGACTTTCTGCATCACGTCCGGAAGCGTCTTCTGGACGCTGCCCCGCGCGTCCTCGTACACCGCGCCCGCGTCCACGCGGCCCTGATACACCGCGAGGACCACGTTGTTGTGGGAGCCGGCGAAGATCGTCTGGCCGAAGAACTTCTGGGGGTCGTACCCCGCCTTCTTCAATCCGGCGAGCGGGAACAGATATCCCGATGTGCTGGCGGGGTCGACGAAGGCGAACCGCTTGCCCTGGAGATCAGCCAGGGAGTTGATGCCGGAGTTCGGCTGGGCAATGATCTCGGCCCTGTAATACGGGAGCCCGAACCGCACGGTCACCAGCCGCACCTCGACCCCATACTTCTGGTGGGCGATCACATAGGAAAACGTGTTCAGCCAGCCGATATCCGCCCGGTCGGCGCCCATCGCTTCGATCACGCCGGCGTAGCTGGTCGCGACAAACGACTCGAAACTGTAGCCGGTCGCGATCTCCAGGAGATGGGCGACGCGACTGCCGGTTTCGAGGATGGTGCGCGCTTCCCCGGAGGGCACAAACGCCATGACCAGCTTGACCTGTGCCGGGGCAGGCTGGGCGGCGGCCGAGGCCAGCACCGCGAGGGCCAGGGCCGCGGCACACGCCATGGCCGTGAGTCGTTGGGTCCTCACGGAAGGCCTCCCTTGGAGCCCCCGAAGGGGGGCGTTTCGCCCGTAGTTCTTTCGTCTCGCGAGGTTCTCCTGCGCGCCTCTCCTAGGCGACCTGGTCCCTGGCCGGCCTCGCCGCGGCGGCGGCGCGCGGAGCCTTCGGGGCCGCGGACGGGATCACCGACTGGAGCTGGAGCGGCGGCCCCGCCAGTTCGTGGCGGCGCACGTCCCACAGCCGGTCGAGCTCGTGGACGATCTCGACCAGCCGGGCCCGGATTTCGCGGGGAAGCGGATGGCCCGAGCCCTGACGATAGAGCATCAAGCGCTCGTGCGCGAGGCTGTTGATGAGTTCCCCCGTGGTCATCGAAGCCGAAGCGGGAATCGGGGACGCGGACGGAGCGGGGCGTTCTGACGGCACGCCGGCGTCGGCGGAGAGGAGGCTACCGCCTGCCGGCCTTGCCGGGTTGGCGACGACCGGGCTTGCCGGACCGCCGCCGGCCGGCCTCGCGGCATTCCCGTTCCGGGCGCGGCCGTTGCGCGCCTCCCGCGGAGGGGCGCCCCGAGCCACTCGGGTCTTTCGTATCCTCGACTTGCCGGTCGGCCTTCCCTGGACCCTCAGGTGTCTCACGAGGCGCCTCAGCATCGGGAGTACCCGCAGGAGCGGCAGGAGCTGCAGCCATTCTCGTAGATCAGGGAACTGCCGCAGTCCGGACAGACCCCCGCGAAGGTCAGCAGGGGCTGCTGGATCTCCCCGGCCGGTCCACCCTGGACCTCCGCGGTTCCGGGGGGGCCGCTTGCTGGGGCATCTACGGCGTCTGCCGCCGGCGCGGATGCCCCGTGCCCATTGCCGTATCCGTTCGCCGGCCTGGGCGCGGGCAGCCGGTCGGCCATCGGGAAGACCAGGTCCGGGCGGAATCCGGGGCCGTAGAGCGCGCGGCCCACGGCGAGGGCGACCCCCTGCGCGACCGTGGTCACCCGCACAATCGTCCCATCGGCCGACCGGTCGATCGCTACTTCCCGGGACTGCACCCGCCAGAGCTGCTCGATCACGTCCCGCGGGTCGGCGCCGGTGCGGAGCGCCAGCGATGCCATCCGGCCGATCGCATCGGCTTCGACGTCCAGCGACTGCACGAAGACCTCACACACCCCCTGCTCATCCTCATTGATCGTCACGTAGATCCGCCCGCGCGGGGTCTCAATCCGCTCGGTGCGGCCGGCCGTCACCTTGGGCCGAGGACGTTTGGGGCGCGTCTCGCGCGCGATCGCCGGAGCCGGTCCCGGCACCCCGGATGCGGACGCCGGCGGCGCCTGGAGGGCCGTGGACGCGGCCGCCGCCTGGGTCGAGCGGCGCGTCCCGGCTGTCAGGATGTTCTCCCGGGAATCGGCGCGATAGACGGTGATCCCCTTGCACCCCATCTTCCAGGCCAGGAAGTAGATCTTGGCCACATCCTCCTCGGTGGTGTCGGCCGGGCAGTTGACGGTGGACGAGATCGAGTGGTCGACGTGCTTCTGGATCGTCGCCTGCATCCGCACCCGCATCTCGGGTTGGATCTGGTGGGCTGTAACGAAGAATTCCGGGAGATCCTCTTCGCGCTCGACGGCGAACCGCTGCATGTACGTCCGGACCAGCGGATGGTAGACGGTGAACGTCTGCTGCGAGAGCGATTCGCTCCGGCGGGTGTATCCCAGGTCGAAGATCGGCTCGATCCCGCTCGTCGTCCCGGCCAGCGAGGCCCCGCTGCCGACCGGCGGCACCGTCAGGAGCGCCACGTTCCGCAGTCCGTGCTTGCGGATCCGCGCCTGCACGGCCGGGTCGAGCGCTTTGACGAACCGGCCGCGGAGATGCTGGTCCCGGTCGTACCCGGGAAAGACGCCCTTCTCCTGCGCGAGGTTGACGCTCTCGTCGTACACGATGTTCTTGATCCGCTCGAAGAGCCGGTCCACGAACGCGACCGCCTCCTCCGAGTCGTACTTGAGCCGCAGCTTGCACAACATATCCCCCAGGCCGGTGAACCCGACCCCGATGCGCCGCGAGTAGAGGCTGGCCTCTCGCTGTTCGGGGAGTGGATGTTTGTCGGCGTTGTAGTCGAGGATATCGTCGAGGAAGCGAGTGGCCAGACGAAGTGCCTGCTCCAGGTGAAGCCAGTCCACCTCAGCCTGGGGGGTAAACTCGTCCTTCACAAATTCAGCGAGCCCAAGATTGCCGAGACAGCATGCTCCGTACGGTTCAAGAGGGATCTCTGAGCAAGGGTTGGTGGTGATCACGTTCATCCCGTTGTATTCAGTCGTGCTCCACCGCTTGATCGTGTCCCAGAAGATGACCCCGGGCTCGGCATAATCCCGGGCGCCGCGCACCAGTTCGTTCCAGACCTCGCGCGCGCGCACGGTCCGTTGAACGCTCGCCCGGTCGTTCTCAAAGGAGAGCTCCCAGTCCCCGTCGGCTTCGACCGCGCGCATGAAGGCGTCGCTGATCCGCACGCTGATGTTCGCGTACCGCACGCGGCTGAGGTTCCGCTTGATCTTCGTGAACTCCAGCACATCCGGGTGGTTGTCCGCAATCGTGATCATCAAGGCGCCGCGGCGCCCGCTCTGCCCGATCGTCCCTGTGGTCAGGGACATCAACTCCATAAACGAGATCGACCCGGTGCTGGTCCGCGCCGCGTTGTTCACCGGCGCGCCCGCCGGCCGCAGGACGCTGATGTCGCCGCCGACCCCGCCGCCGAGCGAGTAGGTGCGGGCGGCCTCCTTCATCCACTGGAAGATCGACTCGATGGAATCGTCCTTGAATGGAATCACGTAGCAGTTATGGGCGACGGCGAATTCCGCGACGAAGGAATGATCGTCTTCCACGCTGAGGTCGTAGACCGTCTCAGCTGCTGACGCATGCGCGTCTTGCGGAACCGCCGTCTGGGTCCATCCGCATTCCTTCACTTTCACGAAGAGTTCGCCTTCTACGACCTTGTAGAAGTAGTTGCTTGCGGCCTCTTCAAGCGCTGATTCGTATTCCCACTTTCCCTCCACCCAGGCCTGAATAGCTTCGACGTAGCGCTGGGTCCCGATGTGGATCCACATGCCGCGATGCCGCGTGTAGCGCAGGATGCCCTCCCAACGAATGGACGCCACAACACCGAGCCGCAGAAGGATAGCATAGACCTGTCGGATCAACTCGGGGTTGGCCAGGAAGAGTTTTGCGAAGTCGTCGCGCAAGACGCCGTCGCCCAGGAACAGCGCAGAAATGAAGGCCTTCTGTACTGTCTTTTGCGCCGTGAGGAACCACGCCGGAAGGCGCTTGTCGTGGGCGTGTGTCGCTCCACCAAAGAAGGCTCTCACGAACTCTACCATCAGCTTGCTATGCACGTAGACGCGGAGCCAGTGACCTTCCTGGCCCTCGCGGCGCTGAATCGCAGCCTCCACACCGAACAATTGCTGAGTCAGATTGCAGATGGCTTCAGCGTACGCCTCCTCGTTCTTATTGAACGTGAAGTACACGCTGTTGTCGGTGACGCCGCCCTCGGCCATGAAATACCCAAGCCACAGACCGAACCGCTCGTCGACCGGGACCGTGCGGGCGATCCGCTTGCTCTCCGCGGATCGCCTGGCGCCCTGCCCGCCTATGAAGGCTGTTACCGTGTAGAGTTTTCCGACTTCATCTTCAACGGCGGCTGCGCTGACGTACTCGGACAGATCAAGCTCACTTACCGGCAGGGTCTCGTCGATTCGCCCGACCTTGACATAGTGAGACGGAGTGAGATGCTGCGCTTCCACCCAGTCCGCACGCGAGCCGTCGAAAGCCATGAAGCGATGTTCTTTCGTCGTCGTGATCTGTCGATCGCCAAGGTACCAAAGCCTCATCGTTCGAAGCGGCTCTACGGTCTCGCGATGCATGGTGTGGGTGACATTACGGAAGCGGTTCCGGTGGGTCAACACCTCATCGCCCACGCGGACTTCTTCGATGGTCTTGAACCCCGCGCGGGTCAGCACTCGAGTCCCAGGGGGGAAGCAGTTCAGATTCGTGACCCGCTTGGGGTTGCCGACCGCGTGCATGATGCGGCCGCCGGGGATGAAGCGGAAGCCCTCGAGCAGCCAGTAGAACTCCCGGGCGTAGCGCTCGCGCGCTTCCGGCGTCGGCTCGACGCCGGCGACGCCCCGTGCGATCCGCTCCCACATCTCGACCGGGGTCCGCTCCAGCAACCCCCCATCGCGGTCCCGAAGCGCGTACTTGTCGACGAAGACGCGGGCGCGGAGTTCGTCTCCCCCGAAGAACTCCAGGGTTTCCTGGGGCAAAGGAGCGGGCCCTGCGGCGGCGTCCTTGGCTGCGGAGGTTGGCTCGGATGTCATGGCCATTTGCATCCTCCAGGCGAAACTGATGTATGCAAACGTGGGCGGTGGACCTGCAGAATGCGATCGATCCGGGACGTCTCCCGGCGCCGCCTCAAGGCGCCGGGATCAGCGTGATCTGCGATGCCAGTTCGGCCTCGAGCTGCTTGCGGGCTTTGAGCCGCTCGATCTCCTCCATCAGCCGATCCACATCTTCGACCCGGCGATACACAGAGGCAAACCTGACGTAGGCGACATCGTCCATCCGGCGAAGCCGTTCGATGACCTGATCGCCGATCTCGCGGCTGGCCACACTCGGTACGCCGCGCTTTCCGAGGTCCATCTCGATCTCTTCGGCCGCCGCCTCGAGGACCGCCCGGGACACCGGCCGGCCCTCGCAGGCCCGCACCAGGCCGATCAAGATCTTCGTCCGGTCGAACGCCTCGCGGCGGCCGTCCCGCTTGATCACCAGGAGGGCGGCCCGCTCCGCGCGCTCAAAGGTCGTAAAGCGCCGGCGGCATCCGGGGCACTCCCTGCGCCGCCGGATACCGTCCCCGTCCTCGATGGCTCGAGAATCCAGGACCTTACTATCTTTTTTCTGGCAGTACGGACACCGCACGAATGTTCGCCTCTTCTCCCACATATGGGGTAACTCGTATGCTAGCACACAAGGGCTAGTGGCTCAATTGGGGAAAGCACCCGCCATGGCCGATGGCACCTTGCCTGCGGCAAGTTCCTGGGTCTTGATCCGTCAACCGGCGATTCTATCGACCGCAGAGGGCCGTGTGCCGACGGGGGAGGGAGTCCCCGCGGGGGATTAGGTTCTGAAGATCACGGCCTCCCGGCTGAAGAGGGCGATGGCGATCTTGAGGACCACCGCGGCGTACAGAGCGCAGGACACGGACGTGAGCAGCAGGTGCCCCCAATTGACGGTCCCCAGCAGCAACTCGCGAAAGGCGAAGAAGGTGTTCAGCACCGGCAGGAGATACACCCACCCCCTCCCCGCGAGCTCGCTGATGAACTGCACCGCCATGGCCGGCAGCACGATCATGAAGTACAGCGGCGTGACGTACTGCTGCGCTTCGCGCGGCGATCGGGCATAGATGCTCACGGCCAATTGCACCCCGCTCACCAGCGCCGCAAACAGGAGCGCGACCCCGAGCAGCACCGCGGCGGTGCCCAGGGGGAGGCTGATGTCCAATGTCCCGGCCGAGGTCAGGAGGTAGGGATAGCCCCATCGGAGGCTCAGCATCAGCGAGAGGACGACGATGATCACCGCGCCCATCGATGCGGTCAGCACCGCGAGAAACTTCCCCAGGACGATCGCCTCCCGGCGGGGCGGCGCGACCAGCAGGGATTCCAGGGTGCCCCGCTCCTTCTCGCCGGCGGCCAGATCGACCGCCACCGCCATCCCGCCCACCACCGCCAGCATCGCGATGAAGAACGGGAGGATGCCGGCGAGGAGCAGCCCGGAGAGCTGGCGCTGGGTCGCCACGCTGCGCTCGTCCACCAGGACCGGCAGCAGATCGGCGGGGTTCAGGTGGCGGACCTGCAGCCGGCGGGCCACGATCTCGCGGCTGTACTTCGCGATCAGCTCGACGACCTTGCCCCGGGCGGCCGTGCTTTCGGAGTCGCTGGCGTCGTACTGAATGCCCACGCGGACCTGTCCGTCCCGCGCGATGACCGCCTCCATCCCGGAGGGGAGCCGGACGACGGCCAGGACCCGCCGCTCGCGCAGCGCCCTCAGGGGATCGGCGGCGCGGACCGGGAGAATCAGGCGGGTCGCGCGGGCGAGCCTGAGCAGCCCGTCGTCCTGCCCGACGATCGCGACCGCGGGGGTCGCGGTCTGGAAACCGCGCTGCTGCCGCTGCTCCAGGTAGGGGATCCCCAGCGTGGCCAGCGGCACGACCACCGCCGGAAGCAGGATCATCACCAGCAGCGTCCGCCGATCCCGAAGCGCCTCCAGCATCTCTTTCGCGTACACCGCGCGCACGAACGGAGCCGTCGCCTCGAGGAGCCCCGGCGCGGGCCCGCGGCGAGGGATGCCCCCAACGGGGCCGCGGCGGATGCGTGCCCGGCGTTCCTCGCGCCACCAGATCACCGCCCGGCCGATCACCGCACCGTGTCCTCCACGACCTGCACGAAGGTCTCCTCGAGCCCGAGGCCCGTGTGGGCCTTGAGCTCCGCGAGCCGCCCCTGCGCCAGCACCCGGCCGCCGGCGATGATGGCGACGCGGTCGCAGAGGCGCTCCGCCTCCTCCATGAGGTGCGTCGACAGGATCACGCACCGCCCATCCCGCTTGAACCGCTGCACGAACTCGCGGACCGACCGCGCGGAGATGACGTCCAGGCCGGAGGTCGGCTCATCGAGGAAGACGACGGGCGGATCGTGGATGAGGGCGCGGGCGATGTTCACCTTCTGCTTCATGCCGCGGCTCAGCGTGTCGGCGATCCGGTCGATGTGGGGGGCCATCTCCAGGGTCTCGAGAATGGCTTCCACCCGCCCCTCCAGCACCTCCGCCTGCACCCCGCACAGGCGTCCCGCGTACCGCACGGCCTCGCGGGCGGTGAGGCGCCCGTAGATCCCGGCATGCTCGGGGAGCACGCCGATCACGCGCCGGACCGCCTCGGGCTCGCGGGTGACATCGTACCCCGCGATGCGCGCGCCCCCCGAGGTGGGGCGAAGAATCGTGGTGAGCATGCGGAGCGTCGTGGTCTTGCCGGCCCCGTTCGGCCCGAGCAGGCCGAACACCTCGCCGGCGTAACACCGGAACGACACGCCGCGAACGGCGTGGAAGGTGCGAAAGCGCTTGTGGAGATCGACGGCCTCGACGAGGACGGCCGGGCCGCCGGCCGCCTCCCGAGCGGTCACTGACACGTGACGTCCAGCGGGACGGCGCTCAGCGCGAAGATGACGACGAGCGCGGCCGCCATCGCGATGTGCCCCGCCGTCGGCGGCGAGATGTCGTCGAGCGGGCCCGGATGCCCCCGCCGCAGCAGGAGCAGGATCAGCACCGCCATCGGCCAGTAGCGAAAGTACCACGCGACCCCGGCCGCCGCGATGGAGAGGACCAGGTGGACCCGGGATCCGAACAACGCCCGCATCACATGCCCCCCGTCCAGCATGCTCGCCGGGAGCAGGTTGATCGCGGTCACGAGGAGCCCGAACCACCCCGCGAACAGGACCGGATGAAAGATCACCCCGCTGGACGGGTCGGGATGCAGGAGCCAGTTGACGAGGAAATCGACGAGGCGCGGGCTCGAGAACGAGCAGACGGGGCTGACGAGCGCGGACCGCGCGACGACGGAGGAGTGCGCGGCGCCGTAGATGAGGAACGGAATCGCCGCGATGAACCCGGCGATCGGCCCGGAGGCGCCGAGCTCGATCAGGGCGTCCCGGTTCGGCGCCGGCGACCGCGTGAGGATGACCGCGCCCAGCGTCCCGGAGCCGAGCCCCGGGATCGGCACCATCGGGATGAAAAACGGCAGGCTCGCGTCGATGCCCCTCCGGATCGACACGAGCTTGTGTCCCATCTCGTGGCAGACCAGAATGGCCATCAGCGGGAGCGAGAACGCCAGGCCCGCCCCGATGAGATGGGCGAGGCTCCCTCCCCCCGACGTGTTCATGGCGCCGGCGATGAACGTCGTCACCAGGGTCGCGAGAAACAGCCCCAGGGGAAGCGCCCACTCCGTCCGGCCGGCGGGGGGCTTGGCGACGAGCAGGATCACGGTCTTGTCCCCCCGTTGGCGGAGCAGCGGGAGGACCTCCAGCGGCTCGAGGGCCCGGCGGAGGCGCAGGAACCGCTCCTTGTCGTCCTGGGCGGGCCGGATGGTGAAGGCCGGGCGTCCGTCCAGGAAACCGGCCTCCTGGATCGGAAACGCCGCCTCCACCGCCGCCTGGATCGCGTCGAAGCGCGTTTCCGGATCGCTCGCCATGGCTCCTAGCCTACCATCCGCGCCCGGGAATGGAAGAGGGGCGCACGGGTATCGAGCTCTCTCCGTGCGCCCCGAGCGGATCCCTCGGGACCCGGCCTCGCGCGGCGCTTCCGAGAGGCCGCGCGAAAGGGGGGCCGGGGCGGCCTACCGCTTTCGAAGAAAAGCCGGGATGTCCAGGTCGTCCCGTTCCGGCCGGTGCCTCGCGGCGTCGTCTCCTCCCCCGACCCGCGCCGCGTCGTCGGAGGCGGTTTCGTCCTCCGTCCGCTGCCCTTCGAAGCCGGTGGCGATCACCGTGATATGCACTTCCCCATCGAGCGCGTCGTCGATCACCGCGCCGAAGATGATGTTGGCGTCGGGGTCGGCCGCTTTCTGCACCACGGCGGCGGCGTCGCTCACTTCCATCAGCGCGAGATCGGTCCCGCCGGTGACATTGATCAGCACGCCCCGGGCCCCCTCCATGGACGTCTCCAGCAGCGGGCTCGCGATTGCCGCCTGCGCGGCCAGGACCGCCCGTCCCTCGCCGCTGCCGACGCCGATGCCGATGAGGGCCGATCCCGCTTCCGCCATCACGGTGCGGACGTCCGCGAAGTCGAGGTTGATGAGCCCGGGCACGGTGATCAAGTCGGCGATCCCCTGCACCCCCTGGCGGAGGACGTCGTCCGCGACGCGGAACGCCTCGACGACCGTGGCGGTCTTGTCCACCACTTGCAGCAGCCGGTCGTTGGGGATCGTGATGACCGTGTTCACGCGCTGGCGGAGGTTGCGGATCCCCTCGGACGCGGCGTTCTGCCGCCGGCGGCCTTCGAAGCTGAACGGTTTCGTGACCACCCCGATCGTCAGCGCGCCCAGTTCCCGCGCCACGTGGGCGACGATCGGCGCGCCGCCGGTGCCGGTACCCCCACCCATCCCCGAGGTCACGAAGATCATGTCCGCGCCTTCCAGCGCTTCGGTCAGATCCTCCCGGCTCTCTTCCGCGGCCTGCCGGCCGATCTCGGGGTCGCCGCCCGCGCCCAATCCGCGGGTCAGCTTCCCGCCGATGTGGATCTTCTTGTCGGCGTTGCTGAGCGCCAGCGCCTGCGCATCCGTGTTGACGGCGATGAACTCGACTCCCCGGAGGCCCGCGCTGATCATCCGGTTGACCGCGTTACTGCCGCCCCCGCCCACCCCCACCACTTTGATCGCTGCGTACCGCCGTAGATCCCGCTCCGCACTCGCCATCCTCACCCCTCCCGCCGGATCCGGAGGAGCCCCCCGCCTCTCCCCCGCCTGTGCCCGTGCATTCGAAGATTCTGTCCCCCAGGACAACAATCGCTGGATTGGATGCGGTGATCGCGTCGACGATGCCATGCTCCCTCCGCTCCTCCCGGATCTGCGACGTCCGTTCCGCCGGTCCGGCGGCTTGGCGCTATGCGCCCAGCGTGAACTCCCGCAGCCACTGCCGCACCCGGCCGTAGACAGTGCCGTTCCCGTTGAGACTGCGCCCCACCCTCCGCTGCCGGGCGGCATGGAGCACGAGCCCGACGCCGGTCGCGAAGGTCGGGCTGCTCACCGTGTCCGCCATGCTACCCGGGACGTCGGGCACGCCGACCCGGACCGCCATCCCCAGCCGCTCCGAGATGAGATCGGGGAGGCCGCGCAGCAGGGCGGTCCCCCCGGTGATCACGAGCCCGGCGGGAATCCGGTACGCCCAGCCGGACCGGCCGCACTGCGCCTTCACCAGGCCGGCCATCTCCGAGACCCGGGGCTCGATGATCTCGCTGAGGGCGCGTTTGGGCGCGACCCGCAGCTCGTGGCTCCCCACGTGCACGACCTCGATCAGCTCGTCCTCGCCGACCTGCTGGGGGAGCGCGCACCCGTGGCGAATCTTCAGCCGCTCGGCATCGCCGAACGAGGTGCGAAGCCCCATCGCGATGTCGTTGGTGACGTGATTCCCGCCGTAGGGCAGCACCACGGTGTAGCAGAGTCCGCCGCTCGCGAAGAGGCCCAGGCTGATGGTCCCGCCGCCGATGTCGACGAGCGCCACACCGAGCTCGCGCTCCGCCGGCGACAGGACGGCCTCGCCCGAGGCCAGCGGCTCCAGCACCAGGGCGTCGCATTCGAGCCCGGCGCGCCCGACGCACTTCAACAAGTTCGCCAGCAGCGTGCTGGCGCCGGTGACGATGTGGGCCTCGACCTCTAGGCGCGTTCCGTACATCCCGACCGGACTCTTCACGCCGTCCTGACCGTCGACGACGAAGTCCCGAGGGAGCAGGTGGACGATCTCGCGGTCGCTCGCCGGGACCGCCGCCATTCGGGCGGCCTCGACCACCCGGGCGACGTCCTGCTCGCCGATCTCATGATCGGCCCGGGACACCGCGACGACGCCGCGGCTGTTCTGCGACGCCAGGTGCCCTCCGGACACGCCCACGACCGCCGTGGAGAGCCGGAGGCCCGCCATCCGCTCGGCCTTGTCGACGGCCTCCTCGATCGCGCGGGTGGTGGCGTCGAGGTCAACGACGACGCCTTTTCGCACACCAACAGACGGAGAGGTCCCCATCCCCGTGATGTGGACCTCTCCGTCTTCGCTGTGCTCCGCGACGATAACACAGACCTTGGTGGTGCCGATATCCAAGCCCACCAAGGCGCCTCGCTTGGCCAACCAGGTGCACCTCCGGGTCCGACTAAGGGGTCATGGACGGTGCATCCCGAAATTGATTCCACGCGAACGGGAGTTCTCCTGCCTCCCGCCCGCGCCGGAGGTCCGTCCGGATGATCGCGCCGGTCGGATGATGATGCTTCCGGAGAACCGCAGATCGACTGAGTCGATTCGCACGCCCCGCTCGTCGATCACGTCGAGCACCTGAGGCAGGAGGCTCAGGCGATCCGCGGCGACCGCGGCGCTCCCGAGCCGCACCGCCGTCCCGTCGCGCAGTTCGAGGCTGGCGTCCCCGGCGACGTCGACGTGCACGCCGGCCACACGCGGCCTGAGGAGGTCGGGCAGGGCCGCCGCGATCCACGCGCCCAGGCGCACGTCCGGAGAGGCCACCCGCATCCCGACCGAGACGTCTCTGGGGTCGAGACGGTCGGCGGCGAGCGCGGGGAGCGGCCCGGGATCGGGCACATGGGCGATCGCCACGGCATCGCTGCCGACGAGCAGGTAGGTGTCCCCGGCGCGCAGCGCGGCCACCGCGGGGCGTTCCCGGACCGCGATCGTGAGGCGCTGGGGAAACTCCAGCGCCACCGTGACCGCCTCAATCCGCGGATCCTCGAGGAGGCGCCGGCGGATGGACCGGGTGTTCACGCGGAAGACGTTCATACCGGAAGCGATCCCGGCGCGGCGCAGGATCTGGGTCTCCGGCACCACGGCGTTCCCGGTCACGCTCACGGACCGCAGCCCCAACACGGCGGAGCCCGGGAATGCCGCCGCCGCGCAACACGCGGCAATGGCGGCGCAGAACCGGAGGAGCCGCCTGGTGGAGAGGCCCCGGGGAGGTTCCGGAGGCCCGGCGGCGGGGACCGGCACGACCACGGACATCAGGCGGCCTTCATGACGCGCTCACGGTCTCCCACCGTCCTCGAACTCTCCGATCAGCTTGATCTCGGGGACGAGGTCGACCCCCGAATGCTCGCGCACCCGGGCACGGACCTGCCCGACGAGCGCCAGGACGTCCGCCGCGGTGGCGCCCCCGGCGTTCAGGATATAGTTGGCGTGCCGGTCGCTCACCACGGCGGCGCCGGCCCGCATGCCCTTCGCGCCCGCGACATCGATGAGCCGGCCCGCATGATCTCCCCCCGGGTTGCGGAACACGCACCCCGAACTCGGAGGCCCGATGGGCTGCGTGTCGCTGCGGGTCCGAAGCCACTCCTCGAGGCGCGCCAGCGTGTCACGCGGATCGGCCGGCGCGAGTTCGAGGTCGGCATCCAGGACCACCCCGCGCTCTTCTTGGAGCCGGCTGGAGCGATAGCGAAACCCCATCTCCTCGCCGGACCACCGGCGCTCCCCCGTGGGGGTCAGGACCCGGACCCGGCGGACCACGTCCGCCATGGCGCACCCGTGGGCGCCCGCGTTCATGACGACGCCCCCGCCCACGGACCCGGGAATCCCCGCGGCGAACTCCAAGCCGGCCAGCCCGTGGGAGGCCGCCGCCCGGCTGAGGTGCGGCAGGCTCGCGCCGCATTCGGCCACCACCTGCCGGCCGTCGTAGCGCACGCCCTCCTGTCCCCGGCCGGTCTTGATGACGACGCCGCGCACCCCGCGGTCGGCGACGAGCACGTTGCTCCCTCTCCCCAGGATGACAAACGGGTGGTCCTCGCGATACAGCCACGCCACCGCCGCCGCGAGCTGATCGAGGGATCGGGGCAGCAGCAGAATGTCCGCCGGCCCGCCGATCCGAAACGTGACGTGCCGGGCCAGCGGCTCGTGCTGGCGGACGCCGCCCGGGCACAGGCGCTCCAGCTGGGTCACGAACGCGTCCTGGACCACGCGGCTCACGCCCGGGGGGCCTCCGCCTCGCGCGCGCGGAGCCGCGTGACGATCGCATCGGCGATCCGGTAGACGTCCCCGGCGCCGATCGTCAGCACGAGATCCCCGGGACGGAGGCGCTCCACCAGGGACGGGGCCACCGCGGCGGGATCGGCGATGAACTCCACCGGACGGCGGGCGCCGACCGCCCGCACGATGATGCCGGCGTCCACCCCGGAGATCGGGGCTTCGTCCGCCGCGTACACCTCGGTCATGACCACCTCGTCCGCGGGGTCGAAGGCCGTGGCAAACTGGGGACCGACGGTCTGGGTCCGGCTGTAGCGGTGGGGTTGAAAGATGGCGATGATCCGGGAATGCGGCCAGCACTCCCGGGCCGCCTGGAGCAGCGCCCGGACCTTGGTGGGGTTGTGGGCGTAGTCGTCGACGACCAGCACGCCGCCGATGTCCCCGCGCACCGTAAACCGCCGCTGCACCCCGTGGAACGAAGCCAGCGATTCCGCGGCGGAGTCGAAGGCCACGCCGAGCTCCAGGCCGGTCACCAGCGCCCCGAGCGCGTTCTGAACGTTGTAGGCGCCGGGAACCCCGAGGGTCACCTGGCCCAGGACCGCGTCCCCCCGCGCGAGCGCGAAGACGGACCGGGGCCCGACCATTTCGCTGATGCGCGCGGTGTACGTCGCGCCGGGCTGCAACCCATAGGTCACGCCTCTCCCCTTGAGGCCCTCGGCCAGGAAGCGCCCCGCGGCGGCGTCGGCGCAGATGACGGCGAATCCCGCCTCGGGGAGCCGGTCGAGAAACCGGCGGAAGGTCTCCAGCACGCGCTCCACCGAGCCGTAGAAATCCAGGTGGTCGGTGGCGTCGACGTTGGTCACCACCGCGATCTGGGGCGCGACCCGGAGCAGCGAGCCGTCGCTCTCATCCACCTCGGCGACCACGTCCGGCCCGCGCCCCGACCGCGCGTTCCCTCCGAAATCGTCGACCTCGCCGCCGATGAGCACGGTCGGATCGCGCCCCGCCCGCTCGAGGATGCGCGCGATCATCGACGTCGTGGTGGTCTTCCCGTGCGTGCCGACCACCGCGATGCCGCGCGAGCCTTCCATCAGGCCGGCCAGCATCTCCGCGCGGTGCAGCACCTGCACGCCGCACCGGCGGGCCATCTGGATTTCCACGTTCGCTTCCGGGACGGCCCGGCTGATCACCACCACCTGATCGGGGTGCACGTGCTCGGCGGCATGGCCGATCTGGATCTGCGCGCCGGCGGCCCGGAGGCGGCGCGTGATCTCGCTCTCCCGGAGATCCGAGCCGGAGATGACGTACCCGCGGGCCATCAGCACCGAGGCGATCGCGCTCATCCCGGCGCCGCCGATGCCGACGAAGTGCACGCGCGCGCCCGGAGGGATCATCCGCGGACCCCCTCGGTCGCGGCATCGGCCAGCCGGACCACCAACGCCACGACCCGGTCCGCGGCGTCGGGGCGCCCCTGGCTCCGCGCCGCGGCCGCCATCGCCTGAAGGCGTCCCGGGGATTCGAACAGCGACTCGATCTCTCGGGTCAGGGTCGCGCCGGTCAGCGCCGCGTCGCGCACGAGGCGGGCGGCGCCCGCGGCGACGAGCGGAGCCGCGTTCAGGGTCTGGTGATCGTCGGCGGCATAGGGGTACGGGACGAGGATCGCCGGCAGCCCGCACGCGGTGATCTCGGCGAGGGCATTGGCGCCGCAGCGGCTGACCACCAGGTCGGCGCACGCATACGCCGCGCCGACCCGATCGATGTAGGGGACCCGGACATAGCCGAGGCCCCCGGATCCTCGGGGATCGGACCGATCCGGCGCCGAGCCCGCGGCGCGGGCGGGAAGGTCCGGCCCATGGCTGAACGCGTCCGTGCGCGCGCCGCGCGGAAGCGCCCCGTCCCATCCCCGGCCGACCTGGTGAAGCACCTGCAGATCGCGGCGCCCCGCGAGCCCCACCACCGCTTCTTCCACCGCCCGATTGAGCCGCGCCGCTCCCTGGCTCCCGCCGATCACCAGCACGGTCCGCCGGTTCGGGGCCAGCCCGAAGGTCCGGATCCCCTCCTCGCGCGTGCCGGAGACCACCTCCCGGCGGATCGGGAGGCCGGTGACCACGGCGCGCCCCGCGGGCAGGCGCGCGGCGGCGGCCTCCGACGATACCGCCACGGCGCGACCGAACCGCGCGAGGAGCCGGTTCGTGCGTCCGGGAATCTCGTTGCCTTCGAGGACCAGCACCGGGGTATTGAAGACCGCCCCCACCACGACCGGAGCCACGGCGGCCATCCCGCCCGTGGCCACCACCGCGTCCGGCCTGAACCGCGCCAGGACCGCCGCGGCCTGCCCCAGGCTGAGGCCGAGGCTCGCCGCCGAGAGGACCACCCGCACCGGCCCGAGGCTCCGGGGTGGGCGGACCGCGAGCCCCACGAACGGGATGTCCGCCGCCGGGGCGAGACGGGCCTCCATGCCCGCCCGGCTGCCCACGAACAGCAGCCGCGTCGCGGGATCGTGCCGCAGGAAGGCTTCGGCCAGCGCAATCGCCGGGTAGACGTGCCCTCCGGTGCCTCCGCCGGCCAGCAGGATGTTCATGGGCGCGCCCATGCCGGCAGCCGGCTCCCCCGGGGGCGGGGCGCGTCCGCGACCGCCGTCGCGGCCGGGGCCGGTTTCGCGTACTGCGAAATGTTCAGCACGATGCCGATGGCCAGGTAACTAAACACCAGGGACGACCCGCCGAAGCTGATGAACGGCAGCGGCACCCCGGTGACCGGCACCGCGCCCAAGACCACACCGATGTTCAGCGCGGCCTGCCCCACCAGCATCGTCACGAGCCCCGAGGTCAGCAGCACCCCGTAGCGGTCTCGAATCCGCGAGGCGATCTGCAACCCCAGGACGGCCAGGAGCACAAACAGGAGGATGACCGCGGCGGCGCCCACCAGCCCGAGCTCCTCGCCGATGATCGCGAAGATGAAATCGGTGTGGGCCTCCGGCAGGTAGAAAAACTTCTGCTGGCTGTGGCCGAGCCCCAGACCGGTGATCCCCCCCGAGCCCACGGCCAGCAGCGACTGGATGATGTTGAACCCGGCCCCCCGCGGATCTTTCCAGGGGTCCAGGAACGCCACCAGCCGGCTGCTCCGGTAGGATTCGCGCAGGATGACGACGAGGGCCACGGGGACGGCGGCGACCAGGACGGCGAAGAGGTGCCTCAGGCGCGCCCCGCCGGCAAACAGCATGGCGAAGGTGATCAGCCCGAGGACCAGCACCGAGCCGAGGTCGGGCTGCTTCACGATCGCCGCGGCGAGGATCAGGAAGATGAGCAGGGGCGGCAGCACGCCGGAGGCAAAATCGCGGACCCGTTCGCCGCGGTTGGCGAGGAAGTTGCTGAGATACAGGATCATCCCGAGCTTGGCCATCTCGGCGGGCTGAAAGTTCACCCCGCCGAGGGAGACCCAGCGGCGGGCGCCCCCGGCGACCCGGCCGATGTGCGGAAAGAGCACGAGGATCACCGCCAGCACCGCGAGGCCGAGCAGCGGGATGGTCCACCGGCGGAGCTTGAGATAGTGCACGCGCCGGGCGATCGACATCGCGGTCACGCCGATGACCGCATAGGCGAGCTGACGCTTCAGGTAGAACGCTCCGTCGCCGAACTGGGCCTGCGCCGAGACCGCGCTCGCGCTGTAGACCATGACGACGCCGACGCAGGTGAGCCCGAGGACCGTGACAAAGAGCCCCCAGGCCGGGCCGCGGCGGTGGATCAGTTCCACCGGACGCCTCCGGTCCCGGCGCGCGGCCCGCGGGCCAGCGCGGAGACCAGTTCCAGGTAGCGGTCCCCCCGCTCCCGGTAGTCCTTGAACTGATCGAAGCTTTCGCACCCCGGGGACAGCGACACGACATCTCCGGGTCGCGCGACTTCATGCGCCGTTCGGACCGCCGCCTCCAAAGTCCCGCACCGGATCACCGGCGCCACCCGGACGGCCACGAGGGCCTTTTCGATCTGAGGGGCCATCGCGCCGATCAGCAGCACGGCGCGGACGGGCCGGTCCGCGAGGGCCGCCGCCATGGGCCGGAAGTCGTCCGCCGTTCCCCCGCGCCGCTGACCGCCCGCGATGAGCACAAGCGGTTGATCGAACGCGCGGATCGCCGCGGCCGCCGCGGTGGGATTGGTGGCGAGCGAGTCCTCGTAGAACCGGACGCCGCCGACCATGGCGGCCAGCCGCATCCGGTAGGGAAGTCCTCGGAACGCCCGCAGCGCCCGGCCCATCGCCGCGGCATCGGCGCCGGCGGCGCGCGCCGCGAGTGTCGCCGCGAGCCCGTTTTCCAGCGCGTGGGCGCCGGGCACCTGGAGGTCGCCCACCGCACACACCCGCTCCTCCCGTCCCCCGAGGCGGACGGCGATCTGGCCATCCACGACACAGGCGCCCTCGTCGACCGTCCGCAGCCGGCTGAAGGGCAGGACCGTGCCGCGGGCCGCCGCCGCGAGCGCCCACGTGGCGGGATCGTCGGCGTTCAGGATCGCCCGATCCCCCGCCTGCTGGTGGGTCAGGATGCCCGCCTTGACCCGCACATAGGCGTCGAAGGATCCGTGATCGTCCAGATGGTGCTGGGCGAGGTTGGTGATCACCGCGATCTGCGGGCTGTACCGCAGCCCCATCAATTGGCGGTTGCTGATCTCCAGCACCAGGATCGCGTCCGGCGTCACCTCGTCCAGACGGTAGAGAATCGGGACGTGCGTCCGGTCGTTGCCGCTGACGAAGGTCTTGCGACCGCTCTCGGCGAGCATCTGCGCCGCGAGATGCACCACGGTGAACTTCCCGTTCGTGCCCGTGACCCCCAGGATGGGACACGAGACGGTCTCAAAGAACAACTCGGTCATGCTGCTGAGAGGGACGCCGTTGTCGCGCGCGCGCGCCACCGGCTGGTTCTCCGGATGCCGGAACCACGCCTGGCCGGCGTAGATGACCTCCGCCTGGTCGAGCCCTTCGAGATAGCGGTCGCGAAAGCGCACCTGGATCGGCGCCGTCAACAGCCGGTCGATCGCCGCCTCCTGCGCGGCCGGGTCCATCCAGGCGTGGTAGCGGCGGAAGGCCGCGGGGAAGGTCTCCCGGGACTGCAGATCGTGCGCGGTGATCGAGGTCACCCCGCGGTCCAGCAGGAACTGGACGACGGCGGTCCCTTCGGTGCCGGAGAGCCCGACCACGTGCACGCGCTTTCCGCGCAGCCGCTCCATCACGTCGCGCGTCATGGTCCGAGCCCCACGCCGAGCGCCGCCAGCAGCGCCCCGCACACCCAGAATCGCACGACGGTCTGGGTCTCCGTCCAGCCGGCCAGTTCGAAGTGATGATGGAACGGGCTCATGCGGAACAGGCGCCGGCCGGTCGTCTTGAAGCAGGCGACCTGCAGGAACACCGACAGCGCCTCCGCGACGAACACCCCGCCCACGATGAGGACGAGCAGCTCCAGTTTGGCCAGAATGGCGGCCATCGCCAGCGCCGCGCCGAGGGCCTGCGACCCGACATCGCCCATGAACACGCCGGCCGGATACGCGTTGAACCACAGAAAGCCGAGCGCCGCTCCCGCCACCGCGGCGCACAGGATGCCGATCGGCGCGGCACCCGACTGCGCGGCGAGGATGCCGAGGGCCACGGCGGCGATCGCCGTGCTCCCCGCGGCCAGGCCGTCGAGCCCGTCGGTCAGGTTCACCGCGTTGACCATCCCGACGATCAGCGCCGCGCAGAACACCGGGTATGCCCAGCCGAGGTCCACCGACAGGCGCATGCCCGGGATGGCCAGGCTCGTGTCCGGATGGAGGAACCGGACCACAAAGGCGCCCAGCAGCAGCGCGGCGGGGATCTGCAGCAGCAGCTTCTCCCGGGCTCGGAGGCCCAGGTTCCGCCGGCGGGCGATGGCGAGCGCGTCGTCCACACCGCCGATCACGGCGAACAGGCCGGTGCCCACCACCGCGATCAGGAGGCCGGGAGGAGCACCCTCCTCCCACACGTCGACCGCCAGCGCGGCGACGACGACCGCCCCGATCAGCAACAGGCCGCCCATCGTCGGCGTCCCCGACTTTTGACCGTGTCGCGCCGGCGCCTCCTGCCGGATCGACTGGACGGCGCCCCTGCGGCGCAGCCACCCAATCACCGGCCCGCCCGCGGCCAGGGTCAGCGCCGTGGCCAGTCCCCCGGCCGCAAGATACGGCGTCACGGGCCGCCTCCGGGGCCCGGGATCGGCGCGGGCGCCGCGCCCGAGAGGGCCGCGGTGATCCGCTCCATCGCCATCGCCCTGGAGCCCTTGATCAGCGCCACCGCGCCGGGGACCAGTTCCCGCCGCAGCAGCGCGACCACCTCGTCGAGATCGGTCGCGTGCACGACGCGCGGGCCGCCGGCCTCTCGCGCCGCGGCCGCGAGATCCGCGGCCAGCGGGCCAAACGCGACCAGAAGATCGATCCGCCGTCCGGCCGCTTCACGGCCGACGCGCCGGTGGGCCTCCGGGGCCCGGGAGCCGAGCTCCTTCATGTCGCCGAGCACCGCGATCCGCGGGGAGCCCGCGATCTCGTCGAGCGCGGCGAGCGCGACGCCCACGGACTGCGGGCTGCTGTTGTACACATCGCTGAGGAGCGTGACCGGCCCGACGCGCACCACCTCCAACCGCATCGGCAGGGACACCGCATCACCGAGGCCGCCCGCGATCGCCTCCGGCGCCATCCCCAGCGCCACGCCGACCGCCGCGGCGGCCAGCGCGTTGGACACGGAGTGCCGGCCGGGGACCCGGAGCGTCACCTCCGCGGCGCCCGCGGGGGTCCGCAGGCGGAACGTGCTCCCGCGCTGCGGCAGGAGGCGGACCTCCTCGGCCCGCACGTCGCCTCCCGAGTGCCCGAACGACAGCACCCGAGCCCGGGTGCGGCGCCCGAGGCCCGCCGCCAGAGGATCGTCGGCGTTCAGGACCGCGACGCCGTCCGCGGCGAGCCCTTCGATCAGTTCGCCCTTCGCGGCCGCGAGCGCTTCCCGGCTGGGGAAGAAATCCATGTGGGACTCCCCGACGTTCGTCACCACGCCGATGTTGGGCGCGCAGATCTCGACGAGCTCGCGGATCTGCCCCGGCCCCCGCATCGCCAGCTCCAGCACCGCGACCTCGCGGTCCTGGGGCAGGTTGGCGAGCACGAGCGGGATCCCGACCTCGGTGTTCCAGTTCTCCGGGGATCGCGCCGCGCGGAACGCCCGGGCCGCCACGGCGGCGGCCATCTCCTTGGTGGACGTCTTGCCCACGCTGCCCGTGATCCCCACGACCACGAGGCGCCCCCGGTCGCGCATCGCCCTGGCGAGGCGGTGGAACGCCCGCAGGGTGTCCGGGACCCGGATGATCGCCGCACCGGAGGGCACGTCCTCGGGAAGCCGGGTGACGAGCGCCGCGCCGGCGCCGCGGCGAAAGGCCTCCGGGACAAACGCGTGCCCGTCGGTCCGGGTTCCCGGAAGCGCCACGAACAGCATCCCGGGGGCGAGCGCCCGGGAGTCGACGGCGGCCCCGCGCAGCGGGGAGCGGGCATCGCCGCCGGCCAGGGTGCCGCCCGCGAGCCGGGCGGCTTCTCCCGCCGACAGCAGGGGCGCGTCCTCGGCGCCCGCGCCGCTCATCGAGGTTCCCGTCGAGGGGCTCATCGAGCGCCCCTTCCGCCCCGCCCGTTCCGGCCCGCGCCGGAGGCCCGGGCGCGGAGGGCCTCGCGGGCCACCTCGCGGTCATCGAACGGGCCGACCTGGTCTCCGATGATCTGGTAGGTCTCGTGCCCCTTGCCGGCGATCACCACGACATCGCCCGGCCGGGCCAGGGTGATCCCGCGCGCGATGGCGGCCCGCCGGTCCGGGATGCTCTCCCGGTTGTCCGCGCCGCCGGCGCCCTGCTCGATGTCCCGGATAATCGCCACCGGATCTTCGCTGCGCGGGTTATCGGAGGTGAAGACCGCGTAATCGGCGAGCCGGGTCGCGATGCGCCCCATGATCGGACGCTTGGTCCGGTCGCGGTCGCCGCCGCAGCCGAAGACGACGATGCGGCGCCCCGTGGACACCTGCGCCGCCAGATGCAGGATCTTCTCGAGGCTGTCCGGGGAGTGGGCGTAATCGACGAGCACGGTGAACGGCTGTCCCTCGTCCACGACCTCGCACCGCCCGGGAACGCCCGCCACCGACTCGAGCGCCGGGCCGATCAGGGCCGGATCCGTCCCGCGCGCCAGGCCGGTGGCGAACGCCGCGAGCGCGTTCGCGACGTTGAACCGGCCGGGGAGCCGCAGCGCGATCCGCCGCCGCCCCTCGGGCCAGACCACGGTGAACTGCGACCCGCTGCCGCTGAGCGCGAGGTCCGTCGCGCGAACGTCCGCGGCCGCGTCGATGCCGTACGTGATCACCCGGGCGCGGCTCTGCGCGGCCATCGCCGCGCCGCTTGGATCGTCGGCATTGACGACGCTCGCGCCGTCCGGCTCGACCGCGGCGAACAGCCGGCGCTTGCTGTCGCGGTACCGATCCAGGTCGCCGTGGAAATCCAGGTGGTCCTGCGTCAGGTTGGTGAAGACCGCGACCCGAAAACGGCACGAGGCCACGCGGGCCAGATCCAGCGCGTGCGAGGTCACCTCCATGACCACGTGGTCCACTCCGCCGCGGTGGAGGTCGCGCAGCAGGCGCTGCAGGTCTGGCGCCTCGGGCGTCGTCGAGGTCGTGGTGTGGAACTCCACGGGCACCCCCCGCGCGACGACGCCGAGCGTGCCGATCACGGCGGTCCGATCCCCCGCCGCGCTCAGGACCGCGTCGATGAGGTAGGTCGTGGTCGTCTTCCCTTTGGTGCCGGTCACGCCGCACACCCACAGATGCTGTGACGGGTCGCCGTAGAACCCCGCGGCGAGCCCGGCCAGCGCCCGGCGGGTATCGGAGACGACGACCTGGGTGACCGCGAGATCGGGGAGCGGATGGTCGACCAGCGCCGCCACGGCGCCCCGCCGGACCGCCTCGTCGGCGTACCGGTGGCCGTCGTGGACGAACCCGCGGATCGCGACAAACAGGTTCCCGGGCTCGACGCTCTTCGAGTTGTACGCCAGCCCGGTGATCTCGAGGTCGGACGATCCCAACAGCGAGCAGGCTGTGCGCGAACGTGCCAGCAGGTCGGTCAACCGCATCCGAAATCTCCCGTATGCCCGGTCCGTGGGTCGGCGGGCCCGGTGATCCTACTCATATATATTAGCAACTTCGGCCTGTTCCTAGACATCATTCCGGAGCGTCCACGGGGGGAACGCGCAGATACCACAGGACCTGCCGGGCGATCTCTCGAAACGGCGGCGCCGCCACGTCTCCCCCTGAATATACCCCCCCCGGCCGATCGACAATCACCAGGACGGCGATCCTGGGCGACGGCACCGGGACCGCGCCCACGAACGACGCCACGTAGGCGCCGGGCTCGTAGCCCCCGCCGGCCGCGGGACGCTGGGCGGTCCCGGTCTTGCCCGCCACCGGGTACCCTGGAAGGCTGGCCTTCTCGCCGCTTCCCCCGACAACCACCTCCCGCATCATGGCCAGCACGCGGTCGGCCACCTCGGGCTCGATGACCGGCTGCGGCTGGAATGCGCCGGGCGCGTCGATCGTGTGGCCGGCCGGGTCGCGAACCACCTCCACCAGGTGGGGGTGGACGCTCAGGCCGTGCGTGGTGATGGCGGAGGCGGCGACGAGGAGTTGAATCGGGGTCACCGAGATCCCCTGACCGAACCCGATGTTCTGCAGGGAGGGCCCGAACCACTGCTCCACGGGCCGGATGATCCCCGCCGCTTCCCCCGGCAGGTCGATCCCCGTCGGACGGCCGAACCCGAACTGCCGGATATATCCATAGAATCGATCCCTGCCGAGCCGGGACGCCACCTGCGCCGCGCCGACGTTGCTCGAATATTTGACGATCTCCGCGAGGGTCAGGGTGGGACGCGGGGGGACCTCCGCGTCATGGATCCAGGCGCCGTTGATCCGGATTGTCCCGGGATCGGGAAACCTCTCGTCGGGGCCGACCGCCCCGCTGCTCAGGGCCGCCGCGGCGAGGATCAGTTTGAACGGGGAACCCGGCTCGTAGACATCGGCAACCGCCCGGTTGCGCCAGACCTCGGGCGCGGTCTCCTGGAACCGGTTCGGGTCGAACGACGGCAGCGTCGCCAGGGCGAAGATCGCGCCGGTGTTCGGGTCCATGACGATGGCCGCGCCGCCATGGGCGCCGGACGCCGCCACCGCCCGCCTCAGCTCGCGCTCGGCGATGTGCTGGATCACCTCGTCCAGGGTCAGCACCAGCGTGTTCCCGTCGTGCGGCGGGGTCAGGATGCGCTGGGTCTGCATGAGCTCCCGCCCGATCGCGTCCCGGTGGGCCATCCCCAGGCCTTCGACCCCGCGAAGAACCGCGTCGTACTGCATCTCGAGTCCGGCGAGCCCCGAGCCGTCCATCCCGGCGAATCCGATGGTGCTGGCCGCGAGCGCGCCCGCGGGGTAGACGCGCTCCGTCTCCGTGAGGATCCCGATGGCGTCGCCGAGTCCGAGCGCCCGGACCGCCTCGATCGTGGGGCGGGGCTGACGCCGCGCCAGCCAGGCAAAGTACGGTCCGCCGCGGCGAAGCCTGGTCTCGATCTCGGCGGGGGTCAGGCGGAGGGCCGGAGCGACCGCCCGGGCAAACGCCGCGGGGTCGGGGATCGCCCTGGGAACGGCGTAGAGGGAGTCGATGGGGACGTTCAGGGCGAGCGGCCGTCCGGTGCGGTCCACGATCGCCCCGCGCCGCCCGGGCAGCCGGAGCGAGCCGAGCTGCTGGCGGATCGCGAGCCGCTGCAGGCCCTGCGCCTGAAAGACTTGAAGGTCGACGAGGCGGCAGAGCAGGAGCGCCAGGGTGATGAACCAGCCCGCGAAGAGCACGCTCACCCGCCACCGGGGAACGCCCGCGGGCGCTCCCGGAGCGGAGGCTCCGGCCCTATGCGTCATCGCGGCGGTTCTGCGGCCGCCGCTTCGCTCCGATGGAAGTATGCGCCGAGGCGTTCCCACAGGCCGAGCGGTCGCGGAGGCGCATGCCGCATCGCGATCGGGGAGAGCGGGAGCGCAGCGATTTGCCCAACCCGCGGAGGCTGCAGGCCCAGGCGGGTGACTGCCAGATGCTCGATGCGTTCCGGGGCCCGGAGGGAGGAGACGATGGCCTGGAGACGTTCATGCTCCGACTCAAGGACGGCGATATCCTGGGTCAGCTGGTAGATGTGGTAGCCGATGTGTGCGACGTTGGACACTGCCGCCACGTATACGATGAACGGGAGCACGGCGAGTGCTGCGACTGTGAGGACAGGAATGATGGGAGAACGTCTCCGCCGACGCCGGGTCGCCTCCTTCCCTCGTGAGCCCCAATGCTCCGGGATCAGCACCGGGGACAGTGTGTGGTGGACCGCCGCGGCCGGTCTCATCATCTCGCGCGCGCGGGCGCGCTCCCCCCCTGGAGTGACGCCTCGCTCAGGCGCTCCGCGGCCCGCAGCCGCGCGCTCCGCGCTCTCGGGTTCCGGCGCACCTCGAGGAGCGACGGCACGACGGGCTTCTTGGTGATCACGCGCAGCATCCGCCGGCCGCCGCAGCCGCAGGCGGCCGCCTCCTCCGGACACGTGCAGCCCCGAGAGTACCGGGCCAGGGTCTGCTTGACGATGCGGTCCTCAAGCGAGTGGAACGCGATCACGCAGATGCGTCCCCCGGGGCGAAGCCGCGCGATCGCCTGAGGCAGGGCCGACTCGAGCGCGTCCGTCTCCGCGTTGGTGGCAATGCGCAGCGCCTGGAACGTCCGGGTCGCGGGATGATGGCGTCCCCGCCCGGCCACGGCGGCTTCCACGGCCCGCGCGAGGTCGCGGGTCGTGCTCAGCGGCCGCCGGGCAATGATCTGCCGCGCGATCCGGCGGGAGGCGCGCTCCTCTCCGTACCGGTAGATGAGATCCGCCAGCTCCCGTTCGTCCAGGGTGTTCACGAGATCCGCCGCCGTGAGCGTCTGCCGCACGTCCATGCGCATGTCGAGGGGCCCCACGCGCTCGATGCTGAAGCCGCGCCCCGGCTCGAAGAGCTGCCGGCTGGAGACCCCCAGATCGAACAGCACGCCGTCGACAAGCCCCACCCCCGCCGCATCGAGCTCATGATCCAGGTCGGCAAAACTGGCATGGCGCACGACCACGTTCCGCCCGAAGGACCGCAGCCGCTCTTCGGCCCGCCGCACCGCATCGGCATCGCGGTCGAGCCCGATCAACCGCCCCGCGGGGGCGATGCGGCGGAGCAGCGCTTCCCCGTGTCCCCCCTCCCCGATCGTCGCATCGACGATCACCGCTCCCGGCCGAGGCGCCAGATACGTGAGCACCTCTTCCACCAGGACCGGAAGATGCACCGGGGGCGGGGTGTCGCCGGATTCGGCTGTCGGGCTCATCCACAGAACCGCCACGGGCCCGTAACACCCACTTTCAATTGCGTTACAGGATCAGCTCGTCGAGATGCTTGGCCAGCGCTTCGGGTGCCTTGACAACCTTCCTGAGCCTCGTCCGCCACAGCGGCGTGCTCCACATCTCCAGCCTGACGCCCATCCCGATGATCGTGACGTCGCGGGAGATCCCCGCATATTTGCGCAGATGCGGTGGCAGGTAGATCCGGCCCTGCCGGTCGAGATCACAGTCCTCAGCGCCCGAGAGGATCAGCCGGACGAAGTCGCGGTTCTTGAGAGGCTGGGCGCGAATCTTCGCCTCGAACGCCTGCCATTCGCCCGTCGGGAACACCGCGAGACACGGATCGACCCAGCGGGTGGCGATGACGCGGTGTCCCATGGCCGTGCGAAATTTGGGAGGGATCACCACCCGCCCTTTCTCGTCCAGAGCGTACTCGGCTTCGCCCCTGAGCATCCGGCCCCGCGCCCATCCCGCTCCCCACTCGTCCCTACGATCCACCACCTTTCTCCACTATTCCCCAATCTCCTTCAACCGGAACGCCGGACCCCCAAAAAAGACAAAAAAATTGCGGCCTCCGGGGAGGCCACAATACACGCACATCTGTTCGATTACGGGGAGGAGTCCCTAAGCCGGAGGATCAGACCGCGCCGGGCCGGCGGAACGGACCGGGCGCCGCGGCGCGCTCGGGTTCGCGCATCCGCCGCTGAACGAACCCGCCCAGCCCCAGTCCCATCAGGAGATCGCCGGGGCTCACCACCATCCTCACACGGCCGAGGCCGACCGGGAGCACATCGCCGAGCAGCGGCAGCCGGGTCTCCGGGCCCGCGACCATGTGCCGGGCGCCGGGGAAGTGGGCCGGGCCCAGGCCGGGCGGGGGCGCGGGGTCCGGCCCGGGCGCCGCGCCCAGCAGCGCGGATGCCGAGACGGGCATCCGCCCCCCGTTGAGGAGGATCACGAGACTGTTGAGGGCGAGGCCGGAACACATCAGGAGTCCAAAGGGGTGATGACGGTTCTGCCAGAGCGCAATGAGCGCGGCCAGGGAGGCGCACGTCGCCAGCAGGCGCGCCGCGCCGGGGGGAACCGGGGAGAGCCGTGCGATCAGCGCCAGCCCGATGGCGGTTCCAAGCAGCCAGGAATTTCGGATGGACACACTGCCGAGCGCGCCGAGGCGTCCACCGCGCGCCCACCCGATCCCCATGCCGGTGAGCGCCGCGAGGATCAGGATCAGAACAAGACCTCCCGCGCGCCGGTCTTGTGACGGACGACCACGAGGTCCGCGTTCTCCTGCAGGCGGCGCAGCGCGTCGGTCATGGCATCCACGCGCACCGAGCCAAAGGTAAAATCGGATTCCGCGGGGCGCACGGTCTCGAACGCGGTCTTGCACGACGTGCAGTAGTGTCCGCGGGTGGGGATGAGCAGGCCTCTCACCTGGTTCCATCGGACGGTGACGTGGCTGATAACGCTGCGCTTACCGCAGTGCGGACACCGCATCGCAACCTCATTATAACATCGGGACACCGTCAAGGAAGAAGGACGCGCCGGGTCCGCTCACAGGTTGACGAGGACGTCCGCCAGATGCTCGGAGATCCGCCTGAGCACCGCGGGGTTCGTCCAATACGTCCCGTGCGCCGACACGGGATCGCGGGCCCGGGCCCAGGTCTTGACGTCCTCGACGAACTTCAACCTGCCGCCGGAGGGGGGGTATCCCTGGTCGAAGAACGGCTCGAGGCGGTGCGCAACCAGATCGCTGGGGTGCCAGAAGTTCTGCCAGCGCCACCGCAGCCTCCCCTGGAGTCCGGTTGCCTGAAACGGGGGCGGGCACGCCTCCTCCCAGAGATCTCTGCGGTCCAGAATGGACGGCTTCCGGAACAGGAACAGGGCGATCGGCGATCCCAGCGTAATCATCCCGACGGGACAGACCGTGGTCTCGATGTCATCCGCCCGCTGCAGGAAGGCATGCCTCTCTTCCAGATTGGCCCGCGGACCGGCCTCCCGCCCCGCGGCCGCGGCGCCGGCGGCGGGCCTGCCCGCCGTGCCCCGAAGCTGCTGTGTGACGGCGGACAATTCGCGCTGGGCCGCGGTGACTTTCCGGGCGCTCATCCGGGCGCTGATGCCGAGGAGGAGATCGTACACCACGACGGAGCCCAGGCTGTGCCCGATCAGTACAACCGGCAGACACTCCCGCGCGCCCCCGGCCGGCGCGTACTTCTGAGAGAGATAGGGCTGGATCTTTGCCAGCACCACGTCCCGGATCTGTCTGCGGGGCTCATCGCTCCCGTAGAGGATCACGTCGCTCGCGGTATTTGCCTCGAACGACCGTCCGAACATCAAGAGGTGCCCCCAGGGGAAGAGGGGCATGATCAGGCACCACGCCGCGAGGATGGCCACGGCGAGGCCGGCAATTGTTCCGACCAGCCACCCCAGCGCACTCGGGTGCAGAAGGGTCATCCCCTCGGCTGTTCCCAGGGCGGTGATGGCGGGGATGAGCGCCAGCCACAGGATCATCACCAGGGTTCGCCTGGACCGGAACCGCAGGCTCGCATAGCTCGGAAAGAGATGCGTCAACCAGTCGATCCGCTCCGGAAACAGGTGGCTCCAATCCGCGCGCTCGATCACCAGGCGGGAGGCCAGGCCGGCCTTGCCGATCTCGCCGAGCCGGCGCGTGGTCGCGTCCCGGAGGCGATCCAGGAATGCCGACTGCGCGGGGGCATTCTGCGGTCCGATCCCGTGGACCAGCATGACCAAGAGGGGGCGCGCTGCGTTCACGACAACTCACCTCCTGAAAGGCGCATTCGTGGCTCCGGCTCGATCCGTGCCTCCCGGACACCGGCCTCTTCAAATTGAGGCTGTGACGTGAAGAAAAATTCGAGGTGAAGTCCGTCTTCCTGCCCGAGCGGCGGAAGATTATCCTGTTCGTCCGGCCGTTGGCTTGGGGATCAGAAGGGCTTTACGGTTTTCGTGCGCGACCCGGCCGGCCCCTCACGGGGACGCCGGCAGGCACGCCTGCAGGGCTTTCACGAGCGGTTCGACGCCGCCCCGGCCTTTCAACACGACCAACGGCGCGGCTTCCGCGAGCCGGGACTGATCCTGCGACGTCAAATACGACGCTCTCGTCCACACGATCACCGGGGTGGTGCTGCCGGTATCGGTAAGGCGGAACCGGTCCAGAAACTCAAGGCCGCCCCTCCCCGGCATCCGGAGGTCCAGCACCACCGCCGCGGGACGCTCCTTGGTCGCCGCCCTGAGTCCGCTCTCGCCGTCCGGCATGCACACCGGCCGGTACCCCAACTCCGTGAGAGCCGACTCCACGAGCTTCTGCGACTCGAGATCATCATCAACGACGAGGACGGCCGGAGTGTCGCTGCGCACGCGAGACTGCTGGGCGAGCTGCGCCGTCAGCCGCTCCTGCTCGGTGATGTCGTGGGAGATCATCGTGAGGCCGATGGGGCGACCCTGCGGGTCCCGCCTGAGGGTCTTGGTGACGCGGGCGGTGAACTGCTCGCCGTTCTTCCGGACGCGCCTCAGCGTGCCTTCCCACTTCCCGGTCCGCACGACCTCGTCCAAGATGGTCTTGGCCTGTCCGGACCTGACATCATCGGGATGGTGCAGGAGCGCGATGGTAGCCTTGCCGACGACATCCGCCGCTTCGTACCCGTACATCCGCCTTGCGCCTTCGTTCCACGCCAGGATCGTTCCCGCGAGGTCCGTCGCGACGATGGAGTACTCGGTGGAGGACTCCAAGATGGAGTTGAGGAAGGCGACCTGCTCGCCGGTCCCCGACTCCTTCAAGAAACGGTATCTGTTATTGCCCCGCGCATGCTCGCCCATTTTGGTCACCTTCCAAGTCATGACCTGGTTTCGGAGGTCGTTAAATCCACCATACCAATCACAGGCGTCCTCGATACCAGGTAATGATCTGAGAGGCGATTCCTCGAACCTCTAGGGGCGTTGGAAAATCCTGTCGGGAGTTTGCACGCTGAGGGTTGCCCGATTTCCCGCCCGGACGGCAGAAGATTATCTTGTTCGTACGGTCGAGGACGTGGGGATCAGAAGCGCGTTACGTTGTTCGTGCGCGACCCGGCCGGCCCCTCACGAGGACACCGGCAGGCACGCCTGCAGGGCTTTCACGAGCGGCTCGACGCCGCCGCGGCCCTTCAGCACGACCAATGGCGCCGTGTCTTTCAGCCTGGACTGATCCTGAGACGTCAGGTACGCCCTCGTCCACACGATCACCGGGGTGGTGCTGCCGGTATCGATGTGGCGGAACCGGTCCAAGAACTCGAGGCCGCCCATCCCCGGCATCCGGATGTCCAGCACCACCGCCGCGGGACGCTCCCTGGTCGCCGCCCTGAGTCCGCTCTCGCCGTCCGGCATGCAGACCGGCCGGTACCCCAACTCCGTGAGAGCCGCCTCCACGAGTTTCTGCGACTCGGGATCGTCGTCAACGACGAGGACGGCCGGAGCACGCACCTTCGCCGCCGCAGCGGGCCGCCCATCAGGGCGTCTGTCCGGTCGAACGCCCGCCGTCGCGGCAGGCCGCGTCGCCGACCGGTCGTCCGGATGGGCGCCCGCCGACGCGGCGATTTCCCGCCCCGCCCAGAACACGCGCGGCAGAACGGCAAAGAAGACGCTGCCGGTGCCCGGCGCGCTGCGCACGCCCACCTTGCCGCTCTGGGCCTCCACGATCCGCTTGGTCAGCGCCAGGCCCAGCCCCGTGCCCTTATGCTTCTTGGCCGCGCCGGCGTCGAGCTGCTGGAACTCGACGAAGAGCCGGCCCAGGTCTTCCGGCCGGATGCCGATGCCCGTATCCTCGACCTCGATGCGATAGGTGTCGGCGTCCTCCGGGCCCACCCGGACCGTCACCCGGCCCCCGTCCGGCGTGAACTTGAGCGCGTTCGACAGGTAGTTGTAGAGCAACTGCTTGAGCTTCGCCGGGTCGGCCGTCACGCCGGTCAGCCCCGGATCGATCTCCATCTTGACCTGGATGCGCTTGGCGGCCGCGAGCGTGCGCAGGCCGTCCCGCACCTCGCCGACGAGCTTCGCCAGATCCACCGCCTCCGGGTGGAACTCCATCCGGCCGGCCTCCACCCGCGCCAGATCCAGTACATCGTTGATGAGATGGAGCAGGTGCCGGGAACTGGTGAGGATGTCGCCGAGGTACTCCTTGTGCGGATCGGACAGCGGCCCCGTCTTTCCACTGTGCATCAGCTCGGCGAAGCCGATGATCCCGTTGAGCGGCGACCGAAGCTCGTGGGACATATTCGCCACGAACTCGCTCTTCAGCCGGTTGGCCTCCTGGACCTGGCGATACTGCTCCGCGAGCTCTTCGTTCTTCCGGCGCAGCTCCTCTTCCAGAGCCTTCTGGGCCGTGATGTCCTTGGAGACCAGGAGGTAGCCGACCGGATCGCCGGACACGCCCCGGCGCAACGTGATCACCACCCGCGCCGGAAACTGCCCACCGCCCTTGCGCATCCGCTGGAACTCGCCCTCGAACGACCCCGCCTGCCGCACGGCGGCCAGCGCCGCCTCGACCCCGCCGGACTCGACGTCTTCCCGGGTGTGGAGGAGGCGGACGTTCTGCTTCCCCACCATCTCCTCGGCGGCGTAGCCGTAGTTCCGCCGCGCGCCTTCGTTCCAGGTCAGGACGTTGCCGCCGAGGTCCATGGCGATGATCGAGTACTCGGTGGAGGACTCCAAGATATTGTTCAGGAACGCCGCCGTCTCGCTGCGCTCCCGAGACTGCTGGGCGAGCTGCGCTTCCAGCCGCTCCTGCTCGGTGATGTCGCGGGAGATCAGTGTGAAGCCGACGGGGTGACCCTGCCTGTCCCGCCTGAGGGTCTTGGTGACGCGGGCTGTGAATTGCTCGCCGTTCTTCCGGACGCGCCTCAGCGTGCCTTCCCACTTCCCGGTCAGCAGGGCCTCGTCCAAGATCGCCTTGGCGTGTCCGGACCTGACATCATGGGGATCGTGCAGGAGCGCGAGGGTGGCCTTGCCGACGACATCCGCCGCTTCGTGCCCGTAGATAAGGCGCGCGCCTTCGTTCCATGCCACGATTGTTCCCGCGAGGTCCGTCGCGACGATGGAGTACTCGGTGGAGGACTCCAAGATAGAGTCGAGGAAGGCGACCTGCTCGTCGGTCCCCGACTCCTTCAAGAAACGGTGTCCGTTACCGCCGCCCGCATGCCCACCCATTTCCGTTACCTCTCAGGTCATGGCCTGGTTTAGAGGGATCGCGCCTGTGGGAGTTTTGAGACGCATAAATACACCATACCTAATCGGGCGGTGTCCTCGATACCAGGTAATGATCTGAGAGACTATTCCGCGAACCTCAAATGTGGTCGGAAGGTTCTTTCGGGAGTTTGCATGCTGAGGGTTGCCGCGATTTCGCGGACAGTTTCGATGAGAGTGGTGGTCAAATTCCAAGAATCTTGCCGAGTGGATTGCCTATGCCTCCGGCGACGCGAGCGACGGAAAGACCGGGCGCAGCGCCTCGTACAGCCGGTTGTATTTGGCGTAGAGATCGCGGTACCGGCCGGCCGCCCGAGCATCCGGCCGGAATGTGGTGACCAGGGGATTCACCGCGCGGGCGGTCGACACCGGATCGGCGCTCGGGTCCATCGCGGCCAGGGCCAGCAGCATCGCTCCGAGGGATGCCGCATCGGTGTGGCGGGGGATCCCGACCTCCCGTCCCAGCACATCGGCGTAGATCTGGTTCCAGAGGGCGCTGCGCGCCCCGCCCCCGACCGCGCGGACTCCCGCCACCCCGAGGCGCATCCCCTCGAGGAGATCGAGCGCGGCCCGCAGCTCGAACGCCACGCCCTCCATCACGCTCCTGGCCAGCGCGCCGGTGCCGTGCGTCTCGCTCAACCCGAACCAGACGCCGCGCGCATCCGGGTTCCACCGGGTGGCACGCGCCCCCATCATGAACGGCAGGAAGAGCAGACGGTTCGCGCCCGCGGGGACGGCGGCGGCCATCGCGTCGAGCTGAGGGTAGTCCTGCCGGCCCGCGAGCAGCCGGTCCCGCACCCATCGGAGAATCGCGCCCGATGCGGACATGCCCTGCTCCAGCACCACCATTCCCTCGACCGCGTGGAGCGAGCACATCACCCGGGGATCCACCCCGGCCGGCCGTCCAGGCGCCGCCGCCGAGACGTTCGTGGTGGTGCCCGTGGACACCATCACCCAGCCGTCGCCTGCCCCCGAGCCCAGGACCTCGCACGGGCGATCCCCTGCGCCCAGGGCAACGGGCACCCCGGCGGGGATGCCCAGCACATCCGCCGCCTCGCGGCCGACCCGGTGCGGCGCCGCGGTCGACGGGAAGACCGGCGGGAACGCGGCCGGGGTGACGCCGACGAACGCGCACCCTTCCTCCCACCAGTCGCGCCGGCCCAGATCGAACAGCATCGTCCGGGACGCCAGGGTATAGTCGGTCGCCGGCGCGCCGGTCAGGCGAAAATAGAGATAGTCCCTCGGCTGCAGGTACAGCCGGGCGGCCCGGAAGAGATCAGGGGCGTGCGCGCGCAGCCAGAGCAGCTTGCTCGCGGTGAACTCCGTGTCCGGCACGAGGCCGGTGACCAGGTGGAGGCGTTCCCGGCCGAACGCCCCGACGAGGGCATCGGTCTCCGCCACGGAGCGCCGGTCCATCCAGATGATACAGGGGCCGAGGGGCCGCCCCGCCCCGTCCATCGGCACCACGCCGCCGCGGTGGCTGCTCAGTCCGACGGCCAGCACGCCGCGCCGCAGATCCGGAGGAAGCTGGCGCCCGCTTCGGGCGACCGCGTCCCACCAGGCCTCGGGGGCCTGCTCGGCCCACCCCGGCTGCGGGTGCAGCGTCGGATACTCGGCGGCGGCCTGCGCCGCCACCTCCCCGGCGGTGGTGAACAGCGTCGCCTTGCACGCCGTGGTCCCGAGATCGAGGGTGAGGATGTAGGGCGCGGCGCTCAGCGGCGCTCCGCGGCCTCAGGGTTGACGACGTTCGGGGGCACCCTGCCGCTCACCCCGGCCAGGCAGTTTTCCGCGGCCATGGTCGCCATCTTGATGCGGGTGGCGGTGCTGGCGCTCCCGAGGTGGGGGGGGACGACCACGTTGTCCAGCTTCAGCAGGGGCTCGTCCATCGGCACCGGCTCCGCCTCGAAGACGTCCAGCCCCGCGGCCCAGATCTTGCGGTCGACCAGCGCCCGGTACAGCGCCCGCTGATCCACGATCGGCCCGCGCGCGATGTTCACCAGCACCGCGGTGGGTTTCATCAGCCCCAACTCCCGCTCGGCGATGAGGTGGCGGGTTTCGGCCGTCAGGGCGCAGCTGACCATCACGAAATCCGACTGCCTGAGCAGATCGTCCAGCGAAACGTACCGGGCGCCGACCTCGGCTCCCAGGGCGTCGGCGGGCCGGCGGTTGTTGTACAGGATCGTCATGGCAAACCCTCTGGCCCGCCGCGCGATCGCGGCGCCGATCCGCCCCAGCCCGATGATCCCCAGGGTGGCCCCGTGGACGTCCTGGCCGGTGAACCCCATCAATTCCCACGTCTTCCACCGGCCGGACCGGGTGAACTTGTCCCCTTCCACCACGCGCCGGGCGGTGGCCATCAGGATCGCCCACCCCATGTCCGCGGTGGTCTCGGTGAGGACCCCGGGGGTGTTCGTCACAAAGATCCCGCGGCGGGTCGCGGCCGCGACATCGATGTTGTCGATGCCCACCGCCACCTGCGCGATGACCGTGGACCGGCGCATCCGGTCGATGACCTCCGAGTCCATCTTCTCGGTGATCAGACAGATCACCCCGTCGACGTCGACGACCTCGCGGAGGAGACTGTCCCTCGCCACCGGCTCGTCCTCCCGGTCCCACATGCGGTACTCGACCGCCCCCTCGAGCATCCGCATTGCCGGCTCCGGCAGAGGACGCGTGATGTAGATCCGTGGTTTGGCCATTCCTCTGCTCCTCTCCTACAGGTGTGCCCAGGCCTCGGCGAAGACGCGCTTGGTTCCGGCGATCACGCCCTCCGAGGTCTCGCCCGCCAGGGGTTTGACCTCGAAGCTGAGGAACGGGCGTTCCTTCCCTCCGAGAAAGCCGATGTCGAACAGGACCCGGAGAAATTCCACGACCTGCGGCGTATCGTTCTCGCCTCCCTCGATGCCGAACCGGGGGTGCTGGTCCCCGTACGCCGGGTGGGCCCGATCCCGCATGACGCAGTTGCCGATGTGCGCATGGACCAGGTGCTCCCGCCCGATGGTGAGGCACTCCCGGATCCCCTCGCCCAGCAGGGGGATGTGGCTGAGGTCCAGCATGAGGCCGAAATCGGGGAAGTCCCTGCGGACGGCCTCGGACACCCCGACGCAGAGCCGCGTGGGGCCGGCCAGGGCCTTCTTCTCGATCGTCCGATCGAAGGTCTCCAGCGTGATGCCGATCCCGCGGCCGCGGCCGTACGCGCAGAGATCGAGCAGCGACTCCACCAGCAGTCGAGTGGCTCTGGCTTCGTCGGACGCGCCCGGATACGGGCCGCTGAGCACGGCCACGCGCCGGGCGCCGAGCTGGGCCGCCTGGTCGATGCACTGCTGCGCCAGCGCGACCGCCTTCTTTCGCTCGCCCTCGTCGAGCGCGTTGAGGTTGGATTTGGTCACGAGCAGCGCCGACTGCGCGCCGAACCCGACGCTCACATGGCTCTCCCGGAGCAGCGCCGCGGCCGCGGCCCGCTCCGCGTCGCTGTGCACCCAGCCCGTCTCGACCGCCGTGAAGAACTCGTCCTGGGCGATCTGCCGCAGGGTGTCGACGAACGGGCCCTCGCCCCGCAGGACGGAGGGGAACGCCATGAAGTGAACGATCCCCAGCCGCAGGTAACGGTGCCAGGACTCCTGCATGCAACACCTCCGGTGCGGGGAGCAGACGGTCTCGCGCGCGCGGGACTTCACCAACATACTTCTCGGCGCGCGCGGGCTTCCCTGCGCGGACCTGCGCCGGGTCCCCGGCTGTTACCGCGATGTTACCGGGCGGGCAGGAACGGCGCCAGCGTCCTGATCGTCTGCGCGGCCGCCGCTTCGAAGGAGGGAAGCTGCAAGATTTCCGCCGAGAGCGCGCCGCCGTACTCCAGGGCGCCGAGGCCGGCGATCAGCGAACGGAAATCCAGGTGCCCGCTTCCCGGAGCCCGCCGGTTGCTGTCCGCCGCGTGCACATGCCAGAGGCGCGGGCGGGCCCGGCGGAGCGCCTCTGAGAGATCCGGCTCCTCGATGTTCATGTGGAAGGTGTCGGGCAGGACCCCGACATTCTCTTCCCCAAGCCGGGTGAGGAGGTCCATGACCTCGTCGACCGTGTTGAGCCAGTTGCTCTCGTAGCGGTTGATGGGCTCGATGACGATGCGCAGCCCGCGGGATCGCGCGCGGCGCGCCAGCCGGCCGAGCGCGGCGAGGAGCCACTCGGCCGCGCGGTCCCGCCCCACGTCGGGCGGCACCGGCCCGTGGATCAACCCCACGATGAGCAGGGCGCCGAGGCGTTCGGCGCCTGCCAGATGCGCCTCCAGGCGCGCGGTGGCCCGCTCGCGCACCGCCGGATCGGGGGAGGTCAGGGCCAGCCCTTCCTCGAGATAGGCCTGGCCGGTGCCGATCGCGGGGACGGTCACACCCGCCTGGGCCGCCGCATCCACGATCGCATCCAGGCTCACCTGCGCCGGATCGCGGATGGCGAGTTCCACCCCCGCGTAGCCCAGCCCGGCCAGGTGGCGGAACGACGAGGCCAGATCGCGCCCCTGGGCGACCGCGGCGAAGCGGGTCGGCGACGCCGAGATGGTATAGGC
>Ga0209804_1000394_pt1 | contig 36837 bp, 28 predicted proteins | sample GraSoiAngelo_139_FD_185896 | JGI IMG/M metagenome (GOLD analysis project Ga0209804, IMG submission 185896) | Grasslands soil microbial communities from the Angelo Coastal Reserve, California, USA - 14_0929_12_20cm (SPAdes) (version 2) | ecosystem: Environmental > Terrestrial > Soil > Grasslands ... | reverse complement strand
GCAGCGCGGCGTTCCTGAACGCGTGAGCCCAGATCACCCGGCGGTTCGCCGCCCCTTTGGCCCGCGCCGTCCGGATGTAGTCCTCGTGGATCACCTCCAGCATGCTGGCCCGCATGTAGCGGACATACTGGGCCGCCGTGGCCAGCGTGAGCATGGCCACCGGCAGGAGCAGATGCACGATGCGGTCCCACACGGAGAAGGGGGCGCCCAGCGTGTACATCCCGCCGCCGGGGAGCAGCGGCGTCCCCGTCAGCGGGTTGCGCAGGGTGACGTGGAACACGATGATGAGCACGAGCCCGAACCAGAAGATCGGCACCGACTGGCCCATGAACGCGAGCGTGGTGGTGGCGTGGTCGAAGAGCGAATACTGGCGCACCGCCGAAAGCATCCCGGCGGGGATCGCCAGCGCCATCGTCACGAGGAACGTCACGCCGAGGAGGGAGATCGTGTTGGGCAGACGCTCCCCGATCTCGGTGAGCACGGGCCGCCGCGAGACGAGCGAGTACCCCCAATCCCCGCGCAGGAGCGCGCCGAGCCAGTGCAGGTAGCGGACGTGGATCGGCTGGTCGAGCCCGAGTTCGCGCTCGATCCGCGCGAGATCCTCGGACGTCAGCCGCGGGTTGTTCTCGTACGCGGCGGTCGGTCCGCCCGGGACGATGTTGATGAGCACGAACACCGCGACGCTGATCAGGACCAAGAGCGGCCCCGCCTGCATCAGGCGGCGCAGCAGGTACCGGCTCATCCGCGCTCAGGACCTCTGGCCGGCCCCAGGGGACGCGGGCGATGGGATCAGCGGGCCACCCACCACCCCTGCGCGTTCCACGCCAGGTAATCCCAGGGGGTGCCCACCCATCCCTCCAGCCTGTCCCGGTACGCGTGCAGCCTCGCGCGGTCGTACAGGTAGATGTGCGGCCGGTCCTGGACGAGCTGCTTCATCGCGTCGCAGTACGCCTCGCGGCGGGCGGTGAGATCGGGGACGCTGCCCGCCCTCTTCACGTCCGCGTCAAACCGCGGGTTCTGATACCGCGCGTAGTTGAACCCGCTCCCGCCGTTGTCGGCCATCGGCATCTTCCAGGACGCGAAGTAGCCCTCGACCTGCGAGTGGGGATCGATGTCGGGATTGGTAGTGTACATCAACACATCGAAGTGGCCGTGCTTGCGGAACGCGCCGCTCGACCACGAGCCGAACAGCACCGGCGAGGGCACGTTCTCGATATAGAACTCGATCCCGACCGCCCGCATGTATTCGATGATCAACTGCTCCGCCTGCTCCCGGAGCTTGTTGCCGGTGGTAGTCTGGATCTTGAGACGCAGCCGCGTGCCATCTTTGGCGTACCGCGCGCCCTTGGCCACCCGGATGCCGGCGGCGCCGGGGACCCACCCGGCCTCCTCGAGGAGCCGTTTGGCCTTGGAGGGGTTGTACGAACTGGGCGGCGTCGCGCACCGGGCCCATCCGAGGTGCAGCTCGTTCGTACCGACGGTGGCCAGGCCGTAGAGCAGCTTGCTCGTGATCTCCCGCTTGTTGATGCCGAGCTCGATGGCCTCGCGCACCCGGGGATCGCCCAGGATTGGATGCGGGTGTTGCTTCGCCACCTCGGGGGGCGGCCCATCGAGGGCAGGATCGGCCATGTTGAGGACGAGCCTTTCGGCTTCGGGTCCCGGCGGAGAGCTGATCCGGACCCCGGAGACGCCGCGGAGCTCGGGCACGTCCGACTCGACCAGGTCCCAGACGACGTCCACGTCGCCGGTCCGGAGCAGCTGCTTGCCGACCTCGCGGCTCGGCACGATCCGGATGATCACCCGGTCGAGATAAGGCTGCTCCTTGACCCGGTAGCGCTCGTTGCGGACCAGCGTGATGTGGTCGGCCGATGCCCACTCGACGATCTTGAAAGGGCCGCTGCCCAGGGGTTTCCGGTTATACTCCCACTTCGTCATGTTTGTTGGATCGCCGGTGGCGTGACGCGGCAGGATCCAGCGAAACCGGCTGAGGGCCGGGGCGTAATAGTCCTTGTACCGCACGACGGCGGTCTGGGCATTGGGGCAGTCCACCGTCTGGATCTCGTCATATCCGCTCGTCGTCACCGCTCCGCTCTTTGGAGTGACGATCGCCTCCCAGGTGAACTTCACATCGTCACAGGTCAGCGGCCGGCCGTCCGACCAGGCGAGGCCGGGGCGCAGCCTGTAGGTGATCGTCTTCCCGTCCTGCGACACCCCGCCGTTTGCCGGCGACGGGACTTCCGTGGCGAGTTGCGGGAAATACTCTCCCTTCTCATTCGCCGCCACGAGCCCCTCGACGGTCAGGACGGCGACTTCGAACGAAGCGGTCTGGGTGGCGAGATAGGGGTTGAGGAGCTCCGGCTCCTGGTACAACGCGATGGTCACGGCCCCGCCCCGGTGCGCCGCCTGCTGCGATGCCGCGGGGAGCGCCACCACGGCGATCGCCAGCGCGGCCAGCCACACTGTCCCGGGTCCTCTCAGGTGCCTCATCACGATCCCTCCCATAGGCGTCACCGGCCCATCACGAGCGACGCCCGCGTCACCTTGCGCTGGTCCGAATCCTCGAGCGCCCTGCCCACGTCGCGCAACGGGTACTCCGCGTCGAGCAGCGCCTCGAACGGATACCGTCCGCGGGTGGCCGCGAGGAAGTCGAGGGCGCGCTTGAGATACCAGGGGTGGTAGCGGATCGCAGGCAGGATCTGCACGCCTCGGCGGGTCAGCGTGCCGGGGTCGAACGGCGTCAGGTGACCGGGGGAGATGTTCCCCAACTCGACGACCCGCCCGCCGGGCCGGACGAGGTGGATGGACTCGGCGAACGCCGCCGGAACGCCGGTGACCTCAACCGCCACGTCGGCGCCCATCCCAGCGGTGAGCGCGGCGACCCGGGCCGACCGCTCCTCGGGCGTGTCGTGCTCGCGGAAGTCGATCACCACATCGGCGCCAAACCGGTGCGCCAGCTCCAGCCGTCCCGGCACCCCGTCGATGACGATCGTCCGCGCGCCGCGCGCCTTCGCCACCGCGAGCGCGCAGAGCCCGAGGCCGCCGGCCCCCTGCACGACCACCTGCTCCCCCGAGACGACCCCGGCCTGATCGAGCGAGAACAGGAGCTCCGACAGCGCGCAGTTCGCGCTGGCCGCCGCGGCATCCGGGATCTCGTCCGGCACACGGTAGACGTACTGGTCGGGATGGACGTAATAGTGCGTCCCAAACGCCCCATGAAAATGCGGCGGGGTGTCGGCCGGCCGGGACCAGTGGCGATAGCAGTTGACGCACAGGTTGAACCGCCCGGCCTGGCACGCCGGACACTTCCGGCAGGTAATGAAATACGCGCAGACAACCCGGTCTCCGGGGCGGAGCGGCGCGCCGGCGTAGTCCGTGTCGACCCCCGCCCCGAGGGCGAGAACGCGCCCCAACATCTCGTGGCCAAGCACGCTCCCCATCTTGACCGTCGGGTGGTGCCCGCGCCAGATGTGGAGCTCCGAGCCGCAGACGTTGGCGCGCACCACTTCCAGCAGCACCTCGCCGGGCCCGGGGCCCGCCACGTCGTAGGCCCGCAGTTCTGTCTGCCTGGGTGCAACCAGGACAACGACCGTGCCGCGCATTTCCCACCCCCATGATGACCGCGGACTTCCGCGACTACGATGCCCCGATCACGATTCAGCTCCCCCCGTGCGGCCAGAAAACATGAGGAAGGGGCGCAGAGAAGCAAGTCCTCCCTGCGCCCCGGAGTCCCGCCGGCCCCGTTCCCCGACTACTGGTGCATCTTGGCGGCGAGCACGAACTCATCCGTGTAGGTCTTCCTGAGGTCGATCTTGCTGGGATCCATGTCCGTCTCGAACGACGCCAGCACCTTGAGCACCGTCGGCGGACCGTCCGGCGGCATCTGCCCCGTCGGGTTGAACATGTTCATGCTCGCCGCGAGCGCCGCGAGATAGAGCGGCTTGTCGCCCACGTAGTAGTCCTCGGGCATGTTCGCCGCCACCGCGGCCGGCGTATGGGACTGCAGATACCCCAGCGCCCTGACGAACGCGGACACGGTCCGCTGCACCGCCTCCTTGTGACGGTTCACAAAGTCGGTCTGCATGTACAGGCACGCCGCCGGGTAGGTGCCGCCCAGCGCGCCCCGCGTGCCCGCCGCGGTGCGCATATCGACCAGCACGTGCGCCACCCCCATCTTCTGCAGCCGGGACACGGTGGGCTCGGTCGTGACCGCGGCGTCGATTCGGTTCGTCTGTATGGCGGCGATCAGCGTGGTGCCGGCGCCGACGGCCAGCGGCGTGTACTGGGTGCGGTCGCCGCCGCCCTTCGTCACGAGGAACGAGGCGAGGAAGTTCGTTGAGGATCCGAGCCCGGTGACGCCGATCTTCTTGCCTCTCAGGTCCGCCAGCGACTTGATGCGCGACCGCTCGGAGACGACCAGGGCCTCTCCCGGCACGCGGTCGAGGATGACCACCGCCTCCAGGATCTTGCCCTTCGCCTGCAGGTCGATCGTGTGGTCGTAGAATCCCACCACGCCGTCGACCCGTCCCGCGATCATCTCCTCCTCGGCCGACTGGCCGGTCTCCTCGTTGTACAGGGTCACGTCCACCCCGGCGTCCTTGAAGTAGCCGAGACGCTGCGTGAGCATCGCGGGCAGGTAGATGATCTTTTCCAGCCCCCCGACCATGATGCTCATCTTCGGTGGGGCCTGCGCACCCACGGGGCCGGCGGCCCCGACCCCAAGGAGCAGGACGCTCAGCAGCAGTACCGTCCACATCCGAACTCTCCGCATTCAGCACCCTCCCTCATCTTGGCTCTACTCCCATGCTTCGATCAGCGCTCTCGGATATCCCTCACACCGCTCACGGCCCCGGCCGCTGGGCGGCCGGCCTCCACGGGGTCAGCCGGATCTCCAGCCGGGTGACGAGGGCGTCCGCGATCAGCGCCACGACGGAAAGGATCACCATCGCCGCGAAGACGCCGTTGGTATTGAACGCGCCCTGCGCGGCTGCCACGAGGTAGCCGAGGCCGCGGGTGGCTCCGAGAAACTCGCCCACCACCGCCCCCACCAGGGCGAAGCCGAAGCTCGTGTGCAGGCTGCTCGTGATCCATCCGAGGGCCGACCGGAACATCACGTCGAACGCCAGCCGCCACCGGCCCGCCCCGAGGATCCGCGCGTTGTTGACCAGGTTGAGATCGACCTCGCGCACGCCTTGAAACGCGTTGAAGAACACAATGAAAAAGGTCAGGGTCACGCCGAGGGCCACCTTGCTGGCCATGCCCAGTCCGAGCCAGATGATGAAGATCGACCCGAGGATGACCCTGGGGATCGCGTTCCCGATCCGCACGTAGGGGCCGAAGACCGCGGCGAGCGTCCGGTTCAGTCCGAGGGCGAACCCCGCGATCACGCCGATCACCACGCCGATGGCGAACGCCATCACGGTCTCTTCCACCGTCACGACGACGTGCTGCCACAGCGGCCCCTGGGAGGTGCCGCGGGTCACCCAGCGCCAGATGGTGGCCGCGATCCCGGACGGCTGGCCTAAGTAGAACGGATCCACCCACCCCAGCCGCACGCTGCCCTCCCACCCGCCCACGATCACGACGAACACCGCCACCTGAAGGATCCGCTCCAGCCGGTGCCGCCGCTGATCGCGCGCCTCCGCGGCCAGCTCCTCGCCGACCAGGGCGGTGGCGGAGAGGTCAGGCGGTGGCGCCTTTTGTAGTACGCTCATAGGCGACGACAACCTCGCTGCGCAGGTCCTCCCAGATGAGCTCGTAAAAGCGCGTGAATCGCGGATCGAAGCGGATCTCCGTCACGTTCCGGGGGCGCGGCAGATCGATCGGGTACGCGCTCTTCAGCGTCGCCGGCGCCGCCGTGAACACCAGGACCCGGTCCGCCAGCGAGATGGCTTCCTCCAGATCGTGGGTGACGAACACCACGGACGCCGAGGTCAGCGACCACAACTCCAGCAGCTCGTTCTCCATCAGCGTGCGCGTCTGCACGTCCAGCGCCGCGAACGGCTCGTCCATCAACAAGATCTCCGGTTCGTTGATCAGGCTCTGGGCCAGGGCGACCCGCTTGCGCATCCCGCCGCTGAGCTGGCTGGGGTAGCGGTCCTCGAACCCCGCCAGCCCCACGCGCGCGACCCAGTCGCGCGCCCGCCGGCGCGCCTCCTCCCGCGACACCCCGCGGTAGATCGGCCCGGCGGCGACGTTGTCCAGCACGTTCTTCCATGGAAAGACCGCATCGGTCTGGAACATGTAGCCGGCGTGGCGGCTGACCCCGGCCACGGGCTCGCCGAGCACGAGCACCCGGCCCCGGCTCGGCGCTTCGAGCCCGGCGATCAGGCTCAGCGTGGTCGATTTGCCGGATCCGGTCGGACCGACGATCGCGCAGAACTCGCCGCGCGCCACCGTCAGCGAGAGATCGCGGACCGCCGTGTAGAACGTCCGGCTCGGCGTCCGGAACCGCTTGGTGACCTCGTGCAGCGAGATCGCCGGCTCCCGGCTGGTCTGCGCGTGCATGGCGTGCCTTTTCGCCGCGGGCCGCACGTTCTCCCTTGACATCGGTACCCTCGGGGCCCCTGAAGGAGAGTGCGTGAAATTCACCGGATCTTCACAACGCGTTCACCGGTTCTTTGACCGCGGGGCTCAGAATGGGGGGTGACGGATCAATGACATCAGCGTGAGCATCATGTAAGATAAATAGAAGGGATGCAAAGGGACGAGTTCCACCAGGGAGGGACTGTGTCATGGGACATGTGAGAGGCGGGCAGGTCATGATGCTGGGCATCGCTGCGGCGATCGCCATTCTCGGGACTCCAATCGTCGCCCACGGTCAGACGCTGACGTGCGCACCCGGGTACACGACGCTGGTCCGGGCCGTGGGGCCCCAGGCGGCTCCCATACTGGTGACCAATCAGGTCCACGCCACCATCTGCTCGCAGAACGGCGCCATCGTGGCTGTCCTGCCGTCCTTCACCACCGTCGGCCCCGCCTCGGCTCCGATGATCATCCCGGTCGAGAGGAACGTGAGGACGTGCGTTCCTACCACGGTCGCGTCGACACCGGTTGCCGGCGGCGGGCTCCAGCCGCCCCTCCAGTTCGTGGAAGTGGGGTCCGGGGTGTTCGCGGTCAACCTCGCGGCCCCCACCACGCTGGCCGCGCCGGTGCCGGCGGGCGTGACCGTGGTGTCCACGGCGTTCACCTGCTTCTAAGGCGTCGACGGCGCAGGGCACGGCGCGGGAGGAGCGCCCGAGGCATCGTGGGGAAGATCGGCCTCGCGGTCGCGATCGTGGCAGCCGCCGCGATGGTCTCCGCCCCGACGGATGCAGCCCCCGCCCTCGCTCCCGCGTTCACCCTTGAACGGCTGGACGGCGGGCACCTCAGCCTGTCAAACTTCAAAGGCGCGCCCATCGTTCTGTTGTTTTGGGCTCCCTGGTGACCCATCTGCAACGCCGACGCCCCCGGGTGGGAGCGTACGTACCAGCGGTGGAAGGGAAGCGGAGTCGCCTTCGCCGGCATTGGCCTCCTCGACAAGAAGGAGGCGTGCCAGGCGTTTGCCCGGCGGCATCGGCTGACCTTCCCCAATGCGTATGATCCCGATGGGAAGGTGGCGAAGTCGTACGGGTTCACGTATCAGCCGTTCTGGGCGGTGATCGCCAGGGATGGGAAGCTCCTTCATGCCGGTTATGGCCCCGCGAGCGAAGACGAACTTGTTTCTACCATTAAGTCACTCGTCCGGAAGTAACGCCGCCCACACAAACCGATGTCCTGCCCCAGGCCGGCCGTCATGATATGCTGATGGAACACATCAACCTTGCCATCGCATTTGCCGCCGGGGTGCTCGGATTCTTCTCCCCCTGCGTCGTTCCGCTGATTCCTGGGTACCTTTCGTTCATCTCCGGCGTCTCGCTCACGGATCTCCGGCCCGCCGAGCGCCGCCGGCAGATGGGACGGGTGGCGCTGGCGACCGCGGCATTCGTCCTGGGCTTCTCGGTGATCTTCACCGGCCTGGGTGCGTCGGCATCGTTTTTCGGGGCCTTCGTCCTCGACAACCGGCTGCTGCTCAGCCGGATCGGCGGGGTGATCGTCATCCTGCTGGGCCTGTCGATGCTCGGAGTGATCAGGCTTCCCGCGCTCGAGCGCGAACTCCGGATGCAGTTCCCCCGGCGGCCGGCGACCGTCATGGGCGCCTTTCCGGTCGGGATGGCGTTCGGGTTCGCCTGGACGCCGTGCGTGGGGCCCGTGCTGGCCGCGGTCCTCACCCTGGCGGCGACGACTCAGCGCGCCGCCGACGGCGCGCTCCTGCTCTTCGCCTACTCCCTCGGATTGGGGGCGCCCTTCCTCGCCGCCGCGGTCCTCCTGACGACGGCGTTCAACGCGCTGCGTGTGGTGAGCCGTTACGGGCGCGCCATCCAGACGGCCAGTGGCGTCTTCCTCGTCGCCATGGGCGGGGCGCTGCTCTTCGACCTGGTGTTCCGGTTCAACGCCTGGATCCTCGAGGTGTTCCCCTTCCGGCCGGGGCTCTAATTCAGGCGGCCTTGGCTCTCCGGTCGTCCAGTGGTCTACTGGCGCCGCGAGACAGCCGGGTCAGGTCTTGACCGAGCCCGAGGTCAGCCCCCCGACGTAGTGCTCGACGAAGAACGAGTAGATGAACGCGACCGGGACGCAGCCGAGCAGCGCCGCGGCCATCAATTGCCCCCAGTAGAACACGTCGCCCCTGATCAACTCCGCGATCGCGCCCACCGGCACGGTGCGCACCGACGTCTTCGTCAGGAAGATCAGCGCGTACAGGAACTCGTTCTGCGAGAGCGTGAACGCGAAGATGCCCGCCGACAGCAGGCCCGGCGTGCTGATGGGCAGCACGACCCGGACCATCGCCTGCCACCGGCTCGCGCCGTCGATCCGCGCCGCCTCCTCGAGCTCGCGCGGCACGCTCTTGAAGTACCCCATCAGGAGCCACGCGCAGAACGGAACGAGGAGCGTCGGGTACGTCAGCATCACCGAGCCGAGCGAGTCGCCGAGACCGAGCCGGTCAATGATGTCGGCCATCGGGATGAAGAGGAGCGTCTGCGGAACGAGGTACGTGGTCGCGATGCCGACCGCGAGTACCGCCGCGCCGGGGAAGCGCATCCGCGCCAGCGGGTACGCCGCCATGACGCCCAGGACGAGGGACGCGGCGGTCGAGACGACGGCCACGGCCATCGTGTTGTACGTCCACCGGAGGAACTGGGTCTGGGTGAGCAGATCTGCATAGTGCCTGAGGGTGGGGTGGTGCACGACGAGCGGCATGATCTGCGGGTTATACAGTTCCTGGTTGGGCTTGAGCGACGTGATCAGCATCCAGTAGAACGGGAACAGCGCAAAGACGACGAAGCCGGCGAGGGGGAGGTACAGGCCGAACGCCCGCGCGCGCCCGCCGGATGCCCCGACCATGTCACTCTTTCCTCAAGTATAGCGTCAGGCCCATGATCAGCAGCAGCAGCGCGGGAAACATCGCCAGGGCCACGGACGCGCCCAGGCCGAGCTGGCCCCCGCCCATCGCGATGTTGAACGCATAGGTGGCGAAGAGGTGGGTGGCGTTGGCCGGCCCGCCGCCCGTCAACACGTACACGAGCTGGAAGTCCGAGAAGGTGAAGATGACCGAGAACATTGTGACGATGATCAGGACCGGCTTGAGCAGCGGGAGCGTGACGTAGCCGAAGCGCTGGCGCGGGCTGGCGCCGTCGATCGCCGCCGCCTCATACAGGTCGGGTGAGATCGTTTGCAGGCCGGCGAGCAGCGTGATCGCGTAGAACGGCAGGCCGCGCCACGTGTTGACGAAGATGATGGACGCCATCGCGAGCGAGGGGTTCCCCAGCCACGACGGCACCGCGTGGAGCCGCGCCGCGTGCACGAGCACCCAGTTGATCACGCTGAACGTGGGATCGAAGATCCACATCCACGCGACGGTGCTCAGCACCGTCGGCACGATGAAGGGCAGCAACAGCGACGCGCGCACCGCGTTCTTGAACCGGAACTGCTGGTTCATCACGAGCGCCAGCGCGAGGCCGCCCGCGCCCTTGAGGAGGGTCGCGACGATCGTGTAGGTGAACGTGTTGCGCGCCACCTGCCAGAACACCGGATCGCCCAGGTCCAGCGCGAAGTTGCGGAGGCCGACGAAGACGCCGGGCCGGCCGACCGGGCGGCTCTCCAGGCTCAGGTAGACTCCGTAGAAGAACGGGTAGGCGACGAACGCGGCAAGGTACAGCACCGGCGGCGCGAGCATCAGCCAGCTCCACACCGCCTCGCGCTCGAGCACGCCCATCCACGTCGGCCGGCGGACGGCCGCGGCGGGGGAAGCAACGCTCTGCGCTCTCGTGGCGTTCACGGCGCGGCGCGCGGACCGCGATGGGTCAGCTCGCCCCGTAGATCTGCTTGATCTGCGCCGTCGCGGTCTTGATCACGTCCCGGGTGGACGCCCCGGCACAGGCCTTCGCGAACATGTCCACGACCACGTACTTGGACACGCTCTCCGACATCGCCCGGCTCGCCGGCCCGGGCCACCCGGGCAGGTGCGACGTCGCAAGCGACTCTTTGTACGGGATGTTCCGGGGCTCGGCCTTCCACATCGGCGCGTCATCGTATCCGTGGAGGAAGGGCGCATAGTAGGCGTCGCCGGCCTCGTACCAGCGGGACAGCTGCGGCTTCTGCATCAGCCACCGGAAGAAGGCCTGGGCGGCCGCGCGGTCGGGCGTGTGCGTGAAGATCGAGTGGCTCCAGGAGTTCAGCAGATGATACCGCTGGCCGGTGGGCCCCTTGGGGTTCTGCGACTGGTCGATGACCTTGGCGATCTCCGGGAAGTCGCGCTTCGCGGCCCACAGGATGCTGGAGGCGTTGTTCGTACAGGAGATCTGCTGGCCGAGGAACGCCTTGTTGTTGCTGGGATCGGTCCAGCCCAGCACGTCCTCAACCATCGTTTGCCGGAAAAACGTCCGGCAGAAGTCTACGGCCCTGGCCGTCTCGGCGGAGTCGAGGACCACCGCCTTCCCTTCCTTGTCCACTTCGCGGCCGCCGTACGACCACAGGAGCGGGTAGAGCCAGCCGTGGTTGTCGCCAAAGCCGTGCCCCAACTCGAAGCCGAAGGGGTGTCCCCTGGCCTTGAGCTTCGTCCCGGCCTCGAGGAGCTCATCCCAGGTCCCCGGGAAGCGGTGCACGCCGATCTCGGCGAACCAGTCGGTCCTCCAGACCATGAGCTGGCCGACGTTGCCGAAGGGGAGCGCCTTCCACCTGCCGTTGACAAACGTCGCCTCCTTGGCGCTCTGGTACCAGCCGCCGTTCTGCCCGCCGATCTCCGCGGCGATGTCGCTCAGGTCCACGTACTTCTCGTCGTAGAGGTACGGCCAGTTGAAGAAGTTCAGCGTGATGTCCGGTCCCGAGCCGGTCTCCGCGACCGTTGTGACGCGCGTCTGGAGACTCCCGACGCTGGCCAGCTCGTAGTTGATGCGGACCCCGGCCGCCTTCTCATACTCGGGCGCGAGGGTCTGCCGGAAGTACTCGTCGAATGTCTTGATGAATGAGCTCTCGTGCAGGATGCTGAGGGTCTGGGCCTTCTGCGCGGCGGCAGGTCCCGGCCGGACCAGAGCGGCGGCGGCCGCGCCGGCGGAGAACCCCAGGAAGCCGCGACGGGACATCGGCTGGGCGAAACCGGTCATCGTGATCCCCCCTTCTCCCGGCCCGGCTCCGGCGCCGGGCCCGCGGAGGTGTTCTCCGAACGGCGCAGGGACCCTCTTTGGAGCGTTATCAAATGTTCACACTCGGCGACTAACCTGGGAGCGGAGAGGTACCGGGAACCCGGAAAGGTGGTGACGCAGTGCGCTCTCTGTCCGGCACGTTGCTGCTGCTTGCCGCGGTGGGATTGGCCGCGCTGCCGGGAGGCGCCGGCGGCGCTTCGCACGCGCCTGATTTCGCCGGAGGCGGCCCCTGGTTCAACACCGGCGCGCCCCTCACCCTCGCCGGGCTTCATGGCAAGGTCGTCGCGGTGGAAATGTGGACCGGCGGGTGCATCAACTGCCTCAACACGCTTCCCTACGTCAAGCAGTGGGACGCCAGATACCGGAGCCGGGGGCTCGTGATCGTCGGGGTCCACTCCCCCGAGTTCGCGCACGAGCACTCCGTGGAGTACGTGAAAAACGCCATCGCGCGCCAGGGCATCAGGTACCCTGTCGTGATGGACAACGACTTCAAGATCTGGAACGCCTACAAGAACGTCTACTGGCCGGCGCTCTACCTGATCGACAGAAAGGGCGCCATCCGGTATACGCACGCCGGCGAAGGCGAATACGACACCACGGAACGGACGATCGTGAAACTCCTGGCCGAGGCGAGGTAGGCGGGACACTCCCTGCCCCTGTACGGGTGAATCACCCCGGGAGGTACGTCTTCGCAATTCCTGCACCCACTGTATAATTCGGGTCGACCATGTTGCCCAGCCGTGCACGGCCGATCTGCGTAAGCACCAAGTACGCATCCCACTTGTCGAATCCATAATCGGACACCAACCATTTCACCAGATCCGCGTAGGCGATACGCGCTGCGTCCTCCATGGGCCGTGCGCTCCCGATACTCATGATGAATGTATCGTTTTCAAGTCGTGGCCACGACAGCGCCCATCGCTTCCGGACATCCACCGTGATTGTCGTGCGTGTCGGGTGCTCGATGGCCACACCGCATAGTTCACCATCGCCTTGTGTTGCGTGGCAATCCCCAAGGTAGAGCAAGGCTCCCTCGATGCGCACCGGCAGGTAGAGCGTGGCTCCCGGGCAGATATCGGGAAGATCCATGTTCCCTCCATGATTCCCTGGCGTGAGGGCGCCAATCGAGTCAATGCGGGGAGACGTGCTGATTGTGCCGATGAATGGCTTATAAGGAAATTTCAAACGATTGTTCCATGTCACGTGTTCTTCCGTCACTTCCAGCTTTCGTACGATCTCAGGCAGAGGGTCATGGAGCATCGCGGTCAGATCGGTTGCGGTCAGGCCGCCAAAGTATGGCACGAGACAAGTGGTGCCGCGAGGTTGTGGCCCACGCGGTTTTATCGAATCGATGCGGACCGCGAGGCAGTCGCCCGGCTCGGTCCCTTCTATATACACGGGTCCGTTTTGAGGATTGACATAAGGGTATTCAAGTACTTGGCTCGGCTTGATCCCCTCATGCGTGATCCGCCCCTCGAAAGCGTCCCGTGTGTCCACAACGATCGTGTCGCCTGGGCGGACTCGGAGCACCGGTGGAGCATACGGGCCGACAGTATAATGGTATCTATTTTGGACCTCTTCGGTAAGGTGATGAGTCGCCATGCGATCCACTCCTCAGTGAGTCGTCTTCATCCCCATCTCCCCCTATATGGCCAGGTACCGCACGAGGTGATCCCGATCGGTGAGTTCTTCTCGAGTGAGCGTTGCCACGATCCGCCCCTTGTCCATGGCGTAGGCGCGATGGGCGACACTCGAGATGAGACGCATGTTTTGCTCGACCAACAGGATCGTCAGGCTCTCCTCCCGGTTCAACCGGACAAGAATCCGGGCGATCTCATCCACGATGTTGGGTTGAATCCCCATCGAGGCCTCGTCGAGGAGGAGGAGTGCCGGATCACCGACCAGGGCGCGCCCGATGGCCAGCATCTGCTGCTGCCCCCCGCTGAACGTGCCCGCCAGTTGCCGCCGTCGCTCCCGCAGCACAGGAAAGTATTCGTAGACCAGGTCGTACAGTGGCCGCGTCTTTTCACGGTTGATCGTTTCTCCGAGCATGAGGTTCTCTTCGACCGTCATCTCGGGAAAGATCTCACGCCCTTGAGGGACATAGCCGATACCCAGCGCGGCGCGCCGGTCTGCCGTTAGCGGCGCAACCTGCATGCCCCGGAAAAGAATGGAACCCCACCCGACAGGCAACAGTCCGATGATCGCCCGCATTAACGTGGACTTTCCGACCCCATTTCGTCCGATGGTCGCGACAATTTCTCCAGCAGCGAGACGGAGCGTGACTCCCTGAAGGATGTCACCACTTCCGTAGCCGGCCCTTAGCTCGCGTACCTCAAGGACCGGAGCTCCCATGGCTACTGTTCTCCGAGATAGATCCGGCGTACGTCCTGGTTGGACTCGATCTCCGCTAGAGTGCCTTCCGCGAAGACGCGCCCATAATGCATCACGGTAATCTGCCTGGCGATATGGCGGACAAAGGCCATGTCGTGCTCAACGACAATGACGGTCATGCCCTGCGAGTTGAGCCTGACGACGAATTCTGCAGTAACGGCTGTCTCTTCAGGAGTCATCCCAGCCGTCGGTTCGTCCAGGAGCAGAAGATCCGGACCCGTCGCCAGGGCGAGGCAGATCTCAAGCCACTGCTGCGAGCTGTGCGGGAGTTCCCGAGCCAATCGTTCGAGTTCGCGGTCGAGACCCAAGGTGTGCAGCGCCCAGCCCACCTGTCCATTGCGACCCTCGACGTCTCGGTTTGATGTGCCTGCGACCAGCAAATGCTGGCGGACGGTCAGCTCGCGGTAGATGCGAACGTTCTGAAACTTGAGGGACAGACCCCGCCGAACTCTAAGAAAGGGCGGGAGATAGGTGATGTCCTCTCCTTTGAAGAGCACCCGCCCGGCATCCGGCTTGTGGAGACCGGTCAGCAGGCTGAAAAATGTGGACTTCCCCGCGCCGTTTGGCCCGATGAGGCATCGCAGCTCTCCCCGGGCAATCGTCATCGCCAGGTGGTCAACGGCGCGAATCCCGCCAAACGACCTCGTCAGGTCATCTGTCTCGAGGAGCACTGCGTCAATACCGCCGCCCCGTCTGTGCATCTACGTGCGCCTCTTCAATGCTCCTTCGACTCGACCGAGGTGCGTGTCGCCCGCATCCTCGCGCGGGATGTCCACCGTCGTCCGGCGTGCGCCAAGGCGACCACGATGCCGGTCGGGAAAAAGAGCATCGTGGCAAGAAGCAGCCCGCCGAGAACGAGAAAAGCGTAGGCACCGCCCCAGACAGCGAGAGAATCTGCCAGCCAACGAAGCGCGATCACTGAAAGGAAGACGGCCAGGAGGCTGCGCCTGCCCCCGACCGCGGTCCAGATCACCGGCAACGTGGCCGCCAGCAGTCCGATGTTGGACGGGCTCATGTAGTTTCCCCAAGATACGTACAGCACTCCGCTGACGCCGGCAAGCGCGGCGGCCAGCATGAAGACTTGGACCTGGATCGCATCCACATGATGACCAAGCATCCGGGTACGTTCTGGATCGTCGAGGATCGCAACCACGATGTGACCATAGCGCGAGTTGACCAAGAGCCGCAGCCCCAGGTAGGTGAGCATCGCCAGAGCGACCGCGAGGTAGTAGAACGGCGTGGATGCCCCCCCAAGCGTGATCGGCCCAATCGTCAGGGACGGGATGTTGGTCATCCCGTTGTAGCCGCCGAAGAGCACCCGCCCGATGCGCCACTGGTATCCTGCCGTCTGGGCCATGAAGGTCTCGAGAATCAACGAGAGCACCAACGTGAGCAGAGGAATGATCCACCCACTGACCTGACCGTAGAACACGAAGTATCCAAAGGCTCCGGCGAGCACTATCGCCGCCGCGATGCCGCCGGCCGCCGCCAACAGCGTGCCCGCCGGTAGACTCACCAAGTTTCCCGCGATCAGTCCGTAGACGTACCCCGCCGTCCCGAAGAATGCGGCTTGGCCGAAGCTGAGCACACCGTTATAACCCCACAACAGACCAAGCCCCAAGCCCATGGGGGCGAACAGGAGAAAACTCGCCAAGCTGGACAGTGCGAACGTGGACCCGACAAGCGGGTAAAATAGCAGCCCGGCCGCGCACACTGCGGCAGCTGTCCAGAATGCCGGGGAGGTCCCCAGCTCCTGCGGACCGTTTACCATTCGCCAAACGTCGCCGCTCCGCACCCTCATGACACCAGCCCGCGCCCCATTCGACGGCGGCCTGCGTCACGCAGATATCCGGAAAACCCCCGGGGAAGGAACCGGATAATCACGAGTGAGGCGATCAACAACCCGATGCGTCCGATGAACGTGCCGAGCACGCTGGACAACGGTGTTGAGATGAGCGCAAGGAAAGCAGAACTCGTCAACGCGCCCACGATCGGGTTGGTGCCTCCGCCGACCACGACTGTAATGAATGCCACGTCGACGAACGTCGTTCCCATCAGCGGCACAATCGTCGTCGTGGGTGCGTACAGAGCGCCGGTGAGCCCCGCGAGGGCCGATCCGGCGGCAAACGTTAACATGTAGATCCGGCTGGTGCTGATCCCGAGCGCCTGAGCCATTTCGGGGTTCTGCATCGTTGCGCGGGTCCACACGCCGAGGCGCGTCCGGTAGAAGATCCACCACGCAAGCCACACGACCAGCACCGCCACTCCAAACAGCATCAACCGATACCCGCCGAATGCATACCCGCCGTATCCGACGGTCCACTGGGGCAGCGGCACGGACACGAGGGACGGCCCAAAAAGGATCAACACCCCTTGGCTGAGAATCAAGCTGATCCCCCATGTCGCGACGAGCGCGCCAAGCTTGTCGCGGTAGAACCGCCTGATGACGGTCCGCTCCAAGACAAGGCCAAACAGCGCCACGCCGATGACGCTGAGGAGCACGCATACAGGCAGCGGAAGATGCATCTCGTTGTACGAGAGTGTGGTGATGTAGGCCCCCAACATGATGAGTTCCCCGTGAGCCAGGTTGATCACGTCGAGGACTCCGAGGATGATCATCAGGCCCAGCGCCGCAAGCAGCAGAAAAGCCACGTTGTCCGCGAACTGGTAGAGAAGATTGATGACATAGGGCAGGGTCATGTCGTGCGCACTCCGTGTCGGTGACTACACACTCGTTCTGATGGCAGCGCCTGGGCTCCTGCGGCTCTCGCCGCAGGAGCCCACAGCGTCACTTGCGCCTTCTCGGGCGCCTTACGCGGGATCGTTACTTCTTGAGAAACCTCTTGAAGAATGGATCCTCATCAGGGATATACTGCTTGTACTCCGGGGTGCGGACGAGGTTCACGCCGAGCCGCCGCGTCCACCACGGATCGATGTGGGGCCACTCGGCGACAAAGGTGATGTTGTGGTTCTCGTCACAGCTTGCGAGGCGAATGTACTGGCTCAGATGGTGCGTCGCGGGGTCCATGCGGACCCATCCCGCCGGGGCCTCAACGCCGATTCCGGATTCTAGGGCTTCCATCACCGAAGGCTTGTCAGTGGTGCGTGCGAGCCGCACGGCCTTCGCGTACAGGTGAGTGGCGACATATGCGCTGTGACCTTCCATTGCCATGTAGGGTTCATCAGGGAACATCTTCCTCCACCGCTCCACGAACTTTCGGTTGCGTGGCGTCGGGATCTCCTCCATATAACTCGCAGTGACATGGAACCGCGCCAGGGCCGGCGGCTTGAACCGTAGGTGCTCGTATCCTTGAGCGATGTTGATACTTGACCCCATGGGAATGCGGACTCCGGCAGCCTGTGCCTGAGGATAATAGTTAGAGTGATTTTGGCCCGTGATGTACATCATCAGCCAATCGGGCTTGGCCTGCTGAATGCGCGCGATGCTCGAACTGAACTGGGACACGCTGAGGGGAATGAACTCCTCGCCGATGATCTCCGCGCCCAGAACAGGGGCCATTGCCCGCGTCCACGCCGCACTCAACTGACCGAAGTTGTAGTCTGCCGCAAGGGTGTAGATGCGCCGGCCGAAACGCTGGATCATGTACTGCATCACAGGCAAGATCTGCTGCTCCGGCAGGGCCCCGGTGCAAAATGTGTTCTTGTCGGCGACGCCCCCTTCATACTGGTTGTTGTAAAAATACAACATTTTATTCTCGTCCATGATGGGGCGCAGCGCCTCGCGCTCCGCGCTGGCGAAGCCTGCCATGATGACATCGGCCTTGTCCTGGAGAATCAGCCGCCGCGCCAGCGACTGGAATTGGCGGTTGTCCGACTGCGGGTCCGGAGCGATGAGGTCGATCTTCCTGCCCAGGACACCCTGGTCTCCCGACTTCTCCAGATACTCATCGGCCTCATCCCATACGACAGCATCCTTAGACGGCGCCTCCCCCCGATCGATGACAGAGGAGCCGCTCCCCAGTTTGGGATGCTCTGTTGGCGGCTTCGCGGCCACTTTCGCAAACACGCCGGGACTGCCTGGGCCCTGCAACCCGCCCCTGAGCGTAAATCCGTCGTTGATCTCCTTGATCGCCAGTTGGGTCCCGTGCCATTTGTTGAGGCCGAAGATCGCGAAGTTCCCTGAACGATCCTCCAGCAGCCCAAACTTGATCGTGGACGCTTCAGCGCCGAAAACGATGTTGGGTACACCGAACGTCGCGCTCCCCAGACCGAGTGCCGCCCCTGCAACTGCGCCTGCGGTGACGAACTCACGCCTCGTCAGGGCGGGCGACTCATCTCTCCCGGGACCGCCGTCAGCCGGTGTCTCTCGATCTCTGACAATACTGTGGGCCGGATCTCGCATCGCACTCATGTATTCCTCCCCTCCTTTTGTGTTGAATGCCAGCGATAGGACAGGTCCCCGTCGAATATCGTCGCGGTAGATCTTGTCGTACAGCGGGTGGAACCGCCCGGCGGCCCGAGACTGCCTCTTTCTCTGATCCTCACTCCCTTTCAACCACCCCGCTCTCTCGGCACGTTGGCGCGCGCTAGGCCACCGGCTGGAGGTGGCTCCGCACCACCCCGAGCGGCCCGGAGGCCACCGGCAGGCCGTCGCGGTAGACGATCAGGTGACCCGAGGTCACGGGGATCCGTGAGCCCGGCGTGAGGATGCCGGCGAGGTTGAGGGGATCTGCCGCCGGGACGAGCACGGTCTCCCCTGCCGGCTCCTGCCGCCGGACCGCTCGCAGCGCTTCCACCGCCTCCGGGAGCGCGTACTGCTCGCCGACGACGCCGTCGACAAAGCGGCCGCCGCGAATCTCGCCCGAGGCTTCCCACCGACGGTAGATCGCGAGCAGCGTCCGCCAAGGAGGAGGCTGGGACTCCCTGGCCAGCACCTCGCGAAAGACCACTCCATAGCGTCGGAGGAACTGGCGGGCGATCACCTCCAGCTTCTTCTCGGCGGCGGGCGATTCCGATGCGTCGATCCGCCACAGGGACCACCGGCCCGACGGTAAAACGGCAGGCCCCGAATGCGGGAGGATCGTTCCGCGGCGGGCGCCCCGCCGGCGCCGGCTCCCGTGCTCCCGCCGGAGCAGAAACCGCAGCCCCGCCACTCCGTCTCCGGTCACCAGACCCCGCGCCACCAGTTCCCACAGCGCAGCCTCCGCCTGGACCGGCAGCAGCCCGAGCGCTCTCGTGATCTCGGTCAAGAAGGAGGCACCCCGCCGCTCCAACATCGTGTACACATCCGCGGCCACCCGCCCCAGGTCCCGAGCGACGTCCGTTCCCCGCGGCTCGACGAAGGCGGGGAGATCCTCGCGCAGCACGAAGGCAAGCGGGGCCTGACGCGTGAGCATCTGGCGGCGCCTGCGGGGATCCGGGCGGAGGGCGTCCGGCTCTTCCCGGCCCGCGTGCAGCCGGCCCCAGGCGACCTGTCCCGACAGGCACAAGTGCTCGAGATCGTCTGGCTGATACGATCGCACCCGCCCAGGCAGCACCTGCTCTTCCCAGGCCGGCGCGGGAAGCTCGAGTCCCTGGAGCTGCGAGATCACCTCGGCGAGCCCGGCCCGGCCGTTGAGCTGGGTTCCGGCCTCGAGGTGCTGCCAGCGAAAGAGAAACCGCATGAGGACTGCTGGGGGGACCGGCTCGATCTCCCGGCGGAGCCTGCCCAGGGTCAGCCGGTGGATCCGGGCCAGCAGCCGGCGGTCGCACCACTCTACCTCTCCGGCCGCGCCGCCGGGCGTGAACCGCCCCTGCAGGACCACGCCGGTGTGCTCCAGAGCCGCAAGCGCACCGTCGATAACCTCGAGCGGCAGCCCCAGGCGCGCGGACAGGCCGGCCGCGGTGACCGGCCCGAGACACTCCATCCAGCCCTGTACCACGCGCCTCGCGGCGATCTCCTCGCCGATGCCCTCCTCAACGCCGCCGGGCACGGCAAGCGCGGGCGTGATGCCCGCCTCTGGGCGCAGCGCCCGCAGCCAGGGGAGACGCTCGGCGGCGATATAGGCGGAGACCTCGCGGCCTTCCAGGGACCACGTGGCCACTGTCGCCCGCCGATCCGCCACGAGGGACGCGGCCATGTCCGGCCACTGCGCGGCATCGCCCACCGGCAGCACGCCCAGCGTGAGCAGCAGATCATGGAGTTCGTCGGGGGTGCGGAGATCGGGCCAGGCCTGTGCACGCACCTCGGCCAGCGCCTCCGCATCGAGCGCGCCGAGCGTCCGCGCCAGTTCGGGGTCGGTGCGCCGCAGCGAGACCGCGCGCGCCCGCCGCTCCTCCAGCGGCGCGTCGTCCAGGAACGCGTAGGGATTGGCGTTGAGGATCTCGTGCGACATCGGCGAGGGCGCAGACGTCTCCACCGCGATCGTCCGGATCTCGCCGCGGTCGATCGCATCCAGCACCTCCCGCAGGCCGTCCACGTCCATGGCCTCCCGCAGGCAGTTCTGGATGGTCTCGGTGACCAGCGGATGGTCCGGCACCGTGATCGGGCCCGCGTGATTATCCCCGCAGGCCACCTGCTCCGGAAATACCGCGGCCAGGAGGTCTTCCGCCCGCATCCGGATGAGGGCGATCGGCACCCGGCGTCCCCCCTGCTGCCGCAGCACCGCGAGCGCGCGGGTGACGTTCCACCGCCAGCGGTTGCCAAACATCGGAACGGCCAGCAGCGCCTGCACCAGATCGGCCTCGAGCGTCGGCTGCCGCACCATGCCGAACACGTTCTCGAGCGGGAACGAATGCTGCTCCCCGAGGGACAGGACGAGGCCGTCGTCGGTCGCGGCCGCCTGGAGCTCGAAATCGAAGGTGAGGCAGAAGCGTTTGCGGAGCGCCAGTCCCCAGGCCCGCGTGATCCGCCCCCCAAAGGGCGCATGGAGCACGAGCTGCATCCCGCCGCTCTCGTCGAAAAACCTCTCCGCGATCACCGTCTGCTGCGTTGGCACCGTGCCGAGCGCCGCCTGCGCGGCCGCGATGTAGGCGGCGGCCTGCCGGGCCCCGCCCTCGTCCAGGCCGGTCTCCTCCGTGAGCCACCGGACGGCGGACTCCCCATCCGCCCCGGGGGACGCGAGCCGCTCCGCCACAGCCGCGCGCAGATCCGAAACGGCCTGCGAGAGCTCGCGGGTGCGGGCGGGGGCCTCCCCCAGCCAAAAGGGCGAGCTGGGCGGGAGCCCGTGCGCATTCTCGACGAGGACCCGGCCCGAGCCGATGTGCCGGATCCGCCACGACATGTTGCCGAGCAAAAAGATGTCATCCCGCTGGCTTTCGATAGCAAAGTCCTCGTTGAGCCGGCCGACGAAGGTCCCGGTGGCTTCCTCGATAACGTCGTAGTCGCCGGTGTCGGGGATGGCGCCCCCCGACGTGATCGCGGCGAGGCGCGCCCCCCGCCGCGCCCGCAGCCGCCGGTGCACGCGGTCCCGGTGCAGGAAGGCGCCGCGGCGCCCTCGCCTGTCCGCGATGCCCTCGCACAGGATCTCCAGCACCCCATCGAACTCGCTTCTCCGCAGATCCCGGTAGGGCCAGGCGCGCCGCACCAGGTCCCACAGTTCCTCCTCTCCCATCTCGGCGGCCGCCACAGCGGCGACCATCTGCTGCGCCATCACGTCCAGCGGCTTGACCGGCTGCCGGGTCCGGTCGAGGTCTCCGGCCCGGACGGCCCGCACCGCCGCGGCGCACTGGAGCAGGTCGTCCCGCGTCAGCGGAAAGAGGATGCCCTTGGGCGTCGCTCCCCGCCAGTGTCCGGAGCGTCCGACCCGCTGGAGCAGCGTCGCGAGCGCGCGGGGCGCGCCGATGTGGCAGACCAGGTCCACGTGGCCGATATCGATGCCGAGTTCCAGTGAGGCGGTCGCTACCACGACAGGTACCTCGCCGGATTTGAGCCGCTGCTCGGCGGCGAGGCGGACCGGCCGGCTCAGGCTGCCGTGGTGCGCGGCCACGCGGCCCTCGCCGAGCCGGGCGGTGAGCGCGTGCGCGATGCGCTCCACCTGGCGCCGGGTGTTCACGAACACGAGCGTCGTGCGGTGCGCGCGGACGCGGGCGACGACACGGTCGTAGACCTCTTCCCACAGCCCGTGGGTCGTGATCGGCCCGAGCTCCTGGTCCACCACTTCGATGCGCAGGTCGAGGGCCCGCCGGTGCCCGACGTCCACGATGGCGCACGGGGCCGCGCCGGCGGACTGCGGACGCCCCCCGACCAGCAGGCGCGCGATCTCCTCGATCGGTTTCTGCGTGGCGCTGAGGCCGATGCGCTGCAGGCGCCGCCCGCAGAGGGCATCCAGCCGCTCGAGGGAGAGCGCCAGGTGCGCGCCCCGCTTGTCCCCGGCGACCGCGTGGATCTCGTCCACGATCACGGTCGTGGCGGTGGCGAGCAGGCGGCGACTGCTTTCGGCGGTGAGCAGGATGTAGAGCGACTCGGGGGTGGTGATCAGGATGTGCGGCGGACGGCGCACCATCCGCGAGCGGTCGCGGGCCGGTGTGTCGCCCGACCGCACCATCGCGCGGATCTCCGGCAGCGGACTGCCGGAAGCGGCGGCAAGACGGCAAATCCCTTCCAGCGGCTCATGGAGGTTCTTCTCGATGTCGTTGCCGAGCGCCTTGAGCGGAGACACGTACACCACATCGGTGCGGTCCGCCAGCTGCCCGGCCTCCGCCTGCAGCACGAGGCGGTTGAGCGACCACAGGAACGCGGCGAGCGTTTTCCCGGATCCGGTCGGCGCCGCGATCACGACATCGCGCCCGGTGGCGATCTCCCGCCATCCGGCCGGCTGCGGCGCGGTCGGAGTGCCGAACCGCTCGACGAACCACCGCCGCACGAGCGGATGAAACCCCGCCAGCGCGTCCGGGCTCCCTTCTTCTCTTCCTTCCTTTATTAGGACGCTCATCATGCCTCCCTGCGCCGGCCGCCGGACGGTGCCCCGGTGGAGGGCGCGATCGCGTCCGCATGACCAGGCCCGCGAATCAGCCGGCCGTACCCGGGGGAAGCCACGACCTCCCCGTCCGCGAATACCGTGCGGCCCCTCACCAGCACGCGGTCCACCCACCCCGTGATCCGCCACCCGAGGTACGGAGTCTGGCGATGGCGGTACAGCAGCCGGTCGGCGGAGACCGTCCACTCCCGGTTGGGGTCGACGATCACCACGTCGGCATCGGACCCCGGCAGCAGGCCGCCCTTCCGCGGATAGAGCCCGAAGATCCGTGCCGCGTTCGTCGACGTCAGCGCGACCAGCCGCTCGAGCGGAAGGCCGCGCCGGCGCACGCCCTCACACATCATGAGCGGCAGCAGCGTCTGCACGCCGGTGATCCCGCCCCACGCCGCCCAGATATCGCCATCCCCGCGCGCCTTCTCCTCGGGCGGGCAGGGAGAATGATCGGAGGCCATGCAGTCGATGGTCCCGTCGAACACCTGCCGCCACAGGCCGTCGCCCGCCGCTCGGGGGCGCAGCGGCGGCGCGCACTTGGCGACCGGCCCGAGCTTCTGCGCGGCCTCCTCGTCGAGGAGCAGATAGTGCGGGCAGGTCTCGACGGTCACCCGCTGTCCGGCGCTCCGGGCCGACGCGATAAGCGATCCCCCGGCGGGAGTGCTCAGGTGCACGATGTGCAGCCGGCAGCGGGAGGCCCCGGCGAGGAATAACGCCCGCTGGATCGCTTCCAGTTCCACTTCGGGCGGCCGCGACTCCGCCCAGGCGCGGACGTCCCGGCGCCCGGCCCCTTCGAGGCGCGCGCGCAGCCGGAGCGCGATATCGTGGCTCTCCGCGTGGACGCCGACGACCGCATCCCACCGGGCGATGCGCGCCATGCCGTCCCACAGCACGCCGTCGTCCGCGCGGGCGAACTCGGTCCCCGTGTCGATCATGAAGGCCTTGTAGCCGATGGCCCCCGCCTGGTGCAGTCCTTCGAGGGCCTCCACGTTATCCGTGACGAGGCCGCCCCACAACGCATAGTCTACCACCGCCCGCTGCCTGACGGCGTCCACCTTGAGGGCGAATGCGGCGGCGTCAATGGTCGGCGGATTGGCGTTGAGCGGCATCTCGATCACCGTCGTGACTCCGCCGGCCGCGGCGCTCATGCTGCCCGTCTCGAAGCCTTCCCAATGCGTGCGTCCGGGCTCGTTGAAGTGCACGTGCGGATCGATGCACCCGGGCAGGACCAGCCGGTTTCTGGCGTCGATCACCTCGCCGGCGTCCGGCCGCTCCGCGGGGTCCACGAGCGCCACCACGCGCCCGCCGGCGATCGCCACCGTGGCGGGAAACGCGCCGGTGTCCGTCGCGACCAGGCCGCCGGCGATTGCGGTCTCCGTCTTCACGGCCCCGGTATTCCATGCCCCGCGGCCGATTCCCCTCCGACCGGCGGATCATTCGGAGGTGATCCTCTGCGCACCGTCCAAGATCTACGATCGGCGGCCTGTAACGACAGGCCGCGCCGCAGAAGAGGGAGCCGGGCCTTTCCCGTCCGGGGCCGTGCGCATATCCGTCCGACGTCTATCTGTGCCCTCGGAGATGATGCGCGCAAAGAGGTGGGTTGTGACGTCCCAGCCGATGGATGAGCAAACGCTGCCTCATGGCTCAGCGGTCCATGACCCCCACCACAGAGGGGATGGGCCCGCGCCTCCGGTGCAGCACGGATCGCATATGGGTCATGGCGAGCACGCGATGCATACGCCCGCGATGTTCCGGGACCGGCTCGCGCTCAGCGTGATCCTGACGCTCCCGATCCTGTATTTTTCGGACCCAGTACAACAATGGCTCGGATTTCGGGCGGTCCGCTTCCCAGGGTCCGCCTGGGTGACGCCCGTCCTTTCCGTGGTGATCTATGTCTACGGTGGGTGGGTCTTTGTGCAAGGGGCGTGGGCTGAGCTGGCCGGCCGATCCCCTGGGATGATGACATTGGTCGCGCTCGCGATCACCGTCGCATTCGTGTTCAGCGGCGCCGTGTCGCTCGGCCTCCCGGGAATGCCGTTCTACTTTGAGCTGGCGACCCTGATCGACGTGATGCTCCTGGGCCACTGGATGGAGCTGCTGTCGGTCCAGGGAGCAAGCAGCGCGCTCGAACACCTCGCGGCCCTCATCCCCCTCGTCGCGCACCGAGCGTCGGGCGCAGACATCCAGGATGTGCCCGTGGGCGAGCTCAGCGAGGGCGATCGCATCCTCATCAGGCCGGGCGAACAGATTCCCGCGGATGGCGTGGTGGACACCGGCGCATCGAGCGTCAACGAAGCGTTCCTCACGGGGGAATCCCGACCGGTTCCCAAGGGGCCGGGCGACGAGGTCGTCGCGGGCGCCGTCAACGGCGAAGGCGCCCTCCGCGTCCGCCTCACCCGGACGGGCGAGGCGACGACGCTGAGGCAGATCACGCGGCTGGTCGAGGAAGCCCAATCCTCCCGCAGCCGATTCCAGGGATTGGCGGATCGGGCGGCCTACTGGCTCACCGTGGGGGCGATTGGGGTCGCGACGGCGACCTTCATCGTGTGGATCACCCTGACCCGCGATCTGACCGCGGCGGTCACGCGGGCGGTCACGGTATTGGTGATCGCCTGCCCCCACGCGCTGGGTCTGGCCATTCCCCTCGTAATCGTGATTGCGGCCGGGCTCTCGGCGCGGCACGGGATTCTGGTTCGTAATCGCGAAGCGTTCGAGCGCGCGCGAGATCTCCGGGTCGTGGCGTTTGACAAGACCGGCACCCTCACCGAAGGACGGTTCGGAGTCCGCGCCGTTCACACGGATGACCCCGCTGAGGAGGTGGCCGTGCGGGTCGCCGCGTCCTTGGAAGCAATGTCGGAACATCCCCTTGGACGGGCCATCGTGGACGAGGCGAAGCGGCGGCGCGTGGCCGTGGCGCCGGTGGACGATTTCCATGCGGTGCCCGGGAAGGGCGTGGAGGGAAGCGTGGCGGGCCAACGATACCGCGTAGGGCGGCCCGAGTGGGCGGCGGAGTTGGCGTTGACATGGCCGCCGCGCCTGAACGATGCGCTGTCGGAGGCCGACACACGCGGGGAGAGCGTGATCGCCGTCATGGACAGCCGGCGCGTGCTGGCCGTCTTCGCGCTCGCCGACAGGGTCCGGGAGAGCGCGCGGGAAGCGATCCGGCGCCTGCGGGCCATGGGAGTCGATCCGGTCATGATTACAGGGGATGCGGAGGCCGTCGCCCGAACCGTCGCGCGCGACGTGGGGATCGAGCGCTACCATGCCCGCGTGCTTCCCCAAGACAAGTCGAAGATCGTCGGCGAATTACAAGGGACCGGACCAACGGGGTTCGTGGGAGACGGCATCAACGATGCGCCGGCACTGCTTGCGGCAGATCTCGGTGTGGCCATCGGCGCGGGGACCAACATCGCCATTGAATCCGCCGACCTCGTGCTCGTCGAGAACGACCCCTTGGATGTGGTCTTCGCGCTGAGCCTGAGCCGCGCCACCTACACGAAGATGGTCCAGAACCTGTTCTGGGCGACGGGGTACAATGTGATCGCCATCCCGCTGGCGGCCGGGTTGGCCGCGCCGTGGGGGGTGGTGCTGTCCCCGGCAACCGGAGCGCTGATGATGAGCCTCTCCACGGTGATCGTGGCGGTGAACGCCATGCTCCTGCGCCGGATCCCGGCGACGTAGGAGCCGCCTGAGGAACTGGGCCGCGACCTTGGGTTGACTCGGCGCTCGGTGTCGCGCGCGGCAGGAATCCGCGCCGAAGACGCGGTAGGGAAGCACCCGTGACTCCCGCCGAGATCCTCGCCCGCTACGACGCCGAAATGCGCGCCGATCCCCCGGATGAGGCGGGCGTCCGGCACGAGCGCGCCGGCGGGATCGTCCGCGCGGTCGGCGCGTACAACTGCATCCTCTTCTCGAATCTTGCCGGCGCGGACGCCGACGCGGTCATCGCCGATCAGGCGGCGTCCTTCCGGGCGATCGGCGCCGAGGTGGAGTGGAAGGTCTACGGGCACGACCTCCCGGCCGACCTGGGCCGCCGCCTCGCCGCGGCCGGGTTCGAGCCCGACGGGCAGGAGACCCTGATGGCGTTTGACCTCGACCTGCGCCCCCCGGACGGCGCCGTGCCCGCCGGCGTCGAGATCCGGCGCGTCACCGAAGCGGCCGGCCTCGAAGAGTTCATCCAGGTGAGCAGCGCGGCCTTCGGCCGGGATGATCGGCGGCGGCTCGAGATCTTTCGCGCACGCCTCGACGATCCCGCACTGGGGCTCTTCGTCGCCTACGTCGACGGGCGCCCGGTCTCCGCCGGACGGATGGAGATGCCGCCCGGCCGGTCTTTCGCCAGCCTCTGGGGCGGCGGCACCCTGCCGGCCCATCGCGGCAGAGGCCTCTACCGCGGCCTCGTCGCCCACCGCGCCGCCGAGGCGATCCGGCGCGGCTACCGGTTCCTCACGATCGACGCCCGCGACACCACCAGTCGCCCCATTCTGGAGCGGCTGGGCGCGATGCCGCTCGTGGGCATCACGGGGTGGATGCTGAGACCCCAATGACCTCACCGCAGACGGAAACCGCCGGCGCGGCGCCGTCGACCCTTCCGCCGCGCCCGGTGAAGTGGGCCAAAGTCATCGATCACACCCGCTGCATTGGCTGCCACGCCTGCACGACCGCGTGCAAGTCCGAGAACGAGGTCCCGCTGTCGGTCACCCGCACCTACGTGAAGTATGTCGACGTCGGGACGTTCCCCCAGGCCCGCCGGGTCTTCCAGGTGACCCGCTGCAACCAGTGCGACGATGCCCCCTGTGTCACCGCCTGCCCCACCACCGCGATGTACCGGCGGCCGGACGGCATCGTCGACTTCGACAAATCTGTCTGCATCGGCTGCAAAGCCTGCATCGCCGCCTGCCCCTACGACGCCATCTTCATCAACCCCGACGACCACTCGGCGGAGAAGTGCAACTTCTGCGCGCACCGCATCGACGTGGGGCTCGAGCCGGCCTGCGTCGTGGTCTGCCCGACGGAGGCCATCCTGGTCGGCGACCTCAACGATCCCGGATCCCTCGTCGCGCGGATCGTGAACCGCGAGCCGGTCGCCGTCCGGCGTCCCGAGAAGGCGACGCTGCCGAAGCTCTTCTATCGCGGCGCCCATCAGGCGGCCCTCGACCCGATCGCCGCGCGCCGCCCCGAAGGCGGCCTCTTCATGTGGAGCGAACAGGGCCGGTTCCCCCACCAGGTCACCTCCGGCCATCCGAGCGGATGGAACAATTCCTCGGCGGCCGCGCTGTTGAGCTATGACATCCCGCATCAGGCCCCGTGGCACTGGCGGGTCAGCCTTTACACCTGGACCAAGGGGATCGCCGCCGGCGCGTACCTCGTGCCCCTGCTGTGGATCCTCGGCGGGTGGCTGTCCTGGACGAGCGCCCTCTGGCTCTGGGCGGCTCCCGTCCTCGCCGGCGCCGCGCTCGCCGCGACCGGAGTCCTGCTGATCGCCGACCTCAAGCATCCGGAACGGTTCTACCTGATCTTCACCCGCCCGCAGTGGTCGAGCTGGCTCGTGCGCGGCGCGTTCATCATCGCCGCGTTCTCGGGAGTGCTGGCCGCGCACGCGCTCGCCGGCCTCCTCGGCTGGGGTCGGGCGCCGCGCCTCCTCGCGCTCCCGGGGCTGCCGATCGCCGCGCTGACCGCGGTGTACACGGCGTACCTGTTCGGTCAGGCCCGGGCCCGCGATCTCTGGCAGAACCCCCTGCTGCCGCCGCACTTCCTCCTTCAGGCCGTCCTCGCGGGGTCCGCCGCGCTGCTCCCATTTGCGGCATGGCTGGAACCGGGCGTCCTTCGGCCGCTCCTGTGGACGCTCGCGGGGTCGAGCCTCCTACACCTCCTGTTCGTCTGGGGGGAGGCGACCTTGTCCCACGGCACCGCGCATGCCGCCCTGGCTGCGCACGAGATGGTGTGGGGCGCGCACCGTCCGTTCTTCTGGACGGGAGTGGGGCTGGCCGCGCTGGGGTTGGGGGCGTCATGGCTCGGCCTTGCGTCGGGCTCACCGGCGGCGGCACTCACGATCGGGCTCGCCGCCGCCGCGTCGGCGCTTGCCGGTCTGATCGCGTACGAGCACGCCTATGTCCAGGCCGGACAGGCCGTGCCGCTGGCGTAAAGTATGACGGATCTCGTCAACCTCAACAAACTGGTACGGGCGGCCCGCGACGCGGCCGAGGCCAGGGGCGAGACGTTCTACCCCGGCCCCAGCCGGATCCACCTCGCGGCCTTTCCCCCAAAAGAACGGTGGAACGACTGGGTGGAGCTGGACTCGAAAGCCTGGCCGGCGCGCGTCGAGAAGCGATACATGCTCGTCCCGACCACCTGTTTCAACTGCGAGTCGGCGTGCGGGCTCCTGGCGTACGTCGACCGGGACACGATGCAGGTCCGCAAGTTCGAGGGCAACCCCGAGCACCCGGGCTCGCGGGGCCGGAACTGCGCCAAGGGACCGGCGACGCTCAACCAGATCACGGATCCCGATCGCATCCTCTATCCGCTTAAACGCGCGGGGCGGAGGGGCGAGGGCAAGTGGGTGCGGGTGAGCTGGGACGAGGTCCTCAACGACCTCGGGGACAGGATCCGCCGCGCGATCACGGAAGGCCGGCCCAACGAGGTCATGTACCACGTGGGCCGGCCGGGCGAGGACGGGTACACCGAGCGCGTGCTGGCCGCCTGGGGCGTCGACGGCCACAACACCCACACCAACGTGTGCAGCAGCGGCGGCCGGGCGGGCTACCACTACTGGATGGGGCTCGACCGGCCGAGCCCCGACCACGCCAACGCGCGGGTCATCCTGCTCGTGAGCAGTCATTTGGAGGCGGGCCATTACTTCAATCCCCACGCCCAGCGGGTGATCGAGGCGAAGCAACACGGGGCCAAGCTCATCGTCTTCGACACGCGCCTCTCGAACACGGCGACCCATGCCGACCACTGGGTCGCCCCCTATCCCGGATCGGAAGCGGCGATCCTGCTCGCCATCGCCAACGACGTGATTCAGCGCGGCCTGTACGACCGCGAGTTCGTCCGGCGATGGTGGAACTGGCAGGAGTATCTCGCGCACGAGCACCCGGGGCCGGCCCCGTCCTTCGAGACCTTCGAGCAGATCCTCAAGACGCTGTACGCGGGCTACACGTTCGAGTACGCCGCGGCCGAATCGGGGGTGGACGCCGGCGTGCTGCGGGAGGTCGCCGGCGTCGTGGCGTCGGCCGGCACGCGGCTCTCCACCCACACCTGGCGGAGCGCGGCGGCGGGCAACCTGGGCGGCTGGCAGGTGCCCCGCACCCTCTTCTTCCTCAACGCGCTCTTGGGGGCGGTGGCGACCGAGGGCGGGACCTACCCCAACGCCTGGAACAAGTTCGTCCCGAGACCGATCTACGTCCCGCCGCATCCACCGATCTGGAACGAACTCACCTGGCCGCGGGAATACCCGCTCGCCATCAACGAGCTCTCCTTCCTCCTGCCGCACCTGCTGAAGGACGGCCGGGGCCGGCTCGACGTGTACTTTACGCGCGTCTACAACCCGGTCTGGACCAACCCCGACGGCTTCTCCTGGATCGAGGCGCTGACCGACGAGCGTCTGGTCGGGCTCCACGCCGCCCTCACGCCGGTCTGGAGCGAGACGGCGTTCTTCGCGGACTACGTCCTGCCGATGGGGCTCGGTTCCGAGCGCCACGACCTGCATTCCTACGAGCAGTACGACGGCCAGTGGATCGCGTTCCGGCAGCCGGTGCTGCGCGCCGCCCGCGAGCGCCTCGGCGACCGCGCCACCGACACGCGGCAGATCAATCCCGGCGAGGTCTGGGAAGAGAACGAGTTCTGGATCGAACTGTCCTGGCGGATCGATCCGGACGGCCGGCTGGGGATCCGCCGGTGGTTCGAGTCCAAGCGGACCCCCGGAGAGAAGCTCACGGTCGACGAGTACTACGCGCACATCTTCGACCACTCCGTTCCCGGCCTGCCGGAGCGGGCCGCGGGCGAAGGCCTGGCGCCCCTCGAGTTCATGCGGAGGTACGGCGCGTTCGAAATCGCCGCGCAGATCGGCCCCCTCCACGAGCGCCGCGTCCCCCCCGAGGAACTCGCGGACGTCCACGTCGACCCGCTCGGCCGCGTCTACACCAGGGCGCCCGCGCCCGCCACCTCCAACATCGTCCCCACGGGAAGCCCCGAGCCGGATGCCGAGGGACGCAGGCCGGTGGGCGTGCAGGTGGACGGCGAGACCCTGCGCGGCTTCCCCACCCCGTCCGGGCGGCTCGAGTTCTACTCCCGGACGCTGGCCGAGTGGGGGTGGCGCGAGAGCGCGCTTCCTACCTATATAAAGAGCCACATCCACCGCGAGCGCCTCGCCGCGGACCAGATGGTGCTGATCTCCACCTTCCGGCTCCCGGTCCAGATCCACACCCGGAGCGCCAACGCCAAATGGCTGAACGAGATCGCGCACACCAACCCGCTGTGGATCCATCCCGGCGACGCCCGGGGCCTCGGGCTTCGGACCGGCGACCTCGTCCGGGTCGAGACCGAGACCGGCTACTTCGTGGTAAAGGCGTGGGTGACCGAGGGCATCCGTCCCGGCGTCGTGGCCTGCAGCCATCACATGGGACGGTGGAAGGTGCGCGAGGCCGGCGAACGCCAGATGATGGCGACCGTCTCGCTCGACCACAGCGGCGGGCGGTGGTCCATGCGGCAGATTCAGGGCGCCCGGCGGTTTGCGTCCGAGGATCCCGACACACTCAAGATCTGGTGGACCGACGTCGGGGTCCACCAAAACCTCACATTTGCGGTGCAGCCCGACCCTGTCTCAGGCCAGCACTGCTGGCACCAGGCGGTGCGGGTCCGCAAAGCCGGGCCGGATGACCGGTATGGGGACATCGCCGTCGATACCGCGCGCTCGATGGAGATCTTCCGGCAGTGGCTGGCGCTGGTCAGGCATGCGGATCAGTACTCGCCGGACGGCACCCGCCGACCCTACTGGCTGATGCGGCCGCTGCGGCCGTCCAAGGACGCCTACCGTCTCCCGGATCGCAGCCGGCCCGCCGCCGTCTCCGGGGAGTAGCGGATTCATGGAACTCTTCCGCGCGCTGGCCGCGCTGGCCGAACCTCCCGGACCCGAGCAGGTCCGCATCGGCGCGGTACTGGGGCTGCCGGGGTCCCCGGATCCGGCGCAGTACACCGAGGTCTTCCTGTTTCAGCTCTACCCTTACGCAGCGGTCCACGCCGGGGCGGAAGGTATGCTCGGCGGCGAGGCGCAGGATCGGGTCGCGGGATTCTGGCGGGCGCTCCATCGAACCCCACCGGCCGAGCCCGACCACCTGACGTCGCTCCTGGCCCTGTACGCCGCCCTGGCCGACCATGAGGACGCCGAGCCCGACCCCGCGCGCCGTCTCCTCTGGGGCCGAAGCCGGAAAGCGCTGCTGTGGGAGCACCTGGCCTGCTGGGTGTTCCCCTACCTGGACAAGCTCGGGGAGATCGCGCCCCCGTTCTACGCCGCCTGGGGAGAAATGCTCGCCGCGGCCCTCAGGGCGGAGATCAACACCGTGGGACCGGGCGACACGCTGCCGCTCCACCTCCGCGCGGCCCCGCCGCTTCCCGATCCGCGGGACGGCGGATCCGAAGCGTTCCTCCAGGGGCTCCTCGCGCCGGCGCGCAGCGGCATGGTCCTGGTCCGGTCGGACCTGACGCGGGCGGCGCGCGCGTTGGGGCTCGGGCTCAGGATGGGCGAGCGCCGGTTCGCGCTCACGTCGCTCTTGTCCCAGGACTCGGAGGGCACACTCGGGTGGCTGGCCGCGGAAGCGTCCGCCTGGGAGCAGCGGCACCTCACCCGCGAAGCCGCGCAGGCGGCCACCGGCGAGATCGCGCGGTTCTGGGCCGGGCGGGCTGGGACCGCGGCGGCGCTGCTGACCGCGTTGCGGTCTTAAGGCACGCATCTGAGATTCATGGTCCGCGTCCTCCTGACAGCCCTGCTGATCGCGGCGTGCCCCTGGACCCCAGCCGCAGTCGCCACGGCCCAGACGATCACGCTTCCCGGCGGGATTCCGGACATCTTCACGACGCGCGTGGACATCGAGGCACCGCCGGCACAGGTGTGGGCGGTGTTGACGGATTTCCCGGCGTATCCAATCTGGAATCCGTTTATCTATCCTGTGAAAGGAGCGCCCCACCTAGGCAGCATGCTGGAGATGACCATACACCATGGGACGCGATCCATCCCGTATCAGGCCATCGTCGCCGTCGTTCGGCCCAATCGTGAGCTGGCCATTCGGATTCCTTCAGTCGAGATCGTCGAAGTGACCTTCGACTTCACCATTGAGACGGTGCGGGCTGGACGAACGCGCCTGACTGCGCGCGAAAAACATACGGGTGTCGCCGGTGTGGTGGCAGGGGGACTCCTGCGAGATATTGAGAGTGGGCTGGATGCCATGGCAAAAGCCGCCAGGGATCGCGCTGAGCTGCTGCAACTGGTCCCATTCGGCGTCCCTATTCTTCGCTACACCTCGTGGGCGATCCCGGCCGTGAGCCGGAGCGTCGCCCGCCGATCGCCCAAGGAGGAACGCAGCGATGGCAAAACTGAGGTTCGCGGTGTGGCTTCCCACCTATGCCTGGGCCGACGCCGGCCCTGAGCACGTTGGACGCCTGACACAATACATCAAGAAGTGCGAGCAGCATGATCTCGATATCTGGGTGATCGATCACCTCCTGGCCGCCCCAGGGCTCTATGGCGTGGCCTGGCTGGAACCGCTGAGTGTCCTGGCGTATGCCGCTGCGCTCACGCAGAAGGTTCGATTGGCCACAGGCATCCTCGTCCTCCCGGTCCGCCATCCCGTCGTCCTGGCGAAGGAGATCTCGACGCTCTGCCACATCTCCGGCGGCCGGTTTGTCTTCGGCATCGGCCCCGGCTGGTACACCCGCGAGTTCGAAGTCACCGGCTCCCGGATCGAGGAACGGGGCGGCCGCACGGACGAGATCCTGGAGGCCGTCACCCGGTTGCTGAGCCGGCCGAACGCGAGCTACCAGGGCCGCTACTACCAGTTTCAGGACGTGACCATTGACCCGAGGCCCCCGACGCTTCCGGAGATCTGGGTCTCGGGAGGCTCGCGGGTCCCCGATCCGCACGAGCACGACGTCCCGTTCATCTCCAAGACGGTCCTCGATCGCATCGTGAAGTGCGGGAACTGGCTCTCACGCTGCTCGGGGAAACAGGAGTGGGTCAAGCGCGACTGGGCGGAGATCCAGAGGCATGCCGGGGCCACCGGGAAGAATGCCGCGGCGATGACCTTTGGGCACTGTAACTTTGTGCACCTCGTGGAGACGAACGACCACGCGAGAGCGCTGGAGGAGTCGCGGGACCCCTTCCTCCGCGTCATGGGAACACACCGCTCCTACGAACACTTACAAGAGTGCTACATGATCGGGAGCATCGAGAGAATCAAGCACCGGATCGCGGATCTCGTGGATGCCGGTCTCAGGTACCTGGTGCTCGGCCCGGTGACGGACGACCCCAGGCAGATCGACCTTCTGGCCCGACACCTGATTCCGGATTTTGCGTAAGGCCTACTTCCAGACCTCCCGCGCGGTCTCGACGATGAGCCGCAGCTTCGCCCACTGGTCGTCTTCGGTGAGGAGATTGCCCTCCATCGTGGAGGCGAACCCGCACTGGGGGCTCAGCGCGAGATTCCCGAGCGGCACGACCTTCGACGCCTCCTCGATCCGGCGGATCAGGTCGGCTTTTGCCTCCAGTTGGGGGCGCTTGGTGCTGACCAGCCCCAGGACCACGGTCGTCCCCCGCGGCACGAACCGCAGCGGCTCGAACGTGCCCGAGCGATCGTCGTCGTATTCCAGCAGGAACCGGTCCACCCGCATCGTGCCGAACAGTTTCTCGGCGATGGGATCGTACCCGCCCTCCGCGTACCAGTGGCTGCGGTTGTTGCCGCGGCACAGGTGCATCGCCAGCGTCGTCATCGCGCGGCGGGCGGGCTCCAGGCAGGCGTTGTCCGCCCGGATCGCCTCCTCCAGCGCCGCCTGGGGCTCCATCCCCATCTCGGTCTTGATGAAATTGCGCCACTTCGGATCGATGTAGTAACTGTAACGGGGGGCGTCGATCTGGATGTACTGCACGCCGTCGGCGACGAGCGCTTCCACCTCGGCCCTGATGATCCCGACAATATCCCGGAGGAGGGCGGAGTGATTCGAGTAGACCTTGTCGGTCACGCCCTTTTTGTACGCGATCGCCGGGAACTGGGTGGCGCTCGGGAGAGTCATCTTGAAGGCCCCAGGGCTGTGCGCCCGCAAAAACGGGATCTCGTGCGCGGTCAGGCGCCGTCGCTGCTTGAGCTTGCCGGTGACGATGCCGGCCACGCTGCTCACCTGGGTGTCGGTCGTGGCTCCCGCCTGCCACGTCCGCGGCAGCGCCTCTCCGAGATCGAAGCCTTCCACCGCGTCCGTGAAGTCGCTCATGAAGTTGCGCCGCCGCAGTTCGCCGTCCGTGAAGACGTCGAACCCCAGCTCCTGCTGCCTGGCGAGCACGCGTAGGATATGCTGGTCTTCGAGCGCTCGAAGACGCTCGGCGTCCGGTCCCGGGGACGGTCGCGCCTCACGCCGGGATGCTTCCCCAGAGGGCTGCGACCCGGTAACCCTGCGCGCCTCCAGCAGGTCGGGCGGCCGCAGCAGGCTGCCCACCTGATCGGCTCGAAACCGCGTACGCATTCCCACTCCTCCAACGTCGGGCCGGGCGCCCTACCGCAGATCTGCCTTGACCGGCTCCACCACCGGCGTCCCGTAGGTAAAGAAGCTCTCGGGCAGCTCCCCGCCCCACCAGACGCGCAGATCCCGGTCCTCCTCCGTCCAAGTCACGGGCCGCCAATCCGGCGCAAAGATCAGATACCCACCCGTGAACAACTCCAGACGGTTGCCGCCCGGCTCGTACAGATACAGGAACAGGCCGTTGGTGATCGCATGCTTGGCCGGCCCCGCCTCGATGCGGGTCCCGGCCTCCCGTAAAATATCCGCCGCCCGGAGCAGATCGCCGGAGTCGTCCATCCAGAACGCGACATGGTGGAACCGACCGTCGGCGCCGGAGCCGTCACGCATGTAGGCGATATCATGCACGAGGGGCGTCACGCTCAGCCACGCGCCCATCTCGCGTCCGCTGTGGACGATCTGCTCGCGCAGCCTGAACCCCAGAGAGTCCTCGAGGAATCGCCGGTTGGCCCCCACGTCCGCCGCCAGCAGGTTGACGTGATCGATCCGCCGCGTCCCGATGCCGGAGAGGGGGCGCCGGTGGGGCTGGTTCTTGAGCCTGGTGCGCATGGCGGCGGGCGGCTCGTGCCACTCCACCTCGTAGAAGATCTCCATCAGGTGCCCCGCCGGATCCGCGAACTGATAGGCCGGCCCGTGACCCCGGTCTCCGTCGACCCACCCGCGACCGAATCCGCGCCCTTCGAGCGCACGAACGCGCCGGTCCAGCGCCTGGGGACTGGTCGCCCGCCAGGCCACGTGCCCCAGCCCGGGTTGGGCGGCGTCGGTGATCTTCAAGGTATGGTGATAGAAATCGCCCCAGGCCCGCAGGTACACGGACGGGCCGTCGCGGGCGCTCTCCCGGAGGCCAAAGACGGAGGTGAGGAAGGCGAGCGTTTCGTTGAGGCGAGGGGTCCGCAGTTCGACGTGCGCCAGGTGCGAAACGTCCTGGATGGGTTCCGCGGCCGCGCCGCTCATGGCCCAGCTCACCTCTTCGGCGCTTCCATACTATACGCGTGCGTTCGGCATCTTCGATTCGAATCCTTTCGCGCGCACGGCCTCCATGAACC